>Ga0190269_10000682_pt1 | contig 17011 bp, 12 predicted proteins | sample Popmic249IS_FD_133749 | JGI IMG/M metagenome (GOLD analysis project Ga0190269, IMG submission 133749) | Populus adjacent soil microbial communities from riparian zone of Blue River, Arizona, USA - 249 IS | ecosystem: Environmental > Terrestrial > Soil > Riparian zone | place: USA: Arizona...
AGCCATCCTTGCCGAGGCTGCTGTCCGGGCGGAACAGGGTGTAGTTGTTGTTAGGGCCCGTGCCTTCGAACATCATCGCGTCGGCGAACGGGCCGGGTTGGGCGTAGTCGCTGACCGCCGGTAAGCTCTCGCAGCTGCCAGCGGCGGTGGGCTCTGCCTCTCCGCTACCCGCCGCATTGCTCCCTGCTCTGCCTGCTGCCGCCTGGGACCCCGCCGCGGCCGCACCAGCGCGACCCGCTGCTCCTCCCCTGCCGGCTTGCGGCGCTGGCGGGGCCGATCCAGCCTGCGCAGGCGAGTCTGCGCGAGCAATGGATCCTGCCGCTGCTGTTGCAGCAGAAGCCGCGCCGCCCTGCCCAGCAGCCGCCGTGCGCTGCGCTGCGGGAGCGCCTCCGCTCGCAGCTCCGGCGCCGCCGCTACGAGCGGCAGGCGTGCTGGCAGACTCCATATCTGCCGCAGGCCGCACCGGCGCAGCCGCTCCTCCGCTCGACGCAGCCGACTCCAGCGAGGGCGCCGCCTCGGAGCAGGCACCAAACACCATGAAACCGACCAAAAACGGGCTGAACCTCAGCATCTCTCCACTCCGGCAAAGCATCGGCCGCAGCTTGCGGAGAACAGCCTGCGCGAATCTTCACCGGACTAGAGCGGTTTTCTATCGCCTGCGCGTCTCACGCGCGCAGCACGGCTTTCATGCGCATGCTGCACCTGCAACGTCTGCACCGCGCGCAAGAGCGGCGACAGCTGCAGCTCCTCCGCGATCGCCTGCGCGCGCGCGCGCATTGCATGGGCCGCACCCGACTCCGCGTCCAGCTGCAGGAGCGCGCGTGCACACGCGTAGCAACTCCACGCGAGCGCGGGCTGCGCGCCGAGCCGGCCGTTCAGCTCCACTGCCCGCACGAGGTGCGTCGCGGCCTGCTGCCACTCGCCTAGCAGGGAGCCGAGCGCACCCAACCAGTAGTCGCACGCGCCGACACACATCAGCCACTCGACATGCGTGACATTGAGCTCCGCGTGAGGCAGGAGCGCCTCGTACACGATGCGGGCTGCCGCACGGTCCTCACACGCGATCACGGCATCCGCGATCCAGATCAACATCAGCAGCCAATCTTCGTCCACCACCGAGAGCACCTCGGGCGCGAGCAGCGGCGCATAGCAGCTGCGAGCGGCATCTAAGCTCTCGCATGCGGCGTGCAGCGCGGCCATGTGCGCGCGCAACAAGCGTGATTGCTCGATCTTCGGCAAGAGCGCGAGCGCGTGCCGCTCGGCCCAAGCGCGGTCACCGCGCGCCACACGCGTGCTGGTCTGCCAGGCGTACAAGCTCACCAAGTAATGCGGCGACGGCGGCGCCGGGCCGCGCACGGCGACAGCGCGCTTGGTCAGATCCCGTACCTCGTCGAACTGCCCAGCGCTGAGCGCACGCTGCAACTTCAGGCGCAACACCTGCAGGGTGAAGCGCGGCAGATCGAGCGCCTCTGCGAGCTGCACGCACCCCGCGAGCTCGCGCTCGGCCTCGTCCAGCTGGCCCAGCGCGATCAGCGGCTGGATCAGCGCCATGTGCGCATGGAAAGAGCGCTCGCGGTCCCCGAGCTGCAGCGCGATCTGCTTGAGCTCACGCGCGAGCGCGAGCCGTAGCCGGAGCTCATCCGGGCGCCCCATCAAGCGTAAGCGCGCGTCGATCGCGTCGTACAGCACGCCGGGGTCAGAGTCCTCCCGCGCCAACACCAGCGCGTCGCGGCTGAGCTCGATCTGTTGCGCGAAGCTGGTGCAGTGCTCGGGAGCGTTCAGCGCGAGCAAGCACAAGAGCTGCGAGCGGCGCCCGGGCGGAAGCTCGTGCGCATGTTGCAGCGCCTCCTGCAGCAGCGGGTAAAAGGCCGGATTGTCTGTGCGTCCGCGCCGTCGGTGCTGCGGCCAGCCTTGCATCGCCACGACAACCTGCGCGAGCAGATCCCCCCGGCCCTGTGCGCGCGCGACCGCCGCGGCATCTTGGAACGCAGGCGTCCCGTCCTCGCCTGCACGAAACAGCGCGCTGCCCAAGCGACACTTCAGCTCATAGCGCTGCAGCTCATCGACGGGCAGCTGGAGCGCCAACGCCGAGAGCGCGGAGCGAAACCACGCCACCGCATGCTCAAAGGCGAGCTGTCGAAACGACTGCTCGGCCGCCAAGCGGCAGTAGTGCACCGCGCGCGCGGGATTGCCGCTGACGGCGGCCTGGTAGAAGTGCTGGGCGAGCAAGTGGACGCTCGGCTCGGCATCCAAGCCTGATATCGCTTCGAGGGCGCAGCCGATCTCCCAGTGCATGCGCGTCCGGTCAGCATGCGGCACGCGATCGTACAGCACCTCCTGCATCAGCGCGTGCGAGAATTCGTACCAGCCGACGCGGGTGCTGACCTTGCCCACGCGCTGAATGATGCGAGCGTCGAGCGCGCTGCTCAGCGCGGCGAGCAGCTCGGAGCGCGTGCCATCCGCGAGCTGCGCCAGCACGGCCACGTTGAAGGCACGACCGATGATCGCAGCGCGCGTGAGCACGTGCTCCACGCGCGCGCCGAGCCGCTTGATCCGTAGCGCGATCACCTCACGCAGCCGCAGCGGCGCAGAGGCGCTGCGGCCGGATGCGACGTCTTCGAGCAACAGGCGCGCCCACTGTTGTACGTGGAACGGATTGCCTTCGGTGATCTCGTGCACGCCGCTCAGCCAGTCTTGCTTCAGCTCTTGGCCGAGCACCTGGCGCGCGAGCTGCGCCGTCGCAGCTTGCGAGAGGCCTAGCAAGTTGATGAGACGCACGTGGCTGCTCGCGAGCCAGGTCGCGAGCGTGGCTTGCGCGACATCGTCCACGGTGACTTGCAACGTGCGTACAGTCCCGAGCAGCATGACCGGCCAGCGCCGGAGCTCGCGCGCGACAAAGCTGAGCAGCTGGATCGAAGCGTGGTCCGCCCAGTGCAGGTCGTCGAACGCAAGCATGATCGGCTGCGCGCTCGAAGCCTCCGCGATCAGCGCGGTGATGCTGTCGAACATGCGAAAGCGCGCCTCTGAGGAGGCGCGCGCGTCGCGCTCCGCTCCTTCCTCCGCTGCGCTGACTGCACCGAGCAGCCTCGACAGCTCCGGCCCTGGCTCGCGACCCGTCCGCGCGATCAACGGACGAAGGATCTGCTGCCACGGCCAAAACGATGGTGCTCCGGCCGCGTCCTGACAGTGGGCATCGAGCACCCACACACCGCGCGTGCTGGCTTGTTCGCTGAGCTCGTGCAGCAAGGTGGTCTTGCCGATGCCCGGATCTCCCTGGAGCACGATGCTCTGACCCGTCCCGGAACAAGTGACATCGACCAGCCCTGTGAGCTCCGACATAACATGATCGCGACCGATGCACGTGCTCGCGGCCGCCGCTGAGGGCGGCATACCGGCGCGCGCGACTGGAGCGATGAAGCGGTAACCTCGACCGTGCACAGTCTGAATGAACTTGCCGTTTTTATGATCGTCTCCGAGCAGCTGCCGCAGGATCGCGATGTTCTGCGGCAGCACTGCCTCGACCGTGCTCTCGTTCGGCCAGACATTCGCGAGCAGCTCCTCTTTGGTTACGAGCGCGCCGCTGTGCGCGACCAAGTAATGCAGCACGGCAAACACCCGCCGTCTGATCTGCAGGGGCTCACCATCGCGCAGCAGCACGCAGTTGCGCTCGTCGAGCTCGAAGTTGCCGAACGTCCAGATCACTGCTCTCTCCTCATGAGAAGTGACACACAGCTATGTTAGTCATGCAGCGATCACGCAAACGCTTTGCTCGATGAGCGCGCGGAAAACCTCACACTAAGACGCAAACAGCTGTCTTAGACACAAGCTTCTTCGAGAGCGTGGGCCAATGTGCTCTCCGGCTGCGCCAACGCACGGGATACCTACTGACAACGATGTGGCGATACGTAGGATGACGCTCGATTCAGCGGGCTCGCCGATTGACGCTGGTGACACAACTCGAAGAGACCTCACGCCTGGGCGTGCAGCGTCGATAGGAGTAACTCATGTCTATTCGCAATGCGCGACGAGCGCTGATTCTCGCAGCGGTGCCGCTCGCCGCCTGCTCCAGTGAGTACGCCGATACGGGTACCCAAACCATGACGCCCGCCTCGACAGGTAGCGCTGGCAGTCGTCCGGCAGCGACACCACCTGCTGCTGGCGCGGGCACAGTTGCACGTCCCACCGCCGATGGATCGAGCACAGCCGGTCGTGCCGCCGTTGGCGGCAGCGGCGCGCGTCCAAGTACACCCGCTGTCACTCCCTCCGGCGGCGCCGCCGGCGCGACGGGCGGAGCTCCCGCAGTCGGCGCCGCGGGGTCAGTGAGCACAGGCGGGACCACTGCAGCTGTTGGCGGCAGATCGGGCTCCACTGCAGGCACAGGCGGCTCGGCGACCGGAGGCTCGAGCAGCGCAGGCAGCTCCGCGAGCTCCGGCATGTGCTGCGATGATGGAGACTGTTTGTGCCACGGCCCTGCGCCCACCGAGCTCAGCGCCGGTGCCGGCCCCTTCAAGACCGAGCGCGCCGTCATTAGCTCGGGGACGCTGCACTATCCGACCGACGCAGAGCCGCCGTTCGCTGCAGTGGTGTTGTGCGGCGGCTTCTTGAACACCGGTCCTGAGATGGACTCGTGGGGTCCGATGTACGCATCACACGGCATCGTCACGGTGATCGTGACCACCGATGGGGCAGACATCCCAGACATCCGGGCGGCGCGGCTGTTGGCCGCGATCGACGAGCTGAAAGAGCTCAACACAGGGAGCGGGAGCCCCATCAGCGGTAAGCTCAGTGGACGCTTCGGCACTTCCGGCTACTCGATGGGAGGCGGAGGCACCACGCTCGCCTCGGGACAAAGCGCAGAGGTCAAAACCTCCATCGGCTTGGCGCCCTGGGGCGGGAGCGGCAACAACGTCAAGGCAGCCACCCTTCTTCTCTGCGGTGACGCGGACACGGTCGCGCCCTGCAACATGGCACAGAGCGTGTACCGAGGGATCGCCGACAGCACGCCCAAGATGATGATCACGATCTCTGGCAGTACGCATTTTGACTGGTTCGGTCCGGGTGATGCGGGCCGCGGGACCTCCGGAAGCTATGCGCTGGCGTTTCAAAAGGTTTTTCTCGAGGGCGACACCCGCTGGAAGTCGCTGTTACTCAAAGAACCGTCGGGTGGATCCGTCGAGACGAATATCGATTGAAGCCATTGGCTTTCAGGGAGACCGAAGTGGCCTACACCAGGATAGCCCGTGCAGTCATCTGAGCGACAACAGCTAGCGGCACGCGCGCGCCCCCTACCATGGACTAGCGCGCCCGTGTCATATCGTTACGCTGCACCCGTGACTGTCAGCGACGACGCTTCTCCTCCTTGTTATGCGGCGCGAATGATGCGGCCTTACAACCGACTCATGCGTCGCTATCCGCAAATCTCCGCCGAGGTGATCGCGGGGCTCGATGCGCTCGATCCCGAAGAGCGCGTGCCCATCAGCTCGATGCTGGACTTGCTGCGCGGCGCGGTCGCGCTCACCGGTGATCAAGACATCGGGCTCAAGGCCGCGCGCGAGCTCGCGCCTGGTGACTACGGGGTGATCGAGTTCATGGTCAACTCGGCCCGCACCATGCGCGAGTCGGTCGAGCTGCTCGGGCGTTACCTGCCGCTCGTGAACGATGCGCTCGAGTTCTCGTTTCGGGTCGAGGGCGACCGGGCGATCATCCAGCTGGACAGCCGCGTGCAGTTGCCGCGCGCAGCGGCTGACTTCCAGTCGGCAGCGTTCTACGTGGCGACACTGCAGCGCGGTGAGCACATGGTCGACCCCGACTATGAGGCCTGCTTCATGCACGAGGCTCCCGAGCAGCTCGACGAGTACATCCGGACCTTTTCGCCAGGTCGTCTGCGCTTCGGCGCGGAGTTCAACGGCTTCGTGTTCGATGCGCGCATGCTCGAGACCTCGATGCACACTGCGGATCCCGAGCTACACTCCGTCTTGCGCCGCTACGCTGAGCGACTGCTCTCAGACTTGCCCCGCACGGAAACGTTCGCCGACAAGGTGGAGCGCGTGATCCAACACGAGCTGCGCCACGGCGAGCCGACCGTCGAACGCACTGCCCAACAGCTGCACATGACGCGGCGGACCTTCACGCGGCGCTTAGGCCGCGAAGGCACGACCTTCACCACCATCTTGGACGAGACACGCAAGAAGCTCGCGATGCGCTACATCGTGGAGCATCACGTGGGCATCAGTGAGATCGCGTTTTTGCTGGGCTTCTCCCGCACCGGCGCGTTCTTCCGAGCCTTCAAGCGTTGGACCGGCACGACGCCGCGCGAATACCGCCGCGGGCACGGCCGGGCAGCGGAAACGGTTTGAGCTCCGCTCTAATTCAGTAAGGACTGAGAGCGCATGTGTTTGTGAGAGTGACCCGGCACCGGCGCGCAGTCAGTGCGCGGCGCGCTGCTTCGAACGTCCGACCGAGCGAGACAATATGACTAGATTGTTCACGGCTAACACCGACCGTAAATGTGTCATGTATCTGGCGGCATTGTGTCTGAGCGCGTGCTCGTCGGCGGGCGCTGGATCGCCGAGTGGTACCGCACAGCCCGGCAATACCGCACAGCCCGGCACTCCCACGAGCACGCCGGCGGCGGGCTCTGCAGCTAGCAGCGGCACGGCAGGTCGGCCCGCCACGACCGGAACCGGCTCGAACGCAGGCGCAGCGGCACCCGCGCCTCGCACCGGCACGGCAGGCTCGCAGAGCAGCGGCGGTGGCGCAGGCACCACCGCATCGGCTGCCGGCGCGAGCGGCAGCGACGCTGCGGGCGCGACCGCACCGGCTGCAGCTGGCAGCGGCGGTGCAGCAGGTGCAGGGAATGCAGCGGGCGCAGCAGGCGGCGCGCCAGCGGGCGCAGCGCTCAAAGAAAAATGCGAAGGTGGCAGTCTCGAGGGCTGCAGCTCGTTCGTGACCTCGAATGGCGTGGACATCGCGTTCGGTCCCTACGGTGCGATCATGGAGCCCAACGTTGGCGCCGGCTTCGAGACTGCGATTGCCTCGGGCGATGCGGACAACAACGCTACCTGCAGCGGGTTCACTGCGTTGTTCGGCGCAGATCCAGAGCAGACCGCCAAGCTGCTCGACACCGGCGACCTCGACTTCGCTCTCTTCACGCTCTATCGGCCCGTGAACATGATCGAGGGCGAGACCTACCCGATCATCACATGGGGTAACGGCACGTGTGCTGCGCCCGAAGGTTACGGCGCGCTGCTGCGCTATGTGGCGTCGCACGGCTTCTTTGTGATCGCACCGAACTCGCGCTGGGTCGGCAGCGGCGATGCACAACGCAAGGGCATCGACTTCATGCTCGCGGCCAACGCAGACAGCTCGAGTCCTTACTATCAGAAGCTCGATCCTGAGCGGATCGGCGCGATGGGACACTCACAGGGCGGTTCGGGAACATCGGCTGCGTCGTCTGACAGTCGAATCAAAGCTGCGATCCTGTGGAACGGCGGCAGCAGCGCGAGTGGCAAGCCATTCTTGATCGTGACAGGTGACCGTGACATCGGTGACCCGAACGTCGCCAGCGTGCAGAGCACGGTGCAATCCGCGGAGAAAGCCGCGTATTTGTTCTATCACATGATCCCGATGGAAGGCAGCGCACCAGGACACCTGACACTGATGCAACAACCGGAGCGCGTGGTCGAGCCCGCAGTCGCGTGGTGGAAGCTCATCCTGAACAATGACGCAGAAGCCAAGAGCTACTTCGTCGGAGCTGACTGTAAGTTGTGCGGCAAGGACGCGGAGTTCGAGTTCGGCGCCAAAGGGCTCGAATAGACTCTCAGTCAGTCACACGCTTCGGCGACCGGCGGCACCTTCGCGAGCGGATTCAAGAGCAACCAGCTCGGAAACGCACGCGTGAGCTGCGCCGGTCCCTCCAGCTCGATTGCTTTACTGCGCAGCGCCTCCTGCAGGTCCCGGTACCCCATCCACACATCGACCATGGTGCGGATCGTGGTCTCGACCTTCATGTCGATCGGGGTTCCGGGGTTAGTCAGACACAGCTCGACCTCGGGCCGATCGATCCGCAGCCAATAGCGGCTGCGCTTTGCAGGTACGTCGCGGTACCAGAAGGACACGGTGGTGAGTTGCTCGGGCAGACGCTCGACAGCAAGACCGCGGCGCATGTCCCACATCATCAGAACGGGGTCCAGATCCTGCTTGTCTGTGGTCCGGCGCGCCCAGCGCTGCCCCCACACGCCGAGCCCCATCACCACCGGCTCGAGCTCGCGTCCCGCCGCCGTCAGCTGATAGAACGGCCCGCGTCCTGCGCCCTGGCGCACAGTGCGTTCGATCAAGCCAGCCTCTTCCAGCGACTTCAGGCGCTGCGCGAGCACGCTGCGCGGAATGAGCGGTAAGCCCATCATGATCTCGCTGAAGCGATAGTTGCCGCACAGGAGCTCGCGGATGATCAGGAGACTCCAACGTTCTCCTACAACGTGCAGCGCCTGAGCCACAGGGCAGAACCCACCATAGTTACTGCTAGCCGTCATGCGCCGAGCTTGCCGGTGAGGTTCCGCCGCCGCAAGCGTCAGGCCACAGTTCGTTTTCCGAACTTGAGAGGGGATCGCGCGACCCTTACACCTGGGTCTGTGAGCTCGGCAGCACTGCCGTTACAGGAGATGACTCATGGTAGCTACGTCCACAGACTCATTCGTTGCACGCGCACGTGCCCTCGGCTCGATCTTCGCTGAGCGCGCTGGCGCCCACGATTTGGAGGGAAGTTTCGTTAGTTCCAACTACGCAGAGCTAAAGGCGCAGCGCTTCTTGTCCGCTGGCGTGCCGACCGAGCTCGGCGGCGGCGGTGCAACCCATGAAGATCTCTGTGAAATGTTGCGTGAGCTGGGTCGGCACTGCGGCTCGACCGCGCTCGCGCTGTCGATGCACACCCACCTTGTCGCAGCGCAGGTCTGGCGTCACGGACACGGGCAACCCGCGGAAGCCCTGCTTCGCAAGGTCGCGGCGGCGGAGCTCGTGCTGGTCAGCACCGGGGCGGGCGATTGGGTCGACAGTGTAGGTCAGACCGAGCGCGTACAGGGCGGATACCGCGTCAACGCGCTCAAGCGCTTCGCGAGCGGCGCACCGATCGGCGACCTGCTCGTCACCAGCGCGCCATACGAGGACCCGACCCAAGGCCCGCAGGTGCTGCACTTCGCGGTCTCGCTCAAGGCGGATGGTGTGCGCGTGCTCGATGACTGGAACGCGCTCGGCATGCGCGGCACTGGGTCTCACAGCGTGGAGCTGAAAGATGTGTTCGTCCCAGAAGAGTCGATTTCTGTGCGGCGCACGCGCGGTCAGTGGCATCCCTCGTGGAGCGTGATCATGACAGTCGCGCCATCGATCTATCTCGCGCCGTATCTCGGCGTTGCTGAGCGCGCAGCCGAACAAGCGCGCGACCAAGCGGCGCAACGCAGCGGCGATCCCAACGTGTGGTCTCTGCTCGGCGAGCTCGAGAACACCATCACGACAGCGCAGCTTGCCTATCGCGATATGATCGCGCTGGCCAACAACTATGACTTTACGCCAGATCCCGCGCGCGCGAGCCGCGTCCTTGTTCGCAAGACGATCGCAGCCAACGCGATCCTCGAGAGCGTGGACCGCGCAGTGAATCTCGTGGGCGGAAAGTCGCTGTTCAAGCGCGAGCCGATCGAGCGCGCGCTGCGCGACGTGCAGGGTGTTCGCTTCCACCCGCTGCCGGAGCGTCAGCAATGGCAGTTTACCGGCCGCGTGAACCTAGGCATGTCGCCTGTCATGTAGGTGCGTGCGTCGCCTGTTTCGTCAGTGTGACATAAGCCTCTTTGAGCTCGGCGCTCACGCGCGTCATGGTGCCGCCCGGAACCACCACCGGCGCGAGCGCGCGCACAGCATCATCGAGGCTTGTGTCCACTGTGAGCTAAACGGTGCGAGTACGCACGGATCAGCGTGCGAAACGGCTGTGCGCCTCACGCGCTAGCTCAATCCAGCTCTTCGATGGCATCCACGCGATTGGGGTAGAACGCCACGTGATCTTTGATCGCACCCACTGCGGGGAATGGCGTCTCGTAGCTCCAGATCGCGTTGCTGGCCTCTCGGCCTTCGACGCGGATGCTGTAGTAGCTGGCATCGCCTTTGTAGGGGCAGTGCGTGGTGTGATCGGTGCGCGCGAGCAGCGACATGTCGACGTCTGCGCGCGGGATGTACTGCACCGCGGGATAGCTGGCTTCGCGCAGCGCGAGCGCCTGCTGCGTGCTCGCGATGACGCGTCCTGCGAAGCGCACGACGACGCGCTTGGGATTGGGCTGTATGGTTATCGGATGATCCGGGCCGGGCACTTTCATGAGCCACCTCGTAGCTCACAGCGTCGCACGCAGCGCTGCAGCGCGCACGGGCTCAGCGGCACTCCGGCCGTGCACACGGTCCAGCGCAAACGCGCCGCTGCCGAGTAACGCCTGCGCAACGAGCGCGACCAGCAAGAACGCGACGTACTCCCAGCCACCGCCGGGGTTCGTAAACATCCAGCCGGAACCGATGTGCGGAATCAGCGCGCCGAGCATGATCGGCACGAGCGCGAGCGACACCGCGCGAACTTGGAAGCCTGCCAGAAGCGCGACGCCTCCGAGCAGCTCGGCAAGGAATACCGGATAGGCCGTCCAGCCCGGAAAGCCGTGCGTTTCGAAGTACGCGGCGGTACCTGGGAAGGTAAACACGAGTGCTTTCGCGTACGCGTGCGCGAGAAATACTGCGCCGAGCGCGCAGCGCAGCGCGGTAGGAGCGAGGTCTTGGTAGCGGGAGAGCGCTTCGAGGCGATGGGACATGGTTTTTCTTTCCTGTGTGAGTGCGAGTGACACGCTGAAATCTGCGCCGTGCGCCGATGCCGGGGTAGACTCGATTTATGCAGCGCTCCTATGCATCGATGCACAAGCTCGATTGGAACGATCTGCGCTACCTGCTCGCGGTCGCGGAGCACGGCTCGCTGTCTGGTGCGGCGCGAGCGCTCGCCGTCAATCACTCCACAGTGCTCCGGCGCATCGGCCGCTTCGAGGACCAGCTCGCGGTGCGCCTGTTCGAGCGCTTGCCGACAGGTTACGTGCTCACGGCCGCGGGCGAAGCGCTCGCGAACAGCGCGCGACAGATCTCCGAGACAGTCACATCGGTCGAGCGCAGGATCATCGGTCAAGACCTGCGCCTATCAGGTCATGTTCGCGTCGCGACGACCGACACGCTCGCGCTGTTCATCCTGCCTGCGCTCGTGGCGCGTTTTCGCGAGGCGCATCCCGAAGTGCAGATCGAGCTCGCCGCCGGAAACCCTCAAGCGGACCTGACCCGGCGCGATGCAGACGTTGCTGTGCGGCCGACGCGGCAACCGCCGGAGCACCTGATCGGGCGCAAGGTGTGCCGCGTGGCGTACGCTCCTTTTGCAGCGCAGAGCTATCTCGATCAGCACCGCGCGCGCAGCGCGCTGCCGAAGCACATCTGGGTCGCGCCGGACGACAGCATGGCGAGTAGCGTGGTAGGCAGCTATATGCAACGGCGCTTGCAGGGCGCCGCCATCAGCTTCCGCGCCAACTCCCTTGCGCTGCTCGCCAAGGCTGCCGAAGCCGGTCTCGGCGTCGCGATGCTGCCGTGTTATCTCGGCGAGTCCGTCGGCCTGACACGCATCCGCGACCCACTCGACGAAGTGAGCACGGATCTATGGTTGCTCAGCCATGCCGACCTACGCAAGACCGCACGCGTACGCGCGCTCGTCGACTTTCTCGGCGATGCGCTGAGCTCGAAAAAGGCGCTGATCGAAGGCAAAGCCAAGCGCTAGCCCGGAGGGATCACGCCGAGGTTCGCGCTGATCCAGGCGACGCGCGCTGCGAGCCAGTCGCGCAGCGCTTGCATCTCGGCGGCGAAGCTGTCGTTGCGGGGCGCGCTCTCTGGCCAGCGAGCGCGGTTGCGGAGCTCCGCCTCCGTCAGCTGCTGCTCGAACGCATTCACGATCGCGTGCAGCTCGGTGATCCGGAATGGACCGGCGAGCAGCTCGTTCCAGCGCGCCCAGTAAGCTTGCTCGAACTCCGCATGCGTAAACAGCGGTCCCCAAAAGCCCCGCTCGAAGATGCTGTCCGTCCCAGGATTCCAGCGGGTCGGATCCAAGCTGCGCTGCCCCCAGGGGTCATTGGCGCCGAGCGCGAGATCGAGGTCCCACATGGGACCTGCGACGAGCGGTCCGCCACGATCTTTGTGGAAGTAGCTGCTGAGCGCGAATGCGTCAGGGTTCTTGACCAACACGTTCAAGATGTGGTGATCGACAAAAGCATTTACATCGAGCAGCGCTGCATAGTGCTGACCTGTCATCACATCGACGCCATCAGCGGCGGAGGCAGCCCGCGCCGCAGCATCGATGTACTGTGAGATGTATTGTATCTGCTGCGGCAGGATGTCTTCTTGCTTCGGGTAGACGTGCAAGAACTGTCGCCCTGCGGCCATGAACGGCTGGTCGCCTAGGTCAGGCTCATTCGCCTGCACGATGTAGCCGCCTGAGAGATCTTCGTCGGCGAGCTTGCGCACGTTCACGCGCTCGTCACCACGCGTGATCCGCTCGGTGAGCACGTAGATCCCTCGATAGCTGGCTTGCGTGACGCCCAGCGCGCCGCTCACCAGAAACACCTCGCAAAACTGCGTGCGCGGCGCATAGCGACCGATGCGCCGACTCAGCTCGTAGCCCAGTGCATTGTGCACGAGCGAACGATCGTAGATGTACGGCGCGTACAGCACCCAATCGCCTTCCGCGGGCATGCCCAGGAGCGGCACCGGCGCGTCCTCGTCATTCACGCCGCGCAGCTCCAGAGTGTAGCTGTGTTTGTCCTGGTAGCGCGTGCTGCGGCCACGCACTTTGATGCCAATGCGATTCGTGACGCTGGCGCTGCGCTCGAGCGCTGTGCTGCCATCCTCCGGCTCGAACACCCCGAGCAGCGCGCTCACGTGGTCTTCGGTCAGCGCGTCGGGCAGGGCCCCGTTCTGCACGTCGATCACCACCACCGGCAGGTTGGAGCGAAACGGAAGCGCGTCCGCAGCGACTTGGAAGTACGCGTGGTGGGTGATGGGCCCAAACCTGCCGTCGCGCACTGCCACCGCGCGCACCAGCGTAGTGCTCTCGACGCGGATGGCGGCCGTCGCGAGCGGTGAGCTGCGCGAAGGGATCGTGCCATCCAGCGTGTAGTGCACCTCCGCCGCGGGATCGGCGCCATGCAAGCTGAGCATGAACGGCGCTTGGAACCCGCCTCCTGGAGGCTCAAAGCGCACGGTGAGCGGCGGCGGCTCGGGCGGCGGCGCCGGCAGCGGCTCCATCACGGGATCTGCAGGCTCTGGCTCGACAGTGACTTGGCTGTCACTGCCGCCATCAGCTGCAGGTAGATCCGGCGCGGCATCCGGCTGTTCGCTGCCCGCGTCCTCGTCCAGAACTGGAGACAGAGCGGGAGGCATCCCGGGTCCCGAGTCCAGGATGGGCTCGGGCCGTATCGGAATGACCGTGTCAGTCTCAGTGTCTGTGACGACTGGAGAGCCGCAGGCAGCCATGGCGAGAAGCCAGACGCAGCACACGTATGCCCTCCGTGCCATTCTGCGAAAGGATTATCACACCTCGGCGGCTTAGGCTCGAAGCTTGTTTGGACAGCGCGTGCTAGGCGTGCGCTGCGGCCTCGACGCCGCGGTTTCCGAGCCAGAAGCTGACGAGCTTGCGGGTGAGCTGACCGCGGTTGACCGCGGAGCGCCGCGCGCGCACCAGCTGCTCTGCCAAGCGCGGAGGTGCGACGGTCAGGCCCAAGCACCACAAGCTGAGCAGAAGCTTCTTGCGAGGCGGCATACCCGATTGGGCCAGCGTGTCGATGTACGAGCGGAAGAGCTGCAGCTCATGGCGGCCTTCCATGGCAGCGATCATGTTGCAGGCTTCCAGCTCGATCAGCGCACGCCCTGGTGCAGGACCGGAGACGCCCGAGATGATCTCGGGCAGCTCGCGCCAGCGTCGGCGCAACCTGTCGACCTCTTTGCTCAAGTTCTCTTTCGTCGGCAGCTCATGCTGACTGACGTTGTTGCCATGCAGCCGGTAGCTGACGATCACTTCGTCAACCGACTTGACTTCGCCGCAGTACGGCATCGCGAGGTTCGGCGTGCCGTCGATGTAGTCGCGCGGGTCGAGCTTCTGGAGCGGCAGCGCACGCAACACATCGCAACGGAAAACGTTTCCAGACGTCGGTGGGCAAATAAACATGCCAAGTAGCTGGTTGTCCCGCTTCATCGCCGCGCTGTCGTAGCTCTCCGGGTATGCAGGAATGACCGACTGCAGCACCTGCCCTTGATTCACGCAACGCATACGAAACTGCAGCTTGACTGGCGACCCATGCAGGTGCTTCCCGATCAGCTCACGCGCTTGCGGCATGAGGAAATCGTCCGCATCCAGATAGTGGACATAGTTGCAGTGGACACGCGTTAGCGCTGCGAGCGCCGCGCTGAGCGCGCCGCCGTTCTGCTTGTACAGCAGCTCTACGCGGCCACGATAGCGCTCGAGCAAGCGCTGTGAGCCGTCTGTGGAGCCATCATCGACGACAAGAATCTGCTCGTACGGCACGCTCTGGTTCAGCGCGCTCTCCACTGCGTCTACGAGAAAACGTCCGTAGTTGTAGTTGAGGACGACCAGCGCGACAGTTTGCGCCGGCATTTCGACCGCTTTTTGGACCATGACGGACCTGAGGTTGTAAAGAAGTTGCGTGCGGGGGGACGCACGGTGCGAACCGTTCGCAGCATGTTCCATGCCGCACGGATTGGGAAGGCTAAAGGCCGATGTGCCTTGCAGCAAGTTAGGAGCATCGCTGATGCCGCCCGAGAGCCAGGGCGACTTCCCGCAGCTTTGACACAGCACGCATTTATGCCGCATCCTACGCTGCAGACTGTTTAACAGTCAGATCGTGCGTCTGCCAAACTATTTCACTCTTCGTAGATCATCTTGCGCGTCATGCCACCGTCCACGACAAAGTTCTGGCCGGTGATGAAGCCTGCATCTGCGCTCAGGAGAAACAGCGCGAGCTTCGCGATGTCTTGCGGATGTCCGACGCGGCCCACCGGATGCTGCGCGTGGTCCCGTTCGCTGAGCTTCGCCGCTGTACGCTGCGTGGGCTTCTTCCACTCGCTGACGTCGATCCAACCTGGGCTGATGCAGTTCACTCTGACCTGCGGGCCGAGACTCATCGCCAGCGCGTGCGTCAGCGCCACGACGCCGCCTTTGGCTGCAGCGTAGGCCTCGGTGTTGGGCTCCGACTGCAGCGCACGCGTCGAAGCGATGTTCACGATCGCCCCACGTGTTTGACGCAGCGCTGGCAGCGCGTGTTTCGTGCACAGAAACATGCCAGTCAGGTTGGTGTCTAGCATGCGCCGCCAGGTCGCGAGCTCCAGCGCTTCCACGGGCGTGCTGCCCGGAGCTGCGATGCCAGCGTTGTTGACGAGCCCGTTCAGCGCCCCGAACTGCGAGAGGCACGCCGCCACGGCCTTTTGCACCGAAGACTCATCGGCCACGTCGGTCTGCACGAAGAAGCTCTGCGCGCCCAGCTCCTCTGCGGTCGCGCGCCCAGCTTCCTCATCCAGCTCGGCGATGCACACGCGCATCCCCGACTCGACCAAAGCGTGCGCGACACCTTTGCCGATGCCCTGCCCGGCTCCAGTCACCAACACCACTTCATCTCTGTCTGCCATACGGCCCTCCTCTCGTTCGAGCTGACCGTAGCAGGTCCGCTGTGCGCCGGACTCGAACGCGCAAACCGCCAGCCACTCGAGGGGCTCCGCGATCGCTACAACGCCAACGAGATCCTCGTCTGCTTGCTGCTGGTGCACGTCGCGACGCACTCACTCAGCCGTCTGACGTTCGCTGGGACATCCGCCTGTTCGACTGCTCACGGTGTTGGCGCACCCTCTCCTGCAATGTCGTCCGGGTACGGGAAGTAGCTTGCCGCCAACGGCTGCGATACCCTGAGTTCTCTGCATGAAGAGCTTCTTGAAGATCCTGGGTGGGGTGCTCGCCGCGCTGATCGTGCTGCTGCTCATCGGCTTTGTGCTCGCGTCTGCTGGCGCAAGCGCGCGGCTCAGCCGCAAGCACGAGACGCACCGGGTCGAGCTGCCCGTGCCGTTTCCTTTGTCAGCGTCAGAGATCAATCAGCTACGAGCCGATCGAGCTGCCGCTGGCAGCGGCGAGCCCGATGCCGATCCCCTGGCGGGCGTGGATCTCGAAGCGCATGCCCTGGAGCTAGCCATCGCACGGGGCAAGCACTTGGTCGAGGCGCGCTACGCCTGCAACGCCTGCCACGGTGACAACATGGCCGGAGGTATGATGATGAACGCACCCCCAGTCGCCGTCATCAAGGGACCTAACATCACGCGCGGCAAAGGCGGAGTCGTCGCGGCCTACACCGCGGCGGATTGGGACCGCATCGTCCGCCACGGCGTGCTGCGCGATGGCTCACAAGCAGTGATGCCGTCGGAAGACTACTTCGCCATGTCTGATCATGAGCTCTCCGACATCATCGCCTACATCCGCTCGCGGCCAGCGGTCGATGCCGAAGTTCCCAAAGCTTCGTTCGGCCCGGTCGGCAAAGTGCTGCTCGCGCTCGGCAAATATCCGCTATCTGCAGAGCGCGTCGAAGATCACAAGCGCGCGCATCTCGTCGAGCCGCCGGCAGCGGCAGAGACTCCGGAGTTCGGCGCGCATCTCGCTGCGACCTGCCTCGGTTGTCATCGCGCGAATCTCGCTGGTGGTCCCATGCAGTTTGGTCCGCCAGACTGGCCGCCGGCGTCCAACCTCACACCGCACGAGAGCGGTCTCAAGAGCTGGAGCTTCGAAGACTTCGACAAAGCGTTGACGGAGGGCGTGTCGCGCGACGGCCGCCCCCTGCGCGATCCCATGACGCACGTCATACCGGGCACGCGTGCGATGTCGCTCACCGAAAGGAAGGCGGTCTGGACGTACCTG
>Ga0190269_10000683_pt1 | contig 16983 bp, 14 predicted proteins | sample Popmic249IS_FD_133749 | JGI IMG/M metagenome (GOLD analysis project Ga0190269, IMG submission 133749) | Populus adjacent soil microbial communities from riparian zone of Blue River, Arizona, USA - 249 IS | ecosystem: Environmental > Terrestrial > Soil > Riparian zone | place: USA: Arizona...
AGCCCGGTATCGAACGGCGGGTGATGCTGGAAGAGGAGCAGCGGCCGGTCGTGCGGCGCCGCCTTCAGCGCGTCCTGCAGGAAAGCCAGTCGCTCGCTGCACAGGAAGCCGGCGTGCGAAGGGCCGTCCTCGTCGAGTGTATCGAGCGTGATCATGGTGCACGCCGGCCCGATGCGCAGGGACTGGACGAAGCCGTGACCATCGAGGTCGCCTTGCGCGAATTCGGCGCGAAAGGCGGCGCGCCGATCGTGGTTGCCCATGAGCAGATGCACCGGCACGTGCGCGTGCGCCAGCACACCGCGCAGATGTTCGTAGGCCTCGCGCTGGCCCCAGTGCGCCAGATCGCCCGTGATCATGATGAAGGCGATATCGCGGTGATCGCGTGCGATCACGTCGAGCGCCGCCGTCAGCCGTTGCGCCGGATCGATGCCGTAGAGCGTACGCCCGCCGGGCACGAAATGCGTATCGGTGAGGATCACGAATTTCATCGCGCCATGGTCTCCCTGTTCCATTGCGCGTAGTCCGGAGAGCCTTCGATCCGCACCGGTCCGCCGTAGCCGAACTCGATCATGTGAACCGTCACGTAGTCGGGCTTCACGAAGGCGATGCCGTACGCTTCGGGCAGGTCCGAGGCCGAAAGCAGCTGCGTTTCGGCGAAGACGGCGATGCTGGCGTGGTTCGTGCCCCGCAACGAGGTCGTCGGCACGCCGGCCGTCGAGCCCGCCAGAGGCATATGGCAGTGCCCGAAGAAGATGTGCCGGATCTTGCCCGCGTGCCGCGCCACGAGAGACCGGAACGCCGCATCGTCGAGCAGGCGGATCTGGTCCATGGGCCCCAGGTGTGTCGGGATGGGGTTGTGATGCATGAAGAGCAGGAACGGTCCGGCGTGCTCGGCAAGGCGCGCTTCGAGCCAGTCGCGACGTGTCGCGCAGAATTGGCCCGCATGCGTTTCCGGCGCCCAGGTATCGAGAAACACACAGCGTCCGGCGCTGGTGTCGAGCACGCTCTGGGCAAAGCCGTTGGCGTCGCGCGCCTCCGGGAACACGGCAAGGAAGCGCGCCCGATCGTCGTGATTTCCGATGCAGACGCGGACGGGGATCGGCAGCGCGGCGATGCGCGCCTTGAGCCGCACGTAGTCGTCATGATCGCCCCAGTCCGACAGGTCGCCGGTGATCACGAGCAGTTCCGCATCACCGTGGTCGGTGAGCGCGTGGGCGAGGGCGCGCTCGAAGTTGGCATTGGGATCGCGCCCGCCGATCGTCTTGCCTGGCGCGGTGAGATGGATGTCACTCATGTGGATGAGCTTCATGCGGGGTCCTCGATGCGAGAAAGGCATGACCGGGCGCTCGTCAGTCGCGCGCCCCCGGTCACCGGGTCACTTCTTGGGCAGCAGCTTCTGCACGTCGGCTGCCATCTCCGTCAGGACCTTCTCGGGCTCCTTGGCGCGCTTGCCGGTGGTGATGCTGGCCATGTGGTCCTTGATCACGTCGGTGATCTTCAGGCCGTTCTCGCCGGGGAACGCGTACCACTTGGTGAGCAGCGCGAGCTGGCTCACAGCCGTGTAGTTGTTCGGGTTCTCGACGTAGAAGTCCTTGAGGTAGACGTCGTTGGCCTTCTTGTTGGGCGGCATGTAGCCCGTGGTCTTGGCCATGATCGCGGCCCCCTCCGGCCCGTGCCAGAACTTCATCACCTTCCAGGCGGCGGCTTTCTTGGCGGGATCGGCGGCGAGAATGACGCCCAGGTTTCCGCCGGCGGGCAGGCGGCCCTTGCCCGCGACGACGTCGGGGAACGGCACGGTCTTGATCACGAACTTCTTGGCCACCATGTCCGTGACCTTGGCGAGGTCGGAGGTGGACGTGATGTGGATGCCGGTCTTGCCCGCGGCGAAGGCCGCGCGCATGTCGGGCTGCGTCAGGTTCGGCATGCCTGCATCAGTCACGAGGCGGCCGAGCATCTTGATGGCGAACTGGCCCTCGGGACCATCGAACGCCACCTTGCTCTCGTCCTCGTTGAGCATGCTGCCGCCGCGGGCGAACACCGGTGCCTGCCAGAGCCAGTTGCCGGTAATGTCCCAGACGTACGTGATGCCGTTGATGTCGGGGCCGAGCGCCTTGATCTTCCGGCTGAGCTCGATCACCTCGTCCCAGGTCTTGGGCGGATTGGCAGGATCACCGCCCGCCTTCGTGACCAGATCGACGTTGAGATACATGATCGGCAGCGAGACGGCGAAGGGAAGCGCGTACACCTTTCCGTTCATGGTGCCGATGTCGTACATCGCGGCGTGGAAGCCCTCGGCCTCCAGATCCTTGTCGGCCTTGATGAACTCGTCCAGGGGCTGGGCGAGATTGCGATCGACGAGAATGCGAATGCGGTTGAGCCCCTGGAACGTGATGTCCGGCATCTGCTTGGTGACGGCCTCGCGCAGAACTTTCTGCGTGGCCTCTTCGTAGGAATCGTAGGCGGCGCGGAACGTCACCTTGATGTCGGGATTGCGCTTGGCGAATTCCGCCGCGATCTGCTTGTGCGTCGTGTCGAACAGCTCCGGGTAGGGGTATTGCACCACCACCTCGGTCTGTTGCGCGAGTGCCGGGATGGCGGCGAGCGCCAGCACGGCCGAAAGCAAGGTCTGCTTCAGCATTCTACTTCTCCGTCGTCTGGGTGAGGTGGGTCTGCGGGCGTCGCGCGCCCGTTCTCGTTATTTCATCCCGGTGAAGGTGATCCCCTCGATGAACCGGCGCTGCGCCAGCAGGAACGCGACGATGAGCGGCGCGATGATGATGGTCGCAGCCGCCATCAACGGGCCGTAGTCGGTGCCGGCCTCGGCATTGCGGAAGTGCGCGACGCCGACGGGCGGCGTGAAAAGATGGGTCGAGTTCACCGCGATCAGGGGCCAGAAATAGTCGTTCCAGTGCGCGACCACGGAGAAGATGCCGAAGGCCGTGACGGCGGGAATGGCGGTCGGCAGCATGACGCGCCACACGATCGCGAACTCCGACAGGCCATCCATGCGCGCGGCATCCACGAGGTCGTCCGGCACCGTCATGAAGAACTGGCGCATGAGAAAGATGCCGAACACGGAGATGGTGAAGGGCACGATCAGCGCGGCATAGGTGTCGAGCAGGCCGGCACTATGGAAGAGCAGGAAGAGCGGCAAGGCGGTCGCCTGCGGCGGGATCAGGATCGAGAACAGGACGAGGGCGAACACGGTGTTGCGGCCCCAGAAGCGGAGCTTGGCGAGAGCGAAGGCCGCGGGCAGCGCCACCAGCACCTGCAACACGAAGATCGAGAGCGTCACGATCGCGCCGTTGAGGAGGAAGCGGGCCAGCGGCGCCTTCTCGAAGGCCCTCGTGTAGTTCTCCACGACGGCTAGCTGATGCGGCCACCAGCGGATCTCCGACAGGAACACTTCCGATTGCGGCTTGAGCGACGTCGAGATCATCCACAGGAACGGCAGCAGGACGACCGCCGCGGCGGTCATGAGCACCGCGTGTCGCGCGATCGCGCCGGCAAGTCCGGGTGTACGGGAGGACATCAGTAGTGCACCCGCTTGTCGAGGATGCGCGCCTTCACCAGCGTCAGCAGCAACACGAAGGCGAGGAAGACGACGGCGATCGTTGCGGCAAGGCCGGACCGGAAGAACTCGAAGCCTTCCGAATACATGGTGTAGAGCAGGACCTCGGAGGCCTTGCTGGGGCCGCCCTTGGTCAGGACGTGAACCGTATCGAAGACCTGGAACGAGCGGATCGCGGAGATCAGAACCACGAACATGGTGACCGGCCCGAGCATGGGCCAGGTGACGAGACGGAAGCGCGACCAGGCCGAGCGCGCGCCATCCATTTCCGCGGCCTCGTAAAGGTAGTGCGGGATCGAGACGAGGCCAGCCAGGAACAGAACCATGTTGAAGCCGAACAGCTGCCAGACGCCGATGACGGCGAGCGTCGGCAGCACGAGCGCCGGATCGCTGAGCCAGGCCTGCGCCGGCAGGCCGATCGCCTTCAGCATCAGGTTGATCAGGCCGAACTGAGGATGCAGCATGTATTCCCAGGAGATCGCCATGGCGATCAGCGTCGCCATCACGGGGATGAAGAACACCGAGCGGTAGAAGAACCGCAGCGAACTGCGCGCCTCGATCAGCAGGGCCGTGCCGAGGCCGAGGGCTACGGAAGCCGGCACCACGATCGCGACGTACATCAGGGTGTTGCGGAGCGACTGCCAGAAAACGCGGTCGCCGAACAACTCGACGTAGTTGTGGAGGCCGACGAAAGACCATGCGGCGGCGCCCAGCTGGTAGTCGGTGAGCGACATCACCACCACCGTCGCCACGGGGCCGATGAGCAGCAGGAGCATCAGCGCCACGGCGGGCAGCAGCAGGGAGATGGTCGCGAGCGCGCGCTTGAGCATGTACAGCTGCGCGCGGTGAGGCGTCGACGCCACGGGCGCCTGCGGCGAGGCGAGAAGGCCGGAGCCGTCAGCCATGGACGGCCTCGCGCAGCATGGCCGTCTCGACCAGGGGCAGCCGCCGGCCGGCAGCATCGAAGCACAGCGCGGTCTCGGGCGCGAACGTGACGCCGACCTTGGCGCCGATGGCAACCGTGCGGGCCTTGCCATGATCGAGCCGCACGATCACCGGCTGGGCCGAGGCCGGCACGTCGAGATGCAGCAAGACCTCGGCGCCCAGGTTTTCGCGGTGGGCCACGATGCCGTCGATGAGCGCCTCGCGCATCGGGACGAGCCGTAGCGCCTCCGGACGCAGCCCGATGCGGACCTTGTCGGCACTGCCACGACGAAGGGCCAACGGTAGAGCGACGCCCGCAAGACCGATGCGGCCATCGGCATCGACGCTGGCGTCGAGCACGTTGATTTTCGGGCTGCCGATGAATTCCGCGACGCGCAGGTCCTGCGGATCGTCATAGATCTGGTCCGGCGTGCCGACCTGCACGATGTTGCCATCCATCATGACGGCGATGCGGTCGGACATGGTCATGGCCTCGGCCTGATCATGCGTGACGTAGATGAACGTTGCGCCCAGGCGGCGATGCAGCTGGGCGATCTCCGTGCGCATGTGGACGCGCAGCTTCGCGTCGAGGTTGGACAAGGGCTCGTCCAGCAGGAACGCCCGCGGCTCGCGCACGATGGCACGCCCGACGGCGACGCGCTGGCGTTGACCGCCCGAGAGCTGCGCCGGCTTCCGTCCCAGCAGGTCCTGCAGCCCCAGGAGTTCGGCGACCTGGATGATGTCGCCCTTGATGCTGCGCTCATGGCCGCGGGTTCCGGGGACGATCCAGCGCAGGAGGGGCGCCCGTTGCAGCCTGGACAGGCGCCGCATGCGCAAGGGCACGGCAATGTTGTCGAACACGGACAGGTGCGGGTAGAGCGCGTACGATTGGAATACCATCGCCAGGTTGCGCGTGGCCGGCGGCATGCCATCGACGTTCTCGGAGCCGATCTCGATGCGTCCGGATGTCTGGGACTCGAGCCCCGCGATGATGCGCAGCAGGGTGGACTTGCCGCAGCCCGAGGGGCCGACCAGCGACACGAACTCGCCGTCTGCGATGTCGAGGTCGACGCCCTTCAGCACCTCGACGCGCTCGAAGTTCTTGCGGATGTCGCGCAGTCGTACAGGCGCCATGAGCCGTTCCCCAATGCCATCGCGGCGCAGCGGTAGCAGGTCGATTTGACAGTTGAATGAATTGCCGTGGCCTGCAGGCGACGCAGGCACGCCTTGTCCACGCACGCGTCGTTGCACGACTGCGGTGCAGGTTCGGACGGGCGGGAATAAGTGGAGCAGGGCCGCTGCTGCGAGCGGCGATGGCGCATAGCGCGGCGGCCAGGAGCCGCGGCGCGCGCGTCGATTGCCCGCCGCGGTCCAGCGGACCGAGGCTTGGGCGAAACACGAGCGTTGGAGTTTGGTGCCGGCTGAGGGATTTGAACCCCCGACCAACGGTTTACAAAACCGCTGCTCTACCCCTGAGCTAAGCCGGCGTCCGGTGTGGAGCGCTGCTCCATGGGCGTGCGATAGCGGCGCGGCCCGGGCACGTCAAGCGCCACGAGGTGCGTGTGCAGCGGCTCCGTTCCCGGAGCGACCGGGGTCAGAACAGCTTCGGCTGCCAGGCGTGAAGCAGGGGCCGGATCAGGTCTGGATTGAGCAGGAACACCAGGCCCACGACCACCACCAGCGCCACCACGGCCAGAAGCACCGGCATCGTCAGCGGCACGCGATAGCTCAGGCCCGTTCCCGGGATGCCGAGCGTGACGGACCGGGTCTTGGTGCCGATGTTCATGGTTGCGCCGTGCCCGCCGAGGCTGGTCGAGACGCCCGTTTTCGACAGGTTCACCTTGACGCCAGGGGCGATGCCGATCTGCTTGCGGAAGCGCACACCTTTCAGGAAAGCCATGTCACGTGTCCTCTTGTAGCCTTCGTCTTTGCCTGGTGCGCCCAGGCCTTGCTTTTGGGCCTACTTGAGGCCGAACAGATTGCCGAAGCGGCGCAGCTTGTCTTTCACCTGGCCGACCGGCGAATTGCGTGCCAGCAAGCGCTCGTGCGCGCTCTCGCCGTCGATGACTTCCCTGTACTTATCGCGATTCTCCGTATCGGCCTCGATCAACGCCTGGCGCTCTTCCGGCGTCAGTGGACCGACGCGCGACATGGGCGGGCGGATCAGCGTGCGCTGCACCACCGACGGCTGCCCGTTGCCGAACAGCACCGACACCAGGGCCTCGCCGACGCCGAGTTCCTGGATCACCCGCTCGGTGTTGAACTCCGGATTGGGGCGAAAAGTCTGCGCCGCCGTCCGCACCGCCTTCTGCTCCTTCGGCGTGAAGGCGCGCAGGGCGTGCTGGATGCGGTTGCCGAGCTGCGCAGACACCCGATCGGGAACGTCGGCCGGGCTCTGTGTCACGTAGTAGACGCCGACGCCCTTGGAGCGGATCAGGCGGGTCACGCGTTCGATCTGGTCCAGCACCGCTTGCGAGGCGCCGTTGAACAGCAGGTGCGCCTCGTCGAACAGGAACACCAGCTTGGGCTTTTCCAGGTCGCCCACCTCGGGCAGCTTCTTGAACAGCTCCGACAGCATCCACAGTAGGAACGTGGCGTAGAGGCGTGGCGTATTCATCAGCTTCTCGGCGGAGAGAATGTTGATGACGCCGCGGCCGTCGGCGCTGGTCTTGATGAAGTCGTTGATGTCGAGCGCGGGCTCGCCGAAGAAATTGGTGGCGCCCTGCTGTTCGAGCACCAGCAGCCGCCGTTGCAGCACGCCCACGGTCTGCGGCGCGATGTTGCCGTACCTGGAGCGCAGCTCCGTGGCCCGCTTGCCCATCTCGTCGATGATCGAACGCAGGTCCTGCAGGTCGAGGATGGCCATCTTGGCGTCGCCGTTGGCGCGCTCGTCCTCGGCCCAGCGGAAGGCGATGTTGAGCACGCCCTCCTGCGGTTCGGTGAGTTCCAGAAGCCGGGACAGCAGCAGCGGGCCCATCTCCTGCGCCGTGGCGCGCACCGGGTGGCCCTGCTGGCCGAACACGTCCCAGAATGCGGTCGGGAAGGCGCTGTTGCCGAAGCGCTCGCCCAGGCCGATCTCGTTGGCGCGCTTGACGAGGTGCGGCAGCTTCGTGCCCGCGACCGCGATGCCCGACAGGTCGCCTTTGATGTCGGCCGCGAACACCGGCACGCCGGCCGCGGAAAAGCCCTCGGCGAGGATCTGGAGCGTCACCGTCTTGCCGGTGCCGGTGGCGCCGGTGATGAGGCCGTGACGGTTGGCGAGCTTCAGCTCGATCGATTCCGGAACCAGGTCGCGGCCCTGCCGGCTGCAGCCCAAGAGCACGGCGCCGTCCTGCACGTAGTCCATCGGGCTGGCGTGCTTGGGCTGGGACGCTGGGGCTTTGGACTGATCCGCCATTCAGAAGCTCCTGACGAAACCGTTGCGCGCCACGAATCGTTAGACGCCGGAGCTTGGGTGTGCACCGGGCGCCTTGCGTTTGCAAAGCCGAGGGCTCTTTCCGGCCCCTGCCGCTGTGGACGAGCAAGGCGAAAATAGTCCGGCACAACGGGCGCTTATGCAACCAAAATCATCACGGTTGCGCCGTATTCGAGACCCATATCGAAAAGGTGCAAGCGTAGAGGTAGTTCGATGCGGACCCCATGATCAGCGCCATGCATATGGCGGCGTTCCTCATTACCGCCGTTCTCGCGGCCATCCCCACCTACTACGTCCTGCGGAGGACCGGTCACGGCCGCGCCCGCGGCTCCATCGCCTACCTGATGGGCTTCTTCTTCGGCTTCGCCGGCTTCCTGCTGCTTCCGACGCGCGATGCGGTGCTGTCGCAGTCGGCGCTGCTTGCAGCCTTCTCCGGTCCCTTCTTCGGCATGGCCCGCGCCCGCTACATGCGGCAGCGCAAGGGACGCAACAAGGGCCGTCGCAGCGCAAAGCGCGGTGAGGAACTCCGCGCCTAGGGCCCGCCGGTGACCTCAGCGCGCGTTCACGCGACGGGGCGAGCGGTCCGAGAGGCGGGAGAGCGCGTAGGGCGCGCCGGTCAGCAGCACCTTCACGTAGCGCGCCTTCTGGTAGTCGCCACTGAGCGGCACGCGCGGCAGAGCCGTGAGCGTGCGGGCCGCGTCCGGGAAGATCGGGCCGCGGCGTGTGGTGACGGCGGTCTTCATGTTGAGCTCGCGCGCCAACTCGAACTCGCGCGCGCCGGCACTTGCGGCATCACCGTACGGATAGGCGAAGTGCCGGCACTGATGGTCGGTCTCGAAGGTGACGCGGTCGATGCTGTCGGCCATCTCCGCCCGGGCCTCGGCAAGGGAGAGCTGGGCCAGCGGATAGTGCCGCCGGGTGTGGGCGCCGATCGTCACCAGGGGCTCGGAGGCGAGCTGGCGGACCTCGTCCCAGGTCATCATCTCGCGGCGGCACAGGCCGGCGACATCGATGCCGGCGCCGACTGCGATCTCGTGCACGACGGCGCGGGCTTCTCGCTCGTCGATAGTGCGCAGCCACCAGTACAGGGTCTGGAACGCGACTTCCTTCTCCTGCAGGCTGCCGCAGGCGAGCTTGCGCGCCCGGCCGTCGATCTTGACGTCGAGGCTGTCGCTGCGGGCGATCGCCTGTTCGAGCGCCAGCCACCACAGGTCGCCGTGGCCATCGACGTAGGACGTCGCCACGTAAACCGCGAACGGCAGATTGTGCCGGCGGAAGATCGGGTAGGCGTACTCCAGGTTGTCGCGATAGCCGTCGTCGAAGGTGAAGCAGACGAAAGGCCGGCGCTGCGTCGTGCCGCCTTCGACGAGCCGGAAATGCGCCTCGTCCAGGGAAATGATCTCGAAGCCCTGCATGCGCACCAGCGAAATGCAGCGATCCAGGAAATCCGGTGTCAGTTTCAGATTGCGGTTGGGCTCGAACACGCCGGGGTGATCGGGCCGCACGTGGTGCAGCTTGAAGATGACGCCCAGGCCGCGCGTGTAGGGCGCCATCATCAGGTCGACGCCGCTGTAGTGCAGCGTCGACAGCAATGTCTTGAGCATCCGCGTCGTGCGCCGGCTCATGGCTTTTCCCCCGCTCGTCGCCCGCTTTGTGTCACAGCGGCGGGACTTCCGAGAAGGGATGGTCCAGAGGCTGTGGACGACAGCTGTGGACAACAGCTGTGGACAGTGCGGCAGGGGATGTGCCGGCGGGCGCCTAGACGGCGGCCCCTGCCGAGTGCCCCGGAACGATGGCGCCGAGGCCTTCGTGCGCTTCGGCCTCCGGTCCATCGGTGACGAAGTGGACAACGTCCAGATCGTGCACCTGGAAGCCGAGGAAATCACCCGCCGCAGGCTCCGTGCCGGGCCTGGAGACGATCACACCGGCGTCGATGCAGCCTTGAATGGTCCGGAACAGGTCGCGCAGATCGTGCCAGTCGCCGGCGATGACGATGTGATCGTAAACCTCGTCCAGGGCGTCGAGCAGCATGTTGATGCGATCGCGATCGACGGCCGCGGCGCCTTCGCTGACGGCGTTGCCGGCGGAGATCACATGCACCGAGGTGCCGGGCAGGGGGGTGATCACGTCCTCGAAGGTGGCGGTGCCGGAGAGAACGTCGGCGAGGCCGCGCCGGGGCTTGAGGCCGAATTCGACGGCGAGGTTCGCTGCGTCCGGCGTGCAGTCGAGCAGGATCACCTGCCGGTTGAGCCTGGCCAGCTCGCGGGCCAGTCGCGACGGCACCTGTCCTGCAGTCTCGGTGCTACGGGCGGCGCTCACCATCGTGCGATAGCCCGAGCGGCGTTGCGCCTTGTCCACCAGCGCACGCGCCACGTCCTCGAGGCTCTCGATATTGCGCACCGCGCGCAGGGTGACGGGCAGCGCGGAAAGCGCGGGGTAGTTGGGGCGCATCGGGCCGAAGCCGGTGACCGGAGGAGCGAGCCCGCTGCCGGGGGCATGCCGCGCACCCGCGAACAGGGCATGCACGATGACGATCGACAGGCCGACGAGGAACGTCGCCACGCTCGCCATCGAGACGATCATCGCCGTCTTCGGGCTCGCCCGCTCGTGCGAGGGGCGGGCGCTGGAGATCAGCTGCACTTCAGCCGGGACGGCATTGGCGTCGGAGGTCGAGCGCGCGGCTTCCGCCTGCGCCTGCAAGCGCTCGAACTCGGCGCGCTTCGACTTGGCGACGCTTTCGAGCGCGCGCAGCTTGACGTCGTCGCCGCCGGCATCGACGACCCGCCGCTTGGCTTCGTCGATGCGGCGGCGGATGCCGTCTTCACGCAGCGCCATCACCTTGGCCTCGCGTTCGAGGCCCTGGACGATCTTGTCGACCTCGGCCGTGATCTGCCCGTTGAGACTGGCGAGATCGGCGTGCAGCTGCTTCATGCGGGGATGGCCGGGCAGCAGGCTTGCGGCCAGCTCCGACACCTGCCGCTCGAGCCGCACGCGCTGCTCCACCAGTCTCGGCACCAGCTGCGATTTCTGCACGTCGGCCAAAGTCTCGCCGAAGCCGCGCTTGGCGATCTCGCGCGCATCGCGCGCCCGCGCCTCGGCCTCGGCGCGCGCCGTCGCGGCGCGGGTGAGGTCTGCGGTCAGCTCGCCGAGCTGCTGCTCGTTGAGGCCCGTGCGCTCGCGCCCGGCCTCGAAGATGTTGGCCTCGCCGCGGAACCTGGTGACGGCCGCTTCGGCCTCGGCGACCTCGGTCGCGAGTTTCAGGATCTGCGGATTGAGCTTGGCGCGCGCGTCGTTGGATTCCGTCACCGCGCGCAGCGACAGCGCATCGCGATACAGCCCGACGATGCGGTTGGCGGCCCTGGCAGCGAGGTCGGGATCGACGGAGGTGAACTCCACCACGATGCCGCGCGTCTCCTTCACCTGGTAGGCGCGCATGGCCTCGAAGTAGGCCTTGAGGACGCGGTCCTCGTCCGTCTCGCGGGGATTGCTGCTGGCAAGGAAGCCGAGGGATCGCTTCAGGAAGCCCGGCTCGCGCAACGCGCTGTTGAATTCGGGCAGCTTCACGAGGCCGAGGTCACGTGAGACCTTCAAGGCGAGATCCGTCGACATCAGGCCGCGCACGTGCGTGCCGATGGCTTCCTTGTCCATGCGCACGGTCACGTTGTCGGGCGGGCTGCCGCTCTCGCGCCGCGCCTCGAACGGATTGCCGACGCCCTTGGAGATGATTTCGATCTGCGTCTGCGAGGTGTAACGCGGCGTCATCACCTTCGTGACCGCGAAGGCCGCGGCACCCGCGACAACGGAAACGGCGATCAGCTTGAAAGCGTGGCGCTTGATCGCCAGGCCGATGGCGGCAATATCGATATCATCGGGGGAGGCCGGCTGGCGCGGCGCGGCGTCCGAATGGCGGGCAGACATGGCACAACCTTGAACTTGTGATGATCACGCTGCCCGCATTAAGCCCGATCCAGGTGAGGAAACACTTAAAGCGGCCGTGCATGGCACCCAGCTTGGCACACACGGCAATCATCTATTAACCCTGCCCCCTTATTCTCGACGTCAAGTTGGTCACCCCAGTGTGTCGAGGGTTGTTGTGATGTTTGGTTTTCACGTTCGTCGTGTCGCCGTTGCGGGCCTCGTTGCCTGCAGTATGTTGAATGCCGGCTGCGCCGGCATCGATCCGTTTGCTCCCGTCGCTGCCGTCGTCGAAGCGACCGACCCCACACCCATCGCCGTGAGAGCGGGCCCCAACCTTCCGCCCTGGGGACCAGCGGCCGTGGTCGTCGAGGAGGCGGATGGCGGCCCCTACAAGCTCGACAGCGGCGATAAGCTGCGCATCTTCGTTTACGGTCAACCAAACCTTTCCAGACTCTACATGGTCGATGGAGAAGGCCGCATTTCCGTGCCTCTGATCGGTGAGGTGGGCGTGCGGGGCAGCACCACGAAGGGCGTCGCGCGCACCATCACGCGCCGCCTGGGCACACAGTTCGTCAAGGATCCTCAGGTTACTGTAGATATTGCGCAGTATCGCCCCTTCTTCATTCTTGGCGAAGTGCGCAACGCCGGACAGTACCCCTACGTGAGCGGTCTGACGGTGCAGGCAGCTGTCGCCATCGCCGGCGGTTATGCGGATCGCGCCAACGAGCGCGGCGTGCGCATCACCCGCAAGCATGATGGCTTGATCGAGAAGATGGATGTACCACCCGACTACGTTATCCGCCCCGGCGACGAGATCTACGTCTACGAGCGCTGGTTCTGAGGTTGCAGCGGCGGCGCTTGCGGGGCTGCCGCGCCTGCGCGTGCTGCATGTGCTGCGAGCCCCGGTGGGCGGCCTGTTCCGCCACGTCTGCGACCTGTCACGGGCGCAGGCGGCGTCGGGACACGCCGTCGGGATCGTCTGTGACAGCGGTGGCGACGCGCTGACCGAACGGCAGCTCGACAGCCTGCGGCCGCACCTGGCACTCGGGATCTTGCGCGTCGGCATGAGCCGCGCCATCGGTCCGAGCGATGTCCTGGCCTATCATGCCATCCGCGCGCACGCGCTGGGCCTTGGCGTCGACGTCATCCACGGGCACGGCGCCAAGGGCGGGGCCTACTCGCGCCTTGCCGGTGCCAGCCTCAAGCGGATGGGCCGCAAGATCGCCTCCTGCTACACGCCGCATGGCGGCTCACTGCATTATCACCCTGCGTCCGTGCAGGGGCGTATCTACATGGCGCTGGAGCGCCGCTTGGCGCGTTCGAGCGATGCCCTGATCTTCGAAAGCGCCTTCAGCGAGGCCCGCTACCGCGCCCAGGTGGGAACGCCCGGCTGTGCCATGCAGGTGGTGCCCAACGGGCTGGGCGACGCCGACTTCGTCACCGTCACCCCGGCTGTAGATGCAGCCGATTTCCTGTTCGTCGGCGAACTGCGTCACCTCAAGGGGGTGGACGTGATGATCGACGCGCTGGCGCAGGTCGCGCGCGAGCGACCGGTGCGCGCGGTGATCGTCGGTAGCGGCCCCGACGCCGCAGCCTTCAAGGCGCGCGCGGCTGCTGCGGGCCTCGGCGACAGCATCGTATTCCCCGGCGCGATGCCCGCGCGCGAGGCCTTCCGGTCAGGCCGCGTGCTGGTGGTGCCGTCGCGGGCCGAGAGCTTTCCCTACATCGTGCTCGAGGCCGGAGCGGCCGGCGTTCCGATGCTCGCCACCAACGTCGGCGGTATCCCCGAGATCGTCGCCGGCACGCGGACGACGCTGTTGCCGCCCAACGACGTCGATGCGTTGGCGCAGGCCATGCGCGCGGCCTTGGCGACTCCGGAAATCTATGTGGCGAAGGCTGAAGAACTGCGTTCGGCCATTGCCCGTCGGTTTACGATTACTTCGATGTCTCTTGCTATTCTGCAACTCTACTACGGTGCTCTCGGACAGGGCTGAGCCTTCGCGGCCGGCCCTCTTCGTCCAGTGCGGGTCGCAGGACCTGCATGCATCGGGCTGTCGCGTCAGTGTGCGTAAGGAAGTGTGATGGCTGAGATCCAATCGGCGTTCCGCGACGCGGAAGCGGACGTATTCGCCAAGCCCGCGCCCAAGGAGCCCCCGGCTCTGCGCGAAGGGCCGAGCATCCGAACCCCCAGGGCCATGGTCGATGCGCCGGATCTGCCCCCCGGCACGCGGACGATGTCGCCGCTCGTGTATTCGGGCCTCGTGCGCTTCGCCGAGTTCACCTTGCTCACCGGGCTCGGACTTCTGATCGCCTACGGCTGGGTCGATGCGTACTTCCGCCAGTATGCCGCGGCGCTTCTCGTCACCGGCGTCACCGCGAGCTTCGTCTTCCATGGCCTCGGCCTCTACCGCACGGGCGTGCTGGCGGCCTCGCACCGGCATCTGCCCCGCCTCGTCGCCGGCTGGACGGCCACCGTCGGCGTGCTGCTCGCGACGCTGTTCTTCCTCAAGGTGTCGCAGGAGTTCGCGCGCGGCTGGATCGCGCTGTGGTATCTGGGCGGCATCGGCGCGCTGGTTGCCTTCCGCGCCGGCGTCACGGCGATCACGCGCCGCGCCATCGGCACGGGCAGCCTCATCCGCCGCGCCGTCGTCTATGGAACGGGCGATGCCTGCGCCGAGCTGATCGAGGGCATGGCCCGCGATCCGGACAACGACATCCGCGTCTGCGCCGTCTTCGACGAACGCGGGCCCAACCGCGGTGGCGGCATCATCGCGGGCTTCCCGAACATGGGCGGCATCGACGCCTTGATGGCCTATTGCCGTGCCAACCCCATCGACATGCTGATCGTGGCGCTGCCGGTTTCGGCCGAAAGCCGCGTGCTGCAGCTGATCAAGAAGCTGTGGGTGCTCCCCGTCGACATCCGCCTCGCCGCGCACGCCTCGAAGCTGCGCTTCCGGCCGCGCGCCTATTCCTACGCCGGCAGCGTGCCGCTGATCGACGTCGTCGACAAGCCGATCGCCGACTGGGACAAGGTGATGAAGTGGCTGTTCGACAAGGTCGTCGGCACGCTGGCGCTGATCGCGCTGTCGCCGGTGATGCTGGCCGTCGCCATCGCCATCAAGCTCGACAGCAAGGGCCCGGTGTTCTTCCGGCAGAAGCGCTTCGGCTTCAACAACGAGCTGATCGAGGTGTTCAAGTTCCGCTCCATGTACACCGACATGGCGGATGCCAATGCCTCCAAGCTCGTGACCAAGGGCGATCCGCGCGTGACGCGCGTCGGCCGCTTCATCCGCAAGACCAGCCTCGATGAACTGCCGCAGCTGTTCAACGTGCTGATCGGCAACCTGTCGCTGGTCGGGCCGCGCCCGCATGCGCTGCAGGCCAAGGCCGCCGACCGCCTCTATCATGACGTCGTGGATGGCTACTTCGCGCGCCACAAGGTGAAGCCCGGCATTACCGGCTGGGCGCAGATCAACGGCTGGCGCGGCGAGACCGATACGCCGGAAAAGATCCAGAAGCGCGTCGAATGCGACATCTACTATATCGAGAACTGGTCGGTTCTGCTTGATCTCTACATCCTGTTCCGCACGCCGTTCTCGCTGCTCTCGACCGAGAATGCCTACTGAGCCGGGCAGCGGCGGAGAACGTGCATGACGATGGCGGCTGCCGGCTCGGGGTTCAGCGCTTCCGCGTGGAGCGAGCGGCGCAGCTTCGTGCATCGCGCGTCGCTGGCCTTCGTGTGGCTCGCCACCGCCAGCGGCTGCGTCGTCGTGACGGAACCGGCGCCCTGGGATGCGCTGACGCTGGGTCTCCTGATCCTGCTGCCCACGGTCGGGCTGATCTCGATCCGGCCGCTGCTGACGCTGATGCTGTTCCTGATGATGATCGCGGGAGCCGGCGCGCTCATCGGCGTCATCATCGCCAAGGACCAGCCGCCGGCCGCGATCCACACCGGCGTCTCGGTCTTCCTCTACATCGCGGCATTCCTCTACGCAGCCTTCATCGCCAAGCGTCCGGCAGTGCACGCGCGGCTCATCGTGCAGGCATCGCTGGTGGGCGCGCTGCTGGCGGGCCTGTGCGGCTTCATCGGCTACTTCAATCTGGTGCCGGGTGCGGCGGACCTGATGACGCGCTACAGCCGCGCCACGGGGCTGTTCAAAGACCCCAACGTCTATGGCCCTTTCCTGGTGATGGGCTTCGTCTATGCCTTCCACATCCTGCTGACCAAGCCGTTCTTCAAGGCCATGCTCGGCGCGGCGGCCTTCGCCTTCCTCAGCCTCGGGCTGCTGCTCAGCTTCTCACGCGGCGCCTGGACCAATGCCGGCATCGCGCTGCTGGTCTACGGCATGTTCTACGTGATCAACGTCGGTTCCAATCGCGCGCGGCTGAAGTTCCTGGGAACGCTGGTCTTCGGTGTCGTTGCGCTGGGCGTGATGCTGGCGATCGCCCTGCAGATCGACGAGGTCGCCAACCTCCTGCAGCAGCGCGCGGCGCTGACGCAAGGCTACGACGAGGGGCCCGACGGCCGCTTCGGCGGCCAGCAGAAGGCCATGCGGCTGATCGTCGACAATCCGCTCGGCATCGGGGCGCAGGTCTTCCCCTACTTCTATCATCACGAGGAAGCGCATCAGGTCTACCTGTCGATGTTCATGAACGCCGGCTGGGTGGGCGGCATCGCCTTTGCCGTGCTGATGTTCGGCTCCGTGTTCCTGGGCTTCTTCCACGGCCTCAAGAAAGTACCGTCGCAGGCCTATTTCGCGATCGGATACGGCACGCTGGTCGGTCACGTCGCGGAAGGGTTCCTGATCGATCTCGATCATTGGCGCCATCTCTACGTGGCGCTGGCCGTGGTCTGGGGGCTGATGGCCGCAAGCGCCCGCGCGGAAGCGGAAGGCGCCGAGCGCTAGCGCGCGATCAGGCGTAACGCTTGGCGCCGGCCACCATCAGCACCACGAGTCCCGCGGCCGACAGCATCGCCATGTCGACGGTCTCGCCGAGGACGAGCGCTGCGAGAAGCAGGCCGAAGAACGGCTGCAGCAGCTGCAACTGGCTGATGGCCGCCGTGCCGCCCTGCGCCAGCGCCCGATACCAGAACACGAAGCCGACGAGCATGCTGAACACCGCGACGTAGGCAAGCCCGATCCACGGCGCCGAC
>Ga0190269_10000684_pt1 | contig 16977 bp, 16 predicted proteins | sample Popmic249IS_FD_133749 | JGI IMG/M metagenome (GOLD analysis project Ga0190269, IMG submission 133749) | Populus adjacent soil microbial communities from riparian zone of Blue River, Arizona, USA - 249 IS | ecosystem: Environmental > Terrestrial > Soil > Riparian zone | place: USA: Arizona...
CGCCCGCGCAGGCCACGCTGCACACACCGCACGCACAGATCAGGCCCTGCGAGCAGTCCGAAGGAGCGTCGCAGAGCCGGAGCCAATGGGACTGCCCGTCCTTGACTTCGTTGGAGCCGTAGCAGCCCCCGACCATGAAGGCCGTCCACAGCGCGACGATGACTGAGATCTTCGGCATGGTCCCCCTAGTCGATCACGGCTCGCAGCACCCGGCCTCGCTCGATCCAGTACAGATAGCCATTGGCTTCGGTGATCTGCGTGACGAACGAGCTGGCCGCGTGCAGCCGCTCGACGCGCCCGCTCGACACGTGCACGCGCGAGACGAAGAGCTGCTCGCTCGCGTCGCCCATGCCGGTGCTCTCCGAGAAGTACACGTACGCGCCGGCAGCCGAAGACGCCGAGGCGAAGGCGACGCTCTCATCGGTCAGCTGGCGCCGCGATCCGTCTGCGAGCAGGTGCGCCTCGACGCCGCTGTGCATGCGCTCATCGGAGACTAGCGAGTCGCCGTGCACGAACATGGCGAGCGGAACCGTGAGATAGCCGATTGGCAAGCGAAGCGCGCCGACCAGCGTCAACGGATTCGACCCATCCTTCGCGACGCGGCGAACGCGGGTGTTCACGTCGACCGGGTCGTTCAGCTCCTCGATATAAACGTTCTGGGCGTCGAGCGCGATGCGAACGACCGAGGGGCCGGCGGTCGAGTACACCATCTCCTCCGGACCGGCGTCGTGCGGCATCCGCCACACCGAATCGCGCTCACTACCGGCGACGTAGTAGAGGTGCGTAGCGTCGGCCGTCCAGATCGGCGGGCCGCCCTCAGCCGGCGTGGTCGACCATGACCTCGTCGCATCGCTCAAGTGCAACGCACGCACGTCGGAGCCTGCGGTGTAAAACAGCATCTGCCCGTGCACCTCGAGCTGCGCCTCGAACGTCGACGCCGGCGGCCGCGCGAGCAGCGTGATCTCTTCGGTCTCGAGGTCCATGCGGAAGATGTAGCCGTCTTCTTCGGTGGCCGTGGTCGTCTGCCAAACGATCGCGCCATCGACCAGCACGAACCGCTGGGCACCGTTGGTCTCGCCGAGCCCGCCGCCGAGATCGAGATCGATCACGGTCTCGACCTCGCGCACGATCGCAGCATCCGACAGCGCGCTCGAATCGGCGTCCTGATCGCTCGCGCTCGCGTCGCCCGCGGTGAGCGCGCCGATGTTCACGCACGCGCCCGTCCGGCACTCGATGCCCGAGGCCTTGCAGTCGCCGTCCTGCGAGCAGCCCATGAGACACACCCGCTCGGGCGCGCTCGGCGAGGCGCCGCACTGGCTTTCCTCGACGCTGGCGCATAGCCCGCCGGCGCCGCACATCGCCGGCTGGTCGCACGCGATCGTGCACACGCCGCACGCACAGATGCGCCCGTCGCTGCAGCTACTAGCCACGGAGCAGCGCTCGAGCCAATGCGACTGCCCATCCTTCGTTTGCCCGTTCGAGCCGTAGCAACCCGGCAGCGCGATCGCCGAGATCAGCGCCACGGCCCAGCGCGCGGTGCTCATGGCGCCTCACCGCCAGGCCCGGAGCACGGCACGCGCCTGCGCCCGACGGGATCGGCGTCGCGCTCGATCACGGCGAGTCTCCTTCGCGCGGCCCCGGCGGTGGGCTCGACAAGAGCTGCGAGTCGGCTTCGATCACCGCTTGCCCGAAGTAGAACGTCACGCTGGTCTTCTTATGCTCGTCGACGGGGTGCGCCACGTTGTGCGCGCGCACCTCGTCCCAGAGCGCCGACACGCGTGCGCGCTCCTCGCGCAGCAGAGCTAGGACCCGCTCGCGCGCGGGGTGCTCGTCGTGGATGTCGAACGCGTACGTCGCGCCGCCGATGTTCTCGGTGGCGGTCGTGCGCGGCCCCTTCGCGAGCTTCAAGCCGATCGCCGTCGCGACCGCGCTGTAGTGATCGCACACCGCCGCTTCCCAGCCGTGCTCGGCGCCGAGCGGGATGAAGAACGAGCTCGCCTCGTAGCGCGGCACACCGGAGCCGTTCTTCAGCGTCACGCGCTGCTCGCTCAGCAGCACCGCGATCGCGCGCTCGACTTGCTCTCGGCTCACCGCGAGCTCGGCCGTCAGCTCGTCGATGCTCGCGCTGTCCCGCCGGTACGTCTCGAGCCACACGAGGCCCGCGACCGCGTCCAGCTCGCTCGACTCCGCGACCGCCCTGCGCTCGTCGGCCGAGAGCGCGCGAAAGATGGAGTGGGCCCCCCGCCCACTCGAGTAGATGACGCCGCTGCCCACCAAGTCGGCGATCACCGCCGCGACTTGGTCCGGGTCATCGTTAACGAAGCGTTGCGTGAGGCGCGCGCGAGTGATGCCCTCGTTCTTGCGGACGTGCTCGAGCACGGCCTCCCACAGCGTCATGTTGCGTTGCGTCGCGCTCTCCGCGAGCCGCTGGACCTTGCGTTGATACGTGCGCAGCGCGAGGCCGAACATGTCGGCGACCACCTTGCGCGCGACGCCCTGCGACTCGATCTCGCGCGCGAGCTCGATGAACACTTGATCGGCGATATGCGAGAGCGGTGCGCGAATGCCGGCCGCAGTCGACAGCTGCGCGATCAGAACGGTCGTCTGCCGGACGATCCGCTCGATCAGGATCCCTGCGTGCATGACCGCGAGTCTTGCCCGCGCTCACGGCGCAATGGCAGTGGTTCGCGCGTCATCCCCTGTTTGGGTACAAAGGCGGGCGGCGCGAGGTCCATTAACGCAACAAAAACGTGACCTTGGTTTCGCGCTTTTGCTTGGGCATGCGCAGCTTCTTGAGCCCCTCGAGCACGCACTCGACCTTCTCCCCGGCGCTGGCTGGCTCGGGCAGCGCACCGGCGGTGATCACCCGGCCTTTGCGGTTCAAGTACGCCGTGACGGTGAAGCGCTCGCGGCGCAGCGTCTCGCACTCTTCCCGGATCTCGTCGGCGTGCTTGTCGAGCACCTTGTCGAGCACCTCCGGGTCGAGCGGCTCGGGCGAGCGCGCGGTCGCGGGATCGACGCTGAGGCCCCACTCGAAGCGTGCGCTGGCGCTGCCATCGGGCTTCGGGAACACGGTCTCCGTGAGCACGCGCAAGATGCAGCTCTCGAGCGGGTAGTGGCCGATGTTCGATTCGGTCGCGTGCACGTCCTCGACGCGGCCCTCGGCGTCGACCTTGAATGAAAACTGAATCTTGCCGCTTACGAGCCGGATCCTGCGGCGGCTCTCGAGGATGCAGGCGTCGAGCTCGGGCTGCCGCGCCTCCATCGTTTGGTGCACGTCGTCCTTGTTGAGCGTGCCGGTGAGGCCTTTGATGCGCACGCTCGAGGTCGGCGGCGGCGGCGGCGGCTCGGGCTCGGGTGGCGCGGCCGGCGCGACCACAGGGGCTGCGACCTTGGGCTTGGCTGGCTTACGGGCCGCACTGTCCGAGGCGCATGCCGCCACCGCCAGCACAACCGCAAAGCTCATCGGCACGCGCGCCGCGCGCCGCGCGTTCGTCACCCAGCTCACCACCTGTCGAGCGTGCCCGAAACGTCCGCTCAAGGGAAGCTTCGGCATTGCGGAGCGCAGGCCACAGGGCGATTCTCCCGGGCCCATGACGCAAGCACCGCAAGCACTGCTCCAGCCCAAGACGCTCAGCCACTTCGCCATCCGCGTGCGCGACGTCGCGGCCTCGACCGCGTGGTACCAAGAGGTCCTCGGCTACGAGGTCTTCATGGACCAGCGCAACGACCCGAACATGCCGCGCACGTTCGGGATGATCGCGGGCGTCGCCGTCGAGCTGTACAAGCCGGCGGACGCGGCCGAGGTCTCGGCGTCGACGGTGCTGTCGTTCTCGGTCGACGACATCGAGCAAGCGCACGCGGCGCTGCGCGGCAAAGGCCTCGGAAGCGAGCAGCTCATGGTGTTCGGCGACGCTCGGCTCGTGCTGTTCCGCGATCCGGATGGCAACGTGCTCGAGGTGATCCAGCTCGGCCGCGGGGCGAAGAGCATGGCGGAGATCGGCGCGAAGGTGCTCGCCAAGCGCGCGCAAGCCTAGAGCGCTTCGTAAATCCGCCTGCGCGAGTCACATCGGCGGGGAACATCGCCTATACCTGCAGCATGCGGGGATGTGTCGTCGCTGGGTCCGCGGTCTTGTTGGCGGTCCTCGCGACCGGTTGCGATGGCTGCGCACCCCAGCATGAGTCACCGCTCCACGACGCAGCCTTCGCGCACGACGCAGCGCTGAGCGGAGGCTCGGGCGGCGCCGGCGGGCTTGGCGGCAGCGCCGCGGCCGGTAGCGGCGGCGCCGGACCGGACGGGGACTACCGCGTCGCGATCCGTGCCTCGAAGACTGTGCTGTGCCCGGGCGAGTGCACGGAGCTCAGCGCGGAAGCGGTGAGCGGGCAAGCTCCCTACGAGTACGCGTGGAGCGATGGGATCGGCACCGGCGCGGGCCCGCATACGGTTTGTCCGCGCTCGACGGCGACGTTCACGGTGACGGCGCGCGACACCGCGATCGACGGCGAGTTCGGCCGGCCCAGTCGATCCACAGAAGCGACGATCGGGATCGTGGTCGACGCGAGCGATGCGCGCGGTTGCACGCTCATCGACGCGGGTCCTCACCCGGATGGAGGCGCCGAAGCCGAGCTATGCACCATCGAGGTCGCGTACGAAGAGCCGGATCCAATCTACGTCATTGACAGCGTCGACGATGCCTCGACGTTCGCGACCGACGCCGACGGCAACGTATACCTCGCCGGCACCTTCACCGGGCGCATCGACCTCGGCGACGGCTTCGTCCCGAGCGAGAACCGAGACGGGTTCATCGCCAAGTACGACTCGACCTGCTCGCTCGTGTGGAGCCGCACCTTTGGCGGGCCAGGCGCTGTGATCGACTTCAGGGCCATGGACGTCGCACCGAGCGGCGCCGTGATCGTCGGCGGCGCGGCGATGGGCAACATCAGCTTCGACGGCCACGGCTTCGTAGCGCCCGAACAGCAGCTCGCGGTCATGTCCGTGCGGGGCGCCGACGCGAGCGTCGAGTGGGCCGCCGGATACCGCACGACCGGCCCGGACGGGATCATCCGCGACCTCGCGGTCGATGGGGCAGGCGACATCGTGTTCACCGCGTACACGTCGTCGCTCTCGATCGCCGGCGTCGATGTGAACCCCGTCGAAGGCGCCCTCGAGCTGGTCGCGAAGGTCTCCGCGAGCGGTGAGTACCGCTTCGCCCACGACGTCGTCGGCACCGACCTCGACATGCGCGTCGCCGCGGATGCGAGCGGCCGGACGGCGATCACGTCGCAGAGCTATGGATCGACCCTTGGCTTCGGCTTCGACGAGCTGCCGCTGGGCGGTGACGATGAGATGCATCGCTACGTGGCCGTGCTCGATCCGGATGGCGTGCCGCTATGGGGTCGCGCGCTCGACCTCGACCTACCGCCCACTAATTCCTATTGGCCGGCGACCACGGTCGCGTTCGATGGCGACGGCAACGTGCTCGTCGAGCACGCCAACATCCTGACCACCAGGGTCGAGCCCGAGCGGCTCAGCAAGTACGATCCCAGCGGCACACTGCTGTGGACGCAGGAGGTAGCGGACGTGCCAACGGGCGTGGCCACCGACGAAGGCACGATGGCCGCCGACTCGCTCGGCAACGTCGTGCATACGTCGGGCATGCGGGCTCCGGACGCCGCTGCGCCGCCCGATGGACCCGGAGTGGGCCACGACATCATCGTGCGCAAGCTCGCTCCTGACGGCGCGCTGATTTGGACCCGCGTCATCGACCACGATCTCGAAGAGAGAGCGTTCGACGTCGCCATCGCGCCAGACGACACGATCTGGGTCGGTCACGGCAGCTTCGTCGGTGGCGCCGGCACGATCCGCATCACCAAGCTCGCGCCCTGACGCGAACGCGTGTCCAAGCTCGCTCCTTGGAAAGACCTGCGAGCCGTTTTGCGCGGTCGCGGCAACTAAGCCAACGGGAACGCGTTAGGACAGAGCGTGGGTCGAACCAAAATAGTGTTGGGTCTGTGTTTGTTGCTTTGCGGTGTGGCGTGCGGTGATGACGAGGATGCGGGCTCCGCAGCCGACAGCGGAACGCCCGACGGCGGCGGTTCCGGCGGTGTCGGTGGAAGCGGCGGCACGGCCGGCACTGGAACTGGCGGCATCGGTGGTACCGGCGGCGCGGGCAGCGGTGGCACCGGCGGCACGGGCGGCAGCGGTGGCACCGCGGGCATGGACCCCGACGAAGACGGCGGCGTAGAGAGCGACGCGGGCGATCCGCCGACCGAGCTCCCCGACGACGGCGAGCACCTCTCCGTGTGCATGTCGAACGACGATTGCACCGGCGACGACCTGTCGTGCACACAGTTCGGCAATAACCAAGGCTTCTGCGCGCAAGACTGCGTCGAAGACGAAGACTGCGATGCCATCGACGGCATCGACGCGATCTGCGATCTGCAGAACCGCTGCGTGATCGACTGCGGTGAGCACGACGGCGGCGCCGCCGAGTGCCCCGACACCATGGTCTGCGTCGCGACCCCGGGCAATCCGCTCGACCCGACCTACCGCTGCCAGTACCCCGAAGCGAAGGACCGCGAGATCTACGAGGTCTGCGACGTCAACAACGACGACGCGGACTGCAAGGAAGGCCTGACCTGCCAGCTCTCCCCGAGCCCAACCGATCCGCGCGACGCGTTCTGCGCGATGGGCTGCGAAGAGGCGGGCGACTGCGACGACCTCGGCAGCGCCGCGACGCCGGTGTGTGACCCGGCGCCGCTCGACCTGTTCGCGGGCACGTGCGCCCTCGAGTGCGAAGAGGACGGCGACTGCCCCGGCGATCTCAGCTGCTTGCAGGTGGACCTGCTCATGAAGCGCTGCGGCACCGAGATCTAAGGTTCGTTGTAACGCTGGCCTCCAGCACGAAGACCCGAGCGCGAGCTTGCGCGGTCTTCGTGCTGAGGCACACTCGCGGCCATGCCGCCGCATCGCCTGACCCGCGAGATCATCGAGACCGAAGACGCTCTGCGCGCGCTCATCGGCGAGCCCGCGCCGCTGACGTGCGCGAAGATCGTCGATCACGTCACGCCGCTCACGCGCCTCTTCATCGAGCGCGCGCCCTTCATGTGCCTGTCGACCAGCGACGATCGCGGCCGCTGCGACGTGAGCCCGCGCGGTGATCCGCCAGGCTTCGTGAGGATCTTGGACGAGCGCACGCTGCTCATCCCGGATCGCCCCGGCAATCGCCTCGCTGACTCGCTGACCAATATCGTGAAGAACCCGCACGTCGGGTTGATCTTCATCATCCCGGGCGTGACCGACACCTTCCGTGTCAACGGCCGCGCCGCGCTCACGACCGACGCGGCGCTGCTCGCCGCGAGCACCGTCGAGGGCAAGGCGCCGAAGCTCGGTATCCTCGTGGACATCGAAGAGGCCTACACGCAGTGCTCCAAGGCCTTCCTGCGCTCGCAGCTCTGGGACCCGGCGCGCTTCGTCGATCGCGCGGCGCTGCCCAGCAACGGCGAGCTGCTCCAGTCCATCAAGGAAGACTTGGACGCGGCCGACTACGACGAAAAGCGCGCCCAGCGCTACGCGCGCCGCGAGGGCTTCTACTAAGTCTCTTCGAGCACGCTGTTCAGCACGCTCGCGAGCTCTTTCCACTCCGGATCGTCGAACGCCCGCATCTGGATAGGTAGATCGGGCTGCTCGGCCAGTGCTTCGTTGATCTTTTCGCGGACCTCGTCGAGGTCCGCGAAGTAGTAGTGCCACTCGCGCGTGCCGAGGTGCGTGAACACGAAGGCGAGCACCGCCGTGCGCTCCGGATCGAGCGCTTCGTTCAGCGCGTTCTCGAAGAGCTCGAGGTCCTCGGCGATCTCCGAGTCCGGCATGCCCGTGTCGCCGTCATCGCCATAGTCCCACACCACGACCAGGCGCTTGGGGAGCGCCGAGTGGCCCATGACCTGCGCGAGCGCCGGGCGGAACCGGACCATGCTCGGACGGTCATCGATGCTGCCTTCGGCCAGCGTCCACTCGTCGTCGTCTGCCGCGCGGATGACCGCTTTTACATCGTCGCTCATCGAGCGGCGCAGCCTATTGAAGACGCACGCCAAGGCAAGCGCTCGGCGTCCTCACGGGTGTATGGCCGGATCATCGGGTGTAGGAGCGCTTTTGGGAGGGTTCGCGGGAACCGTAGCCGAGCACCCCCCTGCATGCGCTACGCTCTCGGCTCCGCATGCTCGACCAAGATGCGAGATTGCTCATCGGAGCCGTCGGCGATGGTCGCTATCGCATCGAGAAGCTCCTCGGAGAGGGCTCCGTGGGCGCCGTGTACCGCGCCGTCGACGAGGAGAGCGGCCAGGTCGTCGCGCTCAAGCAGTGGCACGCCGGCATGCTCAACGACGAGGTGCGCGGTCGCTTTCGCCGCGAGGCTAAGGCGCTCGTCACGCTCGATCATCCGAACATCGTGAAGGTGATCGGCCACGGCTTCGTGGGCGGCGTGCCGTACGTCGTGCTCGAGGACCTCGAGGGGCAGACGCTCGAGGCGCTGCTGCGCGGCGGCCAGCCCCTCCGCCCACCTCTAGCCTTCGAGCTGATGCGCCAAGCGCTGTCCGCGATCGCGTATGCCCATAAGCACCAGGTCGTGCACCGCGACTTGAAGCCAGAGAACATTTTTGTCGCACGCGGCCAAGGCGGCCAGCCGCACGTGAAGATCCTCGACTACGGCCTCGCCAAGTTCATGTCGGTCGAGAGCTCGTCCGGCACGAGCCAGCCGCTGACCGCGGCCGGCATGATGATCGGTACGCCCCTGTACATGCCCCCCGAGCAGGCCGCCGGCAGCTCGGTGGATCTCCAGGTCGACGTGTACTCGATGGGCTGCGTGCTGTTCGAGATGCTCTCGGGCCGGCCGCCATTTCTCGCCGAATCGAACGTGGAGCTTTTCAACGCGCACCTGCGCGCGCCCATCCCACGGCTCGCGGATGCGCTGCCCGGGATGCGCGTCGCGCCCGAGCTGCAGGCGATCATCGACTGCGCGATGGCCAAGAAACAGACCGAGCGGTACCCGAACGCGGGCGCCATGCTCGAGGCTCTCGACCGCCTGCCGCAGCCCGCCCTGACCCCCACGAACAAGCTAGTGAGCTTGCGCGCGCCGGCGCCGAGTACGGGCGCGGACGGGGCCAATCCCGAGGCCCGACCCCTGCCGCTACCGATGGTCGTGGGCGGCGTGCTCGCGCTCGCCGCGGTGCTCATCGCGATGCTGCGCGCCTGCTGACGATCGCATTATACTTTTCCACCGGGTGCGATGAGCTCGGTCGAACGCGACGATACCCACGCCGTGCGGCTCACGCTGAGCGAGGAGCAGCTTCGCCTCGTTCAGCAGGCCGCGCGCATCGGAGCGTTCGAGTGGAACGTTCGAACGGGCGTAAACCTGTGGACGCCCGAGCTCGAGGCCATGTACGGCCTTGCGCCGGGGCAGTTCGGTAAAACGCAGACGAGCTGGGAGCAGCTCGTGCACCCTGACGATCGGCCCGCGGCCTTGGCTGCGGTGCAGCGCGCGTTCGACACCATGCTGCCCGCCGAGGGTGAGTGGCGGGTCGTCTGGCCCGACGGCACGGTCCGCTGGGTGATCGGGCGATTCCAGGTGCTCGCGGGTGACGACGGCGCGCCACTGCGCCTGATCGGCGCGAACATGGACATCACGGAGCGCAAGCGCGCGGAAGCTGCGCTCCGTGAGAGCGAGGCGCAGAAGACCGCCGTCATGGAGGCGGCGCTCGATGCGATCGTGCTGATGGACCACCACGGCTCGATCGTGGAGGTCAACGCCGCCGCGGAGCGCGTGCTCGGCTACGGCCGCGGCGAGCTGGTCGGTAGGCTCCTCGCGGACGTGATGATCCCCGACCGCTTGCGCGCACAGCACGCGGCCGGGCTCAAGCGCTACCTCGAGAGCGGCGAGCAGCGCGTGCTGGACCGATGCACCGAGCTGCCCGTGCTGCGCAAGGACGGCAGCGAGTTCCCCGCGGAGGTCGCGATCGTGCGCATCGGCCGCGAAGGTCCGCCGCTCTTCACCGGCTACATCCGCGACATCACCGAGCGCAAGCGCGCCGCCGACATCGAGCTCATACGCCGCGACAAGGAAGCCGCGGAGGACGCGAACGCGGAGCTCGAGGCGTTCAGCTACTCGGTCGCTCACGACCTACGCGCGCCGCTGCGTGTCGTCAGCGGCTTCAGCGCCGCGCTGCTCGAGGACCACGGCGCGACCCTGGCCGAGGCAGCCCGCGTCAAGGTGCAGCGCATGATCGACGGCACCAAGCGCATGAGCGAGATCATCGACGCGCTGCTCGCGCTCGCGAAGCTCACGCGCACGCGCCTGCGCCGCGAGCCGATCGATCTCGTGCCGGTGGTCCACGCCATCTTCGAGCAGATCCGAGCCGCGCAGCCCGAGCGCGAGGTCCAGCTGATCGCGCCCGTCTCGCTGGTCGTGCACGCCGACGCGTTGCTCCTGCGCGTGCTGCTCGAGAACCTGCTGGGCAACGCCTTCAAGTTCACGCGCCACGAGCCGCGCGCTCGCATCGAGCTGGGCAAGACGCTCTCGCCACGCGGCTCGCGCGCGTACTTCGTGCGCGACAACGGCGCCGGCTTCAAAATGCAGGACGCGAACAAGCTCTTCGCGCCGTTCCAGCGCTTGCACTCGGACGATCAGTTCGAGGGTACGGGCATCGGCCTCGCGACCGTTCAGCGTGTGGTGCGGCGTCACGGCGGCCATGTTTGGGCGGAAGGTGCCGAAAACCGCGGCGCTACGATCTACTTCACGCTGCCCGACGAGCTCGCGCCCGCGCCCGTGGGTGGCGGCACGCGCATCGGTCGCGAGCGCCCCGACACGGGGACGTGATTCTTCGCCACACCTTCCGCCTTCATCGACCGCCAGGTTCCGATCCCGCCGCGAACGATCGCCGTCTGGTGATTGTGCGTTCGCGCGCACGCGCACTAGCGTCCGGCCGATCAAGGGCGAAGGGACGGCTTCGCTCTTTGTTCGGGACGAAGCGACATGGGACACAAAAACTATATTTGGATCGCAGCGGTGATCGTGAGCGCGTTGGGCGCGACGGCATGTGGTGGTGATGAGGACAGCGGCGGGACCTCGGGCCAAGGCGCGGGCGCTGCAGGCGTCGGCGCGACAGGTGGCTCGGCGGCCGGCTCCGGCGGCAGCGCGCCCGTGATGCCGCTGCCCCCAGACACCGCAGGCAAAGCCTGCGCGAGCGACACCGAGTGCGCGCCTGGCACGTGCGCGATGATGGTCGAAGGCCTCGACGGCATGCCGCTCACGGCACCGGGCGGCTACTGCATGGGCAACTGCATGACGAGCGCCGACTGCGGCTCGGGCGGCACGTGCGTACCGAGCATTGCGGGCGGTGGCGCCGGCCTTTGCTACGACATGTGCAGCGGCAATATGGATTGCCGCGAAGGCTATGTCTGCGGGCCGCTCACGAGCACCTGCCGCCCGGCACCGCCCACCGATCAGCTCACGGACAACCAAGCCGGTCTTCCCTGCACGGGCGATGCGGAGTGTGGCGACGGCACGTGCCTCACCACGCTGGTCAGCGGCGATCCCTTCCCCGGCGGCTATTGCAGCGGCGCGTGCTTGATGGATAGCCATTGCGGAGGCGGCGGCGTGTGTTGGCTGGGCTTCGGCACCGCCGGACGTTGCTACGACGCCTGCGCCGCAGACCCGGACTGCACGCGCGAAGGTTATCGCTGCCGCAACATCACCGACGAGGTCATGGGCTGCCTGCCCGCGCCCGACCCGCTGCCTGACAGCACCGCGGGCAAAGCATGCGCGAGCGACGCCGACTGTGGCGGCGCGATGGGTAGCTGCGCGGCGATGCTGCCCGCGATCGGCGGCGGCGAGGTCGCAGCGCCCGGCGGCTATTGCACGATCGAGTGCGCCAACGACACCGACTGCGGCCTCGAAGGCCGCTGCGTCGCCACGCGCGCCGGCACGTACTGCTTCGATCCCTGCGCGACGGAGACCGACTGTCGCGAGGGCTACACCTGCGGCGAGCGCGGCGGCATGGAGATGCCGGTGCTGTCGTGCACGCCGATCCAGCCTGACAGCGGCGTGCCCGACCCGGCCGACGGCGGGCTGCTAGACGCGGGCCTCTGAAAGTTGCGCGCCGCTCGCGGATGCCTCATCACGTCCGGAAGGGGCGTGATGAGGCTACGCAGCGCGCGCAGCGTAACGGTCGTTCTAAGTATCGTTTGGGCCGCCGCGGCTCTCGCTGCGTGCGCTTCACATCGATCGAACCGCGACCCTAAAGACGCAGGGCTGCCGCAGGCGGCCGTAGATGCAAGCGCGCCGGACGCAAGCTTGCGCGCCGATGCAGGGCGCCCTGATGCGGGCGATGGGCTCGACGCTGGTCCGCCCGACGCGGGCACCGAGCCCACCGAGTGTCCGCCAGGCTCGATGCGGCAGGGCATTGGCTTTGGCGAGCGGTGTCCTGCACCCGCGACGTGCTTCGAGCACGGCGATCTGTACTGCGCGATGGTCTTCTTCTCGGAGGAGGCCTGCGAGCAGGCAGGCGGCTCCGCAGTCCATGGCCCGCTCGACGAGATCCGCTGCGCTGAGGGAGAGAGCGTGGTCGGCGTGCTGTCGGTGCCGCTCGACGGCTTTTGCTGCGACGACATCCGTCCGTGCGCTCCGCAAGGCCTCGAAGGCACGGCACCGTGCGACGACGGGGGGGGACGTCGGCTGCGGCGCCACAGCGCGTTCGTGTGGCGGCGGCCACGGCGCTCGTTGCGCAGCAGATGAGTACTGCGCCTTCAGCGCACAAGAAGACTGCGGCGGTGGCGACGAGTCGTCGGTCTGCCAACCACGACCGGAGAGCTGCGACGATGTCTACGAGCCCGTCTGCGGCTGCGACAACCGCACCTATTCAAATGCCTGCGAAGCCGCTCGCGCCGGCTGGGGCGTGCTCGAGCTCGGCGCCTGTCAGTAAGCCGAACGGCCGGCGATCCGGAAGTGCCAATCGTCTTTCGACCCTGCGTGCCATTGCGCTTCCAGGATCTCGAAGCCCGCGGCGATCAGCGCTTCGTCCACGGCGCGCGCGGACCAGTATGTATACCAGCGCGGCCCGTCGGGGCCGTAGCTGGTCGTGTCCCACTTCTCGCCCGCGCCATCCTTGAGCGAGATGAAGAGCACGCCGCCCGGCGCGAGCAGCTCCGCGATGCCTCGCAAGGCCGGCGCGACTTCGTCTCGATCGAGGTGCAAGAGCGACGCGCAAGCCCACGCGCCCGCGACGCTTCCCGCGCGGAACGGCAGCGAGCGCAGGTCGGCTTGCACGCGGGGTCCCGGAAACTCCTCGTGCGCGATCTGCAACATGGCGCGGCTGCGATCGACCGACACGACATCGAGGCCGAGCCCGCGCAGCGTGGCCGAGTCTTGGCAAGGACCTGCGCCGAGATCGAGCACGACACCAGCCGGCACCGCGGCCGCGAAGCGCTGCATCCAACCGTGCACGCGTGAACGGTCTCGGTGCGACGCGAAGTACTGCGCGGCCACGCGATCGTAGGTTTGGTGGTTGCGCTTCGCGTGGTCCATGGCGAGGAACGCGAGGCTAAACGATCTCGGTCAGCACATCACGGTGCACCCGCGTCCTCGTCGCCGCGCACACAATCCGCATCGCCGTCACCGTACGAGACCCAGCCCGGCGGCACGCACGTGGTCGTGAAGGCTGCGAGCTGATCGGTCAGCGGATTGAACGCGCACGTTACCTCGTCACCGGCGCTGCACGACTCTTCCGAGACGCAAGTCACGAACGCGGGCGTCGTGTCACCGGCGAAGTATGCCCGGACGTCCCGGCAGCCTGCGGTCATCGTGCACGCCTCCAGCTCGAGGCCGTAGCACGGCGTGGTAAAACCACGCGGCAAGAACGTGATCGCGATCTTCTCGTACGGCCGGCTCTCGGAACACTGGCTGGAGTCGATGTCGCTCAGCGAGGAGCTGTTCACGAAGATCGCGGTGTAGTCGCCGATGTCGGCTTGCGTCCCCAGCCGGAGCGCGACCTCTTCGTCGCCGCTGCGCACGTAGAGCACGCCTCCCCACCACGACCTGCCGCACATCGTGTCCGAGACGCACGACGGAGGATCGAAATCGACCTCGATGCCCTGCGGCAGCTCGAGATCCGCGATGCCGTGCGCGCTCTGCGTCAGCCAATACAAGACCTTGCCGGTCGCATCGCGCACGATGATGGTGCCTTCATCCGCTGACGCGAAGTCGTAACGCGCCTTGTACGAGACGCTCACCGTCTGTCCCGGCGTCACGATATCTCCGCCAGCGGGTGCGCTGAGCGCGAGCTCGATGCTGGTGTCGTCGTTCACGACCTTATAGAGCTGCGGCGAAACGGGGTTGCCGAGGAATCTGCTCACGCTGTTGCAGCGCGGCGTTTCGGACTCCCAAAGCTCGACGACGCCCGTGAGATCGGCGGTAGGTAGGATGTCGATCGGAGCGTTCACGCCATCGCCGTGCACGCACGCGTACGCGGCCGGCATTGGCACGTCGGTCGAGCAGCGATCGTTCGTTCCACTCGTGCCAGCCGCTCCACCGCCCGCGCCCGCGCCCGCGCCGCTATCCGCGCCCCCGCCGGCCGCTCCGCCGCTGCCCCCGCCGCTGACGCCCGCACCGCCGGTGCCACCGGAGCCGGTAGGGCGCCCGCCGGTCCCGTCGGCCTCCTCCATGGTCGAGCGATCGTTCGGCTCTCGGCTCGTCGCGCACCCGAGCGCCCATCCGAACGAAAGCCATGCGATCAAACAAGCGCCGCTCAACCGCGCCGCGACGTTCATAAGAAGCTCCTTTTGCGCGCCGCCGCGCCCAGGCGTGAGTGTCCGCACGCCCCGCGCCTTGCCATAGCGCCGAGCATCGCGGACAAATCGTGCATGACCTTCGCGCTTCTCCGCCATCCCCTCGCCCTGTGCTTGCTCTGTGCGCTCGCGATCCCCGCCTGCGGCGATGACGGCGAGGGCTCCGGATCCGACTCGGGCGCGGGGGGCGCCGGCGCAGGCTCGAGCGGTTTCGGCGGCTCAGGTGGCGACGGGGACGGCGACGGTGATGGAGACGGGGACGGCGACCGAGACGCCGGCGACGGAGACGGGGATGGCGATGGCGACGGCGATGGCGACGCCGACGTCGATGCCGGCGGTGACGGCGACGGGGATGGCGACGGGGATGGCGACCAGACCCGCGGCCCGTGCGCGCCGCAGCGCTACGAAGGCGTCGGCAACTGCGAGCCTGGCCCCGTCTACTATTGGACTGGCTTCGACTGCTTCGGGCTCGACGCGTGCGACTGCATCGGTCCCGACTGCGACGACGGCTTCGCCACAGAAGCGGAGTGCCTGGCCGCGTACAGCGCGTGCACCGACGACTCCAACAAGTTCTGCGGCGGCTTCGCCGGCTTCACCTGCGACGCGGGCGAGTACTGCGAGATGTTGCCCAGCGTGAGCTGCGGCGCCGCGGATGGCAGCGGCACGTGCCAACCCATCCCGACCAGTTGCGACGCCAACTACGACCCGGTGTGCGGCTGCAACGGCATGGAGTACGGCAACGCCTGTGAAGCCGCGATGGCCGAGGTCGGCGTCGCGTCGTTCCAGGCGTGCGGCAGCTGCGTGCCCGAGTGCACCGGCGTCGCGCCCGACGAAGGCATCGCTGAAGAGTGCGCCGCCATCACCAACATGGGCGCCTGCGAGAGCCACGTGACCAGCGGCTTCCCCGCCGGCTGCCGCTGGCTCACGGCCGACTCGGAGCCGTGCCTCGCGCCGTAACGCGGTTCGAGATCACCAGCACCGTCAGCTGATGGCTCGCCAAGCTCTGAAAGCAGGTCGTCCCGAAGTCGGCCGCCTTCCGATTTGCGAGCAGGACAACCGTGCGGTCGCCGAGGGTCGCCTGCTCACCAATCGCCAACCTGACGCGCTCGTTGCCGTCACTGACGGTGGCACTCGCGTAGGTGTAGTCATGGCAATGCCCTGGCGCCCAGCACTCGGGCTCGTTGCTCTTCAACGTCAGCCCGTCCGGCAGCTCGACCCCGAGCGATCCGCGGAGCGCCTGGACCAGCCATAGCAAAGGCAAGCCGCCTTCGTCCCGCACGATCAGGTGGCCGAAGCTCGGATCGGTCATGCCGAGCTCGTAGCTCACGCGAATCCGTTCACCCGCCGTGAGGATGCTTGTACCCCCCGGTACGCGAAGTGTCAGCGCGATGCTCGCTTCGTCGCCGCGCACGACGTAGCGCGTTCCAGGCTCGACCGAATGGCCGAAGCATCCGCCCGGCTCATCCACCGCGCCCGCGTCGAGCTCCTCCGGCATGACCACACCCGTGAAGTCGACGCTGTACCGTCCCGGCTCCTGCGCGAGCAGCTCACCGTGCACGCACGCGTACGCATCCGGGCTCATCAGCGCCGAGCAGCGCTCGAGCCCCGCATCGTGCACGACCGGCGAAGCCGCATCAACCTCGACCTCAGGCACCTCGCTCGCTGCGGCGTCATTGCCCGCTTCCAGGCGAGGCTCCATCCCAGTGCTCGACTTGCTCCCGACCTCCGCGCAGCCGCTGCACGCGACCAGCAACAACGCAGCGATTGCGCGTGCCCTGCGCTCTTCCATGCCTTTCGTGCAACGCGCCAACCTCTTGCCGCACATTTCCCGCACCTGCGTTTGCACTAAATTATGACCCTCTCCGGGATGACGTGGCACGCACCCGAGCGGACCGTGACGGCTCGCGTCTCGACCACCGCGCCGCCAGCCACCACGTCGATGACGTAGCTGCCTGCACGCTCGGCTGCGCCCGTGCATATGAGATCGCCCCCTTCGGATACGCAGATCAGCTCTTCGGTGTAGTCGCCGTCCTTCGCAAACACGCTGATCGTGCCGGCGTCGGGATCACCCGCGCCGGAGACCGTCACGACCAAGCCGCTTACGATGTCCGGCGTACAGCCCTGGATGGGCGTCTCGTGCTCGC
>Ga0190269_10000685_pt1 | contig 16971 bp, 13 predicted proteins | sample Popmic249IS_FD_133749 | JGI IMG/M metagenome (GOLD analysis project Ga0190269, IMG submission 133749) | Populus adjacent soil microbial communities from riparian zone of Blue River, Arizona, USA - 249 IS | ecosystem: Environmental > Terrestrial > Soil > Riparian zone | place: USA: Arizona...
ACCGCAAAGACGAGCGCGGCGCTGACGTGGATCATCTGCCCGATGCGTACGCCCGGCATCACCGTGCGCCCGATCCGGACGATGGCGGGCGTGCACAAGTTCTGCGAGGTGTTCTACGACCGGGCACGCATCCCGCTCACAAACATCGTTGGAGGCTTGCACAAGGGTTGGGCCACGGCGATGTCTACACTCGCCTTTGAGCGCGGCACATCCAGCCTCGCGCTCTTGCTCGCGCTGTTGCACAGGGTCGAGCGGCTGCTCGATGTTTGCCCGCGCGAACGACCGATCATGCGCGCCCGCATCTGTCAGCTGCGGGCGGAGGGGGCGGCCATTCGCGCCATGGCTTACCGCTTGGCGCTCGACTCCGAGAACAGCACGCCAGACTCCGGTGGATCGCTTGTGCGCGTGGGCTTCGCCGAATACGCCCAGCGCGTCAACCGAGCTGCCATCGATCTGTTTGGCATCGATGCACCCGAAGTCATCGGTATGCATGGGCTCGGCCACGACTACCTCGACGCATACTCCGAAACCATCGCGGGCGGCACATCCGAGATCCAGCGCAACATCATCGCAGAGCGGGTCCTCGGGCTGCCCAAAGGGCCGCGCTAGCCGGGACGGCTCACAACCGCTTTGACAGTCCTGTGCGCAAAGGCTACTTTCGACACATGTTGCAGACGCTGTTGCGCGAGTGTTTCGCTGGCTTGCTCCCGTGTGGGGCGGGCGAGCGGTTCTGCGCCGTCTGCAATCGCAACGACAACGATAACGATACGAACGCCTCTGCGAGGTGGCTCGTGTCGAACCCTGTCTAGCTCACGGTTCTCACTCACCAAGCCGCCTCCGGAGGTTCCGGGCGGCTTGTCGCTGGTGACATAAGTCCGGAGGCTTCGTAGGCGGCGCACACAAGGAAGGCGCCATGTCTACAGTTCATCCAACACCGCTCGTCGCGAGCACGCGCTACCGCACCCATCACGCAGGTGAGCTGGGTGCTGCCGACGTAGATCGCGAGCTGCGTGTCGCAGGCTTCGTGCATCACAAGCGAGAGCTTGGGAGCCTCGTCTTTGTCGAGCTGCGCGACGCGACGGGCATCGTGCAATGCGTGATCGAGCGCACGCATCAGGCCTTTGAAAGCGTGCGCGCGCTGACCCACGAGTCGGTCGTGACGATCACCGGAAAGCTCGTGCGGCGCGCCGTGCACGCGCGCAATCTGAAGCTGTCGACGGGTGAGGTCGAGCTGGTGATCGACGGAGTCGAGCTATTGTCTGCAGCGGAGCCGCTGCCGTTCGCCGTGCACGACGCGCATGACGCGCCCGAAGAGTTGCGGCTGCGCCACCGGGCGCTCGATCTGCGCCGCGCGCGCGTGCATGCCAACATCGTGCTGCGCTCGAAGGTCGTCGCGTGGTTGCGCGAGACGCTGACGGCGCGCGGCTTTTTGGAGATCCAGACGCCCATCCTCACTGCGAGCTCGCCGGAAGGCGCGCGCGACTATCTTGTGCCCAGTCGGCTTTACCCGGGCAACTTCTACGCGCTGCCGCAAGCGCCTCAGCTGTTCAAGCAGCTCCTGATGGTCGGCGGCTTCGAGCGCTACTTCCAGATCGCACCTTGCTTTCGCGACGAGGACGCGCGCGCGGATCGCTCGCCCGGCGAGTTCTATCAGCTCGACATCGAGCTCGCGTTCGTGGAGCAGGACGAGATCCTCGCCGCAGTCGAGCCTGTGATCGCCGAGCTGTTCGCGACGTTCGGGCGTTATCCGGTCGCAGACCGTGTGTTTCCGCGCATCACGTACCGCGACGCGCTGCTGCGCTATGGCAGCGACAAACCCGACTTGCGGAACCCGCTCGTCTTCGAGGCGCTGCCCGGCGCGCCGCTGGTGCGCGCGCTGCGCTTGCCTTCCGGCGCTGCGCGCTCGCGCAGGTTCTTCGAGGCGCTGCGCGAGCGCATGCAGAAGAGCGGCGCGGAGCTGACGTGGCTGGTCCCAGGAAAGCCGACGCAAGGGCTGATGCGCGCGCACGAGGAGCTCGGGCGTACGCATGTCGAGCAGACAGATGCGGTGTTGTGGCTCCACGCTGCGCTCGAATCGCGCGCGGCGCACGAGCTGCGCACGCACCTCGCTGTGGAGCTCTCGCTGCTGGAGGCTGCGACGTACCGCTTTTGCTGGGTGGTCGACTTTCCGATGTACGAGCGCGACGCTGCGACAGGACAGATCACCTTTAGTCACAATCCGTTCTCCATGCCGCAAGGCGGTGAAAGCGTGCTCGCGGGCGACCCGCTGGCGGTGCTCGCGTACCAGTACGATCTCGTGTGCAACGGCGTCGAGCTATCGAGCGGGGCGCTGCGTAATCACCGCCCTCTGCTGCTCTTGCGCGCGTTCGAAGTCGCTGGCGTGCCGGCTGCCGATGTGGAGGCGCGTTTTGGTGGCCTATTGCGGGGCTTGCGCTGCGGCGCGCCGCCGCACGGGGGCATCGCTCCGGGTCTCGACCGCATGTTGATGTTGCTGACAGACGAGCCGAACCTGCGGGAGATCACGCCTTTTCCTCTGACGCAATCGGCGCAAGATCTGCTCCTGGGCGCGCCGGCCCGAGCGCGACCGGAGCAGCTCGCGGAGCTCGGGTTGTCTTGTACGACTCAGCGCGATTGAAGCTCTGTGCCTGTGCCGCCGGGAGCGGCACAGGCGGCGCCTGTTTGCACCCGTCGATCATCTCGGCGCCGCGATCACCCGTGGACTGTGTGCCCAGTTCCCTCGGTGAGGCGGAGGATCATGGCGATCCACACGGCAGTCGAGAGTGCAGGCGCGGTGGAAGCAGGGGCGCTGAGTGAAGTGCTGAGCGAGGACGAGGAAAGCCCACCGTCACCCTGATCTGAGGGGTCGAGGTTAGGGGCTAGACCGAGCGGGCTACGCCTCGTTTCCAGCGATCTAGTAGGGTCTCTGCTGGCGGCGCTTCGGGGATCGCGCCCGGGGTGCGCGAGAAGCGTGGCGCTGGTGCTGCGTGTTGATAGCCTTTGCGCTCCTCGTATGCAGCGCGCGCTTGCATGTGATCGTGCTGAAACGATTCCTCTAGCGTGAGCACCGGAGCGAAACACGCGTCGCTGCCTTCTAGCAGCGCGCACCAGTCCGCCCTTGGCTTGGTCGCGAACAATGCTGCGAGCTGTTCGCTGCGGCCTGGCCACGTGGTGACGTCGTTTTGATCGCGCAGAAAGCCTTCGTCGAGACCTAGCTTCGCGATGAGCGCGGCGTAGAACTTCGGCTCGATCGCTCCGATCGAGATCTCTTTGCCGTCCGCGCAGAGATAACAGCGATAGAAGGGCGCAGCGCCCCCGAGCATGTTTTTTTCCCGCTCCAGAGAGATCGCGCCGCTCGGCACGAGGCCTGAGAAGAACGTCATGAGCGAGGCTACGCCATCGACGATCGCCGCATCGACCACTTGCCCTTTGCCTGAGCGTTCGCGCTCCCACAGCGCTGCCGCGATGCCAAGCGCGAGGTACAGTGAGCCACCACCGAAATCGCCGACCAGGTTGAGCGGCGGTTGCGCAGGCTGACCCGCGCCGCCAATGGCTGCAAGCGCACCGGTCAGCGCGATGTAGTTGATGTCATGGCCCGCGCTGTGCGCGAGCGGCCCACTCTGTCCCCAGCCCGTCATCCTGCCGTAGATCAGGCGCGGGTTGCGCTCCAACATCGTCTCCGGCCCGAGCCCCAAGCGCTCCATCACGCCAGGCCGATTGCCCTCGATTACGACATCCACGAGCGCCGCGAGCTCGAGACAGCGCGCTCGCCCCTCGGGCGTGCGAATGTCGATGGTGAGCGTGCTCAGCCCGGAGTCGACGATCGGATTTCTGTAACCGTTGCCGCCTGGCCGCTCGACGCGCAGCACTTCGGCGCCGAGGTTTGCGAGCAACATCGCGACGTGCGGTCCTGGGCCGATGCCGGCAAACTCCAGGACACGCAGCGTCGCGAGTGGACCCTGACGTAACATGTGTCAGAAGGGCAGGTTGTAGAGCTTGACCGCGTTAGTCTCCAACACCTTCTTGCGGACCTCGTGATCGTAGCTGCCGAGCGTCTCCATGATGTGGTCCTGCACGCCCGGGTAGAGTGAAGTCGGATGTGGATAGTCAGTCTCGAAGAGCACCTTGTCCACACCCAACACATCTAACAGTCTGGCAGGGGCGACCTTCTCGAACCAATAAGTCACCCAGAAGTGGTCGCGGAAGTACTCCCACGGGCGACGCTTCAGGACCTTCGACTTGCTCGGCAGCATCTCGTCGAACTGATGCTCGAGCGCTTCGATGGCGAACGGCACCCAGCCCATGCCGCTCTCGATCAAGCCGATCTTGAGCTTGGGGTGCCGATCCAGGCGCCCGCTGACCATCCAGTTGCCGAGCGTGGCTGCATTGCCGATCGAGAACATCGTCGCGACCACAGCCAACGTCTGCTCGAACTCGAAGCCCTCCCAGGTCAGAGCGTTGGGATCGATCGCAGCGTTGAGGTGGAAGTTGATCGGGGCGCCGCGCTCCTCGCACAGCTCCAAAAACGGCGTCCAGTAGTCGTCGAGGTACGACGGCACCTTCACGCGCTCCGGCGTGTCCGGCAACACAAAGCCTTTGATGCCCATGTCGAGACAGCGTTCCGCTTCCGCCTCCATCGCCGCTTTGTTCCACAGCGGCAGGTGACCGAGCGTGAACAAACGCTGCCCCGACTCGCGTTGCCGCTCCGCAGACGCGTCGTTGTAGAGCTTGATCACAGTCAGCGCGAGGTCATCGTCGCCGAGCGACATGAGGGAGCCGGCCTGCGTGACACCGGAGTTTTGATAACAGATCTGCGCGTGCACGCCCATGTCGTCCATGGCTTGCAGGCGCGCTTTGGTGTCATGTGCACCGGGATGGCCTTCGTCGATCGTGGGGAACGCCAGCCGCCCGAGCAGCTTGTTGTTGTCTGTGCGGATCACGTTGCCGCCGAGCGAGCCAAAGTTGCGGTCGCCGACGAACCACCGGTCCACGCCGTCGACGCGCCGCACATGCGGCACCTTGTCTTTCAGCCGTGCGGGCGCGCGCGACGTGAACAAATCGGGGGTTTCGGTGATGTGCGTGTCGCAGTCGACGATCTTGATGCCTTGCAGCTCCGGCCGCAGGCCCGCCGAGTTCTTGACGTAGTCAACGTTGCGGATGACGCCGCCAGGCTTATAACCTTCTTCGCTCCAATACCTGCGGGCCGCGCTCGCGAGAGCGCCCTTGTCGTCAGCCATGGCAATGCTCCAGGTCACCAGCCGCGAGCCGTTTTCGCTGCAAAATGCCGCGTGTGGTGCGTTGAGTGGTGAGTGATTTAGACCGTAACGAGCGGCTCCAGGAGCGTCAACAGCACTGTTGATTAGGGGAAGTGATTGGCCGCCGAGGGGCAACGCGGGACCTGATTGAGATGGGCACCTGCGGGGCGATTGGCTAGCATGCGCGTCAGGAGGAGCTCTTGGCGCGCTCGGAAAACACAGAAGGATCGTCGCAGTCTCACACTGGGGCTCTGCAGGTTGGGGCAAAGAAGCGCGCGCGCCGGGTGCGCGATCCAGAGCGGACGCGCGAGGTGATCCTGGAGGCCGCGCGCGAGGTGCTCGCACAGGACGGCAAAGAGGGCTTGAGCGTGGCTGCCGTGGCGCAGCGCGCGGGCGTGAATCGCGGGACCGCTTATCAGCACTTTCAAACGCGCGAACAGCTGATCGAAGCGACGGCTGCGTGGGTCAGCGACAAGCTGTACCGCGCGGTGTTCGGTGATCCGACCGTTGTGTCAGATCAACCCGCTGCAGGTGTGCACGTCGACGCCGATGGCATCGAGGCGGTCAACGATCGCTTGGTGGCATTTGCGATGGAGAATCCAGCGCTCGTGCGCGTTTGGCTGTACGAAGTGCTCAGCTCCAAGCGTCCCTCGAGCGACCCATTCTGGCGTCAGTACGCGTCGAACTTCGAGCGCTTCTCCAAGACCAAGCTCGCCCAGCCAAACATCGATACAGAGGTGTTGTCCGTGCTGTTTTTGGCTGGCGCATTCATGTGGCCCGTCTGGGTGCGCGGACATGCCCGCAGCGCCAAAGAGCGCAAGGAGATGTCGGAGCGCTACGCGCGCGAGATCCTCCGGCTCACCTTGCACGGCACCTTGCGCCCCGAGCGCTACCCCGAGCTCGTCGACCGCATAGGCAAGCGCAAGAAGTAGTCGAGTCGCGGGCTTAACGCTGTGAGGGCGCGTTGCGCGCCACTCGCTAATGAACAACACTGTTGACTTGTTCGCGAGACGTTCTTAGCGTGCGAGCGTTCAGGAGGCAGTGATGACTCAGCCTGTCGAGAGTGTGAGAGCAGTGAAGATGGACCTGAGCGATGTCGAGCGTCGCGTGGGCCAAGAGGTCGGCGGAGGCGAGCTGATCGAGCCTTGCTCTTCGACGGACATCCGGCGCTGGGTTATGGCGATGGACTATCCGAACCCGATCCACTGGGACGGCCAGTTCGCGAAAAACTCGAAGTTCGGTGGCATCGTCGCGCCGCAGTCGTTTGCAGTCGGGATCGACTACGGGCACGGCGCGCAGCCAGCGTGTGTGGGACACATCCCCGGATCGCACCTGATCTTCGGCGGCGAAGAGTGGTGGCACTACGGCCCGCGCATCAAGCCAGGTGACCGACTCACGCAGCGCCGCTGGTTCCATGACTACAAGGTCGCGGACACCAAGTTCGCGGGTCCCACGCTCTTTTCACGCGGAGATACGCTGCACTACAACCAACACGGCGACCCTGTCGCGAAAGAGCGCTCGACGTCGATCCGCTATCTTGCAGCGGAAGCCGAGCGTCGCGGCAGCTTGAAGTCTGCAGGCACGATCCCTCGCTGGACACGCGAGCAACTTCTGCAGGTGGAGCGCGAGCGCACCGCGTGGATCATGTCCAACCGTGAGGGTCGCACGCCGCGCTTCGGCGAGATCAAAGTGGGAGACAAGCTCCCGCGGCGCGTGATTGGGCCGCACACACTCGCGAGCTTCGCCACGGAGTACCGAGCGTTTGTGTTCAATGTGTGGGGCAGCTTCAGCTGGGTCGCGCCGGAAGGCGTGAAAGATCCCTGGATCAATCAGGATCCGGGCTGGGTCGACGGCTTCGGCTTCGACGAAGAAGGCGCGAAGATCGATCCGCGCTTGCGAGATGGGTTGTATGTCGGTCCGTCGCGCGGGCACGTCGATGTCGAAAAGGCAGCCAATATCGGTATGCCGCGCGCATACGGCTACGGTGCGACGATGGGCGCATGGGTGACTGACTACGTGGCTTATTGGGCAGGTCACGAGGGTTTTGTCAGATACTCCAACACTTCCTACCGCAGCCCTGCGTACGAAGGTGACGTCACCTATCTGGATGCAGAGGTTGTGTCAGCTCAAAAGGAGTCGGCCTGGGGTGCACCGCTGGTTCGACTCAGTCTATACATGACGAATCAAGAGACGAAGGTGCTCGCGACCGGTGAGATCGACGTCGAGCTGCCACTCTGAACTGGATAAAGCACATGTCGCTCGTTGGAAAGAACGTAATCGTCACAGGTGCGGCGTCAGGCATTGGGCTCGCCACCGCACAGCGCTTCGCGCGCGAGGGCTGTAAGGTAGCGATCTGGGATATCGATGAAGCGGGCGCCGCGCGCGCCGCAGCGGATCTGGTGAGCTCGGGCGCGAAAGCAATCTCCAGTCGCGTAGATGTCTCGAGCCGCGCGCAAGTCGACCAAGCATTGCAGCGCTTTCGTACCGAGCTCGGCCCGGTGCAGGTGCTCGTGAACAACGCTGGCATCACCGACTTCCGCTCGTTCATGGACATGACCGAAGAGGTGTGGGATCGCGTGATGACGATCAACTTGAAGAGCATGTTAGTCGTCACGCAAGCTGTCTTGCCTGACATGCTCGAGGCCAAGTGGGGCCGGATCATCAACATCTCATCGTCGAGCGCGCAGACCGGATCGGCGCGCATGACCGCGTACGCAGCATCGAAGGGTGGCGTGATCGCGTTCACCAAAGCGCTGGCGCAGGAGCTCGCCGCAACGGGGATCACGGTCAACAACGTACCACCCGGTTTCGTCGATACGCCCATGTTACGTGGCGAAGGCGTCGCTGGGCTCGGCGTCAGTGTCGATGTCGTCGCCGCGCACTCGCCCATGAAGCGCGCTGGCCGACCCGAGAACATCGCGGGCGCATGTGCATTTTTGGCCTCCGATGACGCCGATTACATCACTGGCCACACGCTGAGTGTGAATGGTGGTCGCTACTCTTCCTAGGCTTGCACCTCATGCAGAAACGCTGCACGCTCGCGGCCTCTCATACATACGCGTAAGCAGGAGTCATCATGGCCGAGTCATTCACCGCCGTCGTCATCGAAGAAGAAGCAGGCAAAGCGCGCGCGAATTTCAAGCAGCTCACCGTGGCGGACCTGCCCGATCACGATGTGCTCGTCCAGGTGGAGTTCTCCACGCTGAACTACAAAGACGGCCTGGTGCTCAGCGGCAACCGCAACAAGGTCGCGCGCAAGCTACCTCTCGTCGCCGGGATCGATCTGGCTGGGACAGTCGTCGAGTCCAAGTCGCCCAAGTGGAAGACGGGCGACAAGGTGATCGTAAACGGCTTTGGCCTGTCCGAGTCACACTACGGCGGCTACTCGCGTTTCGCGCGCGTGAAGTCCGAGTGGCTCGTGCGCTTGCCTGACGCATTCAGCACCGAGCAGGCCATGGCCATCGGCACGGCGGGCTACACCGCGGCGCTGTGCGTCGATGCGCTGGTGAGCTTTGGGTTGACCAAAGATGTAGGCGAGGTGCTGGTCACGGGTGCAGCTGGTGGCGTCGGCTCAGTCGCGGTCGCGCTGCTTGCCGCTCTTGGCTGCAACGTCGTCGCGTCCACCGGCCGTGCCGAGACACACGACTACTTGAAGTCGTTGGGTGCGAGCGGCTTCGTCGAACGTGCGAGCCTGCAGCAAAAGGCCGGCCCCTTGCAGAAAGAGCGCTGGGGCGGCGCGGTCGACGCCGTTGGCGGCGTGACGTTGGCCAACGTGCTCGCGCAGACGAAGTACGGCCACGCTGTCGCTGCGTGTGGTCTCGCCGAGAGCGCCGATCTGCCTGCGACCGTGCTGCCACACATCCTACGAAGCGTGGCGCTCCTCGGCGTGGATTCGGTCAATGCCCCGCTCGCCAAGCGTGAAAAGGCCTGGCAGCGGCTCGCGAAGGATCTACCCGCGAGCAAGCTCGCCAGCATCACTACGGTCGAGCCCATGTCCAAGCTGCCCCAGCTCGCGGGCGAGATCTTGGCTGGCAAGGTTCGCGGCCGTGTGGTGATCGACGTGACGCGTTAGGTTGGGTGCGGCGCGCGGGCACGGGGCACGCGTACGGGAAGATGTGGATGGCTCGTGCGATGGCGCGCTAGGATTCGGGGCTCCTGCAGAGGAGGCCTGAATCGTGCGCATCGTCGTGGTCGGAGTGGGTGGAGTCGGTGGGCTCGTCGGTGGGCTCCTGGCAAAGAGCGGCGCCGACGTAGCGTTCCTCGCGCGCGGTGAGCAGCTGCGCGCGATGCGCGAGCATGGTCTGCGCATCGAGAGCGCGCGCGGCAGCTTCACCTTGCAGCCGGTCGAGGTCAGCGACGATCCCAGCCAGCTCGCGCCCGCAGACGTGGTTTTGGTCGCGGTCAAAGCCTGGCAAGTCGCGGAGCTCGCCAAGTCGTTAGAGCCGCTGCGCGGCCCGAACGGCTTCTTCGTGCCGCTCCAAAACGGCGTGGAGGCGGCGCCTGCGCTGGCGCGCTCGCTCGGTGCGGAGCACGTCGCGGGAGGCTTTTGCGCGATGCTGGCCTGGAAGGCCGGACCGGGCGTGATCAAGCACGAAGGCGACAACTTGCGCGTGGTGGTCGGCGAGCGCCCGAGTGGCACGAGCGAGCGGCTCGTGCGCCTGGTCGCGCAGCTGCGAGCGGCGAACATCGACGCCGAGCTGGAGTCGAGCATCGAAGCCGCGCTCTGGGAGAAGTTTGTGTTCATCGCAGCGTTCGGCGCTGTGGCTGCCGCGTGTCGCGCGCCCGTATCGGTGGTGCGCGCGTTGCCCGAGACGCGCGCGCTGCTCACAGCTGCCATGGAAGAGGTCGCGCTGCTCGCGCGTCAGAGCGGTGTGGACCTCGACGAGGATGTGGTGGAGCGCGCGCTCGCGCACGTCGATGGGCTCGTCCCGCACGCGACCGCTTCCATGCAGCGCGACATCCAGGGCGGCCGCCGCTCTGAGCTGCAGGACCAAACTGGCGCTGTGGTGCGGCTCGCGAAAGAGCTGGGGGTGCCCGTGCCGGTCCACGAGTTCCTGTGGGCGACTCTACTGCCGCAAGAGCTTGCGGCCCGCGATGGCGGCGACCACTAGCGTGGCCTCGCCGCTCGAGGCACAGTGGCTGCGGAGGTCGGGGTGAAGGCCAAGGTTGCTGTCGGGCTCGTGACCATGTTTTGCAACGGGCTGGCCGAGCACTACGGGCTGCCGCGCGCACAGAGCCTGGCCGCCATCGGCCTGAGCGAGGACGCGCTGCGCGACCCGGACTGCGCCGTGGAGATGTCTGCGCTGATCGAGCTCTTGCGCTTCAGTCAAGCACAGACGCGCGATCCAGCGCTCGGGCTCACGCTCGCGCGCAAGTGGGATCTGCGTCAGCAAGGGTTTTGGGGTTACGCGCTGCTCTCGAGCAGCAGCATGCGCGAGCGCATCGAAGGCCACGTTCGCTACCAGCCGCTGCGCTCGCCGTTCGAGCTGACGATGAAGGAAGAGGGCGGCGTCGTGACCTTGGATTTCGCGCTCACGGGGTTGCCTGACGACGTACAAACGACGTTCTTGGATTGGTGCGTCGCGACGTCGCTCATGCACTTGGCCGAGCAGCTGGGGCGCAAGCCGAGTGGCATGCAGCTCTTGCTCAGCTGTCAGCGGCAGCCGCATCACGAGCGACTCAAAGCGCTGTTCGAGGGTGAGCTGGTGTTTGCCGCGCCCTGCAATCGCATCCGGCTGCCCATGGGGGTGCTCGAGCAGCGTCTGCAGGGCGACCCTTATCTGCAGGAGCTCGCGCGCGCACAGCTCGACGCGCGCCTCGATCGTACGCAAGGCACGCGCTCACCGACGTTGCTGGTGGATCAAGTGCGTGAGCGCATCGCGGTCTTGCTCGACCATGATGCCTCGCTCTCCCGTGTCGCGCGCGATCTCGGCCTGAGCGGACGCACATTGCAACGCCAGCTCGATGCCCAGCTGACTTCGTTTCAAGCGCTCGTCGAAGAGGTGCGTCGCGAGCACGCGCTGCGCGCGATGCGCGAGACCAACCAGAGCGTGGCCAAGCTCGCGGCGAGTCTCGGGTACGCGGATCCCGCGAGCTTTCGACGTGCGTTTCGGCGCTGGACCGGGCAGTCACCAGCCGGTTACCGCGCAGCCGAGCGCGGCGTGTCGCTGCGTTCGCTGACGCGAGATGATCGGGCCGAGGCGCGCAAAGTCTCTGGCGGCTGAGCCGTGTTCCCGCGCAGTCTCGCTCTCGAAGTAGGAGACGCGCCATGGTTCGCAGCTGGGGTATCGGGGTTCTGCTGATGATCGTCATCGCCTCCTGCGGCGATGATGATGCCGAGGCACCGAGCGGAACACCCGACGCCGGCGTGCGCGCACCGGACGGGGGCAGGTCTGCGCTCTTTCCGACTGCCCGCGCGCTGCTCGAGCCGGTGCTCGATGCTGCCGCTGACGGCGGCGTAGCCGTTCGTGGCACCGCGACCTGGGCAGGCACAGTCGAAGGTGTGGATGTCCAAGTCTCGCTGTCGGGTTGTGCAGGCGAGGGCACGTACCCTCTCGTGATCTTGCAAGGCGATTGCTCGCCGCAGAGCTTGCGCGGGCCGGTCTGGGCCGACGACTTACCCGCGCTCGTGTGCGCCGGCACCGGAGCGGGCATCGGAGGCACGAGCTACGAACGCCCCCAGTCTCGCGCGGGCGCGTGGACGATCGGGGATGGCGCAGCCTCGGACCTCGTGGGCCATGCGCTCGCCGTGCGCGACGCTGCGGGCGTGATCGTGTCATGCGGCGTGATCGAACAGGGCGCTGATCTGCAGAGGCGTCCCCTCCCGCCCGCGGATCAGGCCCCTCTGCTCGAGTCGCGTGCAGCCATCGGCGGCGTATGCCTGGCGCGCCAGTTCGCTGGTGCCAGCCCCAAGTGCCCGGACAGCGCGGCGCTCCTCCAGTGTGAGGCGCTGCACTGCGACCTCGCCGGTTGCTTGGACACGTGTGGCGCGCACACAGCTTGCCTCGACCAACGAGGCGATGTCTGTGACATCACCGGCCCGTGCGCGCCCAGCGCGGAGTGCGTCACGTGTCAGGGCGAGATGCAGACCTGCGCGATGTACTTCTGCGGCGAGCACATGTTCTGCGGTGCGTCCCCTACACCCGGTGGGCCATGCGAGCGCATGGCTGGCTGCTGCGCGCTGCAGGGCGCAGAGAGCAGCGTGTGTATGGGCCTGTTGCTGCCGTTTCTCGCAGGCCTGGGCGGGGACGCAAATTGCGTCGGCAGCATGATGGATTGGGACGTCGTCTCGCACATGCACGTGCCGTGCACGTTCGGCCCGGGCGAGCCCAGCGTAGAGCCTGATCCTGCACCACCCACGAGCGACGCGCCTCAGCTCGCTGAGGGTCGCGCGGGCGCGGATTGCTCGACCGACGCAGACTGTCCGGGCGGCAGCTGCGCGCAGGCTGCAGCCAATGGCGTCGGGTACTGCACGCGCGCGTGTGAAGCCGCCTCTGAGTGCGGCAGTACAGGCATGTGCTCCGGTGGGCATGGGACCTCCGGCAAACAGTGCCTCGCCAGGTGCGAAGAGCACGCGGATTGTCGCGACGGCTTTGTCTGCACTGGTAAGCTCGATGGCGCGCGCCTTACAGTGCCGGGCGTGTGCAGTCCCAAGCGGCGCGCCGATCAGCTCGCGGACAAGGTCGCTGGTCGCAGCTGTGAGAGCGACGACGAATGCTCCGGCGGAACGTGCGCTCGCACGAACCTGCTCGGCACGAGCTACCCAGGAAATTACTGCACGGCACGCTGCTACGACGACGCGCACTGCGGCAAAGGTGGCGTGTGCGTTTGGTCTCATCACAGCAGCGAACCAGGCTATTGCCTGCAGCGCTGCGCGGCGGACACAGACTGCACACGTGAGGACTACGGCTGCTGGGAGCTCGGCGACGGCGTGCGCACGCTGCAAGCTTGTTATCCGCTGCTGCGTGCGCTGCCGAACGGTCGCGCTGGCCAGGCGTGCAGCACGGATGCTGAGTGTGGCAGCCCGCACGCGTATTGCGCGAAAGAGCTCCCGTACGACGGCCTCGTGACCAACGAGCTGCAGCCGGCGCCGGGCGGCTACTGCACGCAGCGCTGCGCGCTCGACCGCGAGTGCGGCGCGGGCGCACAATGCATCAACTACGGCAGCTCGGGCGGCCTCTGCTTCGCGAGTTGTTCGAGCGCTGCTGGCTGCCGCGACGGCTACGTGTGCTTCCCGCACTCCCGAGACAACGATGAAACAGCCGCCGTGTGCGTTACTCCCGGGCCATGATCTGCGGTCACAAGGAGTGCAAGTAGGCCAGCAGATCTGCAGCTTGCTCGCGGCTCAGCATGGCGAGCGAGCTGTGGCCGCAATCGGGAGCACCAAAGACGGCTTGCAGATCTTTGGCGCAGCCGTCGTGCATATAGGGAGCGCGTAAGCCGAGACCTAACAGGGATGGCACCTGGAACGCGCCGCCGGTGCCGACATCGACTGATTGATTGTTGGTGAGCTTAGGTCCGGTGTGACACTCGGTGCAGCCGAGTTGCGCTGACTCGAACAGCTTCTTGCCGCTCTCGGCGGCCTGCTGCTTCGCTTCGGAAGCCGGCGTGAGCGTCAGCGGCATAAGCTTGTCGAGCCAAGCGCCGATGCCGCTGACGGCGTCAAGCGGAACGCTGGGGTCGGCGAAGCTCTTGATGACGCTGTCCAAGCTCGCGTGCTCGCCGCTCCACGTGAACGGCGCGGTCTGCGCGAGGCCTCCGCGTAAGCTGGGCGTGCGACGCGGACCTTTGCTGGTTTGCCATACGTGCGCGTCGTCGCAGCCCTCTGCGTGACAGGCGGCGCAGCTCACACGGCTGTCGCCCAGCTCTGCGTGAAACCACTCGTGACCCAGGTCGCGTGCAGGAGGGACGTGTAGCCGGACAATCCGCTCGCTCTTGCCGTTTGTGGTTGTCGGGATGACGTGCAAGTACGCCGGATAGCGACCCTGCACGTACAGCGTGTCGTTGTCATCGAACGCCACTGCCACTGCTTGCGTGTCGAACACCATCCCGGTCGTGCTCGGACCGATGCACATGAGCACGGCGCTCGGCGGAAACTCCGAGATGGCATGCCGATCGATGCTCGCCTCGTCGATCAGCGTGTCGATCCGGTATAGCCGCACGCCCGCGCGCGCTGCGGCAAAAGCCGAGGGCATCGCGACCGCGATCCAAGTGCCGCTCGGTGAGAGCGCAAAGTCGACAGCGGGCGCGGACACGTCTTGCAGCTGTAAGCTGCGTTGGATCACGCGGCCCTCCGGATCGAGCTGCGTCAGTGCTGCGTGAACAGCGGGCCCGCACTGCGACCTCGCGCCGCGAAAGTCGTCACCCTCGAGAGGATCGATCTGTGCGCGCTCGTGCAACATCCAAACCGAGCCATCGACTGCAGGCAACGTGCGGAATGCGAACGTGGCGCGCGTCGAGACCCAGCGCGCCGGGTCGCTGCTGGTGCTTCCAACCTCCAACACGGGCCAGCGCAGCGTGGGCAGTGTGATCTCGGGGGCGGCTCGCTCGGGCAACCAGAACGATGGGTCGCGGAAGCGCGTGATCACGAGCCCGCCGCTCGCGTCGACCACCACGTCGCGCAGATCGGGGGAGTGGACTTGGGCGGGCTCCAGGATCTCGTGTGTGGCAGCGCTCAGCTTCATGAGCTGGCCATCCGCACACGCCACATGGACGGTCTGCGTGGCCGCTCTGAACGCCAGACCGCGAGGCTGCTGGCAGATCGGCCCTGAGAGCACGGTGCGCGCGCTCGCGAGCTCGATGCGCGCGAGCTGTCCGGCGTTTCGTAGCACAACGTGCGCTTGGCCCAGGTCGTCCAGCACGACACGCCCGGGCTCACTGCCGGTGGGCAGCGCGATCAGCTTGGTGTCACCGGCCGCGATATCGACGAGATAGATCAGATCGCGTTCTGAGTCGGTCGCCACGGCGACGCCGCCATCAGCTGCGACGGCCAGGGTTCCACCGCTGATTGCAGGCAGAGGCTCTGGGAGCGTTATAAGCGTGGCGAACGAGGGCTTCGGAAGTGGCGCGGTCAGAGGCCTGGAACCGCGTGGCGGCGTGGGCTCGACAATAAAGCCACCCGAAACGTCGGGAGCGGGGTAGGGCGGGGAGCCCGCGCCTCCCGTGGCCGCTGGAACTACGGGCGATCCGCCTGCACCGAGTCCCCCGAGGTCCACACGCTCATGGTGGCACGCAAGCAGTGACACGCTGGCCAACATGACCAGGCGTCTCGCTCGTCCCATGCAGTGGCTCTTTCGGCGCAGGCGGATCGTACTCGAGCTGTATGTGTCCGCGTGACTTTGGCTCCGTTGCATCATCGTGCGGATTGCGCGAGACAAGTGCGCTGGAGCCGCGCAGCGTAGGCGCTGTTCGGATAGCGCTGCATGAACTCGTCGTAGAGCTTCGCGAGATCGCCGTGCTGCGCGAGCGCACAGCGTGCCATGGTCGCTGCTGCGTGCCGCTCCTCTTGCATCGCGCCGGGGCCCACGTTCGCTTGCTCGAAGCTCGTGAGCACTGCGAGCGCGTGTGCTGCTTGACCTTCGCGGAGGGCGCGCTGCGCTTCACGCAAGGCGGCGAGCTCCTTACTGAGCGAGCTGGCTGGAGTTGCAGCTGAGGGCGGCGGAACGTGCGCGATCGCGGACTCGGTCGGCTTGGCGGTCGCGCATGGGCGCTCGTTGCCTTGTGCTGTGCGGCACTTCTTCCGCTGCTTTTTCTTCTCTTTCGCTGGCGCCACGGGCTCGGGTGCGGGCACTTTTGGCTCGCTCACCTCCTTGAGCTGCGCGATCGAGAGGTCGAGCACATCCGGCACACTCGGCTCCATGGCGGCGGCGGTGATCTTCGGGGCGGGCCTGAGCGCGGGCGTCTTCGGTGCGATGCTGCGCGTTGTCAGCAGCACGCTGACCGCAGCGACACTTGCGAGGGGAATCAACGCGCCGAGCGACCAGCGCAGAAATGTGCTTGGAACGCCGAGCGGTAAGCTCGGCGCGGATGCTTGGACGCTGTGGCCGCGGGCCAGCTCGTTTGCGACGTCGTTCGATGGGAGATCAAGCCGCTGCTCGAGCGCCGAGAGCACGCGCGCTCGATCGGCATCGCGCGGCGTGAGCGCGTGACGCGCGAGATCCAGCACAGCTTCGGGATCGCGTTGGGTCATGGTGGGACCGCCCGGTACTGCGCGAGCGCGCTCTGAAACTCGATCCTGAGCGCGCGCAAGCGCGTGTAAGCCGTGTTGAGTGGGACGCCGAGCACAGGTGCGATCTCGGGCATGCTCAGCTGCTCGACCAGCGCGAGCACGAACAAGTCGCGCTTGTCGTCGTCGAGCTGGCTCAAGAAGCGTTGCACGAAGTCAGCAGCTTCCCGCGTCTCGAGGTTGCGCAACGGGTCCGGTTGCTCGCTCAGCTCGTCGCCATGGAGCTCGGCGAGGCCGCCTTTGCGCCGCTGTGAGCGGCGAGCGTTGGCAGCGACATTGCGCACGATGCCGTACAGCCAAGTGCGCACGCTCGATTCGCCTCGAAACTCGGGTAGCCGACGGTGCACCACGACGAAGACCTCTTGGGCTGCGTCGTCTTGGCTGGCCGAAGGCACACCGAGCGCCCCCAGGCAGCGCCAGACAAACGCGAAGTGCTCTGAGTAAAATGCGCGAAAAGTGTCCGCTGACGCCGCGGACGTCCGGGATGCGTAGACA
>Ga0190269_10000686_pt1 | contig 16951 bp, 8 predicted proteins | sample Popmic249IS_FD_133749 | JGI IMG/M metagenome (GOLD analysis project Ga0190269, IMG submission 133749) | Populus adjacent soil microbial communities from riparian zone of Blue River, Arizona, USA - 249 IS | ecosystem: Environmental > Terrestrial > Soil > Riparian zone | place: USA: Arizona...
CCGTGGTCGTCGTCGTACCGCTGTTCGTGGACGGCGAGGGCGTGCCGGACTTCGGCTGGATGGACAGCGCGACCCGCGACATCGCCCGTGGCCTCAAGCCGGGGACCCTGGTGTCCTACGAGACCACGCTGCCGGTCGGCACCACCCGCGACCGCTTCGGGCCCATGCTCGAGGAGGGCTCCGGCCTGTCGGTGGGCGAGGACCTCTTCCTGGTGTTCAGCCCGGAGCGGGTGCTCACGGGGCGCATCTTCCAGGACCTCCGCCGCTACCCGAAGCTCGTCGGCGGCGTCGACGAGGCCAGCGCCGCGAAGGGCGTCGCCTTCTACGAGGCGGTCCTCGACTTCGACGAGCGCCCCGACCTCGCGCGCCCCAACGGCGTGTGGGACCTGGGCAGCGCCGAGGCGTCGGAGATGGCGAAGCTCGCGGAGACGACGTACCGCGACGTGAACATCGGCCTCGCCAACCAGTTCGCGCGGTTCGCCGCGAAGCACGGCATCGACGCGCTGAAGGTCATCGAGGCAAGCAACAGCCAGCCCTACAGCCACATCCACCGGCCCGGCATCGCGGTCGGCGGCCACTGCATCCCGATCTACCCGCGCTTCTACCTCTGGAACGACCCGGAGGCGACCGTGGTGGCGGCCGCCCGGACCGCCAACGCGGGCATGCCGGAGTACGCCGTCGGCCTGCTCGAGGGCGCGCACGGGACGCTCGCCGGAGAGCGCGTGGTGGTGCTCGGGGCCTCGTACCGGGGCGGGGTCAAGGAGACCGCGTTCAGCGGCGTCTTCCCGACCGTCGCGGCGCTGACAGCGCGGGGCGCCGAGGTGCTGGTGCACGACCCCATGTACGACGACGCGGAGCTCGAGAAGCTCGGCTTCACGCCGTACCACCTGGGCGAGTCGGCCACGGCGGCGGTCGTGCAGGCCGACCACGCCGAGTACCGGACGCTGTCGGCCGAGGACCTGCCGGGCGTCCGCACCGTCGTCGACGGTCGCGGCGCGCTCGACGGGTCCCGCTTCACCGGCGTGACCCTCCGGGTCCTCGGCGCCTCCTGACACCTCTCACGGCCGGCAGTCGCGGCTAGGAGATGCGGGCGTTCAGGGCCAGGAAGGTCGTCCTGCCGGTCGTCACCACGACGGCCCGCAGGGCGCGCCCGGTCGGCCCGACCACGCCGGACGGCGCGCTGACGACGCCGACGGTGGAGCCGTAGGGCAGCCCGCTGAGGGCGATGCGCACGGACTTGCCGGCCTGGGACAGCGTGACCGTCCGGGTCGAGCCGGAACCGGAGATCCCGACGCTCGCCTCGGTGACCCAACCCCACTGCCAGCTGCGGGCCAGGCTGCTCCGGACCCGGTCGGCGACGGTGAGCTGCCCGGTGGCGGACAGGGCAGCCTGCCGGGCGGCGCTCGAGGCGCCGGGCATCACGGAGCGCAGGTCGAGGGTCGCGTAGCCGTTGCTCGCCCAGTCCGACGTGCTGCTGGGCGCGAACTGGCTGAACGACACGGTGCGCAGCGGCGGCTGGCCGGTCGTCGGCCGGAGGCCGGAGTGGCCCTTGGCGGCGACCTTCCAGTAGGTCCAGCGCTTGCTGGTCGCGGCGCGGGAGCTGTACTCCGGCAGGCTGTAGTCGTCCTGTCCCGGGTCGACGGCCCACTGCACGCCGTACCTGGCGTAGCCGACGGACCCGAGGTCGAGGTGCGCGTGGCTGTCGTGGGAGTTGCCGCCCTTGAGCCACGCGGTCACGCCGTCGGCCTGGAGCGCCACCAGGCCGGTGCGCCGGTAGAGCGACGACACGCGCGCCGGCGTCGGGGCGTCGAGCGCCTCGTCGGTCGGCCACCACAGCACCTGGAAGCCCTCCGTCGGCGCCTGCAGGTACTGCCTGGCGATGGCGCCGGCCTTGTCGTCGCCAGTGCGGTGGGCCATCCACGCGACGAGGCCCGGGCGCAGCTTGTCGGGCGCCGTCAGGGCGTCGGAGAAGGCGAGCGAGTCGCCCCACGCGGTGGTCGAGCTCCAGGCGTAGCCCGGGACGTTCGCGGTGCTGGGCAGCGCGAGCGGCGGGGTGTCGCCGTGGACCGCCTGCGTGGTGCCGTAGATCGCCGCGAGGTAGCGCCCCTGCAGGTTCCAGTAGGTCGGGCCCTCGTAGCTGCCGCCGTCGGCGGTCATCGCCTTGACGCCGGGCAGCGCCCGCAGCATGGCCGTGCGGACCAGGCCGGCGGCGACGGCCGGGTCGTGGCTGGCCAGCGCGTAGCCGGCCTGAAGCAGCGCGGCGTCGACGATGACCGAGATGTTGTCGTCGTCGACGACGGTCGCCTCGAGGTCGTCGAACCGGCAGGAGAGCGGGCCGAGCCAGCGCACCAGCATCGCCTCGCGCATCGTCTGCGCAGAGGCGGTGAGGGCCTCGTCCTGGCCGGTCCAGTCGAGCATCGTGGCCAGCGCCTCGAGCGAGACGCCGTCGCGCAGGACGTTGCCCCCCTTGGGGCCGGGCACCAGCACCGACGTGAGGTCCTTGCGCAGCCACGTCGCGGCGTCGAGGTCGCCCATCAGCGCTGAGTACCCGAGGCGCTGCGACCGCTGCTGCAGCGGCGCGGAGATGTTGGTGAGGTCGCTGCTGATGGCCGACTTCTGCTTGTCGGCGATGTAGACGAGGAACTCGTGCGCCGTCCGGGCGAGCGACGTGCCCGCCAGGCTGCGTGCCTTCGCGGCGCCGACCTGCGTGCCGTCGACCCACAGGTGGACGCCCGGCTCGCGCGCCTTGCCCAGCCAGGTCGCCGCGTCGGCGCTCTGCACCGCGCACCCCCCCGGTACGCCGATCCAGCCGACCGGCGCGGACGCCCGGGTCGTGGTGGACAGCGCGCTCAGGGCGACCTGTGCCTGGGAGCTCGCGGGCATGCTCGTGGTGAGCAGCGCAGCCCAGGCGCGACGACGGTCCTTGGCGGCCAGCGCCGCGACGGCCGCGGAGTCGGCCCGTACCTCGGCCCAGCCGGCATCGCTGAGCTTGCCGGCGAGCAGGTTGGTGAAGCCGTTCTGCCCGGAGCTCACGGCTGACCTGCGGGCCGAGAAGCTGATGCCCGCGAGCCGGGTGGCGGAGAAGAACACCCGGGCGCGCTTGCGCTCGGCGTAGACGTAGGGCGCGACGGCGTCGACCTCGCGCTGGGTGTCGGCCGCCGAGAGCCGCTTGCGCACCGCAGCGAGCTTCTTGCCGGCCTGCGTGGTGGCGCCCGACCAGCGGACCCGGTCCGCGGTCGGGAACGTGTACCACATCGGCTTGGCGTTCCTGTAGTCGTCGGACGCCAGCTGCATCTGGTTCCAGAGCGTCGACTTCGACACCGCCTGTGCGGGGGGCACCGGCAGGGCGACGACCGAAGCTGCCAGCGCGGCGGCGACCGCGGCTGCCCGGGGCGCCCAGCGCCGGCTCAGGGGCATGCGGGGATCACGAGGACGAGCCGGGGGCATGCTCGTCTCATCGGCAGCCGGGAGGGAGCGCCTGAGGCGGCCGGCCGTCACCCGACCGGGCGGTGTGGCATCCGGAACCGGACACGCGTCAGAAGACGGTCGCACGCAGCCCCAAACGGGTGGTCTTGCCCAGGACGAGCGTGATGGCGCGCAGCTGGCGGCCGTCCGGGCCGAGGGCGTCCTCGGGGCCGGTGACGACCGTGAGGGAGGACCCGGCCGGGAGGCCGTCGAGCAGGAGCTGCACCTGCTGGTCGTCCCGGCTGAGCGTCAGCAGCCGGCTGGAGCCGGCGCCGGTGACCGTCACGGTCGCGTCGGTGATCCAGCGCCACACCCACGAGCGGGCCACGGTGCTCGAGACCCGGTCGGTCACGGTGAGGGTGCCGTCAGCCGCGAGGGCTGCCGTGCGGGTGGCGCTGCTCGCCCCGGGCAGCACCTGGCGCAGGTCGACGGTCGCGCTCCCTCGGGCCGCCAGGGGGTCGCTGCTGGTGGTGCTGAAGCTGGTGAAGGGAGCGGTGCGCAGCGGCGGCTGCCCGGGCGGTGCGCTGAGGGTCGAGTGACCTGCGGCCGAGACCTTCCAGTAGGTCCACCGCTTGCTCGTGGCGGTCCGCGAGCTGTACTGGGGGAGGGCGTAGTCGCCCTTGCCCGGGTCGACGGCCCAGTGCACGCCGTACCGCGAGTAGCCGATCATGCCCAGGTCGAGGTGGGTGTGGCTCTCCCGGCTGCTGCCGCCCTTGAGCCACGCCGTCGTCTCGCCGGCCTGGAGCGCCGCGAGCCCGGTGCGGCGGAACAGCCGCGACGTCCGCTCCGGGGCCTCGGCGGCCAGCGCTGCCTCCGTGGGCCACCACAGCACCTGCCAGCCCTCGGTCGGTCGCTCCAGCGCCGCCCGCATGAAGGCACCAGCCCGGGCCTCGCCCGTGCGGTGGGCCATCCAGGCCACCAGCCCTGGCCGCAGCCGTTCCGGCGTCGGGTAGGCGTCCGAGAAGGGCAGCGCGACGCCACGGGCGTCGGTCGAGCTCCAGGCGAAGGCGGGGTGGGCGCTGGGGCTCGGCAGCGTGACCGGCGGCTCGGTGCCGGCGTACACGGCGGCGGTCGTGCCGTAGACGGCGGCGAGGTAGCGGGCCTGCAGGTTCCAGTAGGAGGGGCCCTCGAAGCTGCCGCCGTCCAGGGTCATGGTGCGCACGGCCGGGAGGAGCAGTCCCAGCGCGGTGCGGGCCAGCCCGGCCGCGACGCGCGGCTCCGCGACGGCCAGCGCGTACGCCGCGTGCAGCGCCGCGGTGTTCACCGCGATCGGGATGTTCGTCGTCCCCGTCACCGTGGAGTCGAGGTTGTCGTAGCGGCACGAGACGGGGCCGAGCCAGCGCACCAGCAGCGCCTCCCGCAGCATGGCCGCCTCGGGCGAGTCCTCCTCGTCGACTCCCAGCCAGTCGAGATCGGTCGCGAGCGCCTCCAGGGAGACCCCGTCGCGGAGCACGTTCGCGGCTTGCGGGCCGGGGAGCAGCGCCTTGCCCAGGTCGTCGCGCAGCCAGCTCCTCGCGTCGGCGTCGTCGGTGACGAGCCAGGCGTAGCCGAGCCGCTGGGCTCGCAGCTGCAGCGAGGACGAGACGAGCGCGAGGTCGGTGCCGAGTGGAGCGCGTTGCGCGTCCGCCGCGCGCATCAGCGCGGCGTGGGCCGTCGCCGCTGGCCCGGACGTCTCCGTCGCCCGGGTGCGGGCGGCCGCGACCTGCGCCTGGTCGGCCCACAGGTGCACTCCCGGCTCGCCCGCGCGGCCGAGCCAGCTCGTTGCTCCGGCGCGCACGGCGCACCCGCCGGGGATCCCGACCCAGCCGGACGGTGCCGTGGCGCGCTCCGTCGAGGTCAGCGCGGGCACCGCCGCGGCGGCCTCCGAGGCCGCGGGTGCCGAGGTGGTGAGCAGGGCCGACCAGGCGCGCCGCCTGTCGGTGGCGGCCAGCGCGCTGACAGCGGCGGCGTCGCTGCGGACCTCGGCGTAGTCGGCCTCGGGCAGCGTGCCCTCGAGGCGGTCGGTGAAGGCCTGCTGCCCGGTGCGCACGGCCGTGCCGCGGGCGTCGAAGCTGGTCCGCGCGAGCACCGTGGCGACCCGGAACACCCGGGCCCGGCGGCGCTCGAGGAAGACCCGGTCAGCCACCGCGTCGACCTCGCTCTGGGTGCCAGCCGCGGCCAGTCGGGCCTCCACCGCCCGGAGGTAGCGCAGGCCGGTCGAGGACTTGACGGCCCAGAGCCGCCAGTCGTAGGCGGGGAAGGCCGACCAGAGCCGCCTCGCGGCGGCGTAGTCGTCGTAGGAGACGTCGATGTTGGCCTGCAGCGTGCCGCGGCCGACGGCTTGGACCGGCGTGACAGGAAGCAGGAGCACGGCCAGGACAGCCGCCAGGGCCAGGGCGAGGAGCCTGGGGCGGGCGACGCGGCGCCGGTCGTCGGCAGCACGGCTCATGCGTCGATCACTCCCCTCAGGGCGGCGAGCACCGCCGCGTCGTCGAAGCGGCGGGCGGCCTCGGCCGCCGCTTCCGTGCCCGTCCGGGCGAAGTCGGGCCCGGTCGAGCCGAGCACCCGCTCTGCCGCCTCGTCAAGCCCGCTCGCGACCCAGCCGGCGGGGAAGAGCCGGCGCGGCCCGTCGAACGCGGCCAGCATCGGCCAGTCGCGAACGACCGGTACGGCACCGCTCGCCGCGCCCTCGATGACCGCCATGTGCTGCGACTCGCGGACGCTGCTGCTGACCACGACGCCGACGCGCTCGAGCAGCGCTGGCACGTCGGGCGTGAAGGGGACGAGCTCGACCGCGCCGGCGACGTCGGGCTGGGCGAGCCGCTCGAGCACCGCCTCGCGGTACTGCCTGACCCCGGCCGGACCGTCGGCCGCCGGCTCGTGGCCGACGAGCAGCAGCCGGTACGACGGGTCCTCGGCCCGCAGCCGGCCGAGCAGGTCCAGCGCCCATCCGGCGTCCTTCGCCGGGGCGGCCCAGCCCACGACCGCCAGCGTCCGCTCGGCGCCCGGCTGCTTGGGCCGGAGCCAGCGGGCGGCGTCGACGCTGATCGGCACCACGTGGGTGCGGGTGGTCGCCGGGTCGAAGCCGCGGAGCCGGGGCACGAGCAGGTCGCGGATGTGCGGGCCGACGAAGACCAGGTCGTCGACCGCGCTCCAGTCGACGAGGTGGGGGAAGACCGTGAACGCCTCGAAGGAGTGGAGCCGGACGACGGTGCGGCGGCTGCGGTCCGGGAGGAGCGACGCGGCGACGGCCGCCCGCTGGCCCCACTCGACCCAGACCGTGTCGCTGTCGCCCAGCGCCTCGTCGAGGGCGGTGGTCCAGGCCGACGCGGCCGGGGCGCTGAGCCGTGCCCGCAGCTGCTGCAGCGGCGACAGCGGCACGCTGCCCGGCGCCACGTCGGCCAGGTCGACCCGTCGGCTCGTGCAGCCGAGCTCCGCCAGCGCCCGCTCGAGCGGCGGCACGAAGGTCATGTTCTTGTAGGACAGCACCGCGACGTCCTGTGTCGCGCACCGCTCGGGAGCGGAGGAGCGGCGCTCCGCGACCCTGGCCGCGGTGCGGGAGGCGTGCCAGGGCGCGAGGAAGCTGTCCGGGTCGGCGGTGAGGGGTGAGCCGGCCCGGTCGAAGTGCAGCGTCCGGTGCCACAGCACCGCGGCACCGCGCGCGGCCTGCGCGGCGACCTCCTTGGGGTCCTGGGCCGCGTCGGCAGCGGCCAGCAGGCCGGCTGTCGCGGCGAGCACGTCGGCCAAGGGCGGCGCGTCGCCGCCGGCGAGCGCCCGTTCGACCTGCCGGAGCCGTCGTTCCTCCTCGCTGGGCCCCCGCCCCAGCAGCGAGCGGTAGAGCCCGTCGACGGGCGCGCACTGCGCCTCCCACGTCCAGCGCTGCAGCAGGTCGGTCTCCCGGTAGGCAGCGTGGTAGGCGTCCGGGTCGGCAAGGACCTTGCGCACAGCGGCCGCGAAGGCGTCGACGTCGCCGATCGGGCTGACCTCGCCGATCCCGTGCTCGCGCACCGTCTCCGCCGACGCGGTGACGTCGGAGGTGATGACCGGAAGCCGCCCCTGCGCGTACTCGAAGACCTTGGTGGGCAGCGTCAGCCGGTGGTTCAGGGTGTCCATGAGCAGGGACACCCCGATGTCCGCCGTGCGGACGAAGCGGGAGACGTCCTCCGGGTCGACGTAGGGGAGCACGTGCAGCCGGTCGGCGTACCCCTGCTCCTGGGCCTTCTTCTCGAGACCGGCGACGTACGGGTTGCGCTTCGTCACGAGGACGACGTGCGCCTCGGGCAACTGGGCCAGCGCCTCGACCACCGGGGTGATGCCGCGCTTCTCGGCGGAGACCCCGACGTAGGTGACGAGGGGCGCGCCGTCAGGGACCCCTGCGGCCGTGCGGATGTCGGGCTCGTCGCCCGACCACGAGCCGGACGCCGCCTCGGGCGCGTTGAGGACGACCAGCGCCTCGTGCGGCACGCCATGGGCCTCGCGGATCGTCTGCGCGATCCGCGGCGCCGCGGCGACCAGGCCGTCGATGCCAGCCAGGTGGAACCGCTCGTAGCCCTCGTTGCCACGACGCCGGCGGGCGTCGGGGATCCCGACGCCGGGCAGGAACTCGTGCGCGTCGTAGACCACCACCGGCACGGTGGCGCCCTTCTTGGCCTGCATCCGCTGCTTGTGCCGGACCGCGATGCCGATGCTCTTGAAGTCGTGGGCGTGCACCAGGTCGGGCGCCAGCCGCGCGAGCACCGGCGCGAACGCGACCTCCAGGTCGGCGAGGAAGGGGTCGTCGAAGGCCCACTGGTTGCGGGCGCGGTGCCACCCGAGCCCGGCCCGGGACCGCGGCTGGCCCGCCGCCCTCACCGCGGACTTGTACTGCTTGCTCCGGGCCCGGTGCAGGCCGCGGCGGGCCTTGCCCAGTACGCGCGGTCCGAGTCCGGACAGCGGGGAGGCGCCGGCCAGCCGGGTCTGCAGGTCGACCCGGCGCCAGGCGTTGAGGGCGGCGGCGGCGGCAGCGGTCTCGTGGTCGGGGTAGGCGAGCGGCCGGCGCAGGCTGCGCCCCGGGGCGAGCCGGGGCCGGGTGCTCAGGGTCAGCGGCGCCGGGACCCGGAGCAGCGTCGCCTCGCCGAGCCGCTCCTCCTGGACCCGGTTGGAGGGGGAGCGCCCGAGCAGGGTCACGTCCCAGCCGAGCGAGGCCATGAACCGCGCCGACTTCTGCACCCGCGAGTCCCCGTCGACGGTGTTGTCGACGAGCATCACGACCTTCGGCGGGCGACCGGCGGTCATCGGCCCGGCACCAGTCGGTCGTAGAGGCCGAGCAGCACCCGCTCCTGGGCGGTCCAGGTCCACTGGGCGAGGACCTCGTCGGTGTAGGCCTTGCGGTAGCGCGCCGGGTCGGACAGCACGTCGCGCACCGCGCGGGCGAAGTCGTCGACGTCCTCGGCGACGAAGACCTCGCCGTTGCCCGTGCGGCGGGTGACCTCGGCCATCGTCTCCACGTCGCTCGTGACGATGGGCAGTCCGGCCAGGCTGTAGTCGAAGTACTTGGTGATCAGGGCGATCTCGTGGTTGACGTGGTGGTGGATCGGCACCAGGCCCACGTCCGCGGACCGGAGGAACGGCACCACGAGGTCCTGCTCGACGTAGGGCAGCACGTGCAGCCGGTCCTCCACGCCGAGCTCGACGGCGAGCAGCTGCAGGTCCCCGGCGTCCCGGCCGACGGGCAGCAGCATCGCGGCGTGGACGTCGGCCAGCTGCACGAGCGCCTCGACCACGGTCGCGAGACCGCGTTGCGGGGCCGGGCTGCCGGCGTAGACGAGGAGGGGCACCCCGGGCTCGAGGCCACACGCGGCGCGCACGCCGCCGGAGGGCGGCGCGGCTCCCTCGCGCAGGGCAGGCGCGTTCAGCACGATGGTCGGGCGCTCGCCCAGGCCGTGCCGCTCCACGAGGAGCTCCGCGAGCTTCTCCGACACGGTGACGACGGCGTCGCAACGCGGCACGTACGTCGACTCGTGGTTCTCGTTGGCCACGTGCCAGGTGCGGGTGCGGAACCGCACGCCCGGGAGGAACTCGTGCGCGTCGTAGACGACCTTGCAGTCCTCGCCCCGGGCCCGGCGGTGCTCGGCCGCACGGACGGCGAGGCCGACCATCCGGAAGTCGTGCGCGTGGATCAGGTCCGGCTTGAGCTGCCGCAGCACCGGCTCGTAGGCCAGAGCGATGTCGTCGAGGAAGGGATCGAGCCGGCGCCAGGAGGTGTGCGGCCCGAGCAGGTGCCAGAACCGGGCTCGGGCCGCGGCCACCGGGCCGTCGGAGCGGTGGGACTCCACCGCCTTGCGCAGCTGGCCGTTGCGCAGCTTGTGCCCGAGCACCTGGCCCTTGACCCGCCAGCTGATCGCCTTCGTCACCAGCCGGGTCGGCACGCTCGCGCCGCGCAGGGACTGCTCGCTGTGCCGCTCCGACAGCCGTCCCTTGAGGGAGTCGATCCGGCGGGCGCGGTAGGTCGCCTTCTCCCGGCTCGGGTAGGCGAGCGGCCAGCGCCAGCGGCGACCGGGGACGCGCGCTCGGTGCGTGGTCAGCGCCGAGCCGGCAGGCACCAGCCGGACCTCCGCGCCGCCGAGGTCGTAGGTCACCACCTCGCTGGTCCGAGAGCGCCCGACCAGGACGGTGTCCCAGCCCGCGGCGGCGGCCGACCGGGCGACCTTCTGGACCCGCGAGTCGCCGTCGACGTGGTTGTCGACGACCATCACGACCCGTCTGCGGGGCGTCGTCACCGGGCGGGGCTGGGGTCGCGCGGCAGGGCTCGGTGCACGCGGAGACCTTACCGAAGCAGGACCGACCGGGCGGTCAGGCCAGCCGCTCGAGCAGCGCCCGGAGCTGTGGTCCCACGGCGGCCGGCGAGAAGTCGGGGGCGGCGGCCTGCGGACCCCCGCCGTGCAGCACCTCCGCCGCCTCCTGCGGCGTGCTCACGACCCAGCTGTCGGGCCACACACCGTGCGGGCCGCCGTAGGACGACAGGGTGGGCCAGTCGCGGACGGCGACCCGCGCGCCGGACGCGACGGCCTCCGCGACCGCGAGGTGGAACGACTCGCGGGTGCTGGAGGAGACCAGGGACCCGACGTGGCGCAGCGCTTCCGGCACGTCGTCGGTGGGTCCCGCGACGTCCACCGCCCCGGCGACGTCGGGCTGGGCCAGCCGTTCCCGGACTGCCGCGGCATAGGCGCGGCTGCCGGCCGTCCGCTCGTCGGGCTCCGGGCCGATCAGCCGCAGCCGCCACCGCGGGTCGCGGGTGCGCAGGGCGGCCAGCACGTCCACGGCCCACGGCGCGTCCTTGGCCGGCGCCCCCCAGCCCAGGACCCCGAGGGTCCTGGGCGCCTCGGCGGTCTTGGGCAGGGCGAACGGCGTGGGGTCGACCGCGTTCGGCAGCACCACCGCCTTCTCCCCCAGGGCAGGTACGACGGCGCTGACCAGCGAGCAGAGGGCCGGCGAGACCGTGACCAGGGCGTCGACCCGGGCGGGGTCGACCAGGTGGGGGAACACGGTGAGCGCCTCGAACGAGTGGAGCCGGACGACCAGGGGCGCGCCACCGAGCGGCAGCCGGCTGACGAGGACCGCGGCACGCTGGCACCACTCGACCCAGACCAGGTCGACGTCGCCCACGCGCCGGGTCAGCTCGGCTGCCCACGGCTCGCTCTCGACCGAGAGCGCCTGCCGCGCCAGCACCTGCTCGCCGGGCGTCAGCGGCAGTGGCGGGCCGTCCCAGCCGTCCAGGCTCACGACGTGCACCTCGACGTCCGGCCCCAGGTGCGCCAGCACCGGGTCGAGGAACCGGCGGTCGGCGTCCACCACGACGGCAACGCGGAGCGGCCCGTTGCCGCGACGCCGGCGGGGCAGCTCCGGGCCGGGCGACGTCAGCGCCTGCCACGAGGTCGACCGTCGCAGCGGCGCGAGGAAGGCGTCCGGGTCGGCCGCGAGCGGGGACCCCGGGCCGTCGAGGTGCTCGACCCGGTGGAAGGTGAGGGCCACGAGCCGGGTCAGCAGCCGCGCCTCCTCGGCGGCGTCTCCCCGGTAACGCGCCGCGTCGGCCAGCCGCGCCAGGTCCGCGCGCAGGGCGGGCAGCCCGGCCGGCACCGCGCCTCGTCGCAGCGTCGTCTCCGCCGCGAGGGCGCGCAGCATCGGGGCGTCCTTGCCACCGGTCCGGGCCAGCGCCCGGAGGAGCTCCGCCGCCGCGCCGGGCCGGTCCCGGCGCTCGAGCGCACGGGCTGCCCGGTGGGCCAGGCCGGTGCGCAGGCTCATCGGCCGGCCCAGGCTCGCAGCTGGGCGACGAAGCGGGCTCCGTCGGCGTTCCAGTCGTGGTCGCGCAGCGCGGCCTCGTGCCCGGCGGCGCCGAGCGCGTGCCGGCCCGCGGGGTCCTCGTGCAGCGACACCACGGCGGCCGCCGCGGCGGCGGCGTCGGCGAAGGGGACCACGACGCCGCAGCCGTGCTCCTCCACCAGCTCCTCGGCCGGCGGGGTCGGCGTCGTGACCACCGGCACGCCCTGGGCCATGTACTCCAGGACCTTCGTCGGGCGGGAGTGGCGGTAGTTCGGCTCGTCGTGCAGCAGCGACAGCCCTGCCGCCGCGCCCGAGACGACCGAGAGCGCCTGGGCGTTCGGCAGGAACCCGTGCCACACCAGGTCGCCCGCCTCGTGCGCCGCGCGCAGCAGCACGGCCGTCGGCGCGTCGGCGTGGCCGACCACCTCGACCCGCACCGGGCAGCCCTGCTGCCGCAGCCGGCGGCCGACCTCCACCAGCTCCTCGGCGCCTCGGGCGCGGGTGAGGTGCCCGACGTAGACCGCCACCGGCCGGTCGGGCGGTGGCACGACCGCCGGGACGGGGGTGGAGTTGGGCACGACGGGGTGGTGCCGGGAGAAGCGGGCGCGGTAGCCGTCCTCGGCGAGCAGCAGGTGCAGCCGCGCCTCGGCCCAGCGCTCGAGCGCGCGGACCAGGGCAGCCACCGGTCGGCGTACCGCGACCGGCAGCCAGGCCTTGAGGGTCAGCGCCGCAGCGGTGTCCTCGTGGACGTCCCACACGACCACGGCCCGGCGGCGGGCGGCGACGGCCCACGGCACGAGCTCCGGGTCGTGGACCAGCACGACGTCGGCGTCCGGCCGGCGCAGCAGCCGGCGCGCGGCCCGTGCGGCGGCGAGCCGGTGTCGGCCGTGGGCGCGGGGCAGGTCCAGCGCGGTCAGCCCGGCCACGTCCGCGGGCGGCTCCACCCCCCAGTCCCGGTACGGCGCCGCGAGCACCACCTCGTCACCAGCGGCCAGCAGCGCCTGGACCTCGCGGTGCCGGATCCTGGCGTCGTCCGGCCGGTGCACGACCGTGACGACGAGGACGCGCACGAGCGGCTAGAGGGTGACGACGTGCGGGGCCTCGGGCGCGGCGCCGCGGGTGTCGAGCAGGCGCTGCGCCCCCGCCACGACGGCCTTGAGGTCGTAGCTGCTGTGCGCCTGCAGCAGCACCGCCACCTCGGCCTCCCGCAGCGCCGAGTCCAGGTCCGGTACGACGTCGAGCGCGCCGCTGCGCAGGTGCCAGCGCGCGACGTGCGGGTCGTGGAAGGAGACCTCCGCGCCGAGCGCCTGCAGCGCCTCGGCGACCGGCTTCGCGGGCGACTCCCGCTCGTCGGCGATGTCGGGCTTGTAGGTCACCCCGAGCAGCAGCACCTTGGTGCCGCGGACGGCCATGCCGGCGTCGTTCAGGAGGTCCTGGACCCGCCGCGCGACGTAGGTCGGCATGGTCGCGTTGATCTCCTGCGCCAGCTCGACGAAGCGGAACGGGTAGCCGAGCTTCGCGCGCACCTGGTAGCTCAGGTAGTTGGGGTCGATCGGGATGCAGTGCCCGCCTACGCCGGGGCCCGGGTAGAAGGCCTGGAAGCCGAACGGCTTCGTCGAGGCGGCGCGGATGACGTCCCACAGGTCGATACCGAGCTCGTGGCAGAAGCGCGCCATCTCGTTGACCAGCGCGATGTTGATGTGCCGGTAGGTGTTCTCCAGCAGCTTGGCGGTCTCCGCCTCCCGCGTGCCCTTCGCAGGTACGACGGTGTCGACGAACAGGCCGTAGAAGTCGGCCGCGGCCCGGGTGCACTCCGGGGTGTAGCCGCCCACGACCTTCGGCGTGTTCTTCATGCCGTAGACCGGGTTGCCCGGGTCGATGCGCTCGGGGGAGAAGGCCAGGTGGAAGTCCTCCCCGGCCTTGAGGCCGGTGGCCTCGAGCACGGGCTTGACCTCGTCGTCCGTCGTACCGGGGTAGGTCGTGGACTCCAGCACGACGAGCATGCCGGCGTGCAGGTGCTTGGCGATCATGTCGACCGCGCTGCGCACCGCGGCCAGGTCGGGCCCGCCGGCCTCGTCGAGGGGGGTGGGCACGCAGATGACGGCCACGTCGGCCTCGGACAGCACGGCCGGGTCGGTGGTCGCCGTGAAGCCGGCGTCGCGCATCTCCCGGATCTCGTCGTTCGACAGGTCGTCCACGTGGGAGACGCCCGCGTTGAGGCTGTCCACGATGCGGCTCGAGATGTCGAGCCCGGTCACCTGGAGGCCGGAGTGGCAGGCCGCCTGGGCGAGCGGCAGGCCGACGTACCCGAGCCCGATCACGACGAGCTGGCGGCGGTCGGTGGGCAACGTGCCTCCGGGAGTGCGGGGTCGGACGGAACCGAACGATTGTGCCACTCGTCAGGCCCGTGCCCGCACGTCGTAGGCCTGGCCGGCGATCCGCAGGCGCTCGTGCAGGTAGCGGTCGGAGGTGCCGGGCAGCACGTGCTCGAGCGGGTCCTCGCGACGGAGCAGCTCGCGGTCGAGCGCCTCGGTCACCAGCACCGGCCGGGTGCCGGGGGCGGGCGCGGCCGCGGCGTCCGTGACCACGGTCACGGGCAGCCGGCGGACCAGGCCCGGCCTGCCGGACCGGCGCCAGGTGCGCAGCCGGTCGGCGAGACCTTCCCCCAGCAGCCGAAGCACGGCGTCGACGACGGTCGCGCGGGCGAGGTAGCGGGCCCGGCGGGCGCGGACCGCCGGGCCGGGTGCGGTGGGGGTCACCGAGAGGAGCAGCTCCGCGGCCGCCTGAGCGCCGCCGAAGCCGCACCGCTCGGTCGCGGCCGCCAGCTCCGCGCGGAGCTGCGGGTCCAGCAGGCAGCGGACAGCCCGCACGACCCCGCCGGGTCCTTCGGTGGCGTCGCAGGCGACGGCCAGTCCGCGGGCGTCCAGGTAGCGCGCCCGGGCCACCTGGTCGTCGGTGGCAGTGACGGGGTTGGGGACCAGGACCGTGGGCACGCCCGCGGCCACGAACTCGTGGACGGCGTTGTACCCCGCGGCGCTGACGACGAGGTCGAAGGCCCGGACGTAGGCGACCAGGGGGTACACGCCACGCAGCACGTGCACGTGTTGCTCGCCGGCGTCGCCGTGGTGCAGGGCCCCTTGGGTGGTCGCCACCTGCCATGCCGGACCCGAGTCCTCGCGCAGCGCGGTCACGGCTGCCGCAACCGCGTCCTCGTCGTGACCGAGGGCGCCGGAGCCCAGCGTCACCAGGGCAGTCCGCTGCTCCGGGTCCAGACCGAGCGCCCGGGCGGCCTCGTCGCGGGGGAGCGGCTCGAGGACGTCGAGCAGCGAGACGGGCGGGACGCGATGCGCCGGCCTGTGGGTGGTCGCCCCCCGGTCCGCTTCCTCCGCCAGGTCACCCGGCTCGACGACGAGGTCGAAGAACGGCTCGGCGCGCAGGGCCGCCCGGTTGGCGCCGGGTCGCCACAGCCCGCGGCGGAACCAGACGAACGCCGTACCGGGCAGTCTGCGCCGGGCCAGGACGAGCCCCCGGTACGGCGCGACGCCGTCGAACGCGACCACCTCCGCGCCGAGCTCCTGCGCGAGGGCGACGACCCGGTCGGCCAGGTACCGGTGCCAGTCCGAGCGCGGCATCCAGGGGCGCTGGTAGCTCGGGAGGTACTCGCCCCGCAGGCCCTGCTCGAGCACCACTGCCAGACCGGAGGACAGCGACAGCACCACGACGTCGGCGCGGTCGCCGAGGGCGCGCGCGACGGCGCTCTGCCGGGTGAGGTGCCCCATGCCGGTGCCGTTGCTCGTGACGAGCAGGACGGACCTCCGGCCGGTGGGCGTCAGGCTCAGTCCTTGATCTCGCAGATCACGGTGCCGGCGGTCACGACCTCGCCGACCGCGGCGGACAGCCCGGAGACCGTGCCTGCCTTGTGCGCGTTGAGGGGCTGCTCCATCTTCATGGCCTCGAGGACCACGACCAGCTCGCCGGCCTCCACGACGGCGCCGTCCTCGACCGCGACCTTGACGATGGTGCCCTGCATCGGGGACGTCAGGGAGTCACCGGTGGCACCGCTGCCGCCCTTGCTGGCGGCCTTGCGCTTGGCCGGGCCCTTCTTCGCGGGCCCGCCGGCCGTCGCCGCCCCGAGCCCTGCGGGCAGGGTGACCTCGAGTCGCTTGCCCCCGACCTCGACCACGACGGTCTCGCGCGGGCCGGTTTCCTCCTCCGCGCCGGCGGCGCCGCCGAAGGGGGGGATGTCGTTGTCGAACTCGGTCTCGATCCACCGGTTGTGCACCGTGAACGGCTCGGAGGTGAACGCCGGGTCCTTCACGACCTTCTGGTGGAAGGGGATGAGCGTTGCCATGCCCTCGACCTTCAGCTCGTCGAGAGCGCGGGCGGCACGCTCGAGCGCCTGCTTGCGGGTGGCGCCGGTCACGATGAGCTTGGCCAGGAGGCTGTCGAAGGCGCCGCCGATGACCGAGCCGGACTCGATGCCGGTGTCCACGCGGACGCCGGGGCCGAGCGGCGGGACGAAGGTCGTGACGGTGCCGGGCGCGGGCAGGAAGCCCCGACCCGGGTCCTCGCCGTTGATGCGGAACTCGAAGGAGTGGCCGCGCGGGGCGGGGTCGTCGAAGCCGAGCTCCTCGCCCATGGCGATGCGGAACTGCTCGCGCACCAGGTCGACGCCCGCGACCTCCTCGGTGACGGGGTGCTCCACCTGAAGGCGGGTGTTGACCTCGAGGAAGGAGATGAGGCCGTCCTGGGCGACGAGGAACTCGCAGGTGCCCGCCCCGACGTACTTGGCCTCGCGGATGATGTCCTTGGACGCCTGGTAGAGCTGCGCGATCTGGTCCTCGGTGAGGAACGGTGCGGGGGCCTCCTCGACGACCTTCTGGTAGCGCCGCTGCAGCGAGCAGTCGCGGGTGCTGACGACGACCACGTTGCCGTGCTGGTCGGCCAGCACCTGCGTCTCGACGTGGCGCGGCTTGTCGAGGTAGCGCTCGACGAAGCACTCGCCGCGGCCGAAGGCGGCGACGGCCTCGCGGACGGCCGACTCGTAGAGCTCGGGGATCTCCTCCTTGGTCCGGGCGATCTTCAGCCCGCGACCGCCGCCGCCGAACGCCGCCTTGATGGCGACCGGCAGGCCGTGCTCCTCGACGAAGGCCAGCACCTCGTCGACGCCCTTGACGGGATCGGCGGTGCCCGGGGCCAGGGGCGCGCC
>Ga0190269_10000687_pt1 | contig 16948 bp, 12 predicted proteins | sample Popmic249IS_FD_133749 | JGI IMG/M metagenome (GOLD analysis project Ga0190269, IMG submission 133749) | Populus adjacent soil microbial communities from riparian zone of Blue River, Arizona, USA - 249 IS | ecosystem: Environmental > Terrestrial > Soil > Riparian zone | place: USA: Arizona...
GCGCACGTCTGTGGACCCTGTTTGGGTTGCGGCTTGCTCCGGGCAAGCGCCTGGCCGGCATCGAAGCCCCATCCACGCTGCGCGGCAGTGATCTGCGGCAGCTGCTCGGCGGAGCAAGGTGCGCGCGACGGCCAGCTGGTCGTCGAAGCGCGGTCCTGCGGAGCTGAGCTGATCGGGAGTCTCGGCGGTTGCGCCCGCAGCCGCGAACTGGGCCGCGTCGAGATGATGGCGGGGGGATGATCCCGCGCGGATCAGATCACGAAGGGCCATCCGACTCCTGCGCGGGCCACGCCACGCGCGGACGTGTTGCGCGGCTCTGGCTGCGACGAGCTCTACAGCATGGGCGGCGCGCCCAGACAGCAGCGCGCAGTGTGATGCCTCGAATGCAACGCGCTCACCCGCAGCCACGTGCCGCCGCAGAAGACATCTCGCTAGCAGCTGTCAGCTGCGGGTAAGGAGAAGATCACGCCGCGATCAACGGCAGCAGCTCCCAGCGGCGACGCGCAAGCCCGGTCGAAGCGATCAACCTCCCTGACCAGGCCAGCACAAGAGCCCCCGCGCACCACCCATCCCGTAACCTCCACCAGCTGCGCAGCACGAAAGCAGGGCACGAATGCGCCCCAAACACGTGCCGTGTTGTGTTGCATCGGGGCACGTTGGTCTACACGGCTCACACCTTTGTCTCGCGCCGTGTTTCGCGGCACGATGTGAACATGCACTCGGCGTCTTCCCCTCCTCCGGATGATTCCACTTACTTTCTGCACATGATCCAGGGACAGCTCGGGCGCTCCGCGGGGCTCGTCGATCTGCCGGACCACGTGCGAACGCTGCTGTCGGAGCCGAAGAACGAGATCATCGTCAACTTCCCCGTGTTGATGGATGACGGCAGTCACCGCGTGTTCAAGGGCTATCGCATCCAGCACAACAACGTGCTCGGGCCCTTCAAGGGTGGTCTGCGCTTTCATCCCGACACGCGTCTGGACGAGTGCAAGGCGCTCGCGATGATCATGACCTTCAAGTGCGCGCTGATGGACATCCCATTCGGCGGCGGCAAAGGCGGCGTGAAGTGCGATCCGCACGCGCTGTCCGAGGCCGAGCTCGTGCGCCTGACGCGTCGCTTCACGCACGCGCTCGGCGCGAACATCGGTCCCGAGTACGACATCCCTGCGCCAGACGTGGGCACCAATGCCAAGATGATGGTCTGGATCATGGACACGTACATGAACACCGCCGGCTACACGGAGCGCAACGCGCAGCAGCGCGTCGTGACCGGCAAGACCCTGGAGTGCGGCGGGTCGCAGGGTCGCGAGAAGGCCACCGCACAAGGCCTCGTCCACTGCGTGACCGAGTGGGCGCGCGACAAGGGCATCTCGCTCGAAGGCAAGACCGCGCTCGTGCAGGGCTACGGCAACGTCGGCTCGCACACCGCGATGATCCTCGCGCGCATGGGCGTGTCGATCGTCGGCGTAGGCGATCACACCGGGTACATGCTGAACCCGGAGGGCTTCAACACGCACCGCCTCGCGGATCACGTGCGCCGGCATGGCTCGATCGAGGGCTACTCGAAGACGCACAACACCACGCGTGAGGAGTTCTTCGGGCACAAGGCCGACTTCTTCATCCCCGCTGCGCTGCAGAACGTGATCGGCGAGAAGGAAGCGAAGATGTTGCAGGTGCAGCTGGTGGCGGAGGGCGCCAACAGTCCGACGATGCCGGAAGGCGAGCAGGTGCTGGCCTCGCGCGGGATCGACGTCATCCCGGACGTGCTCGCGAACGCGGGCGGCGTGACCGTGAGCTACTACGAGTGGGTGCAGAACGGTCGCAACGAGTCGTGGGAGCCGGACGAGGTGGAGACGCGCCTCGAGCGCGCGATGAAGCGCAGCTATCAGCGCGTGGTGGACTACGCGCGCGACAAGAAGTGCAGCATGCGCGACGCGGCGTACGCGCTCGCGCTCTTGCGCCTGAAGCAGGTCTACGCGCAGCGCCGCATCTTCCCGTGAGTCCGTAGCTTGCCGCGGCGGCCTGAGATAGGCTGCCGCGCGTGGCTTTCTGGCTTGGTGCCGAGCGGGTGGCGAGACCGACCTTGCGGCCTCACACGCGCGCGGTCGCGGTGAGCCGGCCCGCGGCAGCGCTGTATGCGCTGCTCGCCTGGAGCCTGTGCGTTCCAGCCATCGCACAGGGCGGCCCGTCCGTGGGGCCGAGCGCGGCGCAAAGCGGCGTGCCGGCGGCGCCAGAGGGCCCGCCCGGTTCCACAGCGCCGGCCGACGGCCCGCAGCAGGCGCCAGCCGACGACGCCGCCCGCGCGCCCGCAGACGCTGCAGCGGACCAGCCCGCAGCATCGGACGCAGCAGGCGAGCCGGTCCCACTCGACGACGCAGAGCCCGCTCCGTGCCCCGATGCCGGCGGGGCTGACGCATCCGGCGCGCCCATCCGCTACCGCCTCGAGGACATCCGCGTGCGCGGGCATCGCACGCGCTCCCGCATCGTGACGAGCTTCGTGCCACTCAAGAAGGGCGCGCAGTTCGACGTCAACGATCCGAAGATCGAAGAGATCCGCTGGCGGCTGCTCGGCACCGGTTGGTTCGACGACGTGAAGCTGTCTCTCGCGCGGGGCTCACGTCGCGGCTGGGTGGTGCTGCAGATCGACGTCAAGGAGCGCAACACGATCCTGATCGAGCAGTTCGCGATGGGTCTTTCGCGCGCCGTCAGCAACAGCACGGCCACCGAAGACACGTTGCGGCCGTACGTGGGCCTCGGTCTGGTGGAGACCAACCTGCTCGGCCTCGGCGTGAGCGTGAGCGGCACCGCCGTGCTGACCGCCCAGCAATACGGCCTGAACTTCGGCTATCACGACCCGCGCGTCGGCAACAGCGGCTTCAGCCTGTCGGGTCGCGTCTTCCACAACTACGCGCGCGAGTTCTTCGGCAAGAATCCGCTCGTCGCCATCAGCTGCCCCGTGCCGGATCCCGACGCGGAGGAACTGGAGAAGTGCGATCCGGACGTGGAGTCGAAGCGGGCGGTGGTCATCTACCACCGCACCGGCATCGGCTTCGGTACGGGCCACGAGATCTCGAGCCGCCTGCGCTACAGCCTCGACTGGCTCGGCGAATACATCGACGTGCTCGGCAAACCCAAGGCGGCTGTGTCGCAACGCGGCCGCGACGTCGAGCCCATCGACTTTCGCATCGCCGACGGTCAGAGCTTCGTCTCGAGCCTGCGCTTCGGCCTGATCTACGACGACCGCGATCACCCCGCGCTCACCACGCGCGGCGTGTACACGGACTTCAACGCGCGCTTCGGCACGCATCTGTTCGGCTCGAGCTACGACTTCGCGCGCTTCGAGCTCACGGTGCGCGACTGGGTGCCGCTGCCGTGGAACCACGTGGTCAGCTTCGGGCTGTTCATGGGCACGGTCTTCGGCCAGGCCCCGTTCTTCTACAACTTCTACGCCGCGGATCTGAGCGACCTGCTGCCCTCGCGCGTGCTCGAGCTGAACCTCGACCGGCGCCGCACGTTGAACCTCCTGGGCACCAGCATCGTCGAGATGGACATGGAGGACCTCGCGGCCCGCATCGACTTCCAGTACCAGCTGCCGCTGCACCGCGGGGGTGGGTTCATGCGAGGCGTGGACGCGTACCTCGGCGCGGGTGTGTTCATGCTCACGCGCCGCGAAGATCTGCGCGTGTCGATCTCGGGCTACCACGGGCTTTCGCGCCTGCCGATCGACGTGACGTTCGATCTCGGCGTGCAGGCGGACACCGAGGTCGGGCTGATCAAGCTCGGCTTTTCCACGTTGATCGGCTTCTCGCCGCTCGGCCGGGAGAGCCTGTGACGCACGGCACGCTGCGTACAGTCGCGCTGCTCGCATGCCTGACAGGCTGGCTCGCGCGCGCGCCGCTCGCAGCGGCAGAGCCTGCCGGCGACGTGCCGGTGCGCGCGATGAGCGTCACGTTCCGCGACGTCGTGCCGAGCGTGAGCTTTTCGGAGCGAGACTTCGTGGACCCCGAGGTGGTCAAGAAGCTGCAGAGCGGCCTGCCGCAGACGATCACCACGCGCATGTTCGTCTACCACGATCGCGATCGCGATCCGCTCGCCGTGGCCGCGCTGTCCTGCCGCGTGGTCTACGACCTGTGGGAAGGCGTGTATCGCGTCGAGCGCCAAACCGAATCGAGCGACCGCACGATGAGCGTGCGCAGCCTCGATGGCGTGATCGCGCAGTGCCTGAGCGTGCAGTCTCAGCCGATCGGCACGGCGCAGGTCATGGCGCGCGCGCGCGGCGGACAGGTGTACTTCGCGGTGGTCACCGAGCTGAACCCGCTGTCGCAGGATGCGGTGCAGCGCATCCGGCGCTGGCTGGCGCGGCCCACGGGCAGTGAGCTGAACGGCAACGCATTTTTCGGGTCATTCGTCAGCATTTTCGTGAGCCGCAGGCTTGGCGCGGCGGACAAGGTGCTGTCGTTTCGCTCGGTGCCGTTCGGAGTGCCGCCGTGAGCTTCCTGCGATTCGAGCGCAAGATCATGGCTGCGCTGGTGGTCGCCGCCGCCGTCCCGTTGGTCGGTGCGCTCGGGCTCGGGCGCGTGGCGCTGAACGAGGTGTACCAGGTGGGCGTGAACTCGCGCATCCGCGAGGAGCTCGATCGCGGCCTGTCGCTGTACCGCGACTATTTCGGCGTGTTGCGTCAGGCTGCGGGCGAAGCCGCGACCGCGATCGGCGATGACTGGGAGGTGCGCGGCGCGCTGGGCGAGCGCGATCGCAATCGCCTGCAGGAACGCCTGCGGAACCTGCTGCTGCAGTACGTCGACGTCTCGGCCATCGCGCTGGCGGACGCGGGCGGTGAGCCCATCGCGGAGGTCCGCGACGAGGCGCGCGTGGATGGGCGGCGAGCCCTGCCGATCGAGCGCACCATCAACCTGCCGAGTGGCAGCGTACAGCTGCGGGTCACGGTGACGGCGCCGGCGCAGCCCTTCATGGCGTACCAGCGCGCGGGCGAGCTCGCCGAGGACTATCGGCGTTTGCAGCGCGGCACGGGCCAGGTCGCGCTGCTTTACCTCGTGGTCTACACGGGCTTCATGCTGAGCGTGATCGTGGTCGCGCTCGCCGTGGGCATCGTGTTGTCCCGGCGTGTGACGCGCCGCGTGTCGCTGCTCGCCGACGCGACGCGCCGACTCGGCTCTGGTGACCTCGGCGTGCAGGTGCCGGTGGACGTGAACGACGAGATCGGGGAGCTCACGCGCGACTTCAACACGATGGTGCGCGACCTGCGCGAGTCGCGCACGCGCATCGAGTATCTGCAGCGCATCGGCGCCTGGCAGGAGTTCGCGCGCCGCCTGGCCCACGAGATCAAGAACCCGCTCACGCCGATCCAGCTCTCGATCCAGGAGCTCGAGCGCAGCTACCGTGGGGATGACAAGGCGTTCGCGCGCCGGCTCGGCGATGCGCGCTCGATCATCGAAGAAGAGGTCGCCGTGTTGCGCCGGCTCACGAGCGAGTTCAGCGCGTTCGCCAAGCTGCCCGAAGCCAGCCTCGCGCACGCCGATCTCAACGACTTCTTGCGCGACGCGAGCCGCAGCCTCGAGGCGGTGGTCACGTTGGCCGAGGAAGAAGGACCGGTCGCGGAGGTTGCGCTCGATCTGTCGGAGCGTCCGCTGCCGGTTCGCATCGACGCGATGATGCTCAAGCGCTGCCTCGACAACCTCGTCCGGAACGCGGCGCAGGCGCTCGAGCCGCAGCCTCTCCCGCGCAAGGTGCTGATCCGCACGACGCGCACCGAGCAAAGCGCCATGTTGCAGGTCCACGACAACGGGCCGGGCGTGCCGGAGGGCGAGCGCGCGCGCATCTTCGACCCGTATTACACGACGAAGTCGGAAGGCACCGGCCTCGGACTGCCGATCGTGAAGAAGGTCGTGCTCGAGCACGCGGGCGAGATCACGTGTGGCGAAAGTGAGCTAGGCGGTGCCGTTTTCTGCATTGAGCTGCCGTTAGCACAGCAGAAATAGTGGTGTCATCTCGAACACTTGGCGGCGCGCTCGTTGACGGGACGCGGGCTTCTTGCTAACCGTTGCACAAACCTGTGCTCTTCTGGGGTCAGTGTGCCCGGAACGCGCGGGGCTGTTGACGTGGCCGGAGGAACGGCGAGTGCGGGCAAGCAAGTCGGGCAGCATCGAGGGTAAAGTCGAACGCTTACGAGAGCTTGAAGCCAAGAGTGCGCCTGAGCCATTGGCCGAGTACCGGAGCCGCCTCGAGATGTCGTGGATTCACCATGACAGCGCCATCGAGGGCATCGTCTACGATCCGAGTGAGCTCACGACCGCGCTCAGCGACGCGCCCGTCACCGACGCTGCGCTCCTGCCTGTGTACGACGAGATTCGCCAGTTTCGGTCCGCGATTCACCTGATCCGGCAGCTGTCGGCGGACAAGAAGCTTCCGATCGATCAGCCGCTGATCGAGAAGATCTACGTGACCTTGGCCCCGGAAGAGCCCGAGGCCAAGTTCCGCAAGGACATCCCGCTGCACCGGCTGTACTTCCACGAGATCGCGGCACCCGACAAGATCCCGCTCAAGATGAAGGCGCTGACAGAGTGGCTCGAGAGTGACGAGACCTTGCGGACCATGCACACCACGCGCATCGCGGCGCGGGCGCATTACTTGTTCTTGCAGGCCTATCCCTATCCGAAGCACAGCGGCAAGGTCGGCCGCTTGCTCATGAACCTGATGCTGCTGCGCGAAGGGTACCCGCCGGCGATTTTGCACGCGACGGATCGCCAGCGCTATTACGACGCGCTGCGAACCTCGGCGGACGCCACGTCCGCAATCGTGCAAGAGGCGCTCGAGAACTCTCTGGACAGTGCCATTCGCTATTTCCAGCGTCTGCACGGCCTGCCGTCCGGACGCGTGTGAGTGTGCAGTGACGGGGCCCAAGAGATAAGAGACGTTTCCCATTGCGCGCGCGGTGGTTACGCTCCCGGTGTGTGGCTCGTCCCGCATATCTCCACGATCCTTGGCTTCTTGCTGGCCGTCTTCCTCTTGTCGCGGATCTTGCGCGAGCACCGGCCGCCCGCGAGCACCATGGCCTGGTTGCTCTCGATCCTGCTCGTGCCGTACGTCGGCGTGCCGCTGTATTTTCTGATCGGCGGGCGTAAGCACAGACGCCTCGCTGCACGCAAAAATCAGCTGTACGCGGCCATGTTGCCACGCGATGACGCCGATGCGCTGCGCGCGCTGAACCCGATCGAGCGCATCCTGCTGACGGGCGGTGCGCCGCGCACCAGCACGGGCGATCGCATCCAGCTGTGGAGCAGCGGTGAAGAGACGTTCGCCAAGATCATGGAGCTCTTCGCCAACGCGAAGACGTCGATCGACGTGTCGACGTTCATCCTGGGCGGCGATCCAACCGGTCTCGCGGTGGTGGAGCGGCTCGCCGCGCGCGCGGCTGAAGGTGTGCGCGTGCGGCTGCTGCTGGACGGCCTCTTCCTGTTCCGCATCAAGCGCAAGGACCTCGCGAAGCTCACGCGCGCGGGCGGCAGCGTGGCCGTGTTCATGCCGCTCCTGCGCTTGCCGTTCCGCGGCCCGGCCAACTTGCGCAATCATCGCAAGATCATCGTGGTGGACGGCGAGATCGCGGTCGTGGGCGGCATGAACCTCGCGGACGAGTACATGGGCCCGTTCCCGCGGCCCGATCGCTGGCAAGACGTGGCGCTGAAGATCGAGGGGCCGGCCGTCGCGCACATCCACAACGTGTTCCGCTCCGATTGGTCGTTCGCATCCGGAGAGCCTGCGACGCCCGCCGCCTATCCGTTGCTCAAGCGCGTGGGAGAAGCCAACCTACAGGTGGTGGCGAGCGGCCCGGACGTGGCCGGCGACACGTACTACGACGCCATCCTGACCGCGCTGTTTCAGGCGCGCGAGCGCATCTGGATCGCCACGCCGTACTTCATTCCGGACGAAGCCATCACGCGCGGTCTGGTGCTCGCCGCTCGCCGCGGCGTGGACGTGATGTTGATCGTACCCGAGCGCTCCAACCACCTCACGGCGGATATCGCGGGTGGCAGCTACCTGCGGCAGATCGAGCGCGCCGGCGCGCGCGTGCGGCCGTTCCGGCGCGGCATGATGCACGCCAAGGTCACTCTCATCGACCATGACCTCGCGATCCTCGGCTCGGCCAACCTGGACATGCGCTCGCTGTTCCTCGACTACGAGATCGCCGCGTTCATCTACACGCGGCCGGAGATCGAGCACTTCGAGCAGTGGTTCCAGTCGCTGCTTCGCAACTGCGCGCCGCAGCTGGAAGAGCCCGGCACCGTGCGCTCCCTTGCCGAGGACCTGGGCAGGCTGCTCGCGCCGCTGATGTGAAGCTCACTTCGGCAAATGCGCCAACGTGATGCCCGACGCGGAGCCGCTGGTCGACACTAGCTCGGGCTCGCCACCGTCGCGGCTCATGCGGAACACGCCGCCGTTGAGCTCGGTGAAGTACAGCATGTGCTCCGCGCGATCGAGCGCCAGCCCGACCGGCTCGGAGCGACCGTCGACCAGGGTCTCGATGTCCGTGCGGCTGTCCGCGTCGAACCCGGCGGGTGGATCCATCTTGGCGCGCTGGATCATGCCGCGGAAGCGGTCGGTCCAGTACAGCTTGCGCTGCTCGAGATCGAGGTCCAGGTCGAGCGGCGCGGACGGCTGCGCGAAGCTGAAGAGCGTCTCCACGTCGCCGCGCGTCTCGGCGCTCTGCCCTTCGGGTGCATCGAAGCCGGCGCGGTAGATCTTCCGCGTCATGCGGTCACTGAAGTAGAGCTGCCGCTTCTCCACATCGAGCGCGAGGCCGACCGGCTGCATCAAGCCGTGGCCGCTGACCAGCACCTCGGCATCGCTGCCGTCGAGCTCCGAGCGCCAGACCTTGGCGCCTTCCCGATCGCACCAGTACAGCTTGCGCCCCTGGTTATCGATGGCGATTTGCTTCGGCGTGTTGGTCTTGCCGACCGGGACGATGGTCTCGATGCGCTCGGTCGCGATGCGCATGCGCTGGATCGTGCCGAGGTTGGCGCCCCCGTACACGTTGCCCATGTTCGTCCAGTAGACGTAACCCGCGTTGAGATCGACGGTGACACCGTCCGGATTCGCAATGGTGAGCGAGCTCGCGAGCAGCTTCTTCTCCGTGCCATCCACGTTCGCGCGCCAGACGCGGTTGTTCACGATGTCCACCCAGAACAGCACCGGCGTGCGCGGGATGTCCTTCGCGCCGCCGACGCTCGGCACGTCGGTGGTGCCCATCGGCTCGACCGGTACGCTGGGCGCGCTCGGCTCGTCGGGCTCGCGTGCGGGCGGCTCCGAGTCGTTCTGCGGTGCGTTGGCATCGGAGCGGCCGTCGGTGCGCGGCTCCATCGCGCCGCTGCCAGCGGCGAGCTGCGGGCCCTGCATGTCGCCTGGCTTCGGCGTCAGCTCGCTGGCCTTCGGCGGGGCGGCACGCCCTGCGGCGCCCGCTCGGTCCATGCCGGGCTTGCTGCGCGCGATCGCGAGGATGTCTTCTCGCCCGGTTGGACGCGCATCACACGCTGCCAGCGCGACGACACATAGAGCGCTGATCAAGCCGCATACCTGCGACAGATTGCGCCACGTGTCAGCTCTGTGCGCGGTTCCCTTCGACATCGGCGTTCCGCCCGCTCGATCCCTAACCAGGTGGAATGTTTGAGTTACGTGACCTACAGAGACTCCAGCCGCGTAGCAGCCTTCATAGCATGCTGCGCCAGCTTTGCGCACTCCCCTCGCGCCTCGAGTGTCGAGAAATGTGTGACCTAATCAGTCCTGATTCCAGCGACTTGTGACTTGGATCACGCTTGCTGACGTCTTTGTCGATTTTGCGACACGCAGCTGCGGCATAAATTTGGAGGACGACTCGGATTCTGCGCCTCTCGTCCCACATGACGGACGGCGAGCGCGCTCAAGAGCGACCCCGGAGCGGCCGTATTTGGGGCGATGATCTCGCGGACTTTCGGCGTCGTGCTTGGCCTGATCGCGGCATTTCCTGGCTGCGACAAGGTCCGCTCCGTCGTCTGCGAGCCCGCGGCGGCCGTGCCGCCCACAGCGGCAGCGGCAGGTGCGGCTGCGCCGAAGCCCACGGCGGCAGCGGCCGGCGCGGCTGCGCCGGCCTCGGTCGTCCCGCACGAGGTGCACGCCGCGCCCACCGCCGAGCCTGCAGACGTGCACGACGCCGGCAAGGCGAAGCCAGAGCTACTCACCGCGGGCGCACGCTACGCGCTGCCGTTCGCCTGGGAGAAGTCGCCGGCCGAACCGCTGGCGCGCGCGCGCATCTACCTGCGCGAGCTGGCGGATGACAACGCCGCGTACATGACGAAGGGCCCGGAATTCTTCGGCGCGTTCGCCGCCACGCAAACGCCGCGCGCGACCGTAGTGACCTGCGCCGACTCGCGCGTGCAGTCGCCCGCGTACGACGCCACGCCCGAAAACGACGACTTCACGGTTCGCAACATCGGCAACCAGCTGGAAAGCTCGCTCGGCTCGGTGCAGTACGGCGTGGAGCACTTGAACACGCCCGTGCTGCTGGTCGTCGGCCACACGGGCTGCAGCGCGGTGAAGGCCGCGCTCTCGGATACGCGTGAGCTGGAGGCGCCGATCCGGCGCGAGCTATCGGGGCTGCGCCTCAAGAAGGCCAAGGGCCCGGTGGACGACAAGCGCTGGGCGGCAGCCGTGCTCGAGAACGTGCACGATCAGGTGCGCGTCGCGCTCAAGCAATTCGGCGCGCACGTGAACGCGGGCGAGCTGACGATCATCGGAGCGGTCTACGACTTCCGCAACGATCTCGGCCGCGGTGCGGGTCGGCTGAGCGTGATCAACGTGAACGGGATCGAGGACGAGGCGCGCCTCAAGGCGTTCGGCGAAGCGATCATGACCACGCCGAACCCGCGCGCCCCCGGCAACAAGAAAGAGAGCTCGCTCGACCGCCTGGCTCGCGCGCTCGCGGACTCGGTGGCGACGACCGGCCACGACGGCGCCGAAGAGGACGAAGACGAGTACGAGGACGAGCCCGATCACATCGTGATCAAGCCGAGCACTTTGCCGGCCGCCGCGGCCAAGCCGCACGCGAGCCCCGGGCACCACTGAGCTGAGCGGACCTGCTAGCGGCCCGCGCCGCGCGCGCCGCCCAGCGCGAGGTGCAGCTGCGCTGCGGCCCACTCGATGTCGGGCGCGCGGCACACGGCCGAGATGGCCGCTGCGAGCGGCGCGCCGGCCGCGGCGACCTCGGGTGCGCGCTCGAGATCGATGCCGCCGATGGCGACGACGGGGATCGAGACGCGCTCGCAGACCGCGCGCAGGCCGGCCACGCCCACGACGGGGTCGGCGTCCGCCTTGCTGCGGGTGGGGAACACGGGACCGAAGCCGATCAGGTCCGCGCCGCGGCGTGCGGCGTCGAGCGCCTGGTCCAGGGAGTGTGTAGACACACCCACCTGGAGCGCCCCGGACACCTCACGCCGCACCTCCTCGAGCGCTGCATCGCTTTGACCGACGTGCACGCCGTCGGCTCCGAGCTGCTGCGCGAGCCAGTAGCGGTCATTGACGACGAACGGCACGCCGGCGCGCCGGCAGAGCGCCGCGAGCTCGCGGCCGAGCGCGAGCACCTGCTCGTCGCTGCCGAGCTTGTCGCGCAGCTGCAACATGGCGCAGCCGCCGCGCAGGATCTGCTCGGCCGCCTCCAGCGGAGCGCCGAGACACACGGCCGGATCGACGATGGCATAGAGACCGCGCATGCCCGTTTGTCTATCCTGCTTGCATGTCCGTGGCGACGCGTCTAGTGCTGATCCTGCTGAGCGCCGCTTTCTCGACGTTGATGGGCGTGCAGAGCCTCTCGCGCTACGCCAGCTACCACAACCGCACGTTCGATCTGGCGCTCTACGCGCGCCAAGCCTGGGGCCTGGCACACGGCGACTACTGGGATCCGATCGTGGGCGCGCACTTTCTCGGCACCCATGTGGCGGTCGTGCTCTATCCGCTCGGGCTGCTGGGCAAGAGCGTGGGCGTGGTGCCCGTGTTGCTCGTGGCGCAGGCGCTCGCGTTCGGGCTCGCCACGTTGCCGCTCGCGCAGGTGGGGTACCGGCGCTTCGGTGATGCGGGCGCGTTGTGCGCGGGCGCGGTTTGGCTCGCTTATCCCAACCTCAGCCAGGTGGCGAGCTACGAGTTCCATCCTGGATCGCTCGCGGTGCTACCGCTCGCACTGGCTCTCGATGCGCTCGATCGTCGGCGCACGACGGCGTTTGCGCTGTGTTGCTTTGCGATCCTTTTGTGCCGCGCGGACTTCGCGTTGCTGGTGGCGATGCTCGCTGGCACGGCGCTGTGGCTCTCGCGAGCAGGCGCGCCGCCCGTGCCAGCAACCTGGCGTCGCACGGCATGGCTGATCGGGATGCTGGCGGCGGCGTACCTGGTGCTGCAGTTTGCGGTGCTGCGCCCGCGCTACTGGGCCGCGCAGACCAGTCTCGACTTGCACTTCGTGCGCTGGGGTGGCAGCCCGCTCGGCTTCTTCGTCGCGCTGTTCCGGCAGCCGCAGCTCGTGCTCGATCATCTGCTCGAGCCGCGAAGGCTCAGCTATCTGCCGCGCGTGCTCTGGCCGCTGTGCCTCTTGCCCGTGCTGTCCGTGCGCTGGCTGCTGCCGGCGCTGCCCTTCATGGCGATCAACCTGATCTCGACGTTCCCCACCACGCTCGAGCTGTACTCGCATTACCTGACGCCGGCGGTGCCCACGTTCATCGTGGCCGCGCTCGATGGCCTCGCCGCGCTGCGGGCGCGCCTCGGCGAAGCGCCGCTCGCGCAGCTCGGCAGTCGCATGCGGGTGTGGCTCTCGGACAAGGCGCCGTGGGGCATGGCCGTGTTGATCGCGTGTGGGCTGCTCGCGAACGTGCAGAGCGGCGGCCTGCCGTGGTCGCAGGGCTTCGAGCGCGCGGCGTTTGCACCGGACGCGCAGAGCGCGCAGGCCGCGCGCGTGGTGGCCGCAATTCCCGCGAGCGCTTCGGTGCAGGCGCCCGATCCGCTGCTGCCGCACCTGATCGCGCGGCCGCACCTGTATCGCGTGCCACCGCCCGAGCGAGACGCGGACTACGTGGTGCTGGACGTCAGCCATCGCATCCGTTACGCGCAGCGTGAAGACCTGCTGCGCACGATCGAGGAGCCGGGGCTGCGCTATTGGCTGTCTCGGCGCGACTACGGCCTCGCCCACGCGGAGCCGACCTACCTGTTGTTTCAGCGCGGTCACGATCCGCGCAAGGGCCCTGCCGCACGCTATTTGACCGCGCAGATGAGCGAAGATCGCGGGACACCGCTGTGCCGCTGCCTGAGCGTATTGTCGGCGTGGCTCGATCCACACGGGCTCGAGCTCGAGCTCTCGGCGTCCGCGCCGTGCCCTGCGGACCTGGCACTCAAGATCGTGATCCCGCGGCGGCCGGAGCGCGTGGACCTGTTGTTCGACGGCCTGCTCTCACCCGCGCAGCTGCGCGATGAGCACGTGTTCTCGTGGCATGCGCTCAGCGCAGAGGAGCGCGCGGCGCTACGGGAGAGTGGCCTCGCGCTCGGAGCCGTGCGCTCGAACGGCGCGCCGCCCGAGCCCTTCGATCCGGTGGCGCGGCCGATCGACGTGATCCAGTGATCAAGCTTTGCGCACGCGGTGGAAGCGAATCGTGTTCGGCTCTTTGTGCTGACCGAGTGGGATCGCGGCGGCGACCACGACCACATCGCCCGGGTCTGCGAGGCCCTTGCTCAGCAGGTACGAGTCGGCCGTCTGGATCTGGGCTTCGAAGTCGCCACGCTTCTGGATGCTGACGGGGGTGACGCCGTGCAACACGGCGAGGCGCCGCAACGTGGGTGCGTATGAGCCGAGCGCGATGATGGGCACCCGCGGCCTGCGCTTCGACATATGCAGCGCGGTGTAGCCGGAGCCGGCCAACGTGATGATGGCTCGCGCCTTGATGTGCTCGGCCGAGGACACGGCCGAGATCGCGACGCCCGCGGCGAAGGACTCCTGCTCGTCTGCGGCGCGATTGCGCTCCATCGAGTGCTCGTGCGCCTCTGCGTGCAACGTGAGCGAGGCCATCGCGCGCACCGCCTTCGCGGGATCGGTGCCGGTCGCCGTCTCTTCGGAGAGCATCACGGCGTCGGCACCATCGAGCACGGCGTTCACGACGTCCGTGGCTTCCGCGCGCGTCGGCCGGTGCGACAGCACCATCGAGCCAAGCATCTGCGTGGCGACGACCGCCCATTTGCCGAGCGCGCGTGCGCGCACGAGGATCTGCTTCTGCATGATGGGCACGCGCTCGAACGGCAGCTCGACGCCGAGATCACCGCGCGCGACCATGATGCCGTCCGACGCGAGCAAGATGTCGTCGAGCGCGGTCAGCGCTTCGGGCCGCTCGAGCTTCGCCATCACCGGGATGTTCTGCGTGTCGAGCAGCTTGCGCGCGAGGTGGATGTCGTCCGGCGAGCGCACGAACGAGATCGCGACGAGATCGATGCCTGCGCGCGCGGCGTACGCGAGATCGAGCTCGTCCTTGTGCGTGAGCGTGGGGATCGATATGGCGCGCCCCGGCAAGTTGAGGCCCTTGTTCGAATACAGACGGCCGCCGTTCACCACGCGCGTGTGAACGTCTCCGCCTTCGACCCGCTCGACGCGCAGCACGAGCGTGCCGTCTGCGAGCAGGATCGTGGCACCGGGCTCCACGTCTTTCGCCAGGTTCTCGTAAGGTGAGTGCACCTGGTCGGGGGTGCCTTCCACCTGACGTGAGGTGAGCATGAAGGCCGCCCCGTCATGCAGGGTCACGCCGTCGCGCGGCATGTGACCGATGCGCAGCTTGGGGCCCTGGATGTCGGCGAGCAGCGGGAGATAGATGCCCTCGAGCTTTGCGGCTTCGCGCGCGCGATCGACGAGCGGCTGCATCGAATCGCCGTCGCCGTGCGACATGTTGAGCCGAAAGCAGTTTGCGCCCGCCTGAATCAGCTGCCGCATCTGCTCGAGCGTCGAGCACGCTGGACCCAACGTCGCGATGATCTTGGTGTACCTGAGCCCAGTCATTCACGAAGTATAGCGCTGATCGCGCCGTACTGTGAGGGCTGACGATCGCGAATCAAACCCATCCAGTGCCGCTCGTCGCGCGCTTTGGCCACATCGATCGCGCTGATGATCACACCCTCCTGGTTGCGATCCAGCTCGCCGAGTATTTCGCCCCACGGATCTGCGACGAAGGACGTGCCGTAGAACACTTGACCACCTTCGTTTCCAACGCGATTCGCTGCGGCAACATGCATGGTGTTGCTGACTGCGTGCCCGACCATGGCACGACGCCACGGTGCGGCAGTATCGCGCTCTGTGACAGGTTCGGATCCGATCGCGGTCGGGTAGAGCAGGACATCCGCGCCCATCAGCGCCATGCAGCGTGCACTCTCGGGAAACCATTGATCCCAGCAGATGCCGACGCCCAAGGTGGCGTAACGTGTGTGCCACACGCGAAACCCGGTGTTTCCCGGCTTGAAGTAGTACTTCTCCTCGTAGCCGTCGCCGTCCGGTATGTGCGTCTTACGGTAGACGCCGAGGAGCTTACCGTCCGCGTCGATCACGGCGAGGCTGTTGTAATAGGCGCCTCCGTCTTGCTCGAAGAATGACACCGGCAGGACGAGCTGCAGCTCCTTGGCCAGCTCGGTCAGCGCGCGCACCGCGGGATCTTCTGCGACCGGATGTGCGAGCGAGAAGAAGCGCGGATCTTTCTCGCGCGGGAAATAGTGGGAGGAGAACAGCTCCGGCAGCAGCACGACGTGTGCGCCGAGCGCGTGCGCCTGTCTCACCCACTCGCTCGCGCGTTGAATGTTGCGCTCCGGTGCGCTGTCCATCGCGAACTGTACGACGCCGAGTTTGAATGCTTCGGTCATGGGGTGGGCTCCTGCTGGCTCATGCAGTGAAAGGTACCGCCGCCCTCGAGGATGGCACGTGCGCTGCACGCGACCACCTCGTGGCGCGGAAATACGGCCTGGAGGGCGCGCTGCGCGGGCTCGTCCCAGCGCGAGCCGAACACCGGCATGAGCACGCGTCGGTTGCCGATGAGGAAGTTCATGTAGCTGGCCGGCACCACCTGACCGTCAGCGCCGAGCACGCGGCCTGGCGATGGCACGCGGACGACGTCGAGCGCGCGGCCCTGAGCATCGCGTGCGCGCTGTAGATGGTCGGCAATCTGCTCGAGGGTGTCGCGGTTCGGATCGTCGTCGCCGCTCGGTTGCATGCACACGACCACACCCTCTGCCACGAAGCGCGCGATGTTATCGATGTGGCCATCGGTGTGGTCGTTCGCGAGACCGCCGTCGAGCCAGACGACGTGGCGAGCCCCGAGCGCGTCGTGCAGACGCTGCGCGATGCGGGCGTCGCTCTCCGGGGTGCCGCGGTTCGGGTTCTGCAGGCACGAGCGCGTGGTGAGGCAGGTGCCTAGGCCGTCCACTTCGAGCGCGCCGCCTTCCACGATGAAGTCGGATTGAAAGCTGGGGCCGCCGCGCAGAGCGGCGAGGCGCTCGGCGACCGTCTCGTCATCGGGGTAGTGGAACTTGCCGCCCCAGCCGTTGAAGCGGAAGCGCACGCTGGCGAGCCCCTGTGGACCTGTGAGGAATAGCGGTGCGATGTCGCGGAACCAGATATCGCCGTAGGCGAACGGCACGAGCTCCACGCGCGGCAGCCCGGCGAGCGCGCGCGTCGCCTCGTCCAGCGAGGCGGGCGCCACCAGGATGGTGAGCGGCTCCTGCGTGGGCTCTTCGGACCAGGCGCGCACGAACGTGCCGAACTCCGCCTGCGCGTCGCTGAGCGCCGGGCCCCAGGCGTACTCGTGCGCGGGCCAGGCGGTGTAGACGGTGCGGTGCGGCGCCCATTCCGCAGGCATGTGGTAGCCGGCCGCGGCCGGCGTGATCGTGGTCTGATGCGAGCTCA
>Ga0190269_10000688_pt1 | contig 16922 bp, 10 predicted proteins | sample Popmic249IS_FD_133749 | JGI IMG/M metagenome (GOLD analysis project Ga0190269, IMG submission 133749) | Populus adjacent soil microbial communities from riparian zone of Blue River, Arizona, USA - 249 IS | ecosystem: Environmental > Terrestrial > Soil > Riparian zone | place: USA: Arizona...
GGAGCCTGCGGAGCGGGTCCCGCGACCGCCGCTGTGATTAAGCGGAGGTCGGGAGCCGCGGAGCCTGCGGAGCGGGTCCCGCGACCGCCGCTGTGATTAAGCGGAGGTCGGGAGCCGCGGAGCTTGCGGAGCGGGTCCCGCGACCGCCGCTATGATTAAACGCAAGTGAGCGCAGCGCACGCGTTCGCAGCGCGCAGCCATTTCCACTTCAAGAAAACCGTCCAGCTTCGTCACCGTCGTGCGCGCAGGCGTTTCGACTCGCGAACAGCGCGTGTTTTGGTGCAACGGCGGGTTGCTTCGTTCGAACTGCTTTGCTTAGCTGTCGGCCGTTCGGAGACTTGTGGGGAGTAGCCTCACAACGTGTCACGATTGGGTCGAGGCCGAAGCGCAGCTGTTCATCGGGGGCGCGGCTGAGCGCCGTTGAAGACAGCACAACGGCGATCTGGGGAGGGTTTTATGGGCGAGGATAGCGGGACCTATCTGCGATTCATGGAGCTGGCGATCGCACACAGAGGCGTCGCCAGCGTGTTTGCGGAGGCCGCGCTGAGGCACAAGGTCATGGAGCGCGCGTTCAACGAGCGGCTCTCGGAGATCTGCCCGAAGTCCGGCCTGCTGCAGTTCCCGCACATGGAGCTCGCGCCCGCGCAGTACTGGCAGCGCAACTTCTTCAGCATCCTCTTCCTGTCGATCTTCGATGCCATCGGCATCACCGAACAGCGACAGCTGCGCTACGGCGCGTTGCTGCACGGTATCCGCGGCGTGGTCACGGCCACGGACAACATCCTGGACGACGAGGCCAAGGGCTCCGTGCTCATGGACCTGAGCGGCGGCAAGGTGCTTCCGAACGTGCTCGTCATGCTCATGGAGAGCGGTGTGGTGCACGAAGCCATGCTCGACGTCTGCCACGATCGCGAGGCGATGAAAGAGACCTGGCGCAGCTTGATGCAGGCGCTGTTCGCGCTGGGCGCCGAGGAGAGCGCTGAAGAAGGTGCGATCGAGCACGTGCTCAGCCCCAAGGACCTGCTCGACCAGATCCATCGTTTTCGCGGCGGCGGCCTCTTGCAGCTGGCCTTCGTGGCGCCCGAGATCAACGAGCCTCACCTCAGGCACAAGATTCGCGTCGCGCGCGATGGGATCAATCACATCGGCCTCGCGCTGCAGATCATCGACGACATCACTGACTTCGAAGAAGACCTGCGCCGCCGCAACCACAACATGCTGCGCAGCTGGATCGTCTACAACCAGCCGGACGGTCCGTGCGACGACGCTGCGCTGGCGCAGACGCCGGTCGAGAAGCTGAAATCGCCCGAGATCTACTTCGGCATCGCCACGCAGCAGGTGATGCAGCTCGCGATCGAGATGGCGCTCGCGGGCTTTGCGCGCTTGCACGAGCTCGGCCACCCGGTGGAACGCTCCGCGGCGCGCGAGCTGATCCAGGCGATGTTCAAGCTGCGCGGGCTCGAGCGTTTGTGGCAGGTCTACGAGGGCAGCTCCGGCAATCGCCAGCGCCCCACCCCACGCGTCGACTACGCCGAGTATTTGCCGAGCTGAGCGGGAGCACACCGGGGAACCCGCACAGGTTCCCCGGTCCGCCGCTCACGGGGCGCGCAGGCCGCAAGCGTCGGCGCAGGAGTTGAAGGCGCACTCTCCGAACAAGCTGGCGCGCCCAAATGCATTCCCGGTGTCGCGGCTGAGGCCGCTCAGGCGTGCGGCCGAGCTCGTGCCCGCCGCGCGCTCGATCGGCGTGCGGCAGGGCCCCGTCGGATAACCGACCGCACACGCCAGCAGGTCCGCACCGCAGTAGCACGCCGCACCGGAGCACGCGTTCTCGCGCGCGCAAGCGACGACTCCGTCGCACAGCTCGATCTCGCGCTCACTCGTCGCGCCGTAGCAGTCGTTTGCCTGCTTCGTGCAGCGGCTGCAAACGCACTCGACACACGATTCGGCGGACGCGCCTTTCCGAGAGGCCACGCGCGTCTTGCACATGTCTTCGGACGGCTCCATGCGGCAAGTGGCGTTGCAGCCATCCCCGTCTGCGGTGTTGCCGTCGTCGCAGTCCTCACCCTGCTCGCGCGCGCCGTTGCCGCACTGGCTGCCGCAATCGGCGTCGTTTTCCCGGTTCGCGCCCGGCGGGCAGCATCCGTCGCCCGCCATCGGCGCGGTGACCTGCCAGTGCGTGCAGCTCACGTTACACGTGGAGGGGCTGCCGCTCATGACGTCTCGCGTGCAAGCGTTGTCATCGTCGCAGCTCGCCGGACATGGCGTGCTGCTGTTGGGCTCGCAGGTCTCGCCTGCATCGAGCCGCCCATCGCCGCATGTCGCGGAGCAGTCGCTGTCCGTAGAGCGTGAACAATTGCTTGGACAGCAGCCGTCGCCGGGGCGGCAGGCGGTCACCGGCGTGGCACTGCACACCAGGTTGCAGGTCTCGGCCGAGCCGCTGCTCTTCACGATGGTGCAGCGATCTTTGGTCTCGCAGCTCGGGCATCCGCTCTTCGGATCGCAGGTCTCTCCCGGCTCCAGCACGCCGTTGCCACACGACTTCACGCAGTCGCTGTCGCTGCTCGACGTCGCGCCTGGGGGGCAACATCCGTCCCCGGAGCGCGCCTGCGTCTGCACGCGTCGCACGCAGTGCGCCTCGCAGCCGACGCCTTCCAGGCTCATCTGGTCGCAGGCCGCCTGCGCGCTGCAGCTCGTGGGGCATGCGCCCGGCTTGCCCGCAGGAATCGCCGTATCGCAGCGCTCCTTGCCGGTCAGCTGTCCGTCGCCGCACTGCGGCTGGCAATCGAGCGGCGCCATGCCCGGCTCGCAGCATTCGAGGAGCGGCTCGAGCGCGCGCGCACTGCCGCCGGGCGTGGCCTCGCGCGCGTTGAACGCGATGCCAAAGCTGAGCGCATCGCACGCCGCGCCGGCGTCGTTCAGTCCGCTGGCGAGCACGTCTGCGCTGCGCTGCACGTAGCTCGCGACCGAGTCGAACAGCAGGCCCGCCTGGCTCTGCTTGCAAAACCCGGTCTGACGCAGGCTTTGCAGCATGTCGTCCACGCGCGTGCGACCGGCGATCATGCCGTCGCTCAGGGTCCAGCCTTCCTCCTCGGACTTGGCGAGCTTGCCCACCCAAAATGCCTTCTGCACCAGCATCGAGAAGCCACGCAGCGGCTTGCCGTCGCCTGCGAGGCGCAGGAGCGCACCGTCCGGCAGCCGGCTCACGAGATAGCCGTGGCGCACGTATGCGCTCGAGTCCGAGACGCGCGATGCCGGCAAGCGACCGCGCTCCGCGATGGCGGAGAGCAGCTCGCGCGGATCGACGGCGAAGCGCGCGCCGCGAGCCCAGCGCGCTTGTTGTTCGGGATCGGCCGGACAAGCCCACTCGGGCTTCGTCTCGAGCCCGCTCGACGTGTACCAGTCCACGCGCACCGAAGGATCATCGGACCCGCCGTTGTAGTCCGTGATGCGTACCAGAATGTTGTAGCCGCCGCGCGTGAGCTCGCAGTTGAACGCGGTCTCGCTCAGCCCGAGTCTGTCTGCGACGTCCGGGATCTGGCGCACGATCGCCATCAAGCCGGACAGCGCGTTGTCGCGACACTCGGCCTCGTCGCGCAGAGGCATGTCCGCTGCCACGCGACACGACTGAGCGTGGCTCTCCGGACACGTCAGGGAGCTCGTGCAAACGCCATCCAGGTCGAAGCCGAACGCCTTGGCGTCGGGCGGACGCGGCGCGTCCGGCGCGGCGGTGGCCGTCATGTGCAACTCGGAGAGCGCGAGATAGATCTCCGGGTCCGCGCCGATCTCGGTGACGTCGGTCTCCGCCGCTGGCCGAAACTGCGGACCCGGCACGCCGGCGCTCTGACAGCCCTCTTTTGCACGCGACCAAAAACAACTGCCGCGCTCGCACTCAGCGAGCGGCGGCGCGTCCGTGCTCACCGCATCGGTCGTGACGGCCTGGCTCTTCGTGCCGGCGTCGCCTCGCGCGGCGCGCGCGCGCTCGCCGTCGACGAGATCAGTGTCATAGACGCGACACGCGGCGACCGCCAGCAGCAGCAACGGACAGCAAAGCGAGCGCCATCGCACCACCATGCAGCACGCAGCGCGCGCTACTAACACGCTGTGAACACGCATGGCCCAGGTCTATCTGATCGATGCGGCGAGCGGGATAGAAACTAACCACCCTACGTCCGAAAAAGACGTTCGTCGCCTGAATGCCGGGTGGACTACGCCTTGCGCAGCACTCGCGACACCACGCTGATCTCGTGCATGCGGCGTCCGGCTTGTTGCCGGAGCATCTGACTGCTTGTGCGGCAGAATACATTCGTGAGCAGTCCGACTGTCACGCACTGCAATGCGGCGCCGAGCGCACGCTCGACGTCCTGCAGCGCCGTCGCGCCCGCGAGCGGCGTGCTCAGCGCGATGATCGCGCTGCCCAGCGCGAGCGGAAACGCCATCCGGCTGAACGCACGCAGCGCGCCCAACCCGAGCTCCGCGCGCGACCGGTAGGCGCTGCGCTGCTCTTCGATCAAGACAGCCGCCTCCTCCGGGTCGCGCGCCTCGCTGAGCGCGTACGAGGCGCAGTCCGCTGCCCAGCATCCTGGCAGCGCGCGACATAGCGTGAGCGCACCAGCGCTATCGCCGCGCTCGAGCCGACTCGAGAGCGCGGCCGCAAGGCGTGACGCGTCGCCTGCGGACGTGAGCGCGAGCGCGCCGCAGCGCCAGAAAGCCACGCAGCACGCTGCGAGCCCGAGCAAGACACTCGGCCAGACCGCGGCCGCCACGGCTCAGAACGGGTCCGTCTGGACCGACCGCACGACGTCCCGCAAAAAGCTCGTGCGCAGGTCGAGCACCTCGTAGCCGAGGTTGCTGCGATTCAAGATGTAGAACGCGTTCGGCTTCTGCACGCGGCCTTCGATCTTGATCTCTTCGAGCTGGATCACCTTCGGCGCACGTTTCCGCGACTGCGGCTGGGCCTGCCCGTGGACGGCGCTTGCAGAGAGCGCCGTGAGAAGCAGCACGCACGATGCGAGACACAATGGCTTCTGCTTCGTCACCGCGACCTCCTGCTGATGCCTTGAAAGTGTGCCGCTCATTGGGCCTGCCCGCCACCCGCCTCGCGTGCCTTGCGCTGGGCGTCCTTCTCGGCCTTGGCCTTCTCGCGCTCGATGCGCTTCTTCTCGCGATCGATGCGGCGCTGCACGTCGGTCATGTACGCGCCCGACGGATCGTTCGGCGGCAGGCGCGCGCCGATCTGCGAGCGATAGGTATTGAACTCGGTCAGCGAGCGGGTGAGCGCATCGAGCTCGGTCAGGTTCGGGAACTCGTTGCCCACGCTCATGTACATGAGGGCCAGGTTGAAGTGCGCCTCGGGCAGCTCGGCCTGCATGCGCAGCGCCTTGTCGAACTCGCGCTTGGCGTCCTGCCAGCGGCGCAGCGCGCGGTACACGTCGCCGAGGTTCAAGTGCGCGGCCACGAGCGTGGGCACCAGCTTGACGGTGGCCTCGAATTGCGTGAGCGCCTCGTTGTAGTTGCCGGATGCCATCGACTGAATGCCGAGTGCCATGCGCGCTTCGGCGTAGTCCGGGTTCAGCTCGATCGCCTTACGATACTCCGTCAGCGCTTGACCCAGCTCGCCCTTCGCCTGGGCGCGCTTCGCGAGCAGGAAGTGCGTCTCCGGATAGTTCGGATCGATGTCGCGCGCCTGCTCCAGCATGCTGTCGGCCAGCTCTTCGCGGCCACGCTGCAGGCTGGACTTGGCGAGCGCGACGATGGCCGGCACGAAGCGCTCGTCGCGCTTCAGCGCGGCGCGTGCCACCTGGTCGGCCTCGTCCATGCGGTCCGCTCGGACCAGCGCATCGGCGTAGAGCGCCTGCAGATACAGGTTGCGCTGCCAGGCCTTGGCGAGCGGCTCCATGAACTTCACCGCACCAGCGGTGTCGCCGCGACGCTGCAAGATGTTCACGGTGCCCTGCGCCGCGGCCTCGTAATCCGGCTGGATCTGCAGCGCGCGGGCGTAATGCTTCAGGGCTTGATCGGGGTTGCCTTCGCGGTCCGCCACGACCCCGAGCGCGTATTCCGCCTGGTACGCCTTCCCGTCCGCCGCGACTGCGCGCGCGAAGCCGCTCTTCGCTGCATCGAGCTGGCCCGAGCGCAGCGCGCCCACGCCGTCCGAGTAGCCCGACGCCGCGTTGCCGCTCGGCGCCGGCCGCGTGGGCAGCGCCGTGCCGGTCTCGCGGTCCGGGGCACCCAGCTGCGCGCTGGTGTCCGCGTCGTTGGTCTTGTCGGGCGCGACGTCGACGAGCTTCGGCACGTTGGACGGCACGGAGGACTTCGGCGCGTCTGACTCGCTGTCTTCCTCGTTTACGGGCGTCTGCACCGCGCCCACACGCCGCGCCATGGCTGTCATCGACAGATCTTCGTTGCCGCTCGTAGCTTCAGCCTTGCTCTTGGCCGTCGCGGGCTCGGAGCCGCACGCGCACACCTGCAGCGCGAGCCAGAGCGTCAGCGCCGTACCGTACTTCACGTGCGCCATCAGCGGCCTCCTTGTACCGGTGGGGGTGCGACACCCGGCGCGATGTCCATGGTGAGCCCGCGCGGTGCGCGCGCAAACTCGCCGGTCTGGTACGCCGCGAAGGTTGGATCGGTGGCGGCGGCCTGCGCGACACACTCCGCGATGCGCTCGTCACCGTAGGCGTTGATGCGGTCGTTCGCCTCGCGCGTGTACTGGTCGTCGATGTTACCGGCGCGACCGGCGCGCGACGCGAGCGCGTAGCGTGCGACGGCCAGACACTCGATGGGACGCACCTGCTGGTCGAGCAACGCGCGGATCGTGTCTTCGACCTGGACTTTGATCTCGTCCTGCGCGTAGTCGGGCAAGCCACGCATTTTCTTCGCCAGGTCCGCGGGCACCACGAACGGCGTGTTGAGCACGGCGCGCGCGAGGATCTCGTAGATCCGGCCCTGGCGCACGAACGCCGCGATGGTCCAGGTGGGACGTCGGTATGGCGGGATGTCGTTGTACGACTCGGCCTTCGTCTTGGCCTGGCGCGCGCCCGCCTCGATCTGGCCCTTGACGCCATCGACGTACGCCTTCAGCGTGGCCGGCTTGCCGGGCGTGATCGCGAACTTCTCGAAGTCGCCCGCGGCCTTGTCCACGAGCGTGAACTGCGCCTTCGCCGCCCGCTCGGCCGCAAACGAGCCCGGCTGTTGGCCGGACTGCGCGAACGCGGTGACGATGTCTTTCAGCGCGGGGTCCACCGGCTGCTTCAGCTCGCGCCGCGTGTCCGCGATGCGCGAGTAGGCCTCGACGAGCAGCTCACCTGCAGCAGGGTCCGCCTTGTACTTGGCGATGAAGTCCTGCATCTCGCGCTGGGCCTTTGCCCATTGCTTGAGCTTGAAGGACATCTCGGCCACGCGGAACGCTGCGGCGCGCTTCTCGTTCGGATCGCGCAGCACGTCGGCGGCGCGCTTGTAGTACGTCGCGGCGCGCTCGTACTGCTGGCGGAACTCGAGGATCTTCGCTGCGTTGATGAGTGCACCTTCGCGGGCCTCGACCAGCGCCGGCGCGGTCGACTTCGTGAAGCGCTCCGAGTCGGCGAGCACGCGGTAGCTCTCGACTGCGCGGTCGAAGTCGAAGAAGCGGTTCGCGTTGTAGCCGAGGCGGAAGTAGGCGTTGCCGAGGATGGAATCGAGCTGCGCCTGCTCTTCGGCGTTTGCGCCCTTGAGCGGGCCCACCTCGTCGACGATGCGCTGGTACAGCCGCGCGGCGGACTCGAAGCGGCTGGTGCGCTCCAGCGCGATGGCGGCCTTTTCCAGGGCGAGCGGCGCCTGTGGGTGCTTCGGCTCGTCGTTCACGGCCTTCACGAGCTCGGCAGCCGCTCGCTCGTACAGCTTGCGCTGCTCGTCACCGCTCGCAGCTTCTGCGCGCGTGAAGATGTCCACGGCGTCGCGGTAGCGCAGGTTCGTGATGTCCGCGCCGGCAAGACAGCGCGGCTTGTCCTTGTTCTCCGCCTTAGTGCAGTCCACCGCGGCGACGGCCGTCGGCTCCGCCGTGAACGTGCACTGTCGCACCTCGAGATCCTTGCCGAGCTGCCGGACCTCCTCGGAGCGCTCCAGCGCCACGGCCATGTTGCGCAGGTTGAACCAGGCGATCTGCCCGGTCTCGTCGGCCTTCGGGCCCTTGCAATGCATGTCGTACGTGATCAGGAAGCGATCGCGCGCGAAGTCCCAGAAGCCGTAGAGGTACAGCAGCAGGCTGTTGTTGTAGAAGTACGAGTCGCGCACGTGCTCGGTGTCGTGCGCCTCGTCGACGCGCGCCAGATACGTCTCGCGCGCTGCCGCCAACCGCTGCAGCGGCTCCGGCATCGCGATGGGTCCGATCTGCGGCGGTGAGCCGCTCGGCTGCGGAGGCTCGGTACGGACCTGCAAGGTGCCGGCCTTGACCTGCTGGTCGACGAGCTGCTTCTGTGCCTCGACCACCAGGCGCGCGGCGATCGACAGGTACGTGTCGTCCAGGTTCGAGTCGCGCACCGCCGCATACTCCTTCGCGGCTTCCTCGTAGTTCTGCGACCAGTACAGGGTGTCGGCGAGGTTGTACTGCAGCTCGTACGCCTGCGGATTGTTCGGATAGCGCTCGATGTAGCCGCGGTAGGCCTTCGCGGCCAGCGCGTATTCGCCCTGGGCTTGCGTGCACAGGTCGAGGTCCTGCTGCTCCACGCAGGTGCGACGCAGCTGCTGCGCGCGCTGGTGGTGATTGATGGCCGCTCCGATCAGCGCGTCCTCGGCCAGCTCTTCGGCGCGCCGCTGCTCGACCGGGTGATCCTTGTTCGCTTCCCACCACTCGCCGCCTTCGGCGTAGTTGCTGAGCCTGCTGCGCGCGGCGATCGCGTCCTCGGCCTCGTTGTGCCGGGTGTGCGCGCGCGCGATCATGTTCTGGATCTCGGGCGCCTGCGGATCGTTCGGCCAGCGCTTCAGCGCGATCTCCCAGATCTTCACGGCCTCCGGGTACTTGGCTTCGTCGAAGTACACGTAGCCGAGACGCTGGAACACCTCGCCGGTCCAGGGCTGATCCTGCGGCAAGAGGCGCACGTCCTGCACGCGATCGATGCCCGTGGGCGCACCTTCCTGCGGATCGGGCACCTGGTTCTCGTTCCAGTCGTCGTACGCGAAGCCGATGCCCAGGTACTGCACCGCCTCCGAGCGCAGCTCCGAGCCTTTACCCGTGCGCCTGCGTTCCTCGTCCGACCACTGGACCAGCTTCCAGAAGTTCTCCATCGCTTCCGGATAGCGGCTGGCGCGGTAGTACGCCCACGCCACCTTGTACAGCGCGAGGTTGTAGTTGCGGTCGTCCGGCCGCTCCAACACCTTGTTGTACGCGCTGATCGAGCGCGCCAGGCCGTGCTGCGTGAAGTCGTAGTCGAAGTGGTATTCGCCGATGCGCAGCCAGGTCTCCGCGAAGAACCGCGAGTCGGCCACGGCCGGCTTACAGTCGGCATACGGGTCGTCGTAGTTCGTGCGCGCCTCTTTCTTGGGCTCGAGCCCCAGCGCCGGATGCTGCTTCGCAAACTCCGCCGCGGCGCTGTCGTCCTGCAGGTTGCTCGGCGGGGCTTCGCCCGTGTACTGATAGTGGTTGCCGCACACGAGATTGAGCCACGCCAGGCGTGCCTCGTTGATGTTGCCCATCTCGTTCAGGCAGTAGCCGATCAAGTAGTAGACACCATCCAGACGCGTGTAGCCCGGGAAGCTCCGCACCAAGCGCCGGTACAGGTCGATGGTGGCGTTGAAGTCTTTCGTCGGCTCGGGCAGGCCCTCGGCGCTCGCGCCGCTCGCGATTTGCTTGTCGCGCGCCTCCATGTACTGCTCGAGCGCGGTCTGCTGCAGGATCGAGTCGCGCTCGAAGTACAGCTCGCCGAGGCGGAACATGGCGTCGGGCGTGTAAACGGGATCGTTCGGGTACTTGGTGATGAACTTCTCGAACAGCTCGATGGCGGACAGGCGCGCCTTGTCCTCCAGCGTCTCTTCGGCTTTCACCTGGCGTGCGTAGTTCTGGTCCTGCGCGTAGCGCTTGCGCAGGTACTCGCGGCGAAGCAGAGCATCGAGGGTGTCGCGGTAGGAGCCACCGATCTTCGTGAAGCGATTGACCTCACGCTCCAGCTCCTTGAGGGCGCCGACTTCCGTCGCCGTCGGCGGCGGACGCGAATCGTCCTTGCGCGTCTGCGCCTGATCCAGGAAGCCGGGCGGCGTGACCGGTGAGCTCTCCGTCACGGCGGCGGGCGCAGGGCTCGCTGCCGCGGGCTGCAGCTGCGAGCTGCCGGCAGACGCCGGTGCGGGCTCCGGCGGCGGCGCGTCTTGTGCCAGCACGCGCGCGCCCGCGCACAACACGTAGCAGAGCCCGGCGAGCCAGCTTGCCGCGGGCGGCCGCAGGGTCATGGCTGCCGCGCGTCGCCGCAGGGTCATGGCTTACCTCGATCGTCCATGATCTCCTTGAACTCATCGTCCAGTGATTGCATCGAGCGCGCCCGCTCGCGGGTCAACATCTCGATGCGGGTGCGGTGCTCCTCGCGCTCGGCCCAGCCGACGTCCACCACACCGACGTCCGCCTTCAGCACGAGCTCGTAGAAGCGCTTCTGCACCTGACGGTAGTTCGCGAACGACAGCCCACCGACGACCTCTTCGGTCTCGGCGTTCAGCTCGGTGAGGCTCTGGCGATAGCCCACGAGCTTGCCGCCCTCCTCGTCCAGCACGCGCTGCATGTCGCGCGCGCGCTCCTCGACCACCACGTCGACCTCGCGGTCCTGGGCGTCGAGGGCTGTCTCGACCGCGCCGATGCGCCGGAACATGGACTCGAGCTCGTTGCTGCTGCGGCCGCCGAGCGCCGCCACCAGCTGCCGCTCACGCTGCACCAGGCTGTTGTACTGCTTGCGCATCTCTTCGTCGCGCGCGTAGCTCGGGTCACCGACGCCGACCTGCAGCCGGTTGGTCTCGAGCTCCTGCTTGAGCGCGGTCAGCTGCTCGCGGTAGTTGGCCACGGCCATGCGCTGTGTCTGCAGCTCGAAGCGGTACGCCTCCACGCCCTGGCGCTGCTCTTCCTTCTGCATCGTGTCGGAGATGAAGCGGTCCGTCGCTGTGATGCGCGCGTCCATGCCGAGCAGCTGCACGTCGAGTGAGCTGAGCTCCTTGTCGAGCGCGACGAAGCGCTCGTCGAGGCTCACGTTGCGGCTGTCGAAGTCGGCCTCTTTCACGGGCAGTGCCGCGAGCGCCCGCTCCAGCTCGCGCCGCTGCGAGCGGATGCCGCTCAGCTCGGCCGAGCTGTAGCGCTTGGTCTGCTCTTCCTCGGCCGCCATCAAGGTCCGCCGCACCTGCGCCAGGCGGTTGCGCAACGCGATCGACTCCTCGCGCTGCAGGCGCAGGTCCGGGAACATGTTGACGCGGTTGCGCGCGCCGAGCGCGGCGTTCAGGCGCGTCACGACGTCTCCCGTCTCCTTCGTCAGCTGCCGCGCTTGTGACAGGTCGCGCACGGCGTCGATCGCTCGACGCATGTCGCCCTCGATGCGCGCCCAGCGCAGCGCGAGCGGCGGCAGAAAGGCCTCGTCGTCGAACGTGTCCAGGTTCTGTCGGACCAGGTTGCGGAAGTACTCGTTGGGGTCCGACTGCTGCGCCAGCAGCCGATCGAGCTGATCGCGCACGGGCTGGAAGTCCTTGGTCACTTCTGCGAACACCTCGCCCGCCGCAGCGTAGCGACCATCGCGAAGCAGCAGGTTGCCGCGCAGGATCTTGGCGTCTGGGATGTATTGGCTCTCCGGCGCAGCCACGCTCAGCACTTCCAGCGAGCGCTCCGCGCGAGTGGAGTCTCCCGAGCGGATGTACGACCAGGCGATCTCGTAGAGCGCGGTCTCGAAGCGCTTCGAGCTGCGCGGGATCGACTGGTACGCCTCGACGGCAAACGGCACCTGATCGGTCTCGTAATACAGGCGTCCGAGCGAGAGCAGCGCTAGCTCGGCCACCTCGCGCTGCGCGTCGGTCGTCGGCTTGATCGCCACGACGCGCTTGAACTCTTCGATCGCCGGCGTGTACTGCCCGCGCAACGTGTAGATCACGCCGCTGTAGTAGTGCGCCTGCGCCGCGTATGGGCTCTTGTCGGTGACCTGTCCGAAGGCGACCCGCGCCTTCTCGAGCTTGTCGGGATCGACCGTGGGCAGCGGGCCCTCCGGGCTGTTCAGCGCGTCTGCGGGCACGGCCACGCTGTACAGGTACTTGGCCTTGAAGTACGCGAGCGCGGCCTCGACGTCGCTCGGCGGCAAGCGCGCGAGGCGATCGAAGTAGCGGTCGATGCCCTCGAAGTCCCGGATGCGGATGGCGATCTCGATCAGCTTGGCCAGCGAGGCCTGCACGCGGCTGCGAAACGCGGGCTCGTCCGCGTGATCCAACACCTCGCGGTAGCGGCTGCGCGCTCCGAGGTAATCCGAGGCGTGGAACAGCGACTCGGCCAGCAGATACAGCGCGTCCGCGTAGGCCTGGTGCTTCGGATACTTCTCGACGATGTCCGTCAGGATGATGCTCGCGCGCACGTAGTCGTGCAGGCGGAAGAACAGCTCACCGTCCGTCAGGCGCTCCTCGACGTACGTGGGGCTGCGAAGCTCGGAGCCGCGCACCGGAGCGCGGCGCAACAAGCTCAGGCTCTGCTCGATGCTGACGAGCTCTTTGCTCGCGGCGTTGACATCCTGACCGCGCGCCCGAGTCGGGCCGACGCCGGCGACGCCGACGATCAAGGCGCTCACCAGAGCAACGTAGGAGGTCGCTGCCCTGAGCCGCGCCGAACGCGGCCGCATCATCCGCCTCCTGCTCCGGCTTGAGCTGCTCCGGCGGGCGCCACTGCGGTGACGCGCTCCACGAAGCGTACGGCCGGCCGCTCTTCGAGCGGTGACGTGGGCCCGCCCTTCTCGTAACCGACCACGTTCAACGTCAGCGCCTTGCCTTCTGGCGCCGTGAACGTGTGGCTGCTGCTGACCTTGAAGCGGTAGCCCTTCAGATACGAGAAGATGCCGTAGCCGTGTCCGCGATATTCGAGCTTCACCGTCAAGGTGTGCTCACCCGGCACGATGCTGCCGTTGTAGATGTCGAACTCTTCCTGGTCGCCCAGGCTGCCTTCCTCGTCTGCCTTGTTGAAGATCGGCGCGCCGTCGAGCGCGTACGTGACCTTCACGAGCTTGTACGAGTTGCCCATCTTGTTCTCGTGCACGATACGAGCCTGGCTGCCGGCGACGACGCCCTGTAGGACCGTCTCCGCCAACAACGACAGGCGCGCCTTGGAGCGGAAGATCTGCTCTTTCAGCTCATTGATGCGCTGTTCGAGATCGCGCAGGCGGACGCCGTAGGTGCCGGCGTCCACCGGCTCGTCCTTCACGGCGACGTTCGTGCTGGGCGCTGCACTGCCAGCGGCGCCGAACGGCAACGCAGTGCCGGGCGCCGGCGGAGTTTGCGCTGCGGGCCCCGCCGCTGCCGGCGGCGTTTGTGCAGCCGGCCCCGTCGTGGTGCCTGCAGATGGCGCTGAAACATCGGTCCTCGCGGCGCCCGTGACACCGGTCGTCGGTGTGGCGCTCCCGCCGAGCGTGATGTTTCCGGACGCTCCCGGTGCAGGCTGACCGGCCTCTCCCCCCGCTTGTGTGCCCACAGTCGTCGAACCGGAGCTGCTTGATTTCACTGACTGGGCGGCTGACGTCTGTACGACGAGCATCAGCATTGCCACAGACATCGGCACGGCCATCAGTCTGCGCATCGCGTTGTATCCCCTCATGGGTGCAGGTAAGTCGGGCCGGGGGGTCCGGGCAAGGAATGCGGGTGTTTATAACAAGTTGGGCGCCGCATGGTCAATGTTGACGCTCCGCGCCCTGCGACGTAAGCCATGGGAATGGCGCGCGTTCCGTCGCGCGAACCACCCTGCGTGCCGGCGTCGAATGCGCTCCGAACGGCGATCGCGGCATGTGCGCTGCTGGCGCTTTGGACTGGCTGTTTTGGGGATCGAGACGCATCTGAGCCCCGGACTGGCCGATCGCGACACAAAGTCGGCAAGAGCGTGCAGACATGGATAAACTCAGCGTAGTCGGAAATCTCCGGCGCCGAGCGACCACTGCCATGGGCCGCTCGGCCAGACGCGCATGGATTGCCCCCACTGCGAAGCGCTCCTTCCCGATCTGCTTCGCGACGAGCTGCCGGCTCGCTGCGAGGCGGAGGTGCGTTCGCATCTCGCCGCGTGTCCCGGCTGCCGTGCCAAGCACATGCAGCGCCTGCGCGTCGTCGAGCTGACGGCCGCGCCGAAGCAGCTGCCCGCACTGAAGCGCCTGTCATGGCCGAAGCGGCTGTGGCGCGTGCTGCGGCCCACACGCACCCGACCGGAGCGCGCGGCCTCACTCGGGCTGCTCGGGCGCCTCGCGACTGCGCCTCAAGTCGCGATGAGCACGAGCATGCTACTCATCGTGCTCGTCGGCTTGTGGGCGCTGCCGCAGCTGACGCGTCGCCGCGGCACACGCTTCGACGACACCGCGCCGCCGCTCGCGCGAACCGGCGCCCCGGCCGCTGCTGCCCAGGCGATCGATGGCAACGCGCCACGTGCGCTCACCAGCGGCTCGCGCGACGAGACCAGCACCCACGCCGCGAGCTCGGGACTGACCGCGTTGTCGCCAACGGCGGCGGGCAACCGCGCTGAGCTGGCGGATAGCGAGCAGCAACACAAGCACGATCTGGCCGCCGGTCTGGCGCACTATCGCGCGCGCGAGTACGCGCTCGCGACTCCGCTCTTCTCGCGCGCGCTCGTGTCTGCGACCTCGAGCTCCGAGGAAGCCATGACTTTGCTCTACCTGGCGCGCGCCGAGCGAGCACTCGGCCACTGCGAGCGCGCCGTGAGCTCGTACGCAACCCTGGTGCGCGTGCACCCTGCGCAGGCCGAAGCGCTCGCCGCGCTGCGCGAGGGGGTCGCTTGCTACGATCAGCTCGCAGAGCCCGCGCGCGCACAGCACCTGCTCGAGCACGCCACCCAGACGCCGGAGCTCTCGGCCGGTGCGCGCAGCCTGCTGTCGCAGCGCGCGAGCGCAGCGCGCAGAGGCGCGAAGTAGCCTTCGTGCTATACACGGGCCCGTGGCCGCCAACATCCTGATCTGCGACGACGAGAAGAACATCCGCCGCACGCTCGCGATGGTGCTCGAGGGGCTGGGGCATCGCATCTCCGAAGCCGGCAGCGGCGAGGACGCGCTGGGCCTGCTCGAGACCGAGGAGATCGACCTGGTCATGCTCGACGTGCGTCTGCCGCGCATGAACGGCATCGAGACCTTGCAGGCCATCCGCGGCAAGCCGCAGCTCGCGAACCTGCCCGTCATCATGATCTCCGGTCACGCGTCGCTCGCAGAGGCCGTGCACTCCGTGCAGCTCGGTGCGACGGATTTTCTCGAGAAGCCGCTCGATCGCGACCGTGTGCTCGTCAGCGTGAACAACGCGCTGCGCAACCTGCGCCTGCAGAGCGAAGTGAATCGGCTGCGCGCACAGGTCGAGGACCGCTTCGAAATGATCGGGCAGAGCGCGATCATGAAGAGCCTGTTCTCGCAGATCGAGAAGGTGGCGCCCACGAAGGGCCGCGTGCTCGTCACGGGCGAGAGCGGTACGGGCAAGGAGCTGATCGCCCGCGCCGTGCATCGCCTGAGCGATCGGCGCGACCATCCGTTCGTGATGTTGAACTGCGCTGCCATCCCCGCGGAGCTGATCGAGAGCGAGCTGTTCGGCCACGAGCGGGGCGCGTTCACGGGCGCGCACATGCGCAAGAAGGGCATGTTCGAGCTCGCTGACGGCGGCACGCTGTTCCTCGACGAGATCGGCGACATGAGCCTCGGCGCGCAGGCGAAAGTGCTGCGCGCGCTGCAGAGCGGAGAGATCAGCCGCGTGGGCGGTGAGCGCTCGATCGCGGTCGACGTGCGCGTCGTCGCGGCGACCAACAAGGATCTCGCGGCCGAGGTGGCGCGCGGGAACTTCCGCGACGATCTCTACTTTCGCTTGAGCGTGGTGCCGATCCGCTCGCCGTCGCTGCGCGAGCGCATCGACGACATCCCGCTGCTCGCCCGCGCTTTCCTCGACGACTTCTGCGCCGAATACGGCGGCCGGCAGAAGCACGTCGACCCGCGTGTGTTCGAGCGTCTCGCGGAACGGCCATGGCCGGGCAACGTGCGCGAGCTGCGAAACGTGATCGAGCGCATGGTGATCTTGAGCGGTCCCGAGATCACCGCAGAAGACGTGCCGATGTCCGGGCTCGTGCGCGACGCGCAGCAGGCGAGCCACGGGAACAAGTCGACGCCCAGCGAGCTGGCACCGTCCGCCGATGGGCGTTCGCTCGGCGTGCCGCTGCCCGAAGGCGAGATGCTGTCGCTGCGTGAGTTCCGTGATCGCGCCGAGCGGGAGTACATCCGCATGACCCTGCAGTCCTGCGACTGGAACATCTCGCGGGCAGCGACGTTGCTCGGCGTGGAACGCACGAACCTGCACAAGAAGATGCGCGCGCTCGGTATTCAGCGCGCGGACTAGTTGCAGTTGCCGCTGTGGGCGTCAGGCAACATCTGAAATAAGGGGAAGCCGAGCCCGTACAGGGGGGGCAGCACGGACCCGACTTCCGCGCCTATACAAAGCAAGTCATGTGCCGTCTGGCAACCCCGATTTGACGGACAGAACACATTTCCCGGGCAGCTGCGCGCGGCGAAACCACGCGTTCAACACGCGGAAATGCCAGGTGTTTCACACGCGGTCTCCGCAGCTGACGGAGGCGGCCGAAAAAGGCAACTCTGAGCGTGCTTGCGAATTTGAGATCCTGCAATGAACGCATTGCAGAAATGAAAGGTGCTGAGTTACAGCGGCCGTCGCGGGAGCCGCACCGCAAGCTCCTCGGCTCCCGACCTGCGCTTAATCAC
>Ga0190269_10000689_pt1 | contig 16907 bp, 20 predicted proteins | sample Popmic249IS_FD_133749 | JGI IMG/M metagenome (GOLD analysis project Ga0190269, IMG submission 133749) | Populus adjacent soil microbial communities from riparian zone of Blue River, Arizona, USA - 249 IS | ecosystem: Environmental > Terrestrial > Soil > Riparian zone | place: USA: Arizona...
CCGCGGCGGCGGCTCAGCCCGGGCCGCCGCCGGGAGGCCTGGGCCGCGTACGGGTTCCTGTCGCCCTGGATCGTCGGTTTCCTGGTGTTCATGGCCGGCCCGATGATCGCCAGCCTCGTACTCTCCTTCACCGACTACGACGTGCTCACCAGCACCGAGTTCGTCGGGGCGGACAACTACCGCGAGCTGATCGCCGACGACAAGGTCCGCACGAGCCTGGCCAACACGCTCGTCTACACCGTGCTGCACGTGCCGCTGACGATGGCCGTCGCGCTCGGGCTCGCCATGCTGCTGGCCCGCGCGGGACGCCGCTCGGCGGGCTTCTTCCGCACGGTGTTCTACCTGCCCACCGTGACCCCGAAGGTCGCCGTGGGCGTGCTGTTCCTGCTGCTGTTCAACGGCCAGGTCGGGCTGATCAACGAGACCCTCGCGCGGGTCGGCGTGGCCGGGCCGGACTGGACCGTGGATCCGCCGTGGATCAAGCCGGGGCTGGTGCTGATGGGCGCGTGGAGCCTCGGCAGCACGGTCATCATCTATCTCGCCGCGCTGCAGAACGTGCCCCGCGACCTCTACGAGGCGGCCGAGATGGACGGGGCCTCGCCGTGGGCGCGGTTCCGTGCGGTGACCGTACCCATGATCAGCGGGGCTCTGTTCTTCACCCTGATCATCAACACGATCGCCAGCCTGCAGACCTTCGACGAGGTCTACACCGCGTTCTTCGGCAGCGCCAACCAGCAGACGTACGGCACCGACGCGGCGCTCTTCTACGTCGTCTACCTGTTCCAGCAGGCGTTCCAGTTCCTCCACATGGGATACGCGTCGGCGCTGGCCTGGCTGCTGTTCCTCATCATCGTGGCGATCACGCTGGTCCAGGTACGCCTCAGCCGCCGGTTCGTCTACTACGAGAGCGAGTGAGGCGATGACCGCCGTCCAGGAGCCGCAGGCCCTCACGTCCCCGGCCGCCCCGCAGCCCCGGCGCGCCGGCCGCGGGCGCCGCCACCCGTGGGTGCTCTGGACCGCGCTCGCCGCGGCCTCCGTGGTGTTCGTCTACCCGTTCGCGTGGCTGGTCAGCGCGTCCCTCAAGCCCCGGCCGGAGGTCTTCGACAACCGGCTGGTCCCGCAGAACTGGGCCCCGGGCAACTACGTGACGATCTGGTCGGCGGCGCCGGTGCTGACCTGGCTGCTCAACAGCGTCGTGGTGGCGCTGGCCGCCGCGGTGGCGGTGACGATCTCCAGCGCGATCGTGGCGTTCGGCTTCGCGTACTTCCGCTTCCCCGGCCGCAACCTGCTGTTCGCGCTGGTGGTCGGCACGATGATGCTGCCCGGCGCGGTCACGATGATCCCCACGTACCTGATCTGGAACGAGCTCGGCCTGGCCGCCACGCAGGTGCCGCTGTGGGCGTCGAACCTGTTCGGCAGCGCCTTCTACATCTTCCTCATCCGGCAGTTCTTCCTCGGCGTGCCCCGCGAGCTGTTCGAGGCGGCGCGGGTGGACGGCGCCGGCTACTGGCGGCTGTTCTGGCGCATCGCGGTGCCGCTGTGCAAGCCCGCGCTCATCGTGGCCTTCGTCTTCGAGCTGCGGGCCAGCTGGTCGGACCTGCTCCGGCCGCTGATCTACCTGCGCGACCCGAGCCTGTTCACCATGCCGCGCGGCATGAAGGCGATCCTCGACCAGTTCGGCCAGGCCGGCGAGGCGCAGTGGGAGGTGGTGCTGGCGGGGGCGGTGATCACGACCGTACCCATGATCGTCGCCTTCTTCCTGTGCCAGCGCTACTTCGTCGAGGGCGTGGCCACCCAGGGCCGCAAGGGCTGAGCGGCGAGCGGGAACGGGGTTAGGCTTCCGCTCATGTGCCGAAACATCCGTCAGCTGCACAACTTCGAGCCGCCGGCCACCCCCGACGAGGTGCACGCCGCCGCGCTGCAGTACGTCCGCAAGGTGGCCGGCTCCACCAAGCCGTCCGCGCGCAACCAGGCCGCCTTCGACCGGGCCGTGGCGGCCGTCGCCGCCGCCACCGCGGAGCTGCTCGACGAGCTCGTGACCACCGCGCCGCCCAAGGACCGCGAGGTGGAGGCCGCCAAGGCCAAGGAGCGCGCCCGCCAGCGGTACGCCTCCTAGCCCCGCCGCAACGTCGCCCCGCGCAACGTCAGGTACCAGGCCGAGGACGTGAAGTCCGGCCCGGTCTCCTCGCCGATGTACGCGTCGATGTGCTTGCTGCCGCCCAGCCCCGGCGTGAACTCGTCGGTGACCGTCCACCGGGCGTCGCGCAGCGCGGCGCACACCGGGGCCGACGGGCGCGAGCCGTCGTCCGCGCGGCCGCAGTCGGCGATCCGGAAACGGGTGCCGCGCGCCAGCACGCCGGGGTCCGCCGCCGCGGAGACGAACGGGCGCAGCGCCCGCCCCGCGGTGTCGCGCGGCCGGGTGTCGAGCCAGAAGCCGACGTCGTACGACCAGTTGAGGTAGCCGCCCGCGGCTGTGCGCCCGGTGCCCTCCTCCCGTACGGCGTCGACGAAGCCCGCCGGGTAGCGGCCCAGGTCGTCGTCGCCGTGCGAGCAGTCGAGCCCCCTGCAGCCGGTCACCGTCTGCAACTCGCCGGAGTGGTACGCCTCCACGGCCGTGTAGTACACGGTGATCTCCCAGCCGCCGGACAGCACCGGGGCGGTCACCACGGGCAGCCTCGGCTTCGCCGCCGGGCTCGGCGTCGCCCTGCTCGGCATCGTCCGGCTCGGCATCGCCCGGCTCGGCATCGCCCGGCTCGGCGTCGCCCTCGTCGGCTCGGATGGGGAAAGGGCCGGAGCCTGGGCCTCCGACGCGCCGCCCTCGCAGCCGCCCAGCAGCAGGAACACCAACGCCGCGGACGCCACTCGCATGATCCGAGTCTTCCAGCCGCCCCGGGCCGGCACGCCGATTTAAGCGTTGCCTTATATAAGGCACAGCTGATAACTTTCCCCCGTGCATGCGTTCGACGTGCTCGGCGACCCGGTCCGACGCCGCATCCTGGAGCTGCTCGCTGACGGCGAGCAGCCCTCCGGCGCGGTCACCGAGGTCATCCGGGCCGAGTTCGGGATCTCCCAGCCCGCCGTCTCCCAGCACCTGCGGGTGCTGCGGGACAACGGCTTCGCCACCGTGCGTCCCGACGGCGCCCGGCGGCTCTACGCGGTCGACGACACCGCGTTGCGCGAGGCCGACGCGTGGCTGGGCCGGTTCCGGCGGTTCTGGACGCCGCACCTCGACGCGCTGGCCACCGAGGTGGCCCGCGGCAAACGGCAGCGGCGCCTCGCCGCCCGCGACGACGACACCGACGGAGAGCACCGATGATCGATACGAAGCAGCAGATCAGCGACGTCAGCCGCTGGGTGGGCAACCGCACCCTCGAGGCCGGCGAGGCCCGGGTCCTGACGATCAGCCAGGTGTACGACACCGGCATCGAGGACTTGTGGGAGGCGGTCACCGACGCCGAGCGGATCCAGCGCTGGTTCCTGCCCGTCACCGGCGACCTGCGCGAGGGCGGGAGGTATCAGCTCCAGGGCAACGCCGGCGGCACGGTGTCCCGCTGCGACAAGCCGAACGGCTTCTCCGCGACGTGGGAGTTCGGCGACCAGGTCAGCTGGGTGGAGGTGCGGCTCACCGCCGAGGGCGACGGGCGTACGCGCATCGAGCTCGAGCACGTCGCGCACGTCGCCGACGAGTTCTGGGACCAGTACGGCCCCGGCGCCACCGGCGTCGGCTGGGACGGGGCGTTCTTCGGCCTCGCCAACCACGTCAGCGACCCGGCGTCGAGCATGAGCCCGGAGGCAGCGATGGCCTGGGGGCTCTCGCCGGAGGGCAAGGAGTTCAACCGGCTCAGCGCCGACCTGTGGGCGCAGGCCGCCATCGCCGACGGGGAGGACCCGGAGAAGGCCCGCGCGAGCGCCGACCGCACGTACGCCTTCTACACCGGCTCCTGAGCCGGTGTAGAAGGCGAGCTCAGCCGGAGAGCCGTCCCCGGCCGTCCGCGAGGAGCTCCGCCAGGTCCTCGCGGGCCCGGGCGACCCGGGAGCGGATCGTGCCCACCGGGCAGTCGCACACCTCGGCGGCCTCCGCGTACGGCAGCCCGAGCACCTGGGTGGCCACGAACGCCTCCCGCCGCTCGGGCGACAGCCGCCCCAGCAGGTCGCGCAGGGCCACGTCGTCCTCGAAGCCGCGCCGGCCGGGCCCCGTCGCGGCGTCCGCGGCGGCCTCCCAGTCGGGCACCGCGGCGATCCGCGGCCGGGACACCGCCGCCCGGACGTGGTCGACGGCGACGCGCCGGGCGATCGTGAACAGCCACGTGCGCGCGCTGGAGCGGCCCGCGAAGCCGGGCAGGCTGCGCAGCGCGCGCAGGTACGTCTCCTGCGTCAGGTCCTCGAGGTCCCCGGGGCCGGCGAGGTGGTGCAGGAACCGCCACACCTGGCGCTGGGTGGCCCGGACGAACGCCGCCGCCGCGTCCGCGTCGCCGCGGCCGGCGGCGAGCGCCCATCCGGTCACCTGCTCGTCGGTCACTCCGTCGCGCTGCCGGCAGCCGGCCCGGACGGCTTCCCGCCCGCGGCTGCCGTGGGCGCGCCCGCGGCTGCCGGTCCCCCGGCAGCGGCCCGCCGGTACGCCAGCAGCCCCGCCACCAGGCCGGCGAGGCCGAGCACGATGCCCGCGATGCCGGCCCAGGAGGCGCCGCCCTCGTCGTCGTCCGCGTCGTCGTCAGCGGGAGCCGCGGCCACCGACGGGCCGGGGGCGGCGGCCGGCGCGGCGGCGCCCTCGGCGGCGGCCGGGGTCAGCTTCAGCACCGGCGCGGGCTTCTCCGGCTCGGTGCCGTCGGTGGTGGGCTCGTCGATCCACCGCACGATCGCGCCGTCGGAGTACGTCTGCAGCGCCTTGAACACCACCTGGTCGGCCTGCGGCAGCGGGCCGAGCGACACGTCGAACTCCTGGAACTGCCCGGGCTTGATGGCCGCGTCCCCCACGGCCGTCCAGGTGATCTTCGAGACGGCCTCGCTGATCTGCGAGCCGTGCGCCTCGATCGGCTTGGCGAGCTTCGACTTCTGCGCCACCATGGTCCAGCCGGCGACGGGCTTGAGCGACACCGACGCGAACGGCGTGTCGGTCGGCAGGTTGACCTCGACCTTCGTGGTGCTGGTGTCGTCGGACTCGTTCGGCACCCGGAAGGTGACCTTGGCGTAGCCGCCCTGGGCCGCCGTGCTCGGGTTCACGGTCACGTGGGCGGCGGCGGGGGCCGCCAGGGCGAGGGTGAACGCGGCGGCCACGCCGCCGATCACGGCCGAACGCTTCAACAGGGACATCTCACGCCTTCCGACTCGGGCGCGCCCGGCCGGGGCGCCGGGCACGGTCATTGGTCGCCGCGGCGCGGGGAAAAGTTCCCGGCGTTTTTTCAGGCGGCGGGCAGGCGCACCTCGGCGCACAGGCCGGGCGGCGGGGTCGTGCCCTTGAGCGCCACGGTCCCCCGGTGCCGGCGGACCAGCTCGCGGACGATGGCCAGCCCCAGCCCGGAGCCGCCGGCGTCGCGGGCCCGGCCGCCGTCCAGGCGGGTGAAGCGGTCGAAGACCCGTTCCCGGTCGGCCGCCGGGATGCCCGGGCCGTCGTCGGCCACCGCGATCCTGCGGTACGCGCCGTCCGCCGTCACTGTCAGCCGCACCGAGGAGGCGGCATGACGGACGGCGTTGTCGAGGAGGTTGGCGACCACCCGGGCCAGCGCGTCACGGTCCCCCGCCACCCGCAGCGGCACGGCCGGGCGCTCGTACTCCACCGCCGGGTAGCGGGCCGCCACCTCGGCCAGCAGCTGTCCCAGCTCCACCTCGCCGGAGGGGGCCGGGGCGGTGCGGGCGCCGCCGTCGTCCGAGCGGGCCAGCAGCAGCAGGTCGTCGACCAGGCGGCTGAGCCGTTCGACGTCGGTGAGCAGGTCCCCGGCCAGCTCCGGCCAGTCGGTGGTGTCCGGCAGCCGCTGGGCGACCTCGAGCTCCGTCCGCATGTTGGTCAGCGGGCTGCGCAGCTCGTGCGCCGCGTCCGCGACGAAGGCCCGCTGCCGCGCCCGCGCGGAGTCGAGGCGGTGCAGCATGTCGTTGAGGGTCACGGCGAGCCGGTGGATCTCGTCCTGCGAGTCCGGTACGGGCAGCCGCCCCGGCCTGGTCCCCCCGGTGATCTCCTCCGCGCCCGCCCGCAGCGCCTCGACCGGGCGCAGGGCGGCGCCGGCGATCCGCCACGAGACCAGCGCGAGCAGCGCCACGAGCAGCGGGAACGTCGCCAGCAGCGTGGTGCGCAGCAGGTCCACGCTCTGCGTCAGGTCGCCGATGGGACGCGCGACCAGCACCTTCACCGGCGCGTTCGCCGGCCCGGCCGCTAGGGAGACGACGCGGACCCGCCCCTCGAACCCGATGCGCTCCCCCGGGATGTACATGCCCTCACCGTCGGGCAGCCGCATCAGCTCACGCTCGTAGAGGATCGGCACCAGCCGGTCGGTGGTCACCGACGCGGCGAGCACGTGGGCCTGCGCGTCGACCACCTGGACGCGTACGGAAGGGGCAGCCGGCACCGGAGTCGGCAGCGTCTCGCTGTTCACGAGCTCGGCCACCGCCTTGGCCGTGTCGAGGGCCTCGGTGTTCGCCGCCCGGTGCAGCGCGAAGTTCATCGTGACGGCCAGCATGACGCCGCCGCCGGCCAGCCCGACCGCGAGCACCACCACGGAGACCAGCAGCAGCCGGGCCCGCAGGCTCAGCCGGCGCAGCCACGCCACGTCACGCCCCGGCCGGACCGGCGCCGGCCACGGCGGCCAGCCGGTAGCCCGCCCCGCGGACCGTCTCCAGGCGCTCCCGGCCGATCTTGCGGCGCAGATAGCCGACGTACACCTCGACGGCGTTCGCGGCGGTCTCGACGGCCGCGTCCCACACGTGGTCGAGCAGCTCGGTCTTGGAGACGACCTCGCCCGGGCGGCGGATCAGATACTCCAGGAGGGCGAACTCGCGGGCGGTCAGCACCACCTCGGCGCCGGCCACGGTCACGCGGCGCACGGCCGGGTCCAGCTCGACGTCGCCGTGGCGCAGCACCGCCGGGCGTTCCGGGGTGCCCCGCCGCAGCAGCGCCCGCAGCCGGGCCAGCAGCACCACGTACGAGAAGGGCTTGGTCAGGTAGTCGTCGGCGCCGCAGTCGAGGCCGTCGGCCTGGTCGTACTCGCCGTCCTTGGCCGACAACATGAGCACCGGCAGCCACTTCTGCTCGGCGCGCAGCTGCCGCACGACCCGGTAACCGGAGAGCCGCGGCAGCATCACGTCGAGGATCATCGCGTCGTACTCGCCGTGCCGGGCGAGCTCGAGCCCGTCCTGCCCGTCGCCGGCCACGTCCACGGCGAACCCCTCGGCCTGCAGCCCCCGCTGCAGCGCGGCGGCGAGCCGCGCCTCGTCTTCCACCACCAGCACGCGCACGTGTCTACCTTGGCATGCCGGGCTCAGCGCTCCGAATCGTTCTCAGCACCATCACAGCGGCTCACCTGGGGGACAATCCCCTAGGTGGGTTTCTCAGCGGCGTCACAGCACGCCCGGCGCAGGATGGCAGCACACAACGGGAGGTGGACATCGTGAGTGTGTTCAGGTCAAGGCCGGCGCTGCGCTGGCTCGTACCGACGGCCGCGGCGGTCGTCGTCATCGGGGGCGGCGCCGCGGCGGGCACGATCGCGGCGAGCGCGGATCCGACGTTGCCCGAGCGCAGCGCGGCGCAGTTGCTCGTCGACGTGCAGAACGCGAAGGTCGAGGGGCTGTCCGGCACGGTCGTGCAGACCGCCGACCTGGGGCTGCCGGCGCTGCCGGGCATCACCAGCGGCGGGGCGGGCAGCGCCGAGCTGATGAAGCTGGTGGCCGGCAGCAACACCGCCCGGGTCTGGTACGCCGGCGAGGACAAGGTCCGGCTCGCAGTGCTCGGCACGCTCGGCGAGACGGACGTGATCCGCAACGGCTCGGACGTGTGGCTGTGGCGCAGCACCGCCAACACGGCCACGCACTACAAGATCCCGGCGGACGCCCAGAAGCAGCGGAGCACCTCGCTGCCGCAGGGCGTGCCGTCGACGCCGCAGGAGGCTGCGGACGCCGCGCTCGCCGCGATCGATCCCACCACGGCGGTCACCACGACCGGCGCGGCCCGGGTCGCCGGGCGGGACGCGTACGAGCTCGTGCTGACGCCGCGTGACACCGCGTCGCTGGTCGGCCAGGTTCGCCTGGCGATCGACGCCGAGGAGCACATCCCGCTGGGCGTGGACGTGTACGCCAAGGACGCCACCAAGCCGGCCGTCCGTATCGCGTTCCAGCAGGTCAGCTTCGAGACGCCGGACCCGGAGCAGTTCACCTTCAACCCGCCCCCGGGCACGAAGGTGGAGGAGCCCAGCGCGACGGAGCTCAAGGAGCACGAGAAGAAGGCGCTCGAGCAGCACGACAAGGCGCTCAAGGACCGCGCGGCCGGCAAGGACGAGGCGCCCGAGGGCATGAAGGTGGTCGGCAAGGGCTGGACGTCCGTGGTGGTGGCGAAGCTGCCCACCGGTGACGCCGGCAAGGAGGCCGCGGACGGCAAGCAGCAGCTCGAGGCCGTGACCGGCGCCCTGCCGAAGGTCAGCGGCAGCTGGGGCAGCGGCCGGCTGCTGCAGAGCGCCCTGTTCAGCGCCCTGCTCACCGACGACGGCCGGATCCTGGTGGGTGCGGTCGCCCCGGAGAAGCTGTACGAGGCAGCGGGCAAGTGAATGACCTCGCGGTCGCCTCGCAGGGGCTGACCAAGCGGTTCGGCAGCCAGGTCGCGGTGGACGCCGTCGACCTGGCTGTCCCCCGCGGCGCGGTGTACGGCTTCCTCGGCCCGAACGGCTCCGGCAAGACGACCACGATCCGGATGCTGCTCGGCCTGATCCGCCCCACCGCCGGCGGTCACCACCTGCTCGGGGCCGCGATGCCCGACCACGCCGCCGACGTGCTCCCGCACGTCGGCGCGCTGGTCGAGGGGCCGGGCTTCCACCCGTACCTGTCGGGGCGGGACAACCTGCGCCGCCTCGACGCGGCCGACCGTACGGCCGAGGCCCGCACCTCGGGCACGCGCATCGCCGCCGCGCTGGAGCGGGTCGGGTTGTCCGCGGCGGCCGGCAAGCGCTACCGCCTCTACTCGCTGGGCATGAAGCAGCGGCTCGCCATCGCGGCGGCGCTCCTGCAGCCCCGGCGGCTGCTGGTGCTCGACGAGCCGACGAACGGCCTCGACCCGCAGGGCACCCGCGAGGTACGCACGCTGGTCGGCGAGCTCGCCGCGGAGGGCGCGACGGTGCTGCTCAGCACCCACCTGCTCGCCGAGGTGGAACAGATCTGCACGCACGTCGGGGTGATGCACAAGGGCCGCCTGGTCGCCCAGGAGCCGCTCGCCCAGCTGCGCGCCGACGCGGAGCCGCGCGCCCGGGTGCTGACCGACCAGCCGGCCGACGCCGCCCGGGTGCTGCGCACGCTGGGGCTCACCGAGATCGCCGAGAGCGCGTCGGAGGCCTCCGGGCAGCTCGGGGCGGTGGCGCCGGAGAAGGTCGTCGCGTCGCTGGTGCACGACGGGGTGGCGGTCCGCGGGTTCAGCGTCGAGGCGCCGAGCCTGGAGGACGTGTTCGTGCGGCTCACCGGGCGGGGGTTCGATGTCTCAGGCTGACGTGCGGCGGCGGGTGTCTCCCACCTTCCTCCTCTCCGAGCTGCGGCTGATCGCCGTACGCCGGCGCAACCAGGTGGGGCTCGCCGCGCTGGCCGCCGTACCGATCGTGCTGGCCGTGGCGATGAAGGTCGCCACCCCGGACGGCCCGGACGAGGCGCACGGCCCGGATTTCTTCTCCCAGATCCTCGGCAACGGCTTCTTCGTGGCGCTCGCCGCGCTCGGCGTGGAACTGACCCTGTTCCTGCCGATCGCGGTGGCGATGCTGGCCGGTGACGCGGTCGCCGGCGAGGCCAACCAGGGCACGCTGCGCTACCTGCTGACGGTCCCGGTCGAGCGCACCCGGCTCCTGGCGATCAAGTACGCGGGCCTGGTCATGGGAGCCTTCGTGGCCCCGCTCACGGTGGCGGCCTCGGGCCTGATCGTCGGCTTCCTGCTCTTCGGCGCGGGCGACGTCACGACGTTGTCGGGAACGCAGATCGGGCTCGGCGAGGCTCTGCTGCGCCTGCTGCTCGTCTGCCTGTACCTGGGCGTCTGCCTGTCGGCGCTGGGCGCGCTCGGCCTCTTCCTGTCGACCCTGACCGAGCAGCCGATGGGCGCCACGATCGCGCTGACCATGCTGACGGTGACGAGCTTCGTGCTCGGGCAGATCCCGCAGCTGGACTGGCTGCACCCGTACCTGCTCACGTGGCACTGGACGGACTTCGGCGAGCTGCTGCGCGATCCGGTGTCGCCCGGGGCGCTGACGCCGGGGTTGCTGAGCGCGGGGGCGTACATCGTGGTGTTCCTGTCGGCGGCGTGGGCCCGCTTCGCGGGACGCGACGTCACGAGCTGATCTCCGGGTGTCACACCCGGCGCTGCCGGCTCGTCCTTGGGGTGACCGTCGCCAAGGAGGGCTTGTGTTCACCGCTTACGTCACCGTCACCGTCGTCGCCGCCGTCTTCACCGGGATCGCCGCCGTCACCTACCTGATCGGTCACGAGTATCCGAAGGCCCAAGCCGACCTGAAGCGCATACCGCGCTCATGGGTGCCGGTGCTGGGCGTGCTGCTGGCGACGGGCTCGCTGGGGCTGGTGGCCGGGTTCGCCGTGCCGCTCGTGGGCACGCTCGCCGCCGCCGGCCTCGTGCTGTACTTCACCGGCGCGCTCGTCGCGCACCTGCGGGTGGGCTCGCGGAACCTCGTGGGATGGGCCGTGTTCTTCGCGACGTCGGTGGCGGCGCTCGCCGTCCACCTCGGCCATCACGGATGACCGGGGTGGACGGCGATGTCAGCGGGCGTGGGCGAGGGCCCAGTCGAGGGCCTTGTCGGCGACCTGTTCCCAGCCGGGCTCGGCGCAGGTCCAGTGCGAGCGGCCGGGGAACTCGAAGTACTCGGTGACGGTGGTCTTGCCCTTGTAGTGGTGGCAGTTCGACTTGTTCACCGAGGCGGGCATGATGTGGTCGGCCGTGCCCGCGATGAACAGCAGCGGGGCACGGTCCTCGTTGTGGAAGTCCACCCAGGTCTCCTGCTTGCCCGGGGTGAAGTTCGCGAGCAGCCCGTACGACCACACCCAGCTGCCCGGCGCCGGGATGGCGTAGCGGTCGTACGCGGCCCGCGAGTCCTCGTCGGACAGGGTGTTGGTGAACGCGTAGTGCCACTGCTCCGGGGTGAACCCGGCGGCCTGGTGGCGCTTCGCGGGGTTGTTGAGGATCGGGAACAGCGACTTGATCTGCGAGGGCGGGTTGACCCGGATGCCCTCCGGCGGCGCCGAGTTGATGACCACGCCCGCGGCGCCGTGCCCCCGGTCGAGCAGCAGCTGGGTCAGCGTGCCGCCGAAGGAGTGGCCCATGATGACCGGCTTCTCGGGCAGCGCGGTGATGATCTTCTCCAGGTGCGCGACCGTCTCGGGGACGGTGAGGGCCGCGATCGGCGCCGGGTCGGCCCGCAGCGCCTCGACCTCCACCTCGAAACCGGGGTAGGCGGGCGTGATGACGGTGTGCCCGCGCGCCTCGTAGTGCCGTACCCAGTGCTCCCAGCTGCGCGGGGTGACCCACAGGCCGTGGACGAGAACGATGGTGCTCATGCGTCGTACTCCTTCAGGAAGGCGAGCAGGTCCTGGCCGAGCTGCTCCTTGTGGGTGTCCGTGATGCCGTGCGGCGCTCCCGGGTAGGTGATCAGCCGCGCGTTCTTGAGCCGGGCGGCCGAGGCCTGACCGCCGACGGCGTAGGGCACGACCTGGTCGTCGTCGCCGTGGATGACGAGGGCGGGCACGTCGGCCGCGTCGAGGTCGGGACGGAAGTCGGTGGCGGAGAAGGCGGCGATGCACTCGTACGCGTTGCGGTGCCCGGACTGCAGCCCCTGCCGCCAGAACGCTTCCCGGATGCCGCGCGAGACGTCCGCGCCGGCCCGGTTGTGGCCGAAGAATGGGCCGTCGGCCAGGTCGTGGTACTGCTGGGCCCGGTCGGTCACGGATCCCGCCCGGACGGCGTCGAAGACCTCGATGGGTACGCCGTCAGGATTGTCGCCGGTGCGCAGCATGAACGGCGGCACCGCCGAGACGAGCACGAGCTGGGCGATCCGGGCGGTGCCGTGCCGCCCGACGTACCGGGCGACCTCCCCGCCGCCGGTGGAGAACCCGACGAGGGTGACCTCCCGCAACTCGAGGTGCTCGAGCAGGGCGGCGAGGTCGTCGGCGTAGGTGTCCATGTCGTTGCCGTGCCACGTCTGCGTGGAGCGGCCGTGCCCGCGGCGGTCGTGCGCGATCACCCGGTAGCCGTTGCCGGCGAGGAAGAGCTGCTGGGCTTCCCAGCTGTCGGAGTTCAGCGGCCAGCCGTGCGACAGCACCACGGGCCGGCCGGCGCCCCAGTCCTTGTAGAAGATGTCGGCGCCGTTGCTGGTGACGTACATGGGGTTCGGTCCCTTCGACGCGATCATGTGGATGCACTGTGGCATCGCCGGGGCCGCCGGGGTTTTCTGTCAGCGCACGCTTCTGTCGCCTGCGCGCACGTCTGCGTCGGGGGTTGCGCCGGCCAGCAGCTGGCGTGGGGTGACGCCGTAGGCACGGCGGAATCTGCTCGAGAAGAAGCTCGGACTCGTGAAACCCCAGGCGCGGGCGAGGGCCGCGATGGAGGCGTACCGGCGGCGCGGCGCCAGCAGATCGGCCCGGGCGCCGCGCAGCCGCTGCTCGATGATCGCCTGTTCGAGGCTCTCGCCCAGCGTCTCGTAAAGCTTGTAGAGCGCGCGCAGGGACACGTTGGTGGCCGCCGCGATGCGCGCCGGGGTCAGGTCGGGCTCCCGCAGGTGGGTGCGGACGTACGCCTGCACCCGGGCCTGCAGCGAGGACTGCATGGCGTCGCGCAGCCGCCGGCCGTCCGCGGCGGCGGAGACGATCAGGGCCCGCATCAGCTCGGCGGAGGCCGCCCCCAGCTCCGGCGCGCCGGCACTGGCCGCCAGCTGCTCCGCCTGGGCGGTCACCCGGGCGACGTGGTCACGCACGAGGCCGTACAGCGGGCTGCCGCGCAGTTCCCGGGCGGCGGCGTGCACCATGTCGCGCGGAACGCCCAGGTCGCCGACGTCCACGTGCAGGGCGTAGGAGGCGCCGCTGCCCTGCCAGCCGTAGACGTACGGCACGGACAGGTCGACGAGGATCAGGTCCTGCGGCCCGAACAGCCGTTCCTCGCGGTCCCAGGTCATGTGGTTGTCGGTGCGCATCGGCAGGGCCAGCGCGATGGCCGACTCGGTCAGGGCCCGGGACATCCGAGCGGTACGCCGCAGCGTCGTGCCGGAGGCGTCGATGGTGAAGACCTTCGCCGCCCCGAAGTCGGAGACGGCCATCCGTGCGTGGATGGCGTCCGGGTCCTCGAAGGACGCCATGCTGGACGAGCAGTTGGCGCTGACCGTGGCCTGGAAGGCCTCGGCGCGTTCCCCGGGCGCCAGCGATCGCGTGTCCAGAACGAGCATGGCTCCCCCATCTCTCGGCTGCCACCGCGCCGATGGGGCGACCGTAGCGAGGATCCGAGCCGGGGAATCGGCCTACTGTGCACCGCTACCGGCTCACAATGCACGGGCAGCTCACTGCCGAAGGGCCGGGGTGGTCAGGGACGCGGCACCGCCGACCAGCGCCGCCACTGGCTCGGCGTCATGCCGTACCGGGCCTTGAAGCGGCGGGTGAAGTGTGTCGGGTCGCGGAAACCCCAGCCGAGCGCGATGGTCCCGATCGGCACGTGCCGGCGCTGCGGGCGGGTCAGCTCGTGGCGTACGCGTTGCAGCCGCTCGTTGATGATCCACTGTTCGAGGCTCAGACCGGCCTCGGCGCAGAGCTTGTACAGCTGGCGCACCGAGACGCCGTGGACCGCCCCGATGCGGGCCGGCGTGAGCCCCGGGTCGGCGAGGTGCAGCCGGGTGTAGGCGCGGATCCGGGTCAGCAGCGTCTCGGCGAACACCTGCCGGCCGTGCCGCCCCGAGCGTGCCGCCGAGACGAGCAGCGCCCGGGCGAGGTCGATGCTGGCCGCCGCGACGCCCGCCGAGGCCGCGTCGCCGGTGATCGCCGACGGGTTACGGGCGAGCTGGGCGATGTGCTCGGTGACCATCCGGTACAGCGGGCTGGCGGCGACCTCGGGCGTGGCCCGGCGCACCACGTCGAGCGGGAGCCCGAGGTGGTCGTACGGGATCTGCAGGCAGCCGGCGGCCCCGTCACCGGCCCACGAGAAGTCGTACGGCGCGGACAGGTCGACGACGAGCAGCTCGCCGGGCGCGACGACCTGTTGCCGCCCGTGCCGTTCCATGCGCCCGTCCGCGCGCTGCTGCACCGAGAGGGCGATCACCGGCATCCCGTCCTGGCGGGCCAGCTTCGCCGTGCGCAGCAGCCGGATGCCGGTGGAGCGGTGCGTGAAGATGGTCGCGTCGCCGAAATCCCACACCTCCATGCGGGCGTGGATGTCGCCGTCCGGATGCTCGTGCAGCACGTGGCACGGCGCGGACGCGTACCTCATGGCCGTGTCGACGGCCTCGCGCCGATCGGCGGCCGGCAGCTCCGCGGTGTCGAGCACATAGCCCACAGCCTCGCCTCCCCTGCAGTCCGCGCCGAGTCTCTCAGCGCACGGGGCGGTAGCGCACGTTCACGGCCGCGGCCGGGTCGTCCCCGGAGGCGAGCGCCAGGCGGACGGGGTCGCCGCCCGGGTTGTCGAACAGGCGGATGCCGTCGCCCAGCAGCACCGGCGCGATGTGCAGGTCGATCTCGTCGAGCAGGCCGAGGAGGAGCAGTTGCCGCCCGACGGAGGCCGAGAGGACCTCGACGTTCTTGCCGCCGGCGGCCTGCAGCGCGATGCGGACGGCCTCGGCCACGTCGCACGAGAGGAAGGTGACGCCGTCGGCGGTGGCCGCGTCCCCGGGGTGGTGGGTCAGGACGAACACCGGCCCCTTCCACGCGCCGCCGTAGATGCCGCTCGGGTCCGGGTAGGCGTCCCAGCCGTCGCGCCCGCCGAGCACGGCGCCGGTCGTGGTGGCGTACTCGTCGGTCAGGCCCGGGCGGTGCGTGGTGCCGGCCATCCAGTCCATGCCGTGGCCGGGCCCGGCCACGAAGCCGTCCAGGGACATCGTGAAATGCCAGAGCACCTTGCCGGCTGCCTTCTGCGGCTCCATGGCCCCTCCTCCCGTACCGGTTGCGATCTGCAACCGGTACGGGGACCACGCTAGGCCCTCGCCTCCCCGCGGGCAACCTCCGCGAGATAGGCGGCCGTGAGGCGCTCCAGCACCGACCCGGCGCCGGCCGGGCGCGGCACGCCGAGGTGCAGCTCCCGCAGCTCGTCCATGAACTCGTCCCACAGCGGCGGCCCGCCGCGCTCCAGCAGCTCGGCGCGGATGGCGAGCTCGGGCGTCGCCGGCAGGTGCCGGCGACCCCACGCGCCGAGGTGGGCCAGGACGGGGACGAGCTGGATGGCCGGCTCGGCGAGGCTCAGCAGGATCCGCTGCTTGTGCGCCGGATCGGGAGCCGAGGTGATCATGCCGATCGCGGTGAGCCGCTGCAGCCGGTCGGCGAGGATGTTCGACGCGATGCCCTCTTCCGAGTTCGTCAGCAGCGACCGGAAATGACGGCGGTTGCCGAACATCATGTCCCGGATGATCAGCAGCGACCACTTGTCGCCCAGCACCTCCAGCGACAGGTTGATCGGGCAGCCGGACCGGTGTTCGTCATCCATGGGGCGTCATCCTCCTACCGATTGCACCCTACAACCGGTTGCGGGACATCACCCACCGGTCTCCTCCAGCACGCGGGCCAGGAACGTGGTGAACCGCTCCGGCTCCTCGAACATCACCCGGTGCCCCGCGCCGGGCACGAGCTCGAGGTGGCGGGCGGGCGCCTGCAATTCCGCGTACCAGTCGTCGAACACCACTGCCAGGCCTCGCATCTCGTTGGCCCCCTGCACGAAATACACGGGCACGCCGAGCCGCGGCGCGTCGGCGCGCAGGTCGACGTCCTGCATCCGCGGGTACAGCACGTCCCAGGTGTCGAGGATCGAGGTCAGCGTGTGCGCCTTCTGCAGCAGCGTGTGCTCGGGCACGCCGACGTCGTACGCCGCGCCGCGCTGGCCGTACGCCTCGGGCCCGTAGGTCATGATCGTCTCGTAGGCGTAGACGTCGTCGTAGGGCGGCGGCCCCTGATCGGCCAGCGTGCGCGCCACGTCGTCGCGGCCGGTCGCGCGGGCCCAGGCGAGAATGTCGGCGTGGAAGCGGCGGTCATGGTCGGCCACCGAGACCGCCTGACCCGTCCCGATGTACGCCCGGTAGCGCTCCGGACGGTCCCGCACCGCCAGCACCGACGGGATCGAGCCGCCGGAGTGCCCGAGCAGGTAGATCCGGTCCTGACCGAACCGCCGCCGCAGATGGTCGGTGACCGCTGCGATGTCCGCGACCTCGGTCTCGACGCTCACCTCCCGGTCCCCCAGCGCCGGGTACGACGCCCCGCCACCGCGCCGGTCCAGCGTCGCGACGACGAAGTGCCGCTCGAGGCCGGCAAGGTGCCGGCGCATGGCGGCCCGCTCGGAGCCGCCGGGCGGGCCCGGGACGAACAGCAGCACCGGACGGCGGGCGTCCACGCCGCGGATCATCAGGCCCAGGCCGTCGACGGACGCGAGCTCCGCGACACCGCCGGGAATCGGCGCGGTCCGGGCCGGCAACGCCATCGCGACGGTGACGGCGAGCATCGCAACCGTCAAGACGCCGGTTACCGCCTTTCTCATGCCGCTCGCTCCCCCGGCG
>Ga0190269_10000690_pt1 | contig 16901 bp, 29 predicted proteins | sample Popmic249IS_FD_133749 | JGI IMG/M metagenome (GOLD analysis project Ga0190269, IMG submission 133749) | Populus adjacent soil microbial communities from riparian zone of Blue River, Arizona, USA - 249 IS | ecosystem: Environmental > Terrestrial > Soil > Riparian zone | place: USA: Arizona...
AAAAAATAAAAAATTTTAAAAAAAAAAAAAAAAAAAAAAAAAAAAAAAAAAACAGTTAAGTTATGTGTAATAAATGATACGAAAACCCTAAAAAGTGAGTTGATAAAAAATACAAGTTAAAAAACGAGAATTGTAAGGAATGTAAAGAGGAAACAAAGATTTGAGGAGAACGAAACGAAAACGATAGTTCAAAGGATATTCGGCATAAAATTTGTTTCGAGCATTTATGGAACAATCCCTATTATGCAAAAGAACAAAAACGAGATAATTGATTAATGCGAATGATTATGGTAGCTATTATGATTGTTTGTTGCTCTTTATCCTTTATTATATTATTTGAAATAGAGAAAAATATAGTTTTACTTTTGCTTGTTATTTTTCTCATGGCAGTGCTGAATTTAATTATCTTTTCGGTATTATTCTATGTCATTAGAGAGACCAAGCGTATTGATAAAACTTTGAAAAAGTATGCTAAAGATTGAAAAAAGTTGAAAAACTAGTTAATAAAAGTTGAATTAAGTAAATAGGGCTTAATATAGTAGTGGTGTTTTTTGCTATATTTTTAAACCGCAAGCAGTTTTGTATTAGACCCCTAATTTTCGAGTAAAAATATAAGCAAATTAATAATATAAATAAGTAAATAAAATGCAAGACAAAACAAATAATAACAAAAGGGATATTAACAACCCTGAAGCAAAAACTATTTTAAACAGAGCAAGAGAGTTCCAAAGAAGAGCAGAAGATAATTGACTTGGGGTTAAAATAAATCGATTGAAATTACAAGATTATTTAGCATACAGAGAACCAAGAACGGAATTAGAATATGTTAATGAAGCTAGCAGTGATTCTACAAGATTATTTTGAATTGAGGATAATGACTTAGTCCAAGAGTTAGCGAACCGAATTCAAACAAAAAGACACAAATTAGTTGTTAGAGGGATAATGATTAGAGACCTTAGCAGAGATGAAGAGGGATTAGTTGAAATAGAATTAGATGGAGAAAGCGAAAATGAATTAATTGAAATATCATAATGACAGAAACAAATAAAGAAATTAATATAATACAAAAAATAGCAAATATTCAAAGAGATGTAAAAGTTATTAAAAGGGATGAGTTAAACAGCTTCCAAAAGTATCATTTTTTTAGTGAAGCTCAAGTAATACAATTACTAAAACCCTTACTTGATAGAGAAAAATTAACCATTTTAATTACTGATGACCCTGAGACCCCTGCTACTTATGAGAAGCAATCTACTCGTTGATTTATTCAGTTTAGGAAAAAGATGGAAGTTTGTGATAATGAAAACAATAAACAAAAAACCTTTTATTTCTGAGCTTACGGAGTTAATGATGACCCAGCCAAGGCAAAGGGTGCAGCTGATACTTATGCTGTTAAGTATATATTGAGTAAGTTCTTTTTAATTCCTATTCAAGATATGAATGACCCTGATTATACTCCTGCTTATGATAATCCTAATCGACCTATTACTAAAGGGGAAAGAAAGCAAGTTAATGATTTTCTTACTAAACATAATTTAGATAAAACATGAAAAAGTTTTAATAGCCCAAAAACAAACTTAACTGAAAAAGAGTTTCATGATGAACATTTAAAATTTAGTGCTGATATTTGGATAAAGAATTGTCCAGTTTGTTTAAAATTAGATGCTTTAGAAAAAGAAGCTAAATCAAAGAATGAAAATAAAGAACCATTAGAATAATGAACGAAGAGGAGATTAAACTTAAACCCATTTCTGAATTAATAACTGATTTGGATGGGCTAATAGCTAGAATAAATGAGGGATGCCGAACTACTGTTAATTTTAGAAATGTTATTGATAAAAAGGAAATGAATATCCTTTCTCAAGTTTATAAAAGGTTAAAAACGAAAGATGGAATTGAACGTGAGAATATAGAGCTATCATCTGCTGTAATGGTTCTTAATAAACAGTTAAAAGAAGCCTTTGAATATATTGATTTATTAAAGAAACAAATTAAGTTTTTAGAAAGTAGGGTTAAAGGGGGATTAATTTGTGAATATTGGAATAATGATAAATGCACTAATTGAGGAGAATGATTGCTAATTACTACTTTCTTAGAACATGAACCTGAGCAACGTAATGCTATTTGTGAGGAATGTAAAAAGGTAGTAGAGGATAAAATTCGTAGGGAAAACAAAACTAATACTAGATTCGAGAAATTAAAAGAGAAAGAACTAATAAATAATAATAGCACGGAGAAAAAAGTATAAAATAATAAATAAATATGAACGATGGTATTCAAGGTGAATTAGATTTTAAATTCAGATTTAACCAATATCAGTTAAAGCTGTGAAGAAGAAAAGGAGAGGAGGAAAAAGATGTTTCTAACTTTAAAGCAAATAGATTTGGAGGCAATATTTTTTATCCTTTTAATGATGTCGTTAATGATTTTTTATCAATAACTGTTTATCGTGATAAGATTAAGTTTTGAGCTAGAATAAGCGAAGCAGGCAATATTAATGATAGACACTTTTGTTGAACAATTCCTCGTTCTCGTGAACAAGAAGAATATGAGTTTGGTATTCCGATTGAAAATGAAATGGTTAAAAATGAAAATGGAAAATGAGTAAACAAGAAATAGAGTTAAACGAATGTCCTTTGTGAGGAGGTAAACATAAATGAAGTATAGTTTTTTGTAAACATTCTGATGGTAAAGTTTGATACTGTCAGTTTTGTTTTATTGAAAAGCTAATTCATTACGATAACGAGGATAACGGCTGAAAGAAAAAATACTTTGCCAAAGGTAGTTATTATGAGAGGACTATTAAAAAAAAGAAAAATAGTGGAAGTATGAAAACCAATGAAGTTTCTGAAACCACTAAGACCCAATCAAGCAATTCCATTTCTAAAAACCAATGAGATGAGGAATAAATATCAAACAAATCAAATGAATTTAAATATGCAAAATACAAATAATTACATTCCATCTGATAAGGAATTATTAACTAATAAAAGAGGTCATAGAATACCTCTTGTTGAATTAAAAGGTGAAATTATTAAAAAGAAAAAGATTGAGAACACAACTGGGATTTATGTTGATGGATTTTATTACGAACTAGTGGTTAGGATTGATTGACCTGAGGATAAAAAATATATAAAAAAACTCCTTGCTTTTAAGGAAAAGATGTTGAGACATGGGCAAGAAGTTTCTCCCCTCTGAAAAAGCATTGAAGACTATAGTTTTATAGGTAAACAATATATTTTCAGATGTAGTAGATATATGCAATCTTTTCGTTTAGTGGATTGACAAGAGTTTGACCCAAATTCTAAATAATATGAATTCGCATGATTTACATGCTAATGAAGTTGAAAAAGTATTTCAGGAAATCAAGGGCATTTTAAATAGATTTGGAGGTTTTAAAGAAACTGCTAAAAAACAATTAAGAGCAACTTGAGAACCAAGATTTATTAAAAAAAATTGTCCAGTCTGTTTGAAAAAATTTAATGATTTATATGCTCCTAATAAGCAACAAGAAATAGAAGAGCCTTTCAAATAACATATGATTACATTACAAGAAGATTTTGAACAAGCATTTCCTAATAAGAATACTGAGGAAATTAATGCTTATGAAAGATATAAACATTTTAACTACTATGATGAAACTAGTTTAGATTTAAAAGAGTATACAAATTTAAAAAAGTTAGATTTAAGTCGGAACGTTCTCACTTCGGTAGATTTTTTAAATACTATCCCTAACCCTGAAAAGTTAGAAGAACTACATATTTTCAGTAATAAAATTGAACCAACTGATATTTCTATATTTAGTCGTTTTATTAATTTAAAGATACTAAAAATAGGAACTGATAAATATGACTTTAAACAAGGCAAGCATAATAAATTCTATGGCTCTTTAAAGTCTTACCAAAACTTAACTAAACTAAAAGAAATTTGTATTGAAGCTACTGATGTAGACAGCGGGCTAGAATATTTACCAGTTAGTTTAGAAAAAAGTCGTTATGGTATTGAATGTTCTCCTCATGATACATATACCGAACGAGATGCTAAAGTCGGAGAAATCCAAAACCAACTCAGACCCTTTGATTATGATATTGAAGCTTGACAACTAGCTAATCCTGAGAAAATGTTAGTTGCTAGACCTGAATTATTCACTAATTCCTATAGCAAAGATAAATGATTAAGAGCATTAAGTAATAAGTTGGGAGAAACCGAAGCCGAATTATTATTAACTAATAAATTGAAAAAGACTGAAAGACTAAAACAAAAGCAAGAAAATTTAAGTGAGGTTTTTACTCCCTCTCCGCTACAAACGGAGAGAGTTGATGAACTAAAAAAAAGACTAGAAGAAAAGTATAAAGTAATAGAAAATACTAGAAAGCAGAATAGATTAATATACAGTTCAAGTAATAGTTTATATGGTTTTACTGGACTTGAAATGGATAAGGAAGTTGATGAAATAATAAAGGAAACGGAGAAGTTGGAGCTACAACTCCAAATAGAACAAAAACCCAAATAATATGGCACTAGAAAAGGAAATAGGAAAAGAATATCGTAATTACTTCTGTATTCTCTGTGGAAGAGATGTGGGGTTTGCTTACTTAGGAGTGAATATACCCGCTACTTCAGCAGTAATGATTTGTTTAAATTGTTTTAGTGGAGGGGTTAACCCTATGCGAGGAATGGTTAAGGAAATTAGGAATGATTGAGACTTTAGAGGGGGAATACTCATTAATAATAATTCTAAATCAACCCTTGCAGATACATTGCTAGCTTTGTTGTAAAAAATGATTTATCGAAAAGAAATAGGAGTAATAATTAATAAGGAGGGGAGACAAGGGATTATATTTAGAACTGCAACACAAGATGTCATCCCTTATCCTGAGGGAGTAATTAAAAGAAAAAGAAGTATTAATTTATAAAAATGGAAATAGTAAGAGATAAGAATAAACAATTAAAAGCAATTATTGATTTCAGTCGTTTGGATATAATGAGGGGACAAATTAGAGACTGAACAACCGAAGTAATTGTCCAAGATTGAGGAATAGGATATTGCACTAATTGTGTAGTTGAAGCAAAAGATGGTCGTGAACCTTATACTGAGGAAGATAAGGAAGCAATTAGGAAAAGCACTGAACATGTTTCTCCTATTCATCCACAAGGCAAACCAGTTAAAAAGAACAAACTAAGAATAATGCAAGTTAAATTCTTATCAACTAATCTTCCAATTTACCCTATTTCAGAGGAGGAAGAACAAAAGTTTCGTGATTTAATGGTTAAACATAGTAATAGAAAGAGATGGGAAACTAATAAAATAGGAACTGAACCCGAAGAATTAACCGATGAGGAAAAACGCTTTATAAATACTTGAGAGGATGAAAAAGAAAGTAGGCAAGTTGCTGAAAGAAAAGTTATGGAAACTCCCTCTTTTTTATGCTGTAAATGTGCTAATGATTATTATAACGAACTATTAACTTGTCAAGATTTCATTGTTGGTTTTAAAACTAAAACTAAACAACTCCAAGAAATGCGAGCCTTAATAGAATGTTATCAATAAACTTATTTTTGAAATGACTAGTTGTTGCCAAATTAAAAGCAAATATAATGCTAATTATCTAAAATTATTAAATAACACCCATAAGCCATTGTTTCAGCCTTTGCCCCAACCTAATCATATTCAAAGCTTAATTAAACAAACTCAAAAATTAAGTAAAAATTTAAACGATTGAGAAAATAAATGTTTTCACTGTTCTTCATATTTTAACAACTTATACCAAGATGGAGAGTTAAGAAGTTTAGAAAAATATTATAATACCCCTTTATGTCAGAACAAATAAAAAAAGAACCTCTTAAAGATGAAATTGATGAGATTTTACCTACTCCTGAGGTTAATAAATCTGAACCTAGTATTACTGCTGATGTTGAAAGTATTGAAGATATAGTTCAAGTTTTGCCAAGAAGTAAAGGAACTAAGCCGATTGAAAAGCTTACTAATGAAGAATTATTTTCGCAACTCCAAATAATAGATACGAGTATTAAGGAATGAAAAATAGGAGAAACAAAAAGAGACTTAACAGTGCAGGAATGAAAAACTGCTAAAGATATTCGTGAGGTATTAACTAGAGAAATCCGCAAAAGACATTTAAAGTAAAAATAGAGAATACACTCCGTGCTATTATTATTTAATCAGTATAAAATATATAATATACAATAAGAAGTGATGCAAAAAAAAATAACTATTCGTAATAAAGGCAATAATAATCAATGACAGTCTGAATTAAATTTTCAGACCATTATCGAAACTGAATGTAATCAATGTAGTGAGGAAAAAATGATTTTCCTTGCTAGTCGCAATATAACTACTAATGGTGAGGAAAAGTTTTATTGTTATAATTGTGCTACTGATACTATTAACAAATTACAAGACCCATTATTTGAATTTATTGATGTTGAACAGCCTAAAGAAGTTATTTTAGCTGATTTAATTGGTAGATTAAATGTTTTAAAACAAAACTTGAATATAAACACCGAAACTAGTAATAATGTTAAGGAAAACACCAAGGGAAATAATACTACTAATACAAATACTAGTAAACCACAAAACACAAGCACAAATACCACACAAACTCCTATAAATGACCCACAAATTACAAAACCGAAAACGGAACCGCAGCAAAAAGTGGCAACTCCAACGAAAACAGCGGAGAACCCAAGAAAAGAAACTGCGGAGGCAGAAAAGGGAAAGGAGAGAACTACAAAAGAAACTAGGGAGAGCGAACAGGAAAGCAAAAGTAGAATTGAGGAAAATAAAACAGAAGACTTTATCCTTGAACAAGTAAGAAATCAGAAGACTTGTGCTAATCCTAATTGCCGTAAACTAATCACTGCTAATAATTATCAAATAGCTGATGGTTGTTTAAGTTGTAAGCCTGACGACCGCCAAGAAGCGATTAAAAGAAGTGCGAGGGAAGCCAATAAGTATTATCAAAGATACATGGAAGAACACAAAAAGTCTAATTGTTCGTTTTGTGATAGTGTCATTAATGAGGGCAATGAAAGAGTGGAATTATATAATGAGGAAGGTATCCCTTATTGAAAGTGTCAAGTTTGTTCAGAACAAAAACGAGAACCAAAACCCCAACCGCCATTAAATGATTTTTCACCAGTTAAGGAAAAACCTCAATCAACTATAACCAATAATGAAAAAGGTGATAGTTCTTGATGTGGTGGTTCTTTATGTCGAGCTAGAATAACTACTGATAATCCTCCTGTTGAAGTAATTAACCCCCAACACCAAATTCTTAAAAGATGTTATAAGTGTGTTTACATAACTAAAAAAGAAAAGAACCTACCAGTTGATAGTAATGATTTAGTTAAGCCCTGAAAAGATGAGGAAGTTAGTGAAAAAGAAACAAAAGAAGCAGTTGAAAATGTAGAAGTAGATGATATCCAAAAAGAAATAAATCGTTTAATGGAGTTAAAAAGAAAAAAAGAACTTCAATCTAAACAAGGTCAAGTTGAAAAGAAATTATCGGAAGCAAATAATAATATTTTTGAATGCGGAACTTGACAAGATTTATTCACAAAAGAAAGATTACCCCATTTATCAGGTAGAGTTAGATTATTCTATTTAGACCCCCCTTATGGCATAGCTTATAAAGGATTTGAATATGAGAAACTAACTAATGGAGGCAATTGAGTAGTGAACGGAGTAGACTTTTCTTTTATTCCTCGGGCAGCTGAATTTTTAACTCAAGATGGAATGATGATAATGTGGAATACTTTAAAGAACTGTTTGGACTTAAAGGAGTATATTCAAAAGCATAAAAAAAAATGAAAGGCTACTGTTCTTTATTGAGTAAAACCAGTCTTTACCACTTTTGGATTGAACCCAATTAAAAACCATTTGGTAATTGAGGGAATAATTTGTATTACTGTGGGAGGTAAAACTCTAACTAACGATTGATACCACGGAACTATTTTCAGTCATCCCTCCAAGCGGAGTATGGACTGGATAAAGAAATATTTATTTAGTAGCGATTTCAAAGTATTTGATGAGAACTCAGCTAATGAAGAGTTTCAATCAGCTAGAAGAATATATTCCCATAACCCTGAAACAGGAAATCCTTATGCCCATTGAACTAGAGAAACTGAAAGTGGTAGAAAAGAAGCAATGACTGGCATTGCTTGAAAGCCTTTAACCCTCTATTCTGAGTTAACTAATTTATATATTAAATCAACTAGACCTTTAAATGCTGATGATTATATTGTTGACTTGTTTAGTGGTGCTTCAAGTGGTAGTTCTTATATTACTTCGAGGCTTTATAATACTAAATACTGAGCTTCGGAATACGACCAAGAAACTCATAAGTATTTGGTTGAATACTTAATACCTTTTATGGATAAGTTCTTAAAAGCCGACAAAACCTTTGTTGATGTATTCGAAAAGGTGAAAGATAGTTGTATGTGTATCAGTTATGAACCAATTGGAGATAAAAGAAAAAGAGCTAATAGGGAAAAGGATTTAGAAACAAGAATTAACGAATTGCAAGAAATTAATAAGCGACTATTAACTGAACAACAAAAGTTAATTAGGAGCAGTGCTGAGGATATAAAAAGGAGAAGTTTTGAACAGGCAACTCTTAAAGGAATTGTTAATTCTGCAACTAATACTTTTGAAATTCTAAAAAAACAATTAGAAAAAATGGAGGTATTAAATAATAATAGCACGGAGAAAAAAGTATAAAATAAATTAAATAAAAAAAAATGCAGTTAAAAACAGAAATAAATAAAGCAGAGTTGATTAAAAAATATGTAGAACGCAGTAATTACCATTTTGCGGTGATTAATAACAAACCTGTTTTATTAAGAAATAGAAGTTCAGTGCCTTTATGGAAGTATAAATATGAAAATACTGACTATTCTACTGCTTATTATAAGTTAGATGAAGCAGGCACTTGAATATCCTTTATGTTTTGGGATTTAAGACCTAAACAAGGTAAGAGATTACCAGCTTTATCAATTTTTATTTATAACAAACAACATGGTCTTCAATATCGGTTGTTTTGGAGTAAGTGAAAAGGAGAAACTATTAAATTCAGTTTTGACAAAAAATGACATGAAATCATTACTGTCCCTGAGGATTACCAAGGAGCTGAAAAATATTGCTTGGAGTTAAAGTTAAGGTCTGAAAAAAAAAGTGAAGAACAAATAAAACAAGAAACTGAAGTTCTTTCTAAAAAAGATAAGACCTTTATTTATGTATGGGATATGACTATCCCCTATGCTAATTTCGTTTTTGATAGTCTTAGCCCTTATATTAAAAAAGATGAGATAATTATTGCTTTACCTAGTGAACAGTATACTTTACTCGAACCTTGAAAAAAAGCTAATTATACTACTATTGGGATTGATATAAATGATAAGACTTGTGATATATTAACTGACTTCTTTGAAGTGAATACTGCGAAATGAAATGAATGGATGAAAGGTCGTTCAGACTGTCGCACTAGATATGGTATACTAAAGAATGTAGGGTTGATTATTGGTTATTTACCTAGTTTTCAAATGCCGTGGTCATCAGGCGATAGCCAAACTGAATGATTTAGACATATTATCGAGGTATGAGGAAAAGGCGTTCCCATGTGCATCAATGGCAGTCATAGCTTTTCTTTTTACACAGTTAATAGAATGGTTCAAAAAATTGAATGCCCACCTATTAATCAAACAATAACTTTACCTACTAGTCTAGTTAATCGTGAAATAGGAGCTTGAAATAAAGTGTTATTATTTAACTTACCCTCAGTTCCTAAATTAGCTTTTGATAGTGAAAAGTATGATGATGAATTTAAAAAACAAACTGTCTTGATAGAACAAGCAGAAATGGAGGATTATGAAGTAGACACTTTCGAGAAATAAAATAATACTATGAATAAACTAACAACTTTCCAAAAAATATTAAATGTAGTCGAAAAATTTACTAAGTGATTTTTTATGGTATCACCAGCTTTGTATGTGATACTTAATTACTTTTTTATCATTACTGAAAAACAACGAACTACTCCATTAGGGATTACTTTTTTAATTATATCAATTATTTACTTCATATTTTGTTGTATTTTCTTTTGGAAAAACAAAGATATATATTTAGGATACTAACATGACAGAAAACACATATTCTCAGAGAGAATTAAAAACAACAATATTAACTATTTCCGAAAAAATGGAATTAATGGATAAGAATGGTTTTTCTTATTACATATTAAAGTTTAATACGGATAAGATTGATACTATGTTTGCCTTTTCCCGTAAAGGAAAGATTGGTGATAAATGACACGATAATAAAGACCTTGAATGATGTATGGAGTTAACTGCTGGTGATACTTATGAGTTTACTTATTATGTTTCTGATAGAGGCACTCCTATATTATATGAATGAAGAAAAGTAAACGAATTTTTAATATAAAATATGAACGATAAAAAACAAATTGAAAAGAAAATCATAATTGAATTAAGAGACAATTTAATGCACTTAATCAATATTAATAAGAAAAAGAAAGATGACTTAGTTAGGCGATTAGCAACAATAGCTAGTTTTCAAACTAGGATAGCTGAATTAGTCATGTATCAATCTATTGTAGATGAGAAAGGAACTCCTAATTATGAATTATTGGATGCTTGGATGAAAATAAGAAATCACCAATATGAGGAACAAGGTAGAAAAGATAAAGATAAAACCTTTACTTTAACTGATATTTGAAACGAAATCATTAAAGATATTAATGTAATAATTGAGGATATGATTAAAGAGGGATTAATTAATAGTGCTGGCGATGTCGAATATAAACCTAGCAAGGAGTTAGAATTTGTCCATACTCCTAAAAAATGAATATATTAGTATTATGTCAAATATTTACGATGAAAACAACCCTTTCTATGATGCAAAACTAATTGCTAGAAAAAAGCATTATCGTAAATTGCATGAAACCGAAACTGAAAGGAAAATGAGGGATAAAATAAAGTTAGACCTCATGAATAATTACGAAATAAATAATGAGGAGGATAAACTAGTTCTTGAAACTAAGTTTGGAAAAGGTAGGTTTAGAAGAGATATGCCTAAAAACTATAATCAATTGTTAGATGCTCAAAAAGCTCAAGCGGTTGAGGATGTATTAGATACAGTTGTTGATAGCATTATAGATGGAAATCAACCTAAGTAATAATGTCAAAAAAAGGAGTTATTCTTAATTCTGAAAGTGCTTGAATAGAGGAAACAGTTAAATATGCGAATACTCCTTATGAACTTAGATTTTTTAGAATAGGTTATCTCTATAAAGATAGAAAATATTATTCTAGTCTATGAGATAGCAAATGAATACCTGATATACGAAAGGCATTAGCAAGTAATGAAAAAAATGTATTTATTGACTTGCTTAAAGTAATTAAAATGGAAATAGAAAACCAAATAGCCGATTATGAAAGTATCTATTTACCAAACGAGAATGAAGATTAAATGAACAAACCAACCACCTTATACGAACATTTAAAAAGCAATTTTAAAAAACTTAAAATTGTTTGCGACTGAGATGAAGTAATCCAAGCCTGTGAGCCTTATGCTTATTGAATAGCAGCTAATAAAGAAAAAGTTGAAAGTTGCGACTGAAGTGATGCTCAATGTGAATTTCCTAAATACTTTTGACATTATTGATTCATTAATCCCCCACTTATTGAATATTCCCCCTACGGTTCTAAAAATAAGGTTTATGAAAATCTTTTAAATAGACTTGATTATAAAGAAAGAATGGAAAAGCAAGTAGGTTATAAAAATTCTCCTGATTTTTATTATCATGCTCCCTTTCTAACTATTGCGGAAGATTTATTAGAATTAATAAAAGAAAAAAGAATAGCAAAGCTAATATTCTTATCAGCTTATGACAAGAGAAAGTTTCCTAATGGAGACCCACGGAAGATAGAAATATTTAAACAAACTTTTTATAATTTTCATAAAGTTACGATATGAGATACAAAAAAAGCAGTTGATAGTTCAGCTTGGGAACAAAGTTTTTTAAATGATTGTGAAATAAGGCTAGAATTAATCCCTTTTGACAATGAAACCCAAGGACAATCCAAAGCTGAATGGATTAAACGGAATGCTTCGAACTTTGATTTAGTAATTGATGATAATCCGAATATTTGTAAGAAAATAATTGAAAATAATAACCAACCTCTATTTGGTTCTAGTTCTACTTATGTAGCAAATGCTCATATGACAGTTATTGCCCCCTATTATCCAACTATTAAGCATGATGAAAGAGTATTATTGGTTAAAAATGAAGTAAGCGAACTAAAGAAAGAGGATTTTAAATAAGAAATAGTGAATGTATTAGCTATTGATTTTGGGACTGGTTGAACCTCCGCTTTATTAAAGGATAATGAAATGTTTTCCTTTAAGAGCATTTGGAACAAAAACCCCCAATGTCATATCTTTTTTTTAAAGAACCTTATAACTAAATATGAAATTAATATTCTTATTTATGAGGGAAGTCCTACCATTCATCAAATAAGAGATACTTCTAGTTTTAAAGCTTACTGGAAAATATTTGAAAAGGTAATTAGTTTCAGTCAAACCCAAAAAGTAGATGGTTGTCCTTTCTTTCCTTGAGAAGTTAGAAAGTATCGTGATGAGATAAGGAAATACAAATGAATAGTGGAAAAGGAATTAAGAGAAACATATGCTCCTTATAATTGTCATTTTCACCCTGATTTAAAATGCCATTATAAATGTCCTAATATGAAAAAACTTTATGACCGAGCTGAACAAGATGGTTATGAATGGATAGGGGAAAAAAGGAGGAACGAGCTAGATGCCCAATGTTTATTTGAAATGTGGCAAGCCAAAGTAAGAAATAACGACACTGTCTTTTTGGAAAAACGAAACCAAATCCATTATAAAAAACTAATATATAAGTTAATTAGGAAACAAGGGCGAAATAAAACTAATCGGCTTAACAATTATAAGGAAAAATGCCAGCAAATAACGAACTAACAATAAAACAATCGCAAACTAAAAAATATAAGCAAATATTAAACACTAGCACTAATAAACCTAATAATACTCAGCTTTTAGGAGTAGTTAATTGTCAAAAGTGTCGCAAACCCCAGCCTAATACTGAATGATACATTATTAATCTTTGCACTAACTCCAAGTGTTATTTACAGAACATAACTAAATATGTTAGGAACTGATTTTTTTGTGAGCCTTGTTATGGTTTAGCTAAGCATCAAGCAAGATGTTTTAAATGTAATACTCTTAAGTCCCAAACTTGATTTTTAGGTGGTTGGGTATTTCCCCAACCAAAGGTGTCAAAATGCCCAAACCCCTTTTTTTAGTTGAATACACTCCGTGCTATTATTATTTAATCCTTATAAAATATATAATATAAATAAAAACATATGGTAGAAAATAAAAAAAATATAAAGGATAACGAAAACATTACTAGTGAAAAGGATTTAACCCTCCAAATTATACAATTATTGACTGAGATAAAAGATTTGGCAACTGAAATAAACGAAAAAATGGAAGGTATGGCAAAAGAAGAGGAGGAAAAAGAATGACAATGTGATGGTTGCGAGAGTTGAGATGTAGGAGCTGTTTCTAAACAAGTGAACAAATTTACTTTTTGTTCTGAAGATTGTTATAATGAATGAGCAGAAGAAAAAGAGGATGAATAGTTAAATATAGGAGATGGAACTAGACCAAGAAAAAATTAAAGTTTTACGGGAAAGAGGTCGCATAATAAGTGATATTCGTAAGTTTTTAAAGAAAAGAGATTTTGTTGAAGTGTCAACTCCTACTTTGGTTAAAGTTGCCTCAGGCTCAGAGAATGCTCAACCAATTGAAGTAAATATTGATGCTGATAACAAATATTTGAGAACCTGTCCAGAAGTTGAATTAAAAAGATTAGTCGGAATGGGCTTGAATAAAGTTTTTGAAATTGGTAAATCATTCCGACGAGAAAAGGAGGATAAAACTCACCTTACTGAATTTACTTTAATGGAGTTGTATTATGTTGATGTTAGTTTAGAGTATTTGATAGATGTTATAGTTCTACCATTATTAAGGATAGATAATAAGGAAACTAGAAGATTAACTTATTACGAAGCAATTAATTTATTTGGAAAAGACTTTGAAAAAAACTTAACTGAACCCACTTTAATTTATGATTTTCCCATTGAATATTCAGCTTATGCTAAAAAAAAAATAGTTAACAAAAATGGTTGAATTTATAAAGTATCTGAAAGAGCTGAAGTATACATTGATGGAATTGAAGTAGCTAATATTTATACAGTAGTGAATGATTTTGAAGAACAAGACAAAAGGTTAAAGAGTGGAGTTTATCCAGTTCCTTATGATGAAGAGTTAATTAACATATTAAAGAAAGATTTTCCTCATACTGTTGGAGCTAGTATTGGGATTGATAGATTAATTATGCTTCTATTAAAGAAAAAAAGTATTAGTGATGTCTAAAGTTCAAGATAATGTAATTTATAAATATAATCATAAAGAAAGGACTTTTTACCGAAAACAAGGAGAGGGGGGCAGTTGATTTCCATTATATTTTATAGGAGGACAAGTAGAGGATATTAAATTGGATTTAAAAGAAACTAAATCATTAATTACTACTACTTATCAAGATAATTTTGATAACTATACTATTAAAGTTTGAGAACACACCAAAGGTAATTTAAACTTTTGATTTTATGACCCTAATAATTATCAACTTGACCAGTATCAAGTATATTACGCTAAAGCTGATAAAAACAAAGACCTTTATTTTGAATTAGACCCTTTGCTTCATTTACTTAGAGATGGGGAATGAGCTAGGCAACAAGATTATCATTATGACTTTAATCCAGCTATAGGTAAGTTTATTTTTGATGAAATGATTGGTTTAAAAGAAACAATTAAAAATCAAGAAGCTCCCATTGTTATGCTTCCAGCTGAGAGAGGTTGAACTTTAATGCCTTGAGCAAATACTGGTTGGAATACTGTTGGTATTGAGTTATTTGAAGAAAAACCTGATGTAATTAATATGAAATGAATAAAGGCTGACTTCTTTAAAATGGAATGTTGAAGAGAAATGCTTGAACCAGCTTTAGTGATTGCCAATATTCCTATGTTTGAATTACCTACTAGTCAAGCAACTAAACCTGAAAAAAACCCTCGCAAACTTTGATTAGAAAATATCTTTAAAGTCTTTGGTAAATATCCTTTAATAATTAGAGGTGCACCTAACTTTTTATTTTGAGCTTTAAGGAATAATGAAAACTGACCCAAACCTGATAAAATAATTAAACTCCCCAAGGCTGTTAATTTTAGATATGAGCCTTTTAATACTGTTCTTTATTGCTTTAATGGTGTCAATATAGGAGAGTGAAAACCTGAATACGATAAACTAGAAACTAAATATAGAAATTATGACAACAAGTTACGATAATTGAACTTGGGATACTAATCCTGATAAAATAAAACCTGAGTGGAGGAAGTATGTTCATACTGATAAAGCTAATAATAAATGACCAAAAGCAACTAGTCAACTGTTAGCTAATTGAGTATATGAACTCGTTAGACCAAAAATAGAAAACCCTGCTTTTTGTGAGGGATATATTTTAGATATTGGTTGTGGACAAGGAAACTTAAAAAGACCTTGGAAAGAAGCTAAATATAATACTCTTGGGATTGATATTGAGGAACACCCTGAAGTAGATTTGTTAGCTGATTTCCTTGCTTTAAAAAAAAGTGAACTACCTAGTAAAGAACCAGCACTAATATTATGCAGTTTTCCCTATCATAAAGGATTACCTGAACTAGCTTTTGACAAAATTATTGAATTGTTTGGTAAAAATGTTCCTATTATTTTTTGAGGAACTCCTCGTTTCAGACTTTGTTCTAAATCTACTAGTAAAAGATATCAAAAGTTCATAAGTGGTTTTTATCCTCCGATTGAGGGAATAATTACTGTAGCTGATGAGGTAAATAACTCTCCACCCTTTTTTCAGTGCGAAGTATATTTATTCAATTTAGGTTTAAAAGGTCATTGATTTTACCCTTACTCTAAATAATGGCATTCCGACAAAAGGGACAGACATACAGCAATAAGTTTAAAAAAACTCCTAAAGAAACAGTAGTTTATACTCCTCTCAATTTATCTTACTTTATTTATTCCAAATTAAAAGACTTCTTTCCGGTCAGTTCAATCATTGTTGACCCTTGTGCAGGGGGGGGTTCATTGCTTAAGCCTTGAAAAGAAAAAGGCTATCAAACTTATAGGATAGATATAAATCCTGAGTCTAAGGCTAATGAAACAACTGACTTCTTAAAAATAACTAATTGGGATAATAGACCTAAACCTGATTTAATTATTTGTAATCCTCCTTTTAATGGCTTGTTTCCTAGAATGGCTCCTGAGGTATGACTAGATAAATTAGTTGAGTTATTTGGTAAAGAGCAACCCCTAGTATTATTTACTACTTATCAAATGAGAATATGTCATTCAGTCAAGAGTAAGCGATACCAAAAATGGTTAAAAAATTGACCCACAATTAGTTCGATTTTATGCTTACCTGATGATATATTTAAACCCTATTCAATCAATAGCGAAGTTATATTTTTTAATTTAGGTAAATTAAAACCCCATTATTTTTTAGCCGAAATTACTCTCCCAACTTATGACCCTTTTGAATAATTCCTCCGTGCTATTATTATTTAATCCATAAAATATAAATAAATAGTAATTATGGTAATAAGCAAAAAAAAAAAAAAAAAAAAAAAAAAAAATAAAAAAATTATAAAAATTATTGTGTATTATTTTTATATTTTGTGTTCTTGGTGGTCTGACTTATTATGG
>Ga0190269_10000691_pt1 | contig 16900 bp, 9 predicted proteins | sample Popmic249IS_FD_133749 | JGI IMG/M metagenome (GOLD analysis project Ga0190269, IMG submission 133749) | Populus adjacent soil microbial communities from riparian zone of Blue River, Arizona, USA - 249 IS | ecosystem: Environmental > Terrestrial > Soil > Riparian zone | place: USA: Arizona...
TCGACGCGAAGCCGGTCGACGGCTACCGCGGCGACACCGCACGGGCGGTCGCCGAGCTGCGGGCGCGGGTGTCCGACGGCTGGCGGGCCGTACTGGTCTTCGAGGGCCCCGGCTCCGCACAGCGGGCCACCGAGACACTCCGCGAGGCCGATCTGGGCGCACAGCTGGTCGGCGACGTGCCATCGGCGCCGGAGGCCCGGTCGGTGCTGGTGACCACCGGGCAGCTCGCCGGCGGCTTCCTGCTGGAGAGCGCCCAGCTGGTGGTGTTCACCGAGTCCGACCTCACCGGCGCGCGAGCGGGTTCGGGCCGCGAGCGCGGGCGGATGCCGTCCCGGCGCCGGAACGCGGTCGACCCGCTGCAGCTGCAGCCCGGTGACTACGTCGTGCACGAGCAGCACGGCGTGGGCCGCTACGTCGAGATGATCAAGCGGACGATCAACGGCGGCGAGCGCGAGTACCTCGTGCTCGAGTACGCGCCGAGCAAGCGCGGCCAGCCGGGCGACCGGCTCTTCGTGCCGACCGACTCGCTGGAGCAGCTGACCCGGTACGTGGGCGGTGAGCAGCCGGCGCTGCACAAGATGGGCGGCGCCGACTGGCAGAAGGCCAAGGGCCGGGCACGCAAGGCCGTCAAGGAGATCGCCGGGGAGCTGATCCGGCTCTACGCGGCACGCACCAGCACGAAGGGCTTCACGTTCTCCGCCGACACCCCGTGGCAGCGCGAGCTGGAAGACGCGTTCCCGTACGTCGAGACGCCCGACCAGTTGGCCGCGATCAACGAGGTCAAGGCCGACATGGAGAAGCCGTACCCGATGGACCGGGTGATCTGCGGCGACGTCGGCTACGGCAAGACCGAGATCGCGGTCAGGGCCGCGTTCAAGGCGGTGCAGGACGGCAAGCAGGTCGCCGTGCTGGTGCCGACGACGATCCTGGCGAAGCAGCACTTCACCACGTTCTCCGAGCGGATGGCGCAGTTCCCGGTCAAAATCGCCCAGCTGTCCCGGTTCCAGACCGACGCCGAGGCGGCCGACACCGTCGCCAAGCTGGCGACCGGAGAGATCGACATCGTGGTCGGCACCCACCGGCTGCTCCAGCCCTCGACCCGGTTCAAGGACCTCGGGCTGGTCGTCGTCGACGAGGAGCAGCGCTTCGGCGTCGAGCACAAGGAGCAGCTCAAGCAGGTACGCACCGCGGTAGACGTGCTGACGATGTCCGCGACGCCGATCCCGCGGACGCTGGAGATGTCGCTGACCGGCATCCGCGAGATGTCGACGATCCTCACGCCGCCGGAGGAGCGGCACCCGGTGCTGACGTTCGTCGGCCCGTACGAGGAGAAGCAGATCGGTGCGGCGATCCGGCGGGAGTTGCTCCGCGAGGGGCAGGTGTTCTACCTGCACAACCGCGTCGAGTCGATCGAGCGGGCCGCGGCGCGGCTGCGGTCGATGGTGCCCGAGGCGCGGGTCGCGGTGGCGCACGGCCAGATGAACGAGGACGCGCTCGAGCGGGTCATGCTGGGCTTCGACGACAAGGAGTACGACGTCCTGGTCTCGACCACGATCGTCGAGTCCGGTCTGGACATTCCGAACGCGAACACGCTGATCGTCGAGCGGGCCGACGTGCTGGGCCTCTCGCAGCTGCACCAGATCCGCGGCCGGGTCGGGCGTGGGCGGGAGCGCGCGTACGCGTACTTCCTGTACCCGCCGGAGCGGCCGCTCACCGAGACGGCCCACGACCGGCTGGCGACGATCGCCCAGAACTCCGACCTGGGCGCCGGTATGGCCGTCGCGATGAAGGACCTGGAGATCCGCGGGTCCGGCAACCTCCTCGGCGGTGAGCAGGCGGGCCACATCGCGAACGTCGGGTTCGACCTGTACGTCCGGCTCGTCGGTGAGGCGGTCGCGGAGTACAAGGGCGAGCGCACGGAGATCGAGTCCGAGGTGAAGGTCGATCTGCCGGTCGACGCCCACCTGCCGCACGACTACATCCCGGGCGAGCGGCTGCGGCTGGAGGCCTACCGCAAGCTGGCCGGCATCACCACGGCAGAGGAGCTCGCCCAGGTGCGCGAGGAGATCCGCGACCGGTACGGCAACCCGCCGGAGCCGGTGGAGAACCTGTTCGCGGTGGCGGCGTTCCGGGTGAAGGCGCGCGCGGCGCACATCACCGAGGTGTCGCTGCAGGGGCGCCAGGTGCGGTTCGCGCCGATGCGGCTGGCCGAGTCGAAGGTCATGCGGCTGCAGCGGCTCTACCCGGGCGCGATGTACAAGCAGGCGGTGGACGTCGTGCTGGTTCCGCGCCCGAGCACGGCCCGCGTCGGCGGCCAGCCGCTGCGCGACACGGCGCTGCTCGACTGGGCGGCCGACTTCCTCGACGCGATGGTGCCGGAGCCCGCTCAGCGTCCCTGACCACCGCGCTCCGCGAGAACGCCACGAAGTCCCCCTACCCCGAGCCGGGAGAGGGGGACTTCGTGGCTCATCGGCGCAGGAGGCTCCTGGGCGCAGCGGTTCAGCGGCGTCGCGGTTCAGCGGCGTCGCGGTTCAGCGGCGTTGCGGTTCAGCGGCGGAGTGCGGCGGCGAGTTGGGCGCAGAACCGGCCGAAGCGTTCCGGGTCGGCGAGATCCTGCGCGGTCACGAACGGCACCGTCCAGCCCGCCTCGGTGAGGCGATTCAACCGCGCCCGGTCCCGGCGGAACTGCTCGCTGTTGCCGTGCCATGCCCCGTCGTACTCGACGGCGACGCGTACCGCGGGCCAGGCGAGATCGACCCGAGCCACGAAGGTGCCGTCGGCGCGCACGATGTACTGCGGCAGCGGTGCGGGGAAGCCGGCTCGTACCAGCCGAACCCGGGTACGGCTCTCCTGCGGTGACTCGGCACGGGCGTCGGCGAGGCGGATCGCGGCGGCGGCTCCACTCCGCGGCTTCGCCGCTGCCCAGGCCGCGAGGGTCTGGCTGCTCACGTAGCGGTGGGACAGCAGCACGTCGAGCGCGGCCACCGCCTCGACGCTGTCCGGTTCCCGCGCGATCTCCCAGGCCGTGCGCGCCGGAACGGTGACCGGCGGCGGGCCGGGCAGCACCTGCGCCGCCGGTAGCACCCCGTGATGTATCCGCAGGCCCTTGGCGCGGCACCGGCTGGTCGACGGCGCGAGCACCTGCACCGGTTCGTGCGGCCGGCCGAGCGGTAGACCCTGCAGACACGCGGCCGACCGACCCGTCACCGCCGATCCGGCGGGCAGGATCAGGCCGGCTGCCCGGCACCGGAGCGCATGCGTGTCCGGCACCTCGGCATCCACGTAGACGTCGTGGAACACCCGCCGCCACGCCGAGCCGTACAGTTGCTTGCGGGTCAGCAAGCCCCGCTCGATGGCCGCCGATCCGCGGAAGATGCGGCCGACGAGCTGCGGCGGGCGATGCGGAACTCGGGGCATGCCCCCAGCCTGCTGGCTCGCCCTCGACCCCAACCGCCGTCCACAGGCCCCACGGACGTCCACAGCCCCGCGCACGTCCCCCGATCCCACGGACGTCCCCCGACCCGCGGACGTCCCCCGACCCGCGGCTGAGCCACGAAGTCCCCCTACCCCGAGCCGGGATAGGGGGACTTCGTGGCTGATCTGCGTCAGCGCATGAGTGCGTCAGTGCGTCAGGGGTTGCGGTGGGACTCGTAGCGGAATCCTCGGCGCCCGAAGACCACGCGCGTGCCGGGCGTGAGCGTCACCTTGCGGTGCGGCTCCAGGCGCGTCCAGGACTCGCTGTTCGGCGGGGCGATGTGCGTCCCGTTCGCCGACGCCAGGTCGACCACGTTCACGTCCCAGCCGTCGAGCTCGATGCGGGCGTGGATGCGCGACACGACTCCCTTGGGGTCGTCGATGCGCAGCGCGCGCGCCCGCCCCTGCAGGACGGCGTCGTCCCGCTCGGGCTCCCGGCCGACCACGTAGTCGGTGTCGAGCCGGAACGTCGCGCCGTCGTCCAGGACCAGTAGTCCCAGCGGCGGGCGGGGGCCGGTCCGCGACACGTGCGTGAGCTGCGCCATCGAGATGCCGCAGACCGCGCAGTACGGCACCCGCGGGTCGTTGAAGTGGTCGTTCTTGCAGTAGATGCCGAGCACGATCGGCCGGGCGTCGGCTTCCTCGGCGCCGTCCGCGGGTACCGGACCCGGCGGCCGCTGGGCGTCGGCGGGCGGCAGCGGTCCGGAGGTCTGCGACCGGTCCTCGACCTCGGCCTGGTCGCCGATGAGCAGCACGGCCTCGAACGGTGCGGCCGGGTCGAAGCCCCCGGCCTGCTGCGCCGCCGGCGGCGCGGACGCCGGTTGGAGGGCCGGGTCGGGAACCGGCTGCTCCGGCAGGACCGGGGACGGGCCGGTCGGGACGTGCACCGGCCCGGCGTGCGGAGCCGCCTGGTCGAACGGCGCAGGCGGCATCGGCCGGTCGGCGTGGCCCCCTGGCGGGGGAGGCGGCAGGGCCTGGTCGCCGAAGGGCGCCTGCGGTGCCTGGTCGCCGTAGGACGGTGGCGCGGGCAGCGGCGTCTGGTCGCCGAAGGAGGGCGGCGGTGCCGGGTCGTCGAAGGCCGGCGGGGGAGGCGGCGGCGTCTGGTCGCCGAGGGACGGCGGCGGTGCCGGGTCGTCGAACGTCGGCGGCGGTGGCGGGTCGTCGAACGTCGGCGGCGGTGGCGGCGGAGCCGCGTCGTCGGACGGTGCGGGTGGCGGCCCGGGAGGGGCCGGCGGTACCGGCGGCAGGGGATCGTCGACCGGCGGCGCCGGTGCGGAGAACGACGCCGGCGGCTCGTACCCGCCACGCTGCACGGACGCGGCGCCGCGGGTCGGAGCCGGATCGCCGGGTGTTCCCGGCTCGACGTCGCTCGGGGCGTCGAGTAGGGAAGTGGCCGGCCGCGGGGTGGCCGCGGAGTCATCGGCGAACGGATCGAACGCCTCGGTGCGCTGCACCGCCTCCTCGTCCGACCGATCGATCGGCGGCACCGCAGCGAGCGGCGCGGGCGGCGTCGGCGGGGGTGCCGAGGACACCGCAGGCGACGGCGGGAACGGCGCGGGCGGCTCGACGGGCACCGGCGCGGGGGCCGACTCGACGGGCGGAACGGGCTCGCGCGGAGGAAGGGGCGCGATCGGCGGAACCGACCGGAGCATGGGGGCGGGCGGAGCCGGCGGTGCTGCCGGCGACGGCGCGGCCGCCACCGCCGACGGGACGCCGAACACGAACCCGCCCGCGCGCACCACTCCGGCGTCCAGCCGTGACCAGGGGTCGTGCGGCGACCCGCCCAACGTGTCGAGCGCACCGCGGATCACCCGCGCCGGTGCCGGGATCATTCGGTCGACCCACGTGACCGCGTCGCGGCCGTCGAGCACGATCTCGCCGTCGTCGGTGACGACCGAGACCTGGGCAGCGCCGTGCACGATCACCGCGACGCCGTCCCCGACCGGTCCGAACGCCGCCAGCGGTGGGAAGTCCATGTCCTGGTTGCCCGCCGTCAGCAGCAGGCTCGCGAGCCTCCGGCCGAGTCGACGACCGTCGCCGCCCGCGGCCGACGCGATCGCGTCCAGCACCTCGGCCGTGCGCTCGTCGTCGCCTTCGGGTGCTGCGTAGAGCAGGACCAGGTCGCCGTACCGGGCGAGCAGCCCGGAGCCGGAGACCGGCGCGAGTGCCCGGTCGTCCGGCTTCTCGTCGGTGTTACCTGTGGTCACACGAACCTCCCACCCCGGAACCGCCAGTGGATCGAGAACACCCGCATCGAGCCGTTCGCGAAGATCCAGACTGCCATCCAAACCAGGATGAAGAGAATCCAGTAGGAAAGTGACTGCAATCCACTGAGACCTGCGATACCCGGCACGGCCCCGGTCAGCAGCAACGCCCACACGAGCAGGCCTTCGTTGATGAAGGTGAGCAGGCCGAACAGCGTCGGCCAGTCCTTCTCCCACCGCCACTGCATCAGGAAGTGGTACAGCAACTCCCAGAGAACGCCGAGCACCGTCACCGTGACCAACACGGTGTACGCGATCCGGTACTTACCGCCGATACCCGTACCGAGCGGCAGCACCGGGGTGACGAACAGCGTCACCAGACCGCCGATGACCAGCGTGAACACGATCCGACTCTGGATCCGACCCCACAGCGTGGGAAGCATGCTTGACTCCTGTCCTTGTACGTGGGGATCAGATCAGATCTGCTGGTTCCGCGCCCACTTGAGCCACTGGCTCACCGAGCGGCCCGGGCCGATCCGCTTGCAGAATCCGCGCCGGGCCAGGTCGTCGGCGATCTCCTGGGCGGCCACCTGGAGACCGAGGAACGTGTCGACGCCGGGGAAGTAGCCACCCAGGGTCGGCGAGCCGGACGCGTACATGCGGCCCTCGCCGTTCGCGGTGTTCTTGAGCTCGAACGTCCGCTCCACGTCGAGGCGGCCCACCGGGTTGCGGCCGACGTTCGTGTGGTCCATGAGGTCGGCCAGGAGCCGGTGCTCACGGATGTCGGCCTCGAGGCCGGTGCAGTCGATGATGAAGTCGGCCGAGATGTCGGTGACCTGCCCGTTGCCGAGCTTCACGCGGCTGATCGTCCGGCCGTCCGGACCGATGTTCACGGCCTCGGCCGTGCCCTCGAGCGTGTGGTACCAGTTCTGCGCTCGCCCGGCGTCCATCTGCGCCTGCCAGCGACGCCGCCACGGCGTGTTCGTGCCGCCCATCTCCTTGTACGCCTCGGCTCGCTCGGCGCCTTCCAGCTTGCGGATCTTCGCCTTGAGCTGGCCACCCCAGACCGATTTGGGGTAGTTGAAGCCCTGGTAGGCGAACCCGTTGCCGCCCGGGCGTCGCAACCAGGCGTTCTTGCCGTGCGGGCCGCGGACGTACGTGCGGAACAGGTGGACGATCTGCGTCTGCAGTCCGTACTTCTCCCGGTCGTCCATCAGCCGCTGGAGCACGCGGGACGCGACGATGCCGCCACCGCGGACCAGTGCCGTGCCCGGCCGGGACTTCAGGAACGTGTAGACGTGCTCGTGGTCCTCGTACGCGTTGACCACGTGGTGGAAGTCCTGGTGCTTGGTGCGGAACTCCTGCAGCTCGGGCAGGAACTTCAGGCCCGGGTAGCCGACGCCGACGTGCACGTACTGCGAGCGGTAGGCGACGCGCTTGGTCTGGGCGGCGCCGTCCGGCGGGGTCAGGATCGTGAAGTAGCCGCCGCCGTGACGTCGGCGCACCATCCGGACCTGGCCCTTGACGAGCATGTCCCACCAGCGGATGCGCTTGGCCTCGCGCTCGAGGTTCTCGAACACCATGCCGGCGCGCGGGGTGTAGAAGTCGGCGAACATCGGCTCGACCAGCACCTGCCACGCGGCCTTGAGCGACTTGTCCTTGAGGGACTCTTCCATCGCGTAGGACGGGAAGCCCCAGATGTTGTCGGGGCGCGACGCGGAGTCCGACCGGATGCGCTCGGGCCGCGGGATCTGCGAGACCCGGGTCAGGTACTGGTACGGCTGCCACGGGGTGTCGATGTTGGACAGGATGCGGATGTTCTCGGTCGGGACGCCCGCGATCCGCAGGTAGTCAACGGTCACGAACGAGCCGATGCCGCCACCGATCGTGACGAACGGGACGTCGACGATCGGGATGCCGGCCGCGGCCACCAGCTGGTCGGACCAGACGTCGGTGTGCAGCAGCTCGGGCGTGAGGTCACCGGCACCTCCGCCACCGGCCGGGTAGCCCTGCTGCTGAGGAGCCGTCCGGACCGGCGTCGCGTACTGGGCTTGGGGCTGCTGACTCGGCGGTGAGGTGGGGTAGACCGACGTCGGTGGGAGATGGCGCGCGCCACCGTTGACCGGACCCCCCGCGTACCCGGGGCCAACACCGCCGGCGGAATTCGGCGTCTGACCGGGATACGGACTGCTCATGACCCTCACCATCTCTTTTGCGCAGCGCTGGACCACGGCGAACGCGTCCGCCGCGCAGGTGAGGCTATGGGCACCGGTGGTCGCCCTGGCGTGCAGTGACGCGAATGCGACTCATGGGCGCGACGGGGCCGAGCACACCCCGGTCGTCGCGTCCGGTGACCGGATCGGCCGGGTCCGGCCGGGCGCGGTCGGGGCATGGCGGCGGCGCGCCGGCCCGACTCGTCACCACCGCCCGTTCCGGGGAGAGCGCTCTGCGGTCAGCCCCTGGGCGGCGGGGGAGAGGAGTTCGGGGGACCCGCGGGTGGGATCCGGCTCGGGTGGGGCGGTGCGGTGCCGGGCCGTGGCTGCGCGTGCGGATGCGGTCGCGGGCTCGCCACGGGGTGCGCCGCCGGGTTCGCCGCTCCGAGCGCCGCCGGGTTCGCCGCTCCGAGCGCCGGTGGGGCCACCGCGCCGGGCGGGAGCGGCTCGGTGCTCACCCGGGGCAGCGTCACGATGTCGGGGTTGCACTCCACCGCGGTGACGGTCGGCCCCTGCTGCCCGGCGGTGACCAGCAGCATCGCGTAGTCGGGCAGCCCCTGGAGCGTCTGGGGCTCCACGGTGTACTCCAGCGCCCGCTGATACGTCTCCGCGTTGTTCCAGTTCGTGCCCTCGGCGTGCCCGGCCGTGCTGCGCCAGGACCGTGAGCTGCTGCCGACCATCCCGGAGAGCGCCGTCCACGGACGCCGCAGCGACAGGTTCCGCTCGCTGCTCTTGGCCAGCGTCTCCGACTCGGCGGTGCTGTGCGTCTCGGCCCCGCCGAGCTGGTGAGTGAGCTGGGTGAGGACGAACCGCTGCTGCCGCCCGATGAACTCCGCCGCCTGGGCGGCCTCCTGGTGGTTGCCCAGACGCATCACGCCGACCGCCCCGGCACCCAGCACCTGCAGCGACGTGCCGCGCAGGTGCCGGAACAGGTACACCAGGCGGACGCCACGGCGCTCGCAGACGTCCGACAGCCGCTCGAGGTGACGGCGCGCGATCTCGTCCGCCCCCACCACGACGATCGTCCGCGGCACGTCGGTGGCCCGGCCCCCGGCGGTGGAGGCGACGCCCCGCGTCAGGCGCTGCACGACGAGATCGCCGAGCACCTCGTCGCGGGCCGTGCTGCCGGTGCTCAGCGTCGCGATGCAGTCGAGCCGGGCATCGGGGCGCGGCCTGGCGTCACTGCCCAGCGGCGCCAGCGGGTGCAGCAGCGACTCCAGCTGCCGCAGCCTGGGCCCGACCTCGCGCCGGTAGTCGGCGGAGAACAGCTGCTCGAGCGCGTGCCGCTCGTCACCGGACAGGCCGTCCTCGTCGCTCACCGGCTCGCCGAGCAGAGCACGCAGCGCCGCCAGGACCCGCCCCACGGTGAGGCCGCCCGGCTCCAGCGCCGCGCAGATCGCGCCGAGCACCCGGTCGTCAGCGGCCCGGCCGTACCGATCGGCGCCGCCCTCGCCGTCTCCGCCGTGGACCGCCTCGACGAGCACGTCGACGAACTGCCGCCGGTCCAGTCCGGAGAGGACGTCGGCGGTCGCCAGGTCGTCGGGGAAGAGCTGGACGTCGGTGGTCATCCCGGCTTCGGCGGCGAGTTCGGCGAGCTCCCGGCAGACGCCCTCGCCGGTGAGGTCGAGCACCGTGAGCCGGCCACCGCTGGCGAGCGTCGACGAACCGAAGACGGTGAGCAGCCCCTCCCAGCCCCACAGCGTGCCGCCGACGACGTCGATACGGCGGGTGTGCGGCGGCGGGACGGCGGGCGACCACTCCGGGAGCTGTTCGCTGCGCTGCTGCTCGGCCTGGTCGAACTGCGCCTTACGGGCGTGCCACTCGGCCAGCTCGCGGTCGTAGCGAGCGCGCTGCTCGGCCGCGAGCGCGGCCGGGCGGCTCGCGGCGCTGCTCGCGGTGTGTGCGGCGTACCAGACGAGCGCGCCCGCGGCACCGAACACCACGAGGACGACCACGATCATGACGAGGAAGCCCCACCCGCCGCCTTCTCCGCGGAAGACGAACAGGCTCAGGCCGCAGACGAGCACGAAGCTGATGATCAGCGCCGCGGGTAGGGCGATCGCGATGTTCCGGACGAGATGGGGCTTCGCGGCGCGGGCCGAGGCCAGCACCTCGGCCGGTACCTCGCCGGGCGTCGGCGGTGGCTGCCCGAACGGGCGGCGGAACAGGTGCCGATCGCGGAACACCCAGCCGAGCCGCTCACCGGGGCGCAGCAGGGCACCCAGCGGTGCACGCCCCGCACGCGTACCGCCGTCCGCCGGAGGGCCGCTCGATTCCGCCATGAGTCGACGATAGAGCCTCGGTCCGACAGCCCCCTACCGCCGCGGCCCGGCCGCCCCGGCAGCGCCCGCGCCGCCGGCCCCACTCCGCCAGCGGGGCCGCCACCGGCAGCGCCCGCGCCGCGGGCCCCGCTCCGCCAGCGGGGCCGCCACCGGCAGCGCCCGCGCCGCGGGCCCTGCTCCGCCAGCGGGGCCGCCACCGGCAGCGCCCGCGCCGCCGGCCCCGTCACCGGCAAGCGGCCCCGTCACCAGCGGCCGCCCCCACCGATCCTCAGGCCAGTACCGGCGCCCGATCGGCCTGCGCGGGCAGATCGTCGGCCCACTCGGACACCGGTACCGCGTCGGCGTCGCGGGCCGCGCGTACCGCGACGTGCGCCCCGTCCGGCAGCTCGGAGCCGGCCACGACCAGCAGCGCGTCCGCCGGTGCCGGGTCGGCCGAGACGACCAGCCCGTGCCGGGCCAGGTCGGCGGCGGCGGCGACGGCCCGGCGTCCGGTGCGGGCACCGTCGTCGATGACCAGCGGCAGCCCACGTCCGACCGCGATCAGCGCCGCGGCCCGCAGCGCCGCGGTGCCGTCCGCGTCCGCGCTCCACCGCACCGCGACCGCGGAGGGCCCGATCGGCAGCGCCCCCACGGTGACCAGCACCCCGGACACCCGGTCGGCCACCTCGTGCACCCCGGTGCGCACCACGACGACGTCCGGCTCGGACGCTTCGATCTGGACGCACAGCTCGCGCTCGACGTCGTCGGAGAAGCGGGTGAGCACCGGCGCGGGCAGATCGTCGCGGCGGACCCGCGCGGCCAGCTCCTCCAGCTCGGCCAGGGACCGGTTCATCTCCAGCAGCTCGCCCGAGAGCCCGGTACCCACCTCGAGCGCCGGTGCCCCGTAGGGGAGGAGCCGCGACAGCACGACCTCGGCCGGCCGCCGGGACCCGACCAGCGCGCCGGCCAGCTCGACGTCGTCGCGCTGCTCGGTCGGCGAGTCGACGACGACGAACACCCGGGTGGCCGGTGTGGTGCCGAGCGAGGCGCGCTCGGCCTCGGCGATGTCCCGCTCGATCCGGCGCTTGGAGTAGAACGCCGAGAGCAGCGGCCCGGCCATCACCGTCGTCACGATCGCCATCACGACCATCAGCGAGAACAGCGACTGGTCGAGGATGCCCAGCTGCAGACCCACGGTGAGGATCACGATCTCGGTCAGACCGCGGGTGTTCATCAGCGTGGCCAGCGCGAACGACTGCCGCGACGGCACCTTCTGCAGCTTCGCGCCGATGAACGCGCCGATGAACTTGCCGAAGATCGCGACCAGCAGGATCAGCCCCAGCTCGGCCAGGCCGTCGACTCCCACGTTGCGCAGGTCCACCTTGATGCCGGAGGTGAAGAAGAACACCGGCAGCAGCAACAGGACGCTGACCTGTTCCAGCTTCTCCAGCATGTCCTGCCGGAGCGCCTCCCCGCCCTCCCGCGGCATGACCGCGCCGAACAGGAACGCCCCGAAGATGACGTGCACCCCGAGCCACTCGGCGGCGTACGCCGAGAGCAGCAGTCCGACCAGGACGACCGCGAGCACCGGCGGCGTCAACCGGCCGGCGGCGGCGTGCAGCGGAAGCAGGCGACGCAGCAGCGGGCGCACGACGAAGAACATCAGCGCGACGTAGGGCAGCGTCAGCAACACGTGCCACTGGGCCTCCGCCGACGCGCCGGCGACCGTGACGACGACGGCGAGCAGCGACCACGCGATGACGTCGTCCACCGCAGCGCTCGCCAGCGCCAGGCCACCGAGCCGGGTGCGGTGCATCCCGCGGTCGGTGAGGATGCGGGCCAGCACCGGGAACGCGGTGATCGACATCGCGGCGCCGAGGAACAGCACGAACGGCAGCCGGTCGTCGCCGCCGACGCCGTGCCGGTCGGCCAGCCAGAAGGCCAGCGTGACGCCGAGCGCGCAGGGCAGCAGGATCGATCCGATCGAGACGCTCACCGCGACCCGCTCGCGGCCGCGGATCAGCTTGTGGTCCAGCTCGTAGCCGACGATGAACATGAACAGCACGAGGCCGACGTTGGCCAGCGCGGAGAGCGGAACCCGGATGTCGGTGGGGACCAGTACCGTCGACAGGTGCGGGCCGATGACCGTCGGCCCGAGGGCGATACCGGCGATGATCTCGCCGACGACCGGCGGTTGCCCGGCCTTCTTGGCCAGCCAGCCGCCGATCCGGGCGAGCACGAGGATCAGGGCCAGATCCAGCATCAGCAGGCCGACGTCGTGCGCATTCACTGGGGGTGCTCCTTATTCCGTGTCCGGTAGCCGACCTCCAGAGCGGGCTCCGGCCGGTAGTTTCACATCGCCGGCCGGCCGTGGTGAGGGTCCGTCGGGAAGCAGACTTTCGGAGGAGAAGCACGTGGAAGGCATCGCCGATTACGAGTTCGTCCGTTCGCTGGGCGACGGCAACCACGGTGAGTTCTTCCTCGCCAAGACGCCCGCGCGGCTTCCGGTCGAGGCGGAACTGGTGGCGGTGAAGGTGCTGTCCGGCTCCACCACGCAGGAGGTGTTCCGCCGGGCCACCCGTGAGCTCGCCGCGTTCGCAGCGGTCCGGTCGGAGTACCTGGTCACGCTGTACGACGCCGGTCAGCAGGGTGGCGTCTTCTACTACTCGATGGAGTACCTGCCTGGCGGGTCGCTGGCCGAGCCGGAGGAGTACATCCTCGACGAGCCGGCCACGCTGCGTGCGGTCGCCCACGCGGCTCGCGCCGCCCACGCCCTGCACGAGGCGGGCATCGTCCACCGCGACATCAAGCCGGGCAACGTGCTGCTCCACCCCGGCGGCGGCAAGCTCTCCGACCTCGGCCTGTCGCAGGTGCTGGCGCCCGGTATGACGCTCACCGGGATGGGCTCACTCGGCTCGATCGAGTTCGTCGACCCGGACGTCCTGCACGGTGAGCCGCCGTCCCGCGCCAGCGACGTGTACTCGCTCGGCGTCACGCTCCACTACGCGCTCACCCGGCAGGGCCTGCACGGTGAGCTGCCCGATCACGACCCGGTGCTCGCGCTGCGCAAGGTCCTCTCGTCGCCGCCGTCGATCGCGCCCGGTCTCGACGAGGACCTGGCCGACATCGTCCGCTGGACGATCGCGCCCGACCGGGCCGAGCGCCCCGCGAGCGCGCTGGCACTGGCCGAACGCCTGGAGTCGTTCGTAGCGGCCTGAGCCGGCTGGCCCGGCGGAGCGGCGAACCGGCCGGATCGCGGCGCCCGTCGGCGGCCGCGCCTCACCGGCGGGCCGGCACCGTGGTCCGGCTAGTACTGCAACGGCGGTTAGGTGGCTGGCGGGCTCGGGGTGAGCCGTGGGCCCCGCGATCCGCAGGACGATCCCCGTAGTCGGGACGAGGTGGCGAATTTCCGCTAGCGTCCTGTCCGGTTCGGGGCTCATGCCGGTTTGAGCGGTGGGGCGAGGTGCGTCGATGTCAGTTTTTGTGCGTGGGGGCGCGTGAAAACGTCCATTGACAATGGTTTTCTGGCGGTCGGCGCGCAGGGCGCAGTAGCCGCCGGTGCAGTACTAGGCCCTTCAGGCGGCCACGGTGGGCCGAAACAGGGGCTAGCTCGCCGTGGTGTCGCCCTCGCCGTCGAAGCCGCGGGCGACCGTTTCCAACTGGTCGCGATACTCGCTCCACCAGGCCTGATCGCCCTCCGGCAGGTTGTCGCCCGGTCCGCGCCGCCCCACTTCGCCGTCGACGAGTTCGCGCACGATGTCGGCGTGGCCCGCGTGCCGATGCGTCTCCGCGACCATGTGGACCAGCACCTTGTGCAGGGTGACGGTCCGGCGCTCCGGTCCCCACCAGGGCACCGAGCCGATCGCATCCAGCTCGAGCGCGTCGATCGTCGCGTCGGAATGAGCCTGGACCTGCCGGTAGAGATCGACGATCTGCGATCTCGACTCTGCTGCCGTCGCCCACATGTCGGCGTTCGGCTCCGCGTCCTCGTCGTCGATCCACGGCAGATGCCGGAACGGGCGGCCGAAGGTGGCACCGAACCAGCCGGATTCCACGCCGACGAGGTGCTTGACCAGGCCGAGCAGGTTGGTGCCCGTCGGGACCAACGGTCGGCGGACGTCGTACTCGGAGAGTCCGTCGAGCTTCCACAGCATGGCGTCGCGGCCCTGCTGGAGGTAGGTGCGCAGCTCGTCCTTCTGGTCGTACGCGGTCATCTCCCGAGCATGTCAGCCGGGGCCGTGCTCCGAGGCGGTCAGCCGTCGGCCAGTAGGTCCGCTATCTCGCGGACGTACGCGGCGCTGACGCCGTCGGGCACGCCCTTCTGGGCGCCGTTGCGGCCGGCCACCCAGACCGTGAGCGTCTGTCCGCTCGGGTCCAGGTCGATGCAGAGCCGACAGCTCGCCGGGGGCCGGGCCTCCGGCGGCAACAGCCGGACGACGTGCACCCCCAGGCCGCCGCCCGCCGCCGTGACGAACTCCGCCGCGTCCATGGCCGGGGCGGACACCCCGTTCAGCCGGTCGTCGAGCACCGCCACGACCCGGGGCAGCGCGAGCAGCTGACGCGTTCGCGGGTCGGCCGCGGCGGCCCGCCGCACCTCGACCAGCCGCCGCAGGCGAGCGGTCAGGTCCACCGCGCCGTCGCGCGTCGTCGCGACGTGCGGCCCGGTCAGCGGCGGCGTCGCCGGACGCGCGTGCGGCAGCGACGACACCCAGGTCCAGCGCTCGTCGTCGGTGGGTCCGGCGGCCACCGCGACGCAGAGGTCGCGGGCGTCGTGCAGCACTGCGGCCTGGGTGAGCAGCCAGCGCACCAGCGGCACGGCCGCCGGCAGCGGACCGCGGATCGCGATGCCACCGGCGTTGCCGACCGGCACCGCGATCGGCACCGGCGGACGCCGCGCCAGCCACCCGATACGGGTCACCAGGGTCTGCGGGTGCTGCGGCCCGCGCACCGCGCCGGCCAGCTGCTCCCGCGCCACCCGGTCGAGCGTCACCGGGTCGGGCGGCGGGGCGTTCGGCGCCAGCCGGGCCAGGTGCCGCGCCGACCGGACCTCCATCAACGCCGGGCCCGCGGTCAGCAGGTCGCCCGGGGTCAGCTGGCGGACGCCGTGCAGCGGCTCACCGTTGACCTGGGAGTCCGCGTCGCCGGCCACCTGCACCGTCCACCCGGAGACGGTGAAGCCGAGGTTGAGCCGACCGATCGGCACCGTGCGCTCGCCGTCCGGCAGCGGAACCAGCCGTCCGGCGTCCGGCCCACCCACCACGGCCAGGTACAACCTGCTGTCCGGCGTGCGCCCTGGCGACGGCGGGCCGGCGGGCAGCGGCGCCCCCGCCGGGTACCCCGGCGCGTTGGACCGGTAGCCGCTCCCGGAGGTCGGCGTGGGCCCAGACGCCCGGAGGGGGTCGGCTGCGAGGAACGAGGCGGGGGCGTGGGACGAGTACGGGGCCGGTGCCGAGGACCGCCCGTAGGGCTTCCCGCCGCGCTCCGGCGGCAGGTCGTGCAGCGGCGGCATGCCGAACGGGGTGTCGTCGGGCAGCGTGAACCCCGGGGGAGCCGCGGGGTCGGAACTCAGCGGTACGGGTGGCTCGTCGAGGTCGGGCTTCGCCGGAGCGTCGCCCCCGGCTCTTTCCGAGGACGACGGTGGGTCGGTCGGCAACGGAGGCGCTCCGACCGCGACGGGTGCCGACGGCGGCGGGGGCGGAGTGCGATCGACCCGGCGCCGGGCCGCGCGGTCCGGCGCGGAGTCCGCGACGACCGCGGCGCCCTGATTAGCCGGATTCGCCCAGGCCTGCTCCTGCCGGGCCTCCGCGCCGCTCGGGGTCTGTCGCTCCAGCCGCCGCGGCGGCTTCTGGACCACAGTGGTCTCGCCGGTCTCGACCGCGGCGCGCAGCGCGTCGACGAACTCCTTGCAGGTGGCGAACCGCTCCTGCGGCGTCTTCGCCATCGCCTTGGCCAGCACGCGGTCGACCGCGGGCGGCAACGTGACCTGCAGCGCGGAGGCCTTGGGCGGAGGGCTGGTGAGGTGCGCGGTGATCACCGCGACCTGGTTGTCGCGCTGGAACGGCAGCTGGCCGGTGAGCGTCTCGAACGCCATGCAGCCGAGCGAGTACTGGTCGCAGCGACCGTCGGTGACCGCGCCCTGCAGTTGCTCCGGCGCGATGTAGGCGACGGTGCCCAGTACCTGACCGGTCATCGTGATGTCCTGGTCGTGCGCCTGGTGGCTCTTGCTCAGCCCGAAGTCCACGAGGTAGGCGTGCTCCGGACCGCCGTGCGGCCCGCCCGGCTGTCTGTCCGGAGACCCGGGCCGCTCCACCAGGACGTTGCTCGGCTTCACGTCCCGGTGGATCATCTGCAGCCGGTGGGCGGCGTCCAGGGCGTCGGCCACCTGGTCGAGCAGGCGGACCGCGCGGCGTGGCTCGAGGACCTGCTCGTGGTCGAGGATGGCGGCGAGGTCGGCGCCCGGGATGTACTCCATCGCCAGGAAAAGCTGTTTGTCGACTTCGTCCGCGGTGTAGACGGTGACGATGTGGGGGTGGCGCAGCCGGGCCGCGGACAGCGCCTCCCGGAGGAACCGACGGCGGAACGCCTCGTCGGCGACCAAGTGGGGGCGGAGCACCTTGACCGCGTCGTCCCGATCCAGCAGCCGGTGCCTGCACAGGTACACCTCTCCCATGCCGCCGACCGCGAGGCGCTTGCGCACCTCGTAGGTCGCGAGACGGGATCCGGGGCTGAGCACGCCTCAAGGTTGTCA
>Ga0190269_10000692_pt1 | contig 16867 bp, 16 predicted proteins | sample Popmic249IS_FD_133749 | JGI IMG/M metagenome (GOLD analysis project Ga0190269, IMG submission 133749) | Populus adjacent soil microbial communities from riparian zone of Blue River, Arizona, USA - 249 IS | ecosystem: Environmental > Terrestrial > Soil > Riparian zone | place: USA: Arizona...
CAGCTGCATACTCTTGCTCTTGTTCTTCCCCTGCGCCGCGGTGCACGCGCATGATCCCGGTTTGAGCACGCTCAGCTTGCGCCGCAGCGCGAGCGCGTTCGACTACCGCTGGCTCGTCGCAGACGCCGATCTTCCGCCGGCGCGGCGTGCAGCGAGCCCCGGCTGTGATGCGTCTCGGATCATCACGGTGCGGATCGCGGGCCGCAGCTTGCCCGCGACGGGCGCCTGCCGCGTGCACGACGCACAGCACACGCTCTTCGCCGGCAGCTTGCAGCTGCAGCCCGGGACCGAGCTCAGCGTGGACCTCGAGCTGCTCGCGGAGCTGCCGCGCGGACACGTGAGCTTCACCGAGCTGCTGAGCGAGCGCGGTGAACGCGTGCAGCAGCAGCTGCTGCGACGCGAGCGGCCGCATCTGCGCCTGCAGTCGCGGGCGGCGGAGCCTGCGACGTTCTTCAGACTCGGGCTCGAGCACATCGCACGCGGCCTCGACCACCTACTGTTCGTGGCGCTGCTCGTGCTTGGCGTGAGCGGCTGGCGGAGGCTGCTGGCGCTGGTGTCGTGCTTCAGCCTGGCGCACTGCGCGACGCTCGCGCTCGCGACGTTCGGCCTCGTCCATTTGCCGCGGCCGCTGGTCGAGGCATCGATCGCCGCCTCGATCGTGTGGGTCGCGGCGCGCCATGCGTTCGGCGCACAGCGGCGCGCAGGGCTGGCCAGCACGTTCGGCTTCGGCTTGTGTCACGGCCTCGGCTTCGCTTCGGAGCTGCGCGCGCTCGGGGTCGCAGGACCTTCTCTCGCCAGCCTCGGTCCACTGGCTGCTTTCCACGTCGGGATCGAAGTGGCGCAGCTCGCGTGGGGTGCGCTGCTGCTCGCTGGCGTCGCTGCGCTGCGGGCCCGGCGTGGCTCGGCGCTCGCCACACGCGCGCTCTCCGGCGCGGCGCTGTGCATCGGCGTGGTGTGGCTGTGGCAGCGCGCCAGCGGTCTGTGAGCGACGGCGGACTCGATCCATGATGCGCCGGGTTCGATCCAGGCGCCGGCCTCGCGCGTATTCCGACGTGGCCCGAGCTCCAGAAGACTCTGCCGCCCGTCCAGAGCCGCTCCCGGGCTCCGCCGCCGAGCGCGTCGCCCATGACGCGCGGGCCATCGTGCTCGTGCGTGCGGTCGCGGAGTCCGAACGCGCCGCGCTCGGTGAGCTGTATGACCTCATGGCGCGTCAGGTCCTCGCGTTTGCGCTGCGCGCGCACGGCACGCACCGCGATGCCGAAGATCTCGTGCACGATGTGTTTCTGGAGATCTGGCAGCGCGCGCGCGACTACGATCCGGCGCGCGGCAGCGTGCGCAAGTGGCTCTTGCTGCGCGCGCGCTCGCGGGTCATCGATCGGCTGCGCAGCCGGCATCGCGCGGGAGCCGTTGCGCTCCACGAAGCCGCGCAGCGCGCGCTGCTCAGCGCGGCGCACGAGGTGGACCTCGATCTCGCCCGGGCGGCAGCGACGCTGCGCGGCAGCTTGCTGGAGCTGCCGGAAGATCAGCGCGCCGTGGTCGAGCTCAGCTACTTCGCGGGCTACTCGAGCGCCGAGATCGCGCGTCAGCTCGCGATCCCCATCGGAACGGTCGAGTCGCGCATGGCACGCGCGCTCGCGCAGCTGCGGGGGCGCATGTGTGGGCCTTGCGGAGAGGGAGCGTAGCCCAGCATGTTCGAGGATCGCGAGGAGGCACTCATGACTGCGTATGCGACTGGCGACGATGCGGCGCTCGAGCCCCTGTTCGACAGGCTCGCGCCGCGCGTCCTTGCGCTGTTCCGCGCCTGCATCGCCGCGCCGGGCGTGGCCGAGCAGCTGCTCGAACAGACCTTCATGCTGCTGCGCTGTGCACGGCACACGTACCGCGCAGCGACGGGGGCTCGGCCGTTCGTGTACGGCATCGCGGTCGGGCTGTGCGCGGAGCACCTCGCCCCGGACCCGGCACCGCAGCGCAGATCCGTGGCGCGCGCTGCAGCAGACGGCGGCGGCGCGCGTGCGCTGGTCGACGCCTTCGCCGCCATGAGCGGCGACGAGCGGCTGATCTTGCACCTGCATCGTCGCGAGGGCCTGCGGATCCCCCAGATCGCCGCGATCCTCGGCGTGGATGAGCTCGAGGCGCGCGCGCGGCTCTACCGCGTGTACGGGCGCCTACGCGAACGGCTGCGGCCGCTCCTGGACGGAGAGACGTCATGAGCGAGTACCTGCGAAACGAGCACATCCGGGCCGAGCTCGCGCTGCTGGTGGCGGCGCTCGACGAGGACGATCCCACGCGCTGCGCCGTGCTCGAGCACGCCGCCCACTGCCCGCGCTGCCACGCGCTGCTCGCGGAAGGCGAAGCGCTGCTCGAGCTGCTCGATGGCTACGAGCACGAGAGCCCGGTCGATCCGCGGCTCAAGGCGCGCGTGCTCGCGAGCGTGGCCCAGGTCCCGCAACGCCGCCGCAGCATCCGCTGGGAGCACCTGCTGCTCGCGCAAGGCGCCGCGCTCTCCGCGTGGCTCGCGTGGTTCGATGGCCACCACGCGCGCGTCGGTCTGTACCCCGCGCGCGGACACTTCTGCGTGCTGTGGGAGCTGCTCGGCGTCGCGCTGGCATTCGGTGCCACGGCCTTGATCCAGCGCAAGTGCCTGTGGCGTACGCCCACGCGCCTCGCGCTCGTCGCCATGTCCGGCGCGCTGCTCGGGCAACTCTGGCTTCGCGCTCGCTGCCCCACTCACGACGCCGCCCTCCACGTGCTCGTCTTCCACGTGAGCGCGGTCATTCTCATCGCCCTGGCCGGCCTGGCCTCCGAGCTCTGGCCATGGCGGAGCAGTGCGTGACGATGCACTCGCAATTGTCCTGCGCAGCGCTTACGATTCTCTTACATGCGGAAAGCTCGCTCGGCGAACGTGGTCTTGCAGTCAGTCCTGCTCGGACGCCGGCACGCCGCCCTGAGCGGCTGCGAGCTCGAGCTGAGAGTGCTCACGCTCAGCGTCCGTGAGCGGCAACGCCTGGAGCTCGTCGAGCGCGCTTCGCTGGCGCGCGTCGCCGCCCAGCGCGCGGGCGATTTCGGCGCGGGCGGCGAGGGCGCGCGCGCGGTCGACGGCTGCGCCACGCTCAGGTTTCGCGAGCGCGAGATCGAGGACCTTGGCGGCTCCCTCGTCATCGTTGCGAAAGTCGCGCAGGCCGGCGCGTAGACGTTGGGGCGGGTTGCTGGTGGGTGACCTCGAACCCCAGCGCTCGATAAAACGCGAGTGTCTCGGCCAGCGAGATGTGCCGCATGATACGTGTCAGCTGTGGCGGTCGCATGAGCTCTTGGCCTCGCGATCCGAATCACGCACACTGGCGCCCACGATGGCTTGCAAAGGGGCGGTGCGATGAGGAAGACGTGGCTGTGGCTGCTCTTGCCGGCGGGCGTCGGGCTTCTGTACGTGGGCAGCGCTGCGGCGACCGGTCAGCTCATCCGCGACAAGCTGGCCGAGCAGAGCGCCTTCGCGCAGCGCGCGCTGCCGAAGGGCACGCTGCAAGAGCACGTGGAGCGCGGCCTGTGGACGACGACGCGCACGTGGACGTTGCGCGTGGGCTGCGCGCCCGCCGCAGAGGGTGCCGAAGCGCGCGCGCCGCTTGCGTTTCGCTGGCGCGACGTGATCCAGCACGGGCCGCTGCCGGGCCTGAGCGGAGTGGGGTTCGCGCGGATCGACAGCCGCCTCGAGCTGCCGGAGGCGATCGCAGCGCACGTGCAGACGGAGAGCGGCGCGAAGCTCGCGCTCACGGCGCACACGCGCGTAGGCTTCGGCGGCGAGCTCGACAGCCACATCGTCGCGCCCGCCGCTGAGGTCAAGTCCGGCGCCGACGCGCTCAAGGTGAGCGGGCTCGATGCGCGGGTCACGGGGCAAATCCCGCTGCGCGCGGGCAAGGTGGACTACAAGGCCACGCTCGCGCCCGTCAACTTGCAGGTGTCCGGCGCCGAGGCTTCCTCGCAGGTGACAGTGGGCCGCTTCACGTTGAACGGTCAGCTGCAGTTCGATCCGCAGCAGAGCGGGCTGTTCATGCCGATGCACGCGGACGGCCATGTCACGCACATGTTGATCCGCGTGAGCGGCGCGACCGCGTCGGGTGCGCCCGGCGAGGTCGCGCTCGGCCTGAACGACGTCAGCTTCAAACACGCGATCGAGCGCGAGGGCGAGCTGTGGAACATGCGCGGCTCGACGCGCGGCGCGCTCGACGTGCTGGGCTTCAAGGTCGACAAGCTGGACATGGCCGTCGCGCTGCGGCGCGTGCACGAGCCGAGCTACACGAAGCTGGCGCGGGAGCTGCTCGCGCTGAGCAGCCGCTGCGAGGCGCAGCCGTCCGATCCGAGCGCGCTCCTCGCGCAGCTGCACGGCGACGTAGTGACGCTCTTGTCGCACGATCTGGAGTACGCGGTCGGTCCGTTCGTCATCGACATCGGAGGCAAACGCGCTGAGCTCTCGTACAGGCTCGGCACGCTCGGCGTCGCTCCGGAGGACCGCGCGCTGGAGCTGCCCGCGCTTCTGATGCGCAAGGGTGTGGCGCACGCGGAGGCCAGCGTGGATCTCGCGCTCATCGAGCTCGTCGCGAAGCGCATCGCAGCAGATCCCAGCTTGCAGTCTGCATCCCCGCAGCCTGCGGCGGCGCACCCGGGCGACCCGCAGCCCACGGCTGCGGGCATGAGCGAGGAAGCCAAACGCGCGCTCGGCGCGGAGCTCATGGCGCAGTTGATGATCGCGCGCTTCGTGACCGAGGGCTACATCACGCATCACGGCGAGAGCGTGAAGGCGCAGCTCGATTTCGCGGGCGGAAAGTTCGCGCTGAACGGCAAGCCCTTCGAGCTCCCGGATTTCGGTGACGAGGAGGAGTCGCAGCCCTGAGGCGCGTTGCTCGGTCGTCAGCCGGGGCGTAACGTGTGCTCATGGCCACGACGCGAGCGTTCGGCAACAGCGGAGCCCCGGTGCCGGTCATCGGGCAGGGCACCTGGCAGATGGAGCAAGACGACGCTCGCGCGGCGATCGCCGCGCTGCGCGCCGGCATCGAGCTGGGCATGACGCACATCGACACGGCCGAGCTGTACGGCTCGGGCCGCGTCGAGGAGCGCATCGTGTCCGAGGTCATCGCCGGACAGCGCGAGCGCCTGTACGTCGTGAGCAAGGTCATGCCGAGCCACGCCAGCAGCCACGGTACCGTGCAGGCGTGCGAGCAGAGCTTGAAGCGCCTGCGCACCGACTACCTCGACTGCTACCTGTTGCACTGGCCGGGTAGCCATCCGCTCGCGGATACGATTGGCGCGTTCGAGCGGCTGCGCGAGGCCGGCAAGATCCGCGCGTGGGGTGTTAGCAACTTCGACGTCGCCGAGCTCGAAGACGCGGAGCGGATCGCGGGCCCGGGAAAGATCGCGTGCAACCAGGTGCTCTATCATTTGAAGCAGCGCGCGATCGAGCTGGCGGTGCTGCCCTGGTGCGAGCAGCGCGGGGTCGCGGTGGTGGGCTATACGCCCTTTGGTCAGGGCGCGTTCCCACCGGGCGGTGCGGCGGGCAAGGCGCTCGCGGACGCCGCGGCGCGCCACGACGCCACGCCGCGCCAAGTGGCGCTGGCCTTTCTGACCCGCGCGCCGAGCCTGTTTGCGATCCCGAAGGCCGCGAACGCGGCGCACACGCGCGACAACGCGGGCGCCGCGCAGCTCGCGCTGCAGGCAGAGGACATCGCCGCGCTCGACGCCGCGTTCCCTCGGCCCACGCGACAGGAGTCGCTGCCGATGCTGTGAGGGCGGAATACGCCTTGCTTGTCTCTCGTTTCTAGCTCGAGCCCCGGAGGAACGTATGGGTATCCTGGACAACCTGTTCGGCAACAAACCCGCTCGCGAGGAGGCGGCGCGCACTGCGGCGCCGCAAACTGCAGATGAGCGTGCCATCGCTCGCTATCGCTACCTCCTGCGCACCGCCCCACCGGACGCCATCGAGCAAGCCCACACCGAGGCATTTGCGCAGCTCACACCGGAGCAGCGCACCGAGGTGCTGCGCCAGCTGAGCGCCGAGCTGCCGGCGAGTGAGCGCAGCAGCCTGCAGTCGCAGCCGGACGCGCAGTCGCTGGCTCGCATGGCCACGCGCGCCGAGCTGCGCCAGCCGGGCATCATGGAGCGAGTGCTCGCCCCGCGCGGCGCGGGCTTCGGGCCTGCCGCTGTTGGCGGCGGCGGCATCGGCCTCGGTGGGATGATGGCAGGCACCCTGCTCAGCTCGATCGCGGGCACGTTCATCGGTAGCGCGATCGCGCATCAGTTCCTCGATGGCTTCGATGGCTCGCCCGAAGCCGGCCACGACGCCTCCGACTCCAGCCACGGCCTCGTGGACCAGTACGCTGACAACAGCGACAGCTCCGGGCAGGACGACTCCGGGAATGCCGCGGATGCCGAACCAGACTACGGCGGCGACGAAGACCTCGGAGGCGGTGATGACTTCGGGGGTGACGACTTCGGGGGTGACGACTTCGACGTGTGAGGGCCCCGGACGCCCTGCGCGGCCAGTCTCGAGCCGCCGCTGTGAGCTGCAGCTGACCCGCGCGCGCGATTTGGGCGTGCCGCCGATCTCCGTCAGCGCGGCCCGTTGCGCGCCGCGGGACCCGTCCCAGGCCGAGGAGCGTGTGCCGACACGACCCCCCCGGCCCGGGCACGCACGGCCGCACCGCTGCGCACTCGAACGAGGCCCCAGCGGGCTTGCTTGTTTCAGCGGCTGTGAATATTGATCCACGCGAGAGCGGCGCGTGGCTGCTCGTGCACTAGCGGCACCGTTAGCGGAGAACGCAGCGGAGAACGCAGCGGAGAACGCAGCGGAGAACGCAGCGGAGAACGCATGACGCAATCGCTCGACACGTTTCGCGGTGAGGTGCGGGCCTGGCTCGAAAGCTCGGTGCCAACTTCCCTGTACGGGCGTCCGTATCCCGTGCCCTCCGAGCCCGGCGTCGAGCCGGAGCCGAAAGAGGTCGCTGCCGATCGCGCGCGCTACCTGGAGCAGATGGCGAGCCGCGGTTGGACGGCGCCCACCTGGCCTCGGGAGTACGGCGGCGCAGGGTTGTCCGTGCCGGAGGCTCGCGTGCTGCACGAGGAGCTGGAGCGGCTGCGCCTCGCGCCGCCTCTCCTCGGCATGGGACTGTCGATGATCGGGCCCACGTTGCTGGTGCATGGCAACGAGGCCCAAAAGCAGAAGTACCTGCCGCGCATCGTCACAGGCGAATACAGGTTCTGTCAGGGGTTCTCGGAGCCGGGCGCCGGCAGCGATCTCGCCGCGCTGCGAACCTCCGCGGTGCTCGATGCGACGGGCCAGCGCTACATCATCAACGGCTCGAAGATCTGGACGAGCGGCGCGCAGCACGCGAACTGGATGTTCATGCTGGTGCGCACGGACGCATCGAGCAAGCACAACGGCATCACGTTTCTGCTCGTCGACATGCGCACCCCGGGCATCGAGGTCCGGCCGATCCGCTTGATCAGCGGCAACTCGATGTTCTGCGAAGTGTTCTTCAACGACGTCACGGCCGAGGTCAGCGATGTGGTGGGGCAGGTCGATCAGGGCTGGACGGTTGCGAAGACGCTGCTCAACTTCGAGCGCTCGGGCATGGGGACGGGCTCGCTCGGCGGTGGTGCGCGGCGCGGCGTGCCGACGGGCAACCGGCTGATCGCGCTCGCGAAGGAGGCGCTCGGTGAGCGAGCAGGCGAGCTGAGCGATGGACACCTGCGCGATCAACTCGCAGGCCTCTTGATCGACGAGCTCGCGTTTTCTTTCACGCTGGAGCGCGCCGCGCAGTCGCGCAAGGCGAGCGGCGCACCCGGTCCCGAGATGTCGATGTTCAAGCTGTACCAGAGTGAGCTCGGCCAGCGCCGCGACGAGCTGCTGCTCCAGCTGCGCGGTCACTCAGCGCTCGCGTGGGAGGGCGGCGATGCGAGTGAAGACGTGGCGTTCACGCGCGCCTGGCTCGCGGCGAAAGCCACGACGATCTACGGCGGAACCTCCGAGATCCAACGCAACATCATCGCCAAGCGGGTCCTGAAGCTCCCGCAGTGACACGCCATCCGGAGCATTGCCATGCCACAGCTCACGCTCACGCCCGAACAGCAACTGCTGCGAGACAGCGCCCAGCAGCTCCTGCGCGCCGCCGCTCCGATCTCCGAGCTACGTCGCCAGCGCGATCAACCCGCGGCGAATGGCCTGCAGCTGGAGCTCTGGCGCGAGCTGGCGCAGCTCGGCTGGATCGGCAGCAGCTTCCCTGAAGCCTACGGCGGCGCCGGTCTCGGGCACACGGAGCTGGGCGTGGTGCTCGAGGCTTGCGGCGCCACGCTCGCGGCAACGCCTCTGCTGTCGAGCGTCTTGCTCGCGGGCGGCGCGATTCTGGAGGCCGGGAGCGAGGCGCAGAAGCTGGAGCTCCTGCCCGCGATCGCGAGCGGCGAGCTGCTCGCGGCGCTCGCTTTCGAGGAGCGTCCGCGCTTCGCTCCGCATCACGTGGAGTGTACGGCGGAGCGCAGTGGCCATGCGTTCCGGCTCACTGGGCACAAGCGCTTCGTGCTCGATGGTTACGCGGCGGACAAGTTGATCGTGTCTGCGCGCACCTCCGGAGCGAGCGGCGCGCGCACCGGCGTCAGCCTGTTTCTCGTGGACCCGAAGAGCCCCGGCGTGCGGATCCGGCGCACGGCGCTGATCGACAGCCGCAGCGCTGCCACGCTCAGCCTGGAAGCGGTCGAGGTGCCGGCCGCGGCGCTGCTCGGTCCGATCGACCAGGGCGCAGAGGTGCTCGATCGCGTGCTCGACCGGGCCGTGATCGGGCTGTGCGCCGAGCTGCTTGGCCTGGTCACGCAGGCCTACGAGATCACGCTCGAGTACCTGAAGACGCGCGTGCAATTCGACGTGCTGATCGGGAGCTTTCAGGCGCTGCAGCACCGCGCCGTGGACATGTTCTGCGAGCTCGAGCTGGCCAAATCGATCGTGGCCGCGGCGCTCTCGGCCGTCGACCGTCGCGCCGACGACGTCCCGCTGCTGGCGAGCGCCGCCAAGGCCAAGCTGTGTGAGGTGTCGCGGCTCGTCACGCGCGAGGCCATCCAGCTGCATGGCGGAATCGGCATGACCGATGAGCACGACATCGGCCTGTATTTGAAGCGCGCGGCGGTCGCCGAAGCGTGTCTCGGCGACCTCGCGTACCACCGTGACCGCTTCGCACGCTTGCAGCGCTTCTGACGCCCTGCGCTCGCGCAGTCGAGTCGCACACAAATGGACCACGGCGATCGACATGCAGCACGTTTGCAGATCGCTGCGTTTGTAGGCGCGGCGTGTTCGCTGCAGTGAGAGCCGCATGCTATGAACGGAGATGCGGCCGTCGACATCTACCTGCACGCGTCACGCCCTGATTCTAGGCAGCGCCGCGCTGTGTCTCGCCGGCTTGGCTCTCGACCTGTCGGCACAAGACGTCGTGGTCAGCGAGAACGTCCGTGCGGGCGGTATCGACTCGCTGCAACGCGATGAGCCGGGCAGCCGCATCCACCGCAGCCGCGCGGTCGCGCTGCTGGCGTCGTCCATGGATCAGGTGACCGCCGTGGTGACGGACTACGGGAGCTACTACCAGTTCATGCCGAACTTCGTGGCCTCGCGTATTCTGTCCATGCGCGGCCACAACGCACTGGTGTACGCGGAGGTCTCGGCGTTGGACGGCATGGCGAGCTTGTGGGTGCAGATGCAGCTGCGCATGCTCGATACGACCACAACCACGCGCGTGATCCGGGCGAAGATGATGAAGGGCAATCTCCAGGGCTTCGAGGCCGAATGGCAGGTCACGCCGGTGGACGCGACGCACACGTTCGTGGCGTTCGAGCTGTGCGCGAATCCGAAGTTCAAGCTGCCGTTCGGAGACGGTCTGATCAGCGACTACAACGAGACGAAGGCGCGCGCGAGCATCGAGGGCCTACGACGCGAGCTCCTGCGCCGCTCGCAGCAGCAGAGCACGAAGGCCGCGCTGCGCTAGCTCTCACGGCTTGATCGCGAGCGGCCGCGGCTTGCGAAGCAAGCTGTAGGCGATGGCGGCCACAGGCACGAGCGCGAGCGAGATGAGCTGCGAGGTGGAGAACCCGAACGCCGAGCCGCGCTCCGGATCATCGCGCAGGTACTCGAGGAGGAAGCGCGCGCTGCCATACACCATGCACAGCACGAGCAGCACTTGCCCGCGAAACGCGCGGCGCCGGAACAGGAACAGGCACAGCACCACGAGCAACACGCCGAGCGCCGCCTCGTACAGCTGCGTCGGGTGAACCGGGAACGAGAACAGCGCCTCGCGAGGCAGGCCGTACGCATCTACGTGGTGCAGGAACGCGGGCGAGCCGCGCAGGGGGCCGGAGTCGTCGGGCCAGTGAGGGAAGGTGCCGAGGCTCGCGAGCCAGCGCGGCGCGTCGTCGGGCAGGCGCGTGCCGTAATCGCAGCCGTAGAGGTAACAGCCGATGCGCGTGAGGAAGAGGCCACATGCGATGGCCGGCGCTGCTCCATCGCCGAGATCGAGCAGCGGCAGGCGCTTCAGATGCGCGTGCACGGCCGCGCCGGCAAATCCACCGAGGAAGCCGCCGTACGCCACGAGCCCGCCGCTGCGTAGATCGAACCACTCGGCGACGCCCCCGATCTCCTCGAGGTTCGCAAGCACGTACAGCGCGCGCGCGCCCACCACACCGGCGATCACCGCGGTCAGGTACACGTCGCTCACCGCGTGACCCGGCAGCTCGAGCGCCTTGCACAACTGCACGGTGATCTGCCAGCCGACGAGCAGCGACAGGCCGAGCAGCACGCCGTACGCGTAGATGGGCTGCAGGCCCCAGGGCAACGGAATCTCGAACAGGATGGGATGCATCGATCGACCGAAAGGTGAAAGTCAAGCCACGGGGCTCGGCGCGAGCTCGCCACGGGTGATGCGCTCGAGCGCTTCGCGCGTGGGCGGCGCGAGGGGAGGGTTGAGCTGAGCTTGCAGGCAGTGCGTCGCGAGCTGCTTGGCGGTATCGGGTGCATGCGCGTGCAGCTCGGCGAGCTGCGCGAGCAGATCGTCTGGCGCACGCTTCCAGCCCGTGAACAGCCGCTTGAGCTCGGGCGGCAGTGCGCCGCGCTCCGCGGCAGCGTACGCGGCGAACGCGATCTGACCGCCGAGCGGAGGCTCTCCCGGCGCCTCCTCCAGCAGCTCGGCGACCACGGCGGCCACGAGCTCTGCGGAGGGCTGCGCGTGCAGTAGATAATATTCGGTGAGGAAGACCTCCCAGGCGAACGGCAAGCTCGTGCTCTCCGGATCCAGCCAGTAGACGCGATCCACGTCGATGCAGAACACGGCCAGGTGGACGTAGGCGACGCCGTGAGCGGCAGCCAGCTCGCGGTTCATGATCGTGGGCTGGCCGAGCCCGTTCTGTGGAGGTTTGGCGACCGGCAGGGACTTGCGCTTCATGCGGGGGAACTCTGGCTCAATCGGAAGACTTGCTCGGCGGTCGCGCCATTCACTCGGACCGTCTTGTGCTTATTGTGCTCCCCGTGCGTGATGCTGACCGCCCGCCTGGGCACGCCGAGCGCCTTCGCCAGGGTCACGCAGAGCTCCGCGTTGGCCTCGCCGTCGACTGGAATCACAGCGGCGGTCGCGGGACCCGCTACGCAAGCTCCGCGGCTCCCGACCTCCGCTCGAGGCGCGGCGAGGGTCACCTTGAGCCGGCCCGCGTGCACGCCGATGACCCGAGAGCGCGAGGCGCGCGGCACGACGAGCACCTCGAAGCTGACAGCGTCAGCCTCGGTGCGGGGCGCAAAGGGGGGCGGGGCGGGTTCGCGGCTCAGCTGATCACCCTGGGGCGAGAAACTCGGCGAGGATAGGCCAAACTTCGACGTTTGCACGCCGACCCACGATCAGATCGAAGTGGCCGTAGTCATGGGTGTGACCGTAGGCCCGGCCCAGGCGCACGACGCGCAGCTCCGGGGCGCCGGACAGGAGGCGCGCCGTCTCGTCCACCGCCGGCTCGCCGCACTGGGCGTCCACGCAGCCCACGAGCAAGAGGCTCGGCACCCGGAACGCCGCCGCGCGCGGCAAGTAGCTCAGCTCGCCGCGCCGGCGCACGAAGCCGCCCTCGAGGAACGTGCTGTCCAGGTCGAGCAGCAGCTCGAGCGGGATGTCCGTGAAGCCCTCACGCAGGAGCGCGCGATGCAGCTCCGGCTCGATGTTGGCGCGCGCGAAGTTGAGCTGCTCGATCGGCAGCACCGGACCGTAACCGGCCACCAGCGCGTTGAGGCGCGCGAGCGTGCGAAGCGGCAGGCGCTGGAGCACGCGCCTCAGGATGGGCAAGAGCCGCCGCTGATCCGCGAGCGCGCTCTTGCCCGGACGGTAGTCGAGCGCCGATCCGACGGCCACGAAGCGCGAGATGGGCGCCTCCGGATGATCGATGGCGTGCAACATCAGAAGCACGCCGCCCATGCTGTGGCCCACGTACGCCACGCGCTCACGGCCGCTGACCGCTCGCACCTGCTCGATGATCGCGGGCAGGTCGTAGTCGAGGTAAGCGTCGAGGCCGTAGCTTCCGCAGCTGTCAGCGGCAAGGTCCGCGCCGCGCAGCTGCGTGATGAAGCAGTCGTGGCCCGCCTCGGCGAGATGGCGCGCGAGCGAGCGGCCCGGCACGTCGAAGACCGAGCCGTGTGCGGCGAGCCCGTGCTGCAGGATCACCGCGCCGCGCGTCGGGCGCTCGCTGCGGATGCGGCGCATCGCCAGCTGGATTCCGTCACGTGTCCGAAATCGAAGGGTCTCGTCAGGCAACAAAGTCACGCGTGGTCGTCCGCCATTGTCACATCGCTCGGCCGCAGAGTGTCAGCGCATTGCGTGTTGCTTCCCAGAAACAAACGCCGCTGGGAGCGCCAATCCGATTCTAATCATTGATCATTGGCCGCGCAGCCCGTGCGGCAGGCAGCCGGTCCCGCCCTGGGAGCGCTGGAGATTCCACAACAATGTGGGCCGCTTGTCGGACTTGCGCGCAGACCGGCGCCGCGGGTGAGCAAATTAACGGGTCCGATACGACTCCGAAACATGCCGCGAGCAAGCCTGCTCACTCAGATGCTGCACGGTCGCATTTGACGCACGGGTGGGGCTCGCAGGCTGCGAGCAGCGCACACCGACGTCTGCGTGCCTCGCCACGTGCGGGGCCACGGTTACGCACGCTTTCTCAACCTGACTGGTCTCCTACAAGGAGTTTTTATGAACGTAAGACTGAGCTCTCTGTGGGGCGGTGCACTCCTCATGCTGGGTATAGCATGTGGACAGTCATCGTCGCCGGCGCCTGAGCCTGCAGCCCCTGCTGCACCGGGCGCCCAAACTGCTGCCCCCGCGGCCGCCCCGGAGCCCGCGAAAGACGACAAGGGCCCGATCAAGGTCGGCATCTTGCACTCGCTCTCCGGCACGATGGCCATCAGCGAGACGTCGCTCAAAGACGTCGCGCTCATGACCATCGACGAGATCAACGCGAAGGGTGGCGTGCTCGGCCGCAAGCTCGAGCCCGTGGTGGTGGACCCTGCGTCCAACTGGCCGCTGTTTGCAGAGAAGGCTCGCGAGCTCCTCACCAAGGACAAGGTCGCGGTCACGTTCGGCTGTTGGACCAGCGTGTCGCGCAAGAGCGTGCTGCCGGTGTTCGAAGAGCTGAATGGTCTCTTGTTCTACCCGGTGCAGTACGAGGGTGAAGAGTCGTCGTACAACGTCTTCTACACCGGCGCGGCGCCGAACCAGCAGGCGATCCCCGCGACCGAATACATGATGAGCAAGGAGGGCGGCGAGGCCAAGCGCTTCGTGCTGCTCGGCACCGACTACGTCTACCCGCGCACGACCAACAAGATCCTGCGGTACTTCCTGCAGAGCAAGGGCGTCGCCGAGGCCGACATCTTGGAGAAGTACACGCCGTTCGGCTTCACGGACTACCAGACGATCGTCGCCGAGGTGAAGCGCTTCGCGGCAGGCAAGCGCACGGCCGTGATCTCCACGATCAACGGCGACTCGAACGTGCCCTTCTACAAGGAGCTCGCGAATCAGGGCGTGAAGGCCGAGGACATCCCGGTCGTCGCGTTCTCGGTCGGTGAGGAAGAGCTGCGCGGCATCGACACGGCGCCGCTTGTCGGTCACCTGGCGGCGTGGAACTACTTCCAGTCGCTCGACAACCCCGAGAACAAGGCGTTCATCGAGAAGTGGAAGGCGTACGTCGCGAAGAACAACCTGCCCGGCGGCGACAAGCGCGTGACCAACGATCCGATGGAAGCCACGTACATCGGCATCAAGATGTGGGCGCAAGCGGTCGCGCAGTCCGGCACGACGGATGTCGATGCGGTGCGTCAGGCGGTCGCGGGTCAGGTCGTGAAGGGTCCGTCCGGCTTCGACGCGAAGATGGATGAGAAGAACCATCACCTGCACAAGCCCGTGTTCATCGGCGAGGTGCAGGCGAACGGTCAGTTCCAGGTGGTGTGGAAGACGCCTGGCCCGGTGCGCGCCGCGCCGTGGAGCCCGTTCGTTCCGGACAGCTCCAAGAAGGTCGCGGATTGGACGTACCCGTGGCTGTGCGGCAACTGCACCGAACCCAAGGTGGCGCTCGCGAAGTGATGCGTGCTGTGACCGTGTGAGTGTCGGGACGAGTTGGATCAGACGCTGTGTGTCGTGAATCGGAGAGACGGCCATGTCCTTGCAATCGTGTCTCAGAGGATGGTTTTCGAAGTGCGTTCTGGTCCCGCTCGTCCTGCTTGGCTTAGCGCTGCCGGCCGCTGCTGAGGGCGGCGAGCTCGGCGCGCTGATCAGTAGTTTAGGCGCAGAAGATCGCAGCGTGGCGGGCGCTGCGATCGACGGCCTCGCCCGGCGTCCGGAGCCCGCGGCGCTGCGCGCGCTCGAGGCGCTGCGCGACGGCAAGCTGCGCGTCGCGCCGAGTGGCGCGGCGTACATCAAGACCGAAGACGGCAAGCTGCTAGACGCCGTGAGCGGCGCTGCGGTAACGGGCGTGGATGCGAGCCTGCTGCGCACGGCCGGCGTGAACAACGTGCTGCGCCGTCAGCTGACGCAGGCCATCGCCGCGCTCGGGCTGCGCTCCAAGGACGCGGGCGTGCGGCTGGCAGCGGCAGAGCAGCTGGCCAAGGCCTTGGACGAGAAGCTCGCGCCGCTGATGCGAGAGGCGCTCGCGTTGGAGAAGGATGCCGACGTGAAGGCCCTGTTGAAGCAGACCTTGGCGCAGGTCGACTTCGGCAGCAGCGACCCCAAGCTGCGCATCGCGGCCATCCAGGCCATGGGCGAGAGTGCCGACGTGGCGTTCAAGGGCCAGCTGAGCGCGCTCCTCGAGCGGGACTCGCAGGGCAAGTTCAAGGAGCCCAACCCAGAGATCCGCGCCGCAGCAGACGAAGCCGTCTCCATCATCAGCCGCAAGGAGCTCTTCACGCGCATCGTGCGCGACTTGTTCTACGGCGTGAGCCTCGGCTCGGTGCTGCTGCTGGCGGCGCTCGGTCTCGCGGTGACGTTCGGCCTGATGCGCGTCATCAACATGGCACACGGCGAGATGTTGATGCTCGGCGCGTACTCCACGTACTGCGCGCAGCTCCTGTTCCAGAAGTACTTCCCCGGCGCGCTCGATTACTACATCGTGCTGGCGCTGCCGCTGTCGTTCGGCGTGTGCATGCTCGTGGGCATGGCGCTCGAGCGCAGCGTGATTCGCTTCCTCTACGGGCGCCCGCTCGAGACCTTGCTCGCCACCTGGGGCATCTCGTTGATGTTGATCCAGACGGTGCGCGTGATCTTCGGCGCGCAGAACGTGACCGTCGCGAACCCCAGCTGGCTGTCGGGCGGCTACGATCTCTTGCCCGGGGTCGTGCTGCCTTACAATCGCATCGCCACGATCCTGTTCGTGAGCTTCGTGGTGCTGTTCGTGAACTGGCTGCTCAAGCGCACGCCGATCGGTCTGCAGGTGCGGTCGATCACGCAGAACCGTGCCATGGCCGCGTGCATGGGCATCCGCACCGCGCGCGTGGACATGCTGACGTTTGGCCTCGGCTCCGGCATCGCGGGGCTCGGCGGCGTGGCTCTGTCGCAGCTCGGCAACGTGGGGCCGGAGCTCGGTCAGCTGTACATCGTGGACTCGTTTTTGGTCGTCGTGGTGGGTGGGGTCGGCAAGATCGCGGGCAGCGTGGTCGCCGCGCTCGGGCTCGGCACCATCAACAAGTTGCTCGAGCCGTTCGCGGGCGCCGTGCTTGGGAAGATCTTCTTGCTCGTGTTCGTCGTGTTGTTCATTCAGCGGCGCCCGCAGGGTTTGTTTGCCCTGAAGGGCCGCTCCGCGGAGGGCTGAGAGATGCAACGCCTGAAAGAGCTCGTGCGCACGCTCCACACGCCGCGCCAGTGGTTCATCGTCGCAGCCGTGAGCTGCGTGCTGTTCGCGCTGCCCATCCTGAACTCGGGCGGAGGCGCGGTGCCGGATCGCGTGATCCCGCTGTTCGGCAAGTTCCTGTGCTTCGCGCTCGTGGCGCTCGCCATGGATCTGGTGTGGGGCTACACGGGCGTGTTGAGCCTGGGGCACGCGGTGTTCTTCTCGCTCGGCGGCTACGCGATGGGCATGTACCTGATGCGCGCCATCGGAAAGGAGGGCGTGTACCGCTCCGAGCTCCCGGACTTCATGGTGTTCCTCGACTGGAAGGAGCTGCCCTGGTACTGGCAGGGCTTCGAGCACTTCGGCTTCGCAGCGGCCATGGCGCTGATCGTGCCGGGCGTGTTGGCGCTGATCTTCGGCTTCTTCGCGTTCCGCTCGCGCATCAAGGGCGTGTACTTCTCGATCATCACGCAGGCGCTGACCTACGCGCTGATGCTGATGATGTTTC
>Ga0190269_10000693_pt1 | contig 16845 bp, 18 predicted proteins | sample Popmic249IS_FD_133749 | JGI IMG/M metagenome (GOLD analysis project Ga0190269, IMG submission 133749) | Populus adjacent soil microbial communities from riparian zone of Blue River, Arizona, USA - 249 IS | ecosystem: Environmental > Terrestrial > Soil > Riparian zone | place: USA: Arizona...
ACCGACATGGCTGACGAGACCACCTTCAAGCCGGGGCTCGAGGGCGTCATCGCCTTCGAGTCGGAGATCGCCGAGCCCGACAAGGAGGGCTCCGCGCTCCGCTACCGCGGGGTGGACATCGAGGACCTGGTCGGCAACGTGTCCTTCGGCAACGTGTGGGGCCTGCTGGTCGACGGCAGGTTCCGGCCCGGCCTGCCGCCGGCCGAGCCGTTCCCGCTGCCGGTGCACTCGGGCGACATCCGCGTCGACGTGCAGTCGGCGGTCGCCATGCTCGCGCCGGCCTGGGGCCTGCAGCAGATGCTCGACATCGGCCCCGAGCAGATCCGCGACGACCTCGCCCGGGTCTCCGTGATGGCCCTGGCCTTCGTCGCCCAGTCGGCCCGCGGCCTCGGCAAGCCGATGGTCCCGCAGAGCGAGGTCGACAAGGCCGACACCATCGTCGAGCGCTTCATGATCCGCTGGAAGGGCGAGCCCGACCCGCAGCACACCAAGGCCGTCGACGCCTACTTCGTCTCCGCCGCGGAGCACGGCATGAACGCCTCGACGTTCACCGCCCGCGTCATCGCCTCCACCGGGGCGGACGCCGCGGCCTCGATCTCGGGCGCCATCGGCGCGCTCTCCGGCCCGCTGCACGGCGGCGCCCCCTCGCGGGTGCTGCAGATGCTCGACGACGTGGAGCGCAGCGGCGACCCGCGCGCCTACGTCAAGGCCGAGCTCGACGCCGGCCGTCGCCTGATGGGCTTCGGCCACCGGGTCTACCGGGCCGAGGACCCGCGCGCCCGCGTCCTCCGTCGTACCGCGAAGGAGCTGGGCTCGCACCGCTACGAGGTGGCCGACGCGCTGGAGAAGGCGGCGATCGAGGAGCTCACCGACCGCTACCCCGACCGCCCGCTGCGCACCAACGTGGAGTTCTGGTCCGCGGTCGTCCTCGACTTCGCCGAGGTGCCGGCGCACATGTTCACGTCGATGTTCACCTGCGCCCGGACCGCCGGGTGGAGCGCGCACATCCTCGAGCAGAAGAAGCTCAACAAGCTGATCCGCCCGTCCGCCCGGTACGTCGGGCCCGGCCCCCGCCCGGTGGCAGACGTCCCGGTCGGCGAACTGCCCGTGGGGAACTCCCTGTGACCATCCAGATCCCGGCCGAGCTGCTGCCGCAGGACGGCCGGTTCGGCTCCGGTCCTTCGAAGGTCCGGCCCGAGCAGCTGGCCGCGCTGCAGTCCGCCGCCGGCCTGCTGGGCACCTCCCACCGGCAGGCGCCGGTGCGGCAGCTCGTGGGCCGGGTGCGCTCGGGGCTGAGCGACCTCTTCAGCCTCCCCGACGGCTACGAGGTGGTGCTGGGCAACGGCGGTGCCACGGCGTTCTGGGACATCGCGACCTTCTGCCTGGTCCGCGACCGCGCCCAGCACCTGGTCTTCGGCGAGTTCGGCGGCAAGTTCGCCGAGGCCGTGGCGGCCGCGCCGTTCCTCGGCATGCCGTCGGTCATCTCCGCCGACCCGGGCTCCGCACCCGACTTCCTGGCGGAGGAGGGCGTCGACGTCTACGCGACGCCGCACAACGAGACGTCCACCGGCGTCGCCCGCCCGGTACGCCGCCCCGCCGGCGCCGGCGCCGACGCACTGCACCTGGTGGACGCCACCTCGGGCGCGGGCGGCCTGGCCGTCGACATCACCGAGACCGACGTCTACTACTTCGCCCCGCAGAAGTGCTTCGCCTCCGACGGCGGGCTCTGGATCGCGGTCATGTCCCCCGCGGCGCTCGAGCGGGTCGCCTCCCTGGGCGAGCGCTGGACCCCGGCCTTCCTCGACCTGCAGACCGCGGTCGACAACAGCCGCCTGGACCAGACCTACAACACCCCGGCGCTCGCCACCCTGGTCATGCTGGCCGACCAGGTCGAGTGGATGAACGGCCACGGCGGGCTCGAGTGGTGCGTCTCCCGCACCGCCGACTCCTCCTCGCGGCTGTACACCTGGGCCGAGAAGTCGTCGTACGCCTCCCCCTTCGTCACCGACGAGCGGCTGCGGTCGCAGGTGGTCGGGACCATCGACTTCAGCGCCGAGGTCGACGCGGCGGAGGTCGCCAAGGTGCTGCGGGCGAACGGCGTCGTGGACGTCGAGCCCTATCGCAAGCTCGGGCGCAACCAGCTGCGCGTGGCGATGTTCCCTGCGGTCGAGCCGAGTGACGTCGAGGCGCTCACTGCCTGCATCGACCACGTGGTCGGCCGGCTCTGAGCTCGCCGGACGGCCAGGAGCCGCTGCCCCAGGCCTGGGTGCCGCGGGTGGCGAACGCCGCGCTCGCCGCCGTCCTGCTGCTCTTCCTGGTCCCGCTCTTCACCCACCTGGACGACGTCGCGACGTCGGCCAGGGTGATGCTCGTGCTGGTCGCCCTGCCGTTCCTGGTGATCACGGTGCTGTGCCTCATGGCGGCGGTCCGGCCCGGCTCGGTGGGCCGCACCTTCCGGCGGCTCGCCCGCCGCCGGTGACGGTGCGTCGACGGCACCGGTGATCGACACCACCCCCCGTCACCGGATCGGGTGACCTCGGCCACTCCGTCGGCGGGTTGCGGCATCCGTCCCTACAGGGGATCGGGGCACGCGCCGAAGCACTGATCAGTCCCCTCGAGGAGTGATCAGTGAACCGCCACCTGCCGCTCGCCACGACGACCGTCCTCGGTCTGACCGCGCCCGCGCTGGCCGCCGTGCTCCTGACCTCGTCGGTCCCTTCGAGCGCCGCTCCCGCCCCGGTGACCGCCGTCGCGGACCTCGCGCCGCTGCACGCACCCGTTTTCCGCACGACCGCGCCGCAGCCGTCCCCGACCGCCTCCCCCACCGCGCTCCGCCGGGTCACCGCCAGGGCGCTCCCCGTCGCCGCGCAGCCGGCCCCTCGGCGTACCGCCGCGCCGAAGGCGACCACGGCCGCGCGACCCACCGCCGCGCGCACGGCGAGCCCCAAGCCGACCGCGACCCGGAGCACCGTCTCCCAGACCTCGCAGCCGAGGGGCACCGACGACTACCCCTACCGCACGCAGTCGGACTACTACGCCGTCGACAGGTGGGGCTTCACCCAGCGGCAGTGCGTGAGCTTCGCCGCCTGGCGGCTCGCGCAGCACGGCGACACCATCAACAACCGCGACGACTGGGGCAGCGCCTACAGCTGGGACGAGGCCGCCCGCCGGCTCGGCGAGGTCGTCACCACCAAGCCGCGGGTGGGCGCCGTCGCCCAGTGGAACAAGGGCGAGGGCTCGCCCTACTACGCACCGGGCTCGGCCAAGGCGAACGGCACCTTCACCGCCGGCGGCTACGGCCACGTGGCGTGGGTGAAGCAGGTCTACTCCGACGGCTCCGCGCTGGTGGAGCAGTACAACATGGGCGGCGACCGCAGCTACAGCGTCATGCGGGTCAAGGCGCCGCGGTACCTCCTGATCGGCTGACGTCCGAGCACCGCGCCGGCCACGAGGGCCGAGAGCGCGCACACCGCACCGCCCACGAGCAGCGGCGTCCGCGGTCCCCACGCGTCGGCGACGACGCCCACGAGCGGCGCGCCCACCGGCGTACCGCCGAGGAAGACCAGCACGTAGAGCGCCATGACCCGGCCGCGCACCGCGGCGTCGGAGCCGAGCTGCACCAGCGCGTTGGTCGTGGTGGTGAACGTCAGCACCGCCATGCCGGTCGGCACGAGCAGCAGCATCATCGTCGGGAAGGTCGGCGCCAGGCCGACCACCACCTCGAGCAGCCCGAAGACGAGCGCCGCCGCGAGCATCCGGTCGGGAGTCGGTGGCCCGCTGCGCCTGGCGCTGGCCAGCGCGCCGAGCAGCGAGCCGAAGGCGAAGGCCGAGGTCAGCAGCCCGAAGCTCGACGCCCCGGTCTCGAAGACCTGCTTCGCGACGAGCGCCAGCGTGATCTGGAAGTTGAGCCCGAAGGTTCCGACCATGAAGACCAGCGCGATCGGTACGGCGAGCTCACGCCGGTCGAGGACGTAGCGCAAGCCCTCACGCACCTGGCCCTTCTGCGCCGGCTGACGGTTGGGGTGGACCAGCTCGGCCGGCCGCATCATCAGCAGGCCGACCAGGACCGCGCCGTAGGACACCCCGTTGGCCAGGAACACCCAGCCGGTCCCCCACACCGCGATGGCGACACCCGCGAGCGCGGGGCCGACGATCCGGGAGGCGTTGAAGGTCGCGCTGTTGAGGCTGACGGCGTTGGGCAGGTCCTCGGGCCCGACCATCTCGCTGACGAAGGCCTGGCGGGTGGGGGTGTCCACCGCGGTCGCGACGCCCAGCCCGAGCGCGAGCGCGTAGACGTGCCAGAGCTGCACGGCGCCGCTGAGGTCGAGCGCGGCGAGCGCGAGCGCCAGCACTCCCATCGCGCCCTGGGCCAGCACCAGCAGGCGGCGCTTGTCGTGCCGGTCGGCGAGCACGCCGCCGTAGAGGCCGAGGAGCAGCACGGGGAGGAACTGCAGCGCCGTCACGACGCCGAGCGCGACCGGGTCGTTGTCGGTGATCTCCAGGACCAGCCAGTCCTGGGCCACCCGCTGGCCCCAGGTGCCGGACAGCGACACGGCTTGGCCGGTGGCGAAGAGCCGGTAGTTGCGCACCCGCAGCGAGCGGAAGGTCGGGCTCACGACCGGCCGAGCCGGTCCAGGACCTCGGAGGCCCGGCGCAGCACCTCGCGGTCGTCGGGGCTCAGGTCGCGCAGCCGCTGGGCGAGCCAGGCCTCTCGCTGCCGCCGGTCGTCGCGCAGCAGCTGCCGCCCGGCGTCGGTGAGGCTCACCACGACCTGGCGCCCGTCCGTGGCGTGGGCGCACCGCGTCACGTAGCCCTCGGCCTCGAGCGCCTTCACGATGCGGGTCATGGAGGGGGGCTGCACCCGCTCGTGCTCCGCCAGCTGCCCCGGCGACATCGCGCCGTGACGGTCGAGGGTGCCGAGCGCGGCGAGCTGCCCCAGGGAGAGCGACGTGTCGGTCCGCATCCGGCGGAGCCGGCGGGCGAGCCGCATGACCGACGTCCGGAGCTCGGAGGCGAGCGCGGTGTCGGTGGCCATGTCCTGAGCATAGGTCATTACCCGTGCTAAGGAAAGCCGTGGGCCGGAGGGCGTGCGAGGATGGCGGCGTGGAACGACGCCCGGACCCGGAGCCGCTCGAGGTCGACGACGTCGCGCTCGTCGCAGCCGGCAGCGTCGCCTGGACCGTGGGCCTGGTGGTGCTGCTCGTGCTCGAAGCGGCGCGGGGCGTGCCGGACTGGTGGTGGCAGATGTGCGCGGCCGGCGCCGCGCTCGGGCTGCTCGGCGTCAGGTACTGCCGCAACCGCAAGAAGGCGCTGGCAGCACGGGGGTCACTGCAGCAGGACCTCTGAGTCCTGGCGCCGCGCCGGCTGCTCCACCAGGGGCGCCAGCGTCTCGGTGAGGGACCGCACGGCGTCCTCGAGCTCCTGGATCCGGCTCTGGTCGGCCCGCAGCTGCTCGGCCACGATCAGCGCGCCGCCGAGGACGGCGAGCACCACGACCGCGATGCCCGCGCTCGCCAGCAGCGGGACCTGCCGGTTGAGGAACGGCTCCCCGGAGATGCGGTACCAGCCGAGGCCGCCGACGACGGCCGCGACCGCCAGGACGCCGAGGCCGGCCCAGAGGCGGGTGCGGGTGGTGCTCATGGTTCCTCCACGGGGTCGAAGGCCGGACAGGAAGCTCACCAGCAGGGCCAGGCCCAGGACGCCGAACACGACCACCGCGTAGGCGCTCGGCACGACGCTGGTCACCGGCAGGCCCTGCGCCACGGGTGCAGGGGACGAGGCGACCGGTACGCCGCTGGGGGCCGTCGAGGGCAGCGCGACCGGACCGGCAACGGGCACCGCGACGGGCACCACCGGGCCGAGGACCACGTCGACCGCCGGCGTCGGCTCGGCGACGACCGCGGGCTCCTCCGCGACAGGGGTCGGCTCCGGCGCGGGCACCGGGCTCTCCGCCGAGACCGGGCTCGCGGCCGGCGAGGGTGAGGGTGAGGGTGAGGGGGCAGGCGTCGCACCCGCGGCCGGCAGGGGACAGCCCACCACCGGCAGCTCGGGCATCGTGCAGCTCACGCGGTCACCCCCAGGTACGCCGCCCGGAGCTCGCCCTGCATGGTGCGGACCTCTGCGCCGGCCGCCTCGGCCACGACCTGCCCCTTCTCCAGCACGTAGGCCCGGTGGGCCAGGTCGAGGGCGAGGACGTTCTGCTCCACGAGCAGCACGGCCACCCCCGAGGCTCGGTTGACCTGGGCCACCAGGGCGAAGGCCCGTTCCGTCATGACCGGCGACAGCCCGAGCGACGCCTCGTCGACCAGCAGCAGCCGGGGGGACGCCATCAGCGCCCGGCCGAGGGCGAGCATCTGCTGCTGCCCGCCCGAGAGGGTGCCGGCCTTCTGGTCCCGCCGCTCGTGCAGGATCGGGAAGGTCGTGAAGGCCTGGTCGAGCGCCTCCGCGACGGCGGCCCGGTCGCGCACCGTGTAGGCGCCGAGGGCGAGGTTCTCGCTGACCGTCAGGTCGCGCAGCATCCCCCGCCCCTCGGGCACCATCACCACGCCCCGGTCGACGAGCCGCTCCGGCGGCGTCCCGGTCACGTCGCGGCCGTCGAGCAGCACCGAGCCGCCCGTGACGCGCAGCAGGCCCGTCACGGCGCGCAGCGTCGTCGTCTTGCCGGCCCCGTTGGAGCCCATCACCGCGACGACCTCGCCCTCGCCGACCGTGAGCGAGACCCCGAAGAGGACCTGCAGGCCGCCGTACCCGCTGCACAGGTCGCGCACCTCGAGGAGGGGGTGCACCGTCACGTCGCCACCTCCTCCAGCGAGCCCCGGCCCAGGAAGCTCTCGACCACACGCGGCTGGGCCGTCACCTCGGCCGGGGTGCCGGCTGCGATGAGGACGCCGGACTCGAGGCAGTAGCACCAGTCGCAGGTGCGGGCGACCAGCGGGACGTGGTGCTCGATCACCATCAGGGTCAGGCCGAGCTCGTCGCGCAGCGCGCGGAACCGGTCGCCGAGGGCGTGCGCCTCCTCCGGCGTGAGCCCGGCCGACGCCTCGTCGAGCAGCAGCAGGTCGGGCCCGCTCGCGACGGCCGAGGCGATCTCGGCGATCCGCATGGTGCCGTAGGGAAGGTCGCCCAGCCGCTCGTCCGCCAGGTGCTGCAGCCCGAAGAGCTCGAGCGCCTGGTCGGCCCGCCGCCGGAGCTCCCGCTCGGTGCCGAGGGCGCCGCCGAGGGCCAGCAGGCCGCCGACGGCGGGGTAGCTCGCCAGCCAGGTCTGGGCGAGGAGCACGTTCTCGCGGACCGTGTCGCCGCGGACGAGGCCCATGTCCTGGAAGGTCCGGGCCACGCCCCGCGCGGAGCGGCCGGAGGCCGGCAGACCCAGCAGGTCGGTGCCGCGGTAGCGGATGGTCCCCGTGGTCGGCGCCAGGCCGGAGACGGCGTTGAAGAAGGTCGACTTGCCGGCGCCGTTGGCCCCGATGAGACCGACGATCTCCGAGCGCCTGACCTCGAGGTCCAGGTCCTGCAGGGCGATGACGCCGCCGTACCGGACGGACACGGCCCGGGCGACGAGCAGCGACGGCGTGGGCAGCCGCTGGACCAGCGGTCGCGGCACGTCGCGCAGCGCCCTGGCCCGCGCCGCGGCCACGACGGCATCGGTGGGCTGCGGGCGCGGGACCGGGCGCTCGCGTCGCCCGCTCGCCGCACGCTCCAGGTCGCGGAGCACGCCCCCGATGCCCTGCGGCTGCATCACGACGGCCAGCAGGAGCAGCCCGGCGAGCATGGCCGGGACGACCTGCGACGCCGGCCCCAGCCCCGGTACGTCGAAGTCGGTGCCGAGCAGCCCGGGCAGCGCCTTCGTCAGGAGCGCCGCGGCCAGGATCCCGACCGGGGAGCGGGCCCCGCCGACGACGACGATCGCGACCAGGATGAGCGACTCCCGCAGGATGAACGGCTGGGTGTCGCTGACGCTCGTCTGCTGCAGCGCGAACAGCGCGCCCCCCAGCCCCGCGATCGCACCGCTGATCCCGTAGGCGAGCAGCTTGGTCCGGCCGGTGCTGACACCGAACGCCGCGGCCCTCGCCTCGACGTCCCGCACCGCGACCAGGGACCGCCCCGGCCAGGTACGCCGGAGCCGGGCCAGGACCGCCAGGACGAGCAGGACGCAGCCCACCGCGAGGTAGTAGAACGAGGTCTCGTCCTCGAGCCAGCCCGGCCGCTCGAAGGTCTCGCCGACGAACTTGATGCCGTCCCACTTGTTGGGCACCTGCTGCGCGAACAGCTGGAAGGCCAGCGACGCGATCGCCACCTGCAGCCCGCGGATCCGCAGCGACGGCAGCCCGACCACCACGGCCACGGCGGCGGTCATCACGGCAGCTCCGGCGAAGGCGAGTGGCCACGGGACGCCGTGGGTGCCGAGCCCGAGGGCGGTGAAGCACCCGACCCCGTAGAACGCGGCGTGCGCGATCGACAGCTGCCCGGTCGCGCCGACCAGCACGTCGAGGCCCAGGGCCACGATGCCGATGCACAGCGCCGTCGTGACGATCGAGGTCTGGGGCAGCGACAGGAACGCGGGCGCCACGAGGACGAGCAGCAGCAGCGCGCCGCCCGCGACGAGGCGGGTCGCCTCAGGCCGTCGCACGGGCGCTCCCGAAGAAGCCCTGCGGCCGGACCAGCAGCGTCGCGAGGACGGCGAGGAAGACCACGCCCGCGCTCGTCGTGGGATCCACGCGCGAGCCGACCACCCCGGTGACCACGCCGACCGCGAGGCTCCCGAGGATGGCGCCACCGAGGCTGTCCAGGCCGCCGATCACCGCGCCCGCCAGCGCCGACAGCAGCGCCGTGGTGAGGGAGAACGGCGTCAGCGACCCCTGCACGGGCGCGAGCAGCGCGGCCGCGGCGCCGGCGAGCAGACCGCCGACGCCCCAGGCGAAGACGTAGACCCGGTTGACCTTCACGCCGAGCAGCCGGGCGACGGTCGGGTCGCTCGTGGTGGCGCGCGTGGCCAGGCCGAACCGGGTGCGGGTGAGGAACAGCCAGAGACCCAGCGCCACCCCGCCGGCGAGCGCCAGCAGGGCCAGCTGCGGGGCGGTCAGGGTCGAGCCCAGAACGTCGACGTTGCCGTGGCCCACGGGGGACGGGGCGGCGAACGGGTCGATGCCGTACATCGCCAGCTCCAACAGGGCCAGGAACAGCGCGACAGCGAGGGTGGCCACGAGCCCGTCGAGCGCCGGCCGCCCCACCAGCCGCCGCATCACGACGCGCTCCACCAGCAGCCCCAGGGCGCCGCCGCCCAGGACCGCCAGGAGGCCGGCGACGAGCACCGACGGCCGCCAGCCCGCGATGCCGTGGGTGTGCGCCCAGAGCGCGCCGTAGAGCGAGAAGGCGCCGACCTCCCCGATCGCCAGCGAGAGCACCCGGGTGCTGCTGTAGATGAGCACCACGGCGACCGCGAGCAGCGAGTAGGCCGACCCGATGGCCAGGCCGACGACGACCTCGCCGAGCACTAGTACCTCGAGCGGTAGTCGGACTCGGTCGCCCAGACCGAGTCGGCACCGCTGCCCTTGACCGTCATGACGATCGTCCGGTCGCCGCTGCCGTAGCGCTTGCCGCCGGTGAAGTCGAGCGGCGGCCAGCACATCGCGGCCCCGGTCACGACGTCCGTCGTCCCGGTCCGGAGGTTCTGCATCGCGTGGCGGAAGCTGTTGCGGCCCAGCTGCGGGCCCGCCGCCTTCATCGCGGCGGCCAGCACCTGCCCGAAGCCCCAGGCCGCGAGCCCGATGTCCTTGTCCTGCTGGGTCCTGCCCTCGGTGTTGACCCGGTTGAAGGTCGCGTAGCGGGCGTCAGAGAGCCCGCCCCACGGGCTGAAGGACTTGGCACCGTCCAGCGCCCCCGCGGCGGGCGTGAGCACCAGGTTGAAGCCCCAGGCGATCGAGCTGCTCACCCACACCGGGTGGTAGCCGATGGAGTCGGTCTCCTTGGAGATGTTGATGGCGTTGTTGGGGGCGACGTAGAGCCACACCGACTCGGCGCCGTCGTTCTTGAGCTTCTGCGCCTCGGCGAGGAACTGGTTGTCCATGCCGTTGACGACCTCGTTGTGCACGACCTCCAGTCCGTTCGCCTTCGCGCGGGCGACGAAGGCGTCGCGCGCCGGGTACGCCGTCGGGTCGGTCTCGCCCACGAAGCCGACCTTCTTCACCTTCAGCGTGTGCGCCATGTAGTCGGCGATCTGCTTGCCGTTGTTGACCTGGTCGGTGCCGATGTAGAAGCCGTCGTCGGGGATGGCCATCTCGTGCGGCATCTGGTTGATGAGGTGCGGCACCCCGGCCTTGTGCAGCGCGGTGACCAGCGCGCCTTCGACGGAGATGCGGTCGAGGGAGACCGCGGCGAAGATGCCGTCGGCGAGCGCCTGCTGCACGGCGGCGCGCGCCCCTGCCTCGGTGCTGCCGGTGTCGTAGATCGTGACCTCGACGTTGCGCCCGTGGATGCCGCCCTTGGTGCGGACGTAGTCGAAGTAGTTCTGCGCCTGCGCGTCGATGGTCGGCGGGACGGGCGCCGCACCGGTCTTGGGCACGAAGAACCCGACCTTGACCGTCGTGGCGGTGACGCCGGTGGTGCTGCCGGCCGGCACGCTGACCGGCCCCGGGCCGGTCGTGGCGCGCGGGCCCTGGCGCGGCCCCGCCGGCTGCGGGCCGGTCACTCGTGGGCCGCCGCCCGGCCCGGCCTGCGGGCCGCCGCCCGGCTGCGGACCGCCGAGCACCGGGGAGGTGCCCGGGTCAGCCGGCGCACCCCCCTGGTCCGCGGGCACGCCGCCGAGCCCCTGGTCCCCTCCGAGGCCCTGGTCGGCCCCCTGCTGGGCGAGCACGTCAGGGCGCTCGAAGCGGGCCGCGCAGGCGCTCGTCATGAGCGCCGCCGCGGCGATCATGGCGACTGCCGCGCGGGACGTGCGGGAGCGTGCTGGGCGCACCTGGTCCCCCTCGAGGACGCGAACCGGCGTTCACTGTTGTGACGCCGGTCACTCTAGGCACACCCGGGCAGAACGGACAGGGAGGTCCGGGGCCTCAGAGCAGCACGTCCTCGATCGGGCCGATCGCGAAGTAGACGACGAACAAGGCGGCCACGACCCACAGCAGCGGGTGCACGCCCTTGCGCCGGCCGGTCGCGAGCCGCAGCACCGCGAAGCTCACGAACCCGGCGCCGATGCCGTTGGTGATCGAGTAGGTGAACGGCATGAGGACGATGGTGAGGAAGGCCGGGATGGCGATGGTCCAGTCCTCGAAGTCGATGTTGCGCACCTGCGTCATGAGCAGGAACCCGACCACCACCAGGGCCGGGGAGGCGGCCTCGAACGGCACCACGGAGACGAGTGGCGTGACGAACAGCGCGCCCACGAACAGCGCCCCCGTGACGACGCTCGCCAGGCCGGTCCTCGCGCCGTCGCCGACGCCCGCGGCCGACTCGACGTAGGTGGTGCTGGAGCTCGCCGACGCGGCGCCGCCGGCCACCGCGGCCAGCGAGTCCACGAGCAGCACCCGGTCGGCGCCGGGCAGCTGGTCCTCCTCGTCGAGCAGCCCTGCCTCGGCACCCACGCCGACGACGGTCCCCATGGTGTCGAAGAAGTCCGCCAGCATCAGCGTGAAGACGAACAGCAGCGCAGCGACGACGCCCACCTCGGCGAAACCGCCCAGCAGCGAGAACTCACCCAGCAACCGCAGGTCCGGAGCGCTGGCCACCTCGTCCGGCCAGTCCGGCACGTTGAGCGCGAACCCGTGCGGCCGTGGCGAGCCGTCGGCCCCGACGGCACCTCCCACGTCGAACGCCTTCTCCAGCACGATCGCGAGCACGGTGGTCAGCGTGATCCCCAGGAGCAGCGCGCCCCTCACCTGACGGACCACCAGCACCGCCATGAGCAGCAGCCCCACGACGAACACCACCGTGGGCCACCCCCGCAGCTCGCCGGTCGCGCCCAGCTGCACGGGCACCGGGCCGGCGTCGGTACGGCGGACGAAGCCGGCGTCCACGAACCCGATCAGGGCCACGAACAGCCCGATCCCCACGGAGATGGCGACCTTCAGCTCGTGCGGGATCGCGCGGAAGACCGCACCCCGCACGCCGGCGGCCACCAGCAGGGTGATCACCAGCCCCTCGAGCACCACCAGGCCCATCGCGTCCGCCCACGACATCTCCGAGGCGAGGGTCAGCGCCACGAAGGCGTTCAGCCCGAGGCCCGTGGCGACCACGAACGGGTAACGGCCCACCACGCCCATCAGCAGGGTCATCACCGCGGCGACCAGCGCGGTGGCCGCGGCGACCTCGGGCACGCCGAGGAGGCGGCCGTCCTCGTCCTCGACCGTCCCGATGATCAGCGGGTTGAGGACGACGATGTAGGCCATCGTCACGAAGGTCGTGACGCCGCCGCGGAGCTCCCGCCGGAAGGTGGAGCCCCGCGCGGTGACGGAGAAGTACCGGTCCAGGCGCGAGAGGGCAGCCGTCATGGACCAGACGGTGCCACGGCCGGGGGCTCAGCTGGCGTGGCCGTCGGGCGTCTCCTCGTCCGGGGCCGGGCCGGTCGCCACGAGCTCGAGCTCCTCGTCCTCGACGACCATGCCGGGCAGCTCCCCGCGGCTGGTCTCGACGACGACCTCGCTGTGCGCGCCGCAGCCGTGGTCGAGCGAGACGACCTTGCCGTCGTCCGGGGCGAAGGCGTTGGCGCAGACGCCGAACAGCGCCGACAGGCCGCCTGCCAAGGGCACCCGGAAGCCGCAGTCGAGGCAGCGGGCGGGCGCCTGCTTGGCCTGGGGCGCGAAGGGGCCGTGCTCGCCGTCGTACCAGCGGTCGGAGGTCGTGGCCCGGCCCTCGAAGGACAGCGCGCGGGGCCGGCCGAGGCCGAGCTCCCAGAACGTCTCGGCGGCGAGCTCCGCCTCCTCGACCGTGTAGGCCGGGACGAGCCGGACGTCGTCCGGCGCAGGGGGCAGCAGGTCGCCGGGGGCCAGGTCGCCGGGCTGGACGCGCTCGCTCCACGGCACCCACTCGGGGGCCAGCAGCGCCCCGTCCCCGGGCAGCAGGACGACCTCGTCGACCGTGACCTCGTCGAAGCCGTCGGCACGGGTGACCGTGACCGCCCAGCGCCACCCGACGTAGGCCGGGTCGTTGCTGGCGAACGAGTGCGTGACGACGAGCGGGTCGTCGCCCTCCTGCTCGCAGCCGAGGTGGGCGCCGACCTTCTGCCCCGCCGTCTCGCGGGCGACCCGCCGGGCGAGGTCGGCCGCGGCGGCGAGCACCGGGTCGGTGGTCGGCTGCGGCTCCTCGGGCTCCAGGAGCTCCTGGGGCTCCAGGGGCGGGACCGGGCTCTCCGCGGACGCCGACGAGGGCACCGATACCCTCGTCGTGATCCCGCGCAGCCTGCGACGCATGCTCACCATGCCCTCCAGTCTGCCCCCTCGCCCGCTCGACCTGCCGGAGTACCACCCATGCGCGCCCGACTGATCGCCGCTCCGCTCGTGCTGCTCGCCCTCGCGGCCTGCGAGCGGCCCACCCCCGGTGTGACCATGGCGAGCGGGACCACGTCGGTGCACACCGAGGCGGCCGTGTTCTGCCATGAGGGGCAGAGCGCCGCGGCGCAGGACTGCGCCGAGGACCTCGACGCGCTCGGGGTCGTGCGGGTCCGGCCCGGCCAGCCGCTCTCCATCGACGTGCCGGGTGAGGTTGCCGACCACGGCTGGGTCGTCGTCGACCCCGACACCAAGCAGCGCTCCGACGTGCAGGACGAGACCCACCTCAGCCTGACCTTCGACTTCGCCCGCCGGCCGGTCATCAACCTCGAGGTCCACGCGCTCGACGAGGTGTCGGACAGCGCCACCGTCACCGGCGTGTGGCGGTTCCAGCTGGTCCAGAAGTAGCGGTGCGGCTGCTGGCGGTCGTCGCCACGGAGCAGGAGCGCGCGGCGCTGCTCCGCTCGACCGCCGCGGCCGTCGCGCCGCTCGGCCCCTACCGCTGCGCGACCACCGCCGTGGCCGACGTGCTCGTCTCCGGGATCGGCCCGGCCGCCTCCGCGGCCTGCGCCGCCACCGCCCTGGCGCTGAGGGGTTACGACCTGGCGCTGTCCGTCGGCGTGTGCGGCGCGTTCCGCGGTACGGCGGAGGTCGGGGACACCGTCGTGGCGACCGAGCTCGTGGCGGCCGACCTGGGCGCGGACTCACCCGAGGGCTACCTCGGCACCTCGGCGCTCGGCTGGGCCGAGGATGTCGCGCCGGCGGAGCCGCGGCTGCTGCGCGCCGTGGTCGGCCGGCTCCCGTCGCCGGTCACCGGGCCGGTGCTCACCGTCTCGACCGTCACCGGCACCCGGGTGCGGGCCGACCTGCTGGCCGAGCGGCACGGTCCGGTCGCGGAAGCCATGGAGGGGTGGGGCGTGCTGACGGCGGCCAGGCTCCACGGCGTACCGGTCCTGGAGGTGCGCACCGTGAGCAACCTGGTCGACGACCGCGACACCTCGACGTGGTCCTTCCCGCGCGCGTTCGACGCGCTCGCCGGGGTCGGGTCGGCGCTCCTGCAGGAGGTCTGGTGGTGCTGAGCCTGGGCATCAGCCCCTGTCCCAACGACACGTTCGTGTTCTCCGCCTGGGTGCACGGTCAGGTCGACGGGCCGGCGGTGGACGTCACGTTCGCGGACATCGACGTCTGCAACCGCCTGGCCGTCGACCGCGCGCTCGACGTGGTGAAGGTGTCGTTCGCGGCGCTGCCCGAGCTGCTCGACGACTACGCCCTGCTGCCCTGCGGCGGGGCGCTCGGCCACGGCGTCGGACCGCTCGTGCTGGCCCGGACGCCGGACCTCTCGCTCGACGGGGCACGGGTGGCCGTGCCGGGGCTCCGCACGACGGCGTACCTGCTCCTGCGGCTCTGGCACCCCGGGCTCGACGTCGTGGTCATGCCGTTCGAGCAGATCATGCCGGCGGTGCGTGACGGGCGCGTGGACGCCGGCCTCGTCATCCACGAGTCCCGCTTCACCTACCCGTCGTACGGCCTGGTCTGCCTGCAGGACCTGGGCGAGTGGTGGGAGGCCGAGACCGGCCTGCCGATCCCGCTCGGCGCCATCGTCGCGCGGCGCGGCCTGGACGTCGCTTCGCTCGCGGCGACCGTCCGGGCGTCGGTGGAGCACGCCTGGGCCGACCCGTCGGCCTCCGCCGGCTTCGTCGCCGAGCACTCCCAGGAGATGGACCCGGACGTGTGCCGGCAGCACATCGACCTCTACGTCAACGCGTTCACGCGGGACCTCGGCGAGGACGGGTACGCCGCTGTCGAGGCGCTACTGGGGCGGGCCGCCGAGGCGGGGCTGGTGCCGCCGCTCCGGGGGCCGCTCCGCTAGGAGTCGAGCTCGTCCGCGATGGCCCGCAGGATCTGCGCCACCTTGCGGCCGGTCTCCCGGTCAGGGTGCTTGCCGCGACGCAGCGACGGCTGCACCTTCAGCTCGATCAGCTTGATGGTGTCCTCGACCATGACCTGCAGGTCCTCGGCCGGGCGGCGGGCGGCCGTCAGCGTCGGAGGCGCGTCGAGCACGATGACCGACAGCGCCTGCTCGCCCTTCTTGCCGGCGGCGACGCCGAACTCGATGCGCGTCCCGGCCTTGAGCTCCTCCACGCCCGACGGCAGGGCGGTCTTGGGCACGAAGACGTCCCCGCCGTCGTCGCGGGTCGCGAAGCCGAAGCCCTTGTCCTTGTCGTAGAACTTGACCTTGCCGGTGGGCACGTCGCACGTCCTGTCTGCTCGTCCTGTCGACACAGAGGCTAACTACCCTGGCTGCGTGGCTGCACGTGGAGACCTGGTGGTGCGGGTGGGAGCGGGGCTCTTCGGGCTCGGCGTCCTGGCCGTGGTGGCGATCGTCGTACCGTTCTTCTTCGGCCTGGACGAGCGACCGACCTGGCTCAACCTGTCAGCGCTGCTGCTGCCCGTCGGCCTGGGGGTCGCGCTGCTCGGGCTGCTGCTCGGGGCGCGCGAGGACGTCGTTCATCGACCCTGACCGGAACGCGCGGGCGGTCACCCGTGTGAAGCCCTCTGCGCGGACCGCTGCCAGGGCCGGCTCGTCGACCCGGGCCAGCGCGTCGGGGTCCACCTCGATCCGGGCCGCCCCCTCGCCGAGGTCCCGGACGCGCAGGTCCTTCGGCTGCAGCAGGGCACGCAGGGCCGTCTCGGCCCGGTCGACGCGGGCCAGCCGGCCCGGCGTCACCTCGATGCCGTAGGCGATGCGGCTGGCGAGGCAGGCGAGCGCCGGCTTGTCCGCGGTCTCCAGGCCCCAGCGTCGGCTCGCGTCCCGGACCTGATCCTTGGTGAGGCCGGCATCGAGCAGCGGGGTGGCGGCGCCGCGCTGCGCGGCCGCGGTGATGCCGGGCCGGAAGCCGGCGACCGCGTCGTCGGCGTTGGTGCCGGTCGCGACGTGCGCCAGGCCGAGCTCGTGCGCGAGCGGACGCAGCGTGTCGAGAAGCGTGGCCTTGCAGTGGAAGCAGCGGTCGGCGCCGTTGGCGCGGTAGCCCTCCCGGTCGAGCTCGGCGGTGGCGGGCGTGACGTGCCGGACGCCCAGGCTCTCGGCAAAGGCGAGGGCCGCGGGCAGCTCCTGCTGCGCCAGGCTCGGGCTGACGGCGGTCGCAGCCACCACGTTCTCGGGGCCGAGCGCCCGGGCCGCGGCGGCCAGCAGGAAGGCGCTGTCGGCCCCGCCGGAGAAGGCGACCAGCACCGAGCCCAGCTGCTGCAGCCGCTGCTCGAGCAGGCCCAGCCGGCGCTCGAGCACGAAGCCGTCGAGCCACGCGGGGAAGGCGGTGAGGTCGTCGAGGAGGTGGTCCGCCTCGAGCGGCTCGGAGCCGCCGGTCCGGAC
>Ga0190269_10000694_pt1 | contig 16837 bp, 16 predicted proteins | sample Popmic249IS_FD_133749 | JGI IMG/M metagenome (GOLD analysis project Ga0190269, IMG submission 133749) | Populus adjacent soil microbial communities from riparian zone of Blue River, Arizona, USA - 249 IS | ecosystem: Environmental > Terrestrial > Soil > Riparian zone | place: USA: Arizona...
GCCGACGCTCGGGAGTCAGCTGCGACAGCGCTGCATGAACTCCGCTGCGCTGCTGCATCAGCGAGAGAATATCGTCCGGCCGATCACCCTCTGCTTCCACATCTTCCAGACTCGACGAGTCCGCAGTGATCACCGTCAATTGCCGCTGTCGCAACCGATCGAGCGCCCGACTACGACACAGCATCACCAGCCACCCCAGGACGTTGCCGCGCGCGGCGTCGTATCGCGATGCATGCGACCACGCATATGCGTACGTCATGCACACGACTTCCTCCGCGTCTTCGACACTTCGCAGCATTGCCGACGCGAGCGCATACAGTTTTCCTACCGTCGCATCGTAGAGTTGCTCGAGCGACCGCTCATCGCCGTGCAGCATCCCCGCGATCAAACAATCTAGATCAGCGACTCCGGCGCGTTCCGTCACCGTGACATCGTCCGCGAGCATTTCGATCATCGAAGCTCCTCGCACAGGCTTGATCCCCGTCCGCGCTGCGCAGCGACTGCCGTCGCCTCACTTGTGGTCAACCGGGCGCAATCGCCGCGACGTAGAGCACCGGTCCGGTCGGTGCTCCCGAGGGTGAGCCGCCACTCGGCTCCAAGCTGATCGCGATCTGGCGAGCCCCGGCCAGGGCGATACGCTGAGCTTGAGTGAGTTGCAATTCAACATTGCCGCTTTGCGGCATCAGACCGAGCGAAATTGGCGGTCCGCCCGCTGCAGACAGCGCCCAGAGTTCGTAGGCGTGGCTCGCATCAGCTTGCAATGCATCGAGCGCCTCGATGTGCAACGCGTCGCGATCCGATGGCGCTTCGATTCGCCACAACTGCGCTTGCTGCGCATCGACAATCGTTGCGATCACATGCGTCGACGACGACAGTACGGTCCACAACGTGACGGCGAACACCATCATCGCAACGCCTGCAGCCAGCGCCCATCGTTGGCGATGCCACAAGCGTGAGTGCTCTTGCGTTGCGCGTCGGTTGTCAAGTCGCTGCTGAATCCCGCGCCACACCGTTGCGGGGGGTCGCACGGGCGTGATTGCCGAGGCGAGATCGATCAATCGATCTTCCCATCGCTGCACGGAGAGCAGTGCGTCCGTGTCGTGTCGACACAGACGCTCGAAGCGCAGGCGCGCTGCACCGCGCAATGTGCCGATCGCATACTGCGACGCGAGCTCATCGATCAATGCGCGGTTCTGGTAGTTCATGATTCCAGACACCGCTTCAGACTGCTCAGCCCGCGACGCATCCAACTCTTTACGGTGCCGAGCGGACTGTCGATCGCCGTTGCGATCTGATCCTGCGAATAGCCCTCGACGTACGCGAGCGCGATGCACTTGCGCTGCTCCGCGGTCAGCCGACTCAAGCAATCATCGAGCGCGCGACTCGAGCGTTGCGAGGTCATGGAGTCGGCAAAGTCTGCGGCGCCAGCGTCGACTAAGGCTTCATCCGGCGCTTCATCGAGCGTGACCTGCTTACGCTGCATTCGTAGCAGGTCAATTGCACGATAGCGGGCTATCGACATCAGCCACGTCATCGCACGACCGCGATAGGCAACGAACTGATCGGCGCGCTGCCACACACGGACCATGACGTCTTGCAGCGCTTCCTCCGCCAATGCAGGACTTCGCAGCATTCGTAACAGCAAACCGAAGAGCTGCGATGCAACGAGCGAATACAGCTCCTCGAGCGCACGTTGATCCTGCTGCGCACAGCGAACGAGCAATTGCTCGACGGCTTCGGGTTCGTCCGCCCCTTTGGAGCGAGCCGACAGCGCATAGACCGTCGATCGAGCGTGATCCATGCTTGCCTTTACGTGGCGAAGCGAACATTGGATGCACGGCTCGCGAAATTTTCAGTTCAGAACGTCGTACCCACCGTCACTCTGAAGGTTCGCGGCTCGACGGGATGGAAGTGGATGTCTTCCACGGGCGCCGATTCGTTCGCGAGCTGCGACTCGTAGAAATACGTGATGTCGTAGTCGTCACTATCGAACACGTTGTACAGCGCCGCGCTGATCTTCCAGTTTCTGCCGAGACGATAGCCCGCTTCGATGTTGACGAGCGTTGTCGAGCTCGAACGCACGCTGTTGTCTTCGATGAGCGGAGCGGCACCGAAATGCCGGAAACGCGCACCGCCGAACCAACCGCTCGGATGATCGACGGCAACGCCGAGCGATGCGACGCCCTCGACTGCGCCCGGGATGCGATCGCCTGCAGCATCCGCATCCGAGAATCGCGCCTTCGACCAAGCCAGATCTGCATCGACGATCAACCAAGTCACCGGATTCCAGATCGCCGCCAACTCGACGCCGCGCCGCTCGCTCGCACGGCTCGCTTCCGTCGTGCCTGCATCGCCGACGAACAGCAACTCCGAATCCAGATCGAGCGCCCACAACGACAGACTGAGTTGCATGTTCGGAATGATCGCGGTGCGCACGCCCACGTCGGCCCCGAGCGCATCAACGAGCGGATCAACACGATCTACCGGTGTCGAGCCGTCAGTGGGGTCGACTCGAATCGTCGTACCGCGTGCATCGTTGCTATGAAAGCCGCGGCCGATGTCAGCGAACAGCTCGGTCTGGGCCCACGGCCCGAGCACGAGTGCGAACTTCGGACTGAGCGCCGCATCACTCTCGCGTCCCGAGTTCATAGCCAGATTCGCATTCACATCGAAGTCGAACCAATCACCGCGTACGCCCATCGTCGTGCGAACGTAATCGCTCCATTTCGTCTCGACGCTCGCATAGGCGGAATAGCTCGACTGCACGACCGAATCTTCACGGACCGTCGCGAGCCGCTCGCGCGCGACAGTGCGATACAGCCCAACGGCGTCGATGTCATCGCGACGTGTTTGCACGCCTAGCGCCAGCACATGCGAGCGGTCGCCCCATTCGAATCCTCTACGCCAACTCCAATCGCCGCCATACACGCGACGATCATCGAACTGCTCGAACTGATCGCCGTTCACTGGATCGGTGTAGTACGAGAAGTTCGAGAAGAGATCGAGCTGATAGTCGACCGCGTACACGAGGGCGCGCGCCGAACCGCCCGCGATAGCGCCTTCCCAATCGAGCGCGAGGCTATAGCGATGCGACGTTCCCGCATCGGTCGGATCGATCACGCCGAAGCGGTCGAGTTCACCTGCAGCAACTGCACGCTGCGGGATTTGATCCGTCGAACGCCACTCACCGTCATACGCCTGCGCCGTGATGCTGAACTGTCCGCCCGCAGTCGTTTGCGTGTAACGCATGAGTCCGTTGATCTTGCGAAAGTCCTCTTCGAGCAGCCATGGCCCGTCGATGTGTGCGTAGTCAAGTCCCAGCAGCAAATGGCCAGCACCAATCTGCGGCGAAGCTGCGATCAGTCCACGCACGTAGTCGTCCTCACCGCCTTCGACGACGAGCAGCGGTGCATCGAGCGTGTGTCGATAGCGCATGTCGACGCCACCCGCTGCGGAGAAGTTCCCAGCATCGGCGTAGTACGTGCCTTTCCGATAATCGATCGCTTCGATCAACTCCGGAATCACGAAGTTGATGTCGGTGTAGCCCTGGCCGTGTCCATGCGTGGGCATGTTCACGGGGACGCCATCGACGCTCGTTGCGAGGTCCGTGCCGTGATCGAGATTGAAGCCTCGCAAAAAATATTGATTCGCTTTGCCGTCGCCACTGTGCTGCGTGACGATCAACCCCGGCACGACTTCGAGCAACTCACCCGTTCGTAAAACCGGTCGAAGCTCGAGTTGCTCGCTCGTCACGACACCTTCGCTCGCCGAACGCGGTGCGCCGTGCAATTTATCGAGCTGCCCCATCACCGTGACTTCTTCGAGCACTGCCGTCGGCACGCCACCCGCCCACGTGACCGTGGATACAGAAACGAGCGCACCGAATGACGCGGCACGAATCAACTGTGTTCGCATTGCTTTGCTCTCGTGTCGAACCATGTGCCCCATACGTACCACACGAGTGTTTGGATGCATGCCCTCTTGGGCGAAAACATTTGTGAATCCAACGCTACGACGAAGCCGTATATCCCGTCGCCACTGCTCGTTCGGCATTCGTCAATAGCTCAAGGAGAAATGACATGCATCGAAATCCACTGCGCGCTGCAATCATGCTTGCAGTCGCGTCCACGCCGTTGCTCGCGTTCGGCTCGAGTCACCGCGAGGCCCCCTTCATCATCGGCTCGCCCAAGGTCGACGGCACCGACCTGTACATGTTTCGCAGTTATGAAAGCGGACGCGATGGCTACGTCACGCTGATCGCGAACTATGTGCCGCTACAGGCTGCGTACGGCGGACCGAACTACTTCCCGCTGGAATCGAAAGCCTTGTATGAAATTCACATCGACAACAACGGCGACGCGCGCGAGGACATCACGTTTCAGTTTCGCTTTGATGACAACTACAAAAATCTCACCGTGCCCGCCGGCGGCAAGGATGTGCCTGTGCCGCTCATCAACATCGGACAGATCGATCCTGCGGCGAAGAATCTGAACATGGTGCAAACCTATTCCGTCACGATGGTTCGCAGCGGTCGACGTGGCGGCAGCTTTCATCGCATCGGCAACGCGACGTCGGGCGGTGATGTGTTCACGAAGCCGGCCGACAACATCGGCAACAAGTCCATTCCGGACTACGCCGCATATGCGAACAACTTCATCTACGAGACGAACATTCCGAACTGCGCGTCCAACGGTCGCGTTTTCGTCGGGCAACGCAAGGAAGGCTTCGTCGTGAACTTGGGCGAGATCTTCGATCTCGTGAACACGAATCCCGCGGGACCACGCGATGGCGAGGCGAACATCATTGCGGATGACAACATCACGAGCATCGCGCTCGAAGTTCCGATCAGTTGTCTGACACGCGACGACGAACCGATCATTGGCGCATGGACGACAGCAAGCGTTCGGCAAGCACGCCTGCTCAATCCGGTGCCAAGCAGTCCGAAGCGCGCATCGATCGAAGGTGGCGCGTGGACGCAGGTGTCGCGTCTCGGCATGCCGCTCGTCAATGAAGTCGTGATCGGCCTGCCAGACAAGGATCGCTTCAACGCGAGCAATCCGCGCGATGACGCGCAGTTCCTCACGTATGTCACTAACCCGACGTTGCCCGTGCTCCTCAATGTGCTGTTCGGCAATGCGGCGCTCGTGCCTCAGTCACCTCGCAACGATTTGGTTGCTGCGTTCCTGACGGGCATTCCCGGATTGAATCAGCCTGCGAACGTGCGGCCGGCAGAGATGCTGCGTTTGAATACGTCGATCGCGCCAACGCCCGCTGCTGCTCAGAAAGATCTCGGCGTGCTGGCCGGCGACAACGCAGGCTTTCCGAATGGACGCCGGCCCGTCGATGACGTTGTCGACATCGAGTTGCGTGTCGCCGAAGGCGTGTTGTGCAGCAGCGCGCTTAAGTGCGGCACGCAAACGTCCGATCCGAACAAAGGGACGCCGTACACCGATGGCGCGCGCGCGGCGGGTGCTGTTGCGAGTGCGGCGGTCGTGACCGGCGCGGTCGATCCGACCGACGTGTATCTCGACGTGTTTCCGTACTTGGCGACGCCAGTGCCGGGCTCACCGAATACGCCAATGGCTTCGACACGGTGAGGGAGCAGTCATGAAACGCACGACTTCTTTCATTGTGGTGGCCGCAACATTGACGTTCGCCGCGTGCGGTGGCGGCGGATCGTCGGGCTATGGCGGATCGACACCTGCACAACCGGCGCCCGCACCGACGCCGACACCGACGCCACCACCAGCCGCTGCGGCTCCGACGAACTTCACCGCGTTCATGCGAACGCAGTTCGAAGCCGCCGCAACCTCCGACGCGACCGATCCAACGGACGTGGAAAGCGTCGAGTGGGTGTTCACGGATGAAGACGACGAGACTGAGTACGATGACGTGCTTGCTACATCGATGTAGCCGGTCAGCGCACGAGCGACGGACCTTCGGGCCTTGGTGCCGAAGGTTCGTCCTCGGTGGGACTGCATTGCTTCTCGGCACGCTGGCATGCGCCGAGCCATTTGTGCCGGTGAGCGATGACGTCGTTCTCGAGCGTGTGCCTGCAAGTCCGCAGCACCGACAATTTAAATCGCTGCGACGCGCGCTTGCGGCGAACCCACACGACGTTGCCGCCGCACTCGATCTATCGCGCGCGTATCTGGACGTCGGGCGTCGTACGAGTGACCCGCGATTCCTGTCGTATGCACAGGCGACACTCGCGCCCTTCTTGAAGCAATCACATCCCCCGCTCGACGTTCTGATCGTCAGCGGCACCGCAATGCAGAGTTCGCATCGGTTTGACGAGGCACTCGCGCTGCTCGAGCAGGCACTCGCAATCGACGCACGCAATTCACAGGCGCTCCTGACGAAGGCCACCGTGTTACAGGTTCGTGGTGAGTACGACGCTGCGCGGAAGACGTGCTCGCGTCTACTGACAACAGCAGAGCAACTTGTCGCGATCACCTGCATCGCGAGCGTCGATGCGATGAACGGCAAGCTTGCCGTCAGCTATGAAATGCTCGCTCGCCTCTCCGCGAATAGCGCCGGCGCGCTGCCTCGGGATAGCCGGAGCTGGCTGAGCGGTCAGTTGGGCGAGATGGCAGTACGTCTCGGCCGTGACCCCGATGCGGAGCGCCACTTCAAAACTGCGCTCGTCGCCGATCCGAATGATCTGTATGTGAAAGGCGAATACGCGGACCTGCTGCTGCGACAACGGCGCGTTCGCGAGGTCTTCGCATTGCTCTACGAACACGAAGCACAAGACGCATTGCTGCTTCGATTGGCGCTCGCGGAAGCGCTTGGGATACCTGTTCGCAGCCGACGTTGGCGTGACATGTATGCGGCGCGTTACACCGTCGCTCGACGTGACGACGCTGCACATGGCCGAGAGCAGGCGCGCTTCGAGCTCGACATCAATGGCAACGCGTCTGCGGCACTGCGACTCGCACAGAGCAACTGGCAGGTACAACGCGAACCGGCCGACGTACGAATGTTGGTGCGTGCGGCTCACGCGGCTCACGACACAAGCGCGCTCGCAGGCATCAGGGCATGGATCGACGCACACCACTATGAGGATGCAACGCTCAACGCTGATATCTCAGGCGGGGATCGAACATGAGCGTGCGGACGCTACTCGCAACCGTCCTGCTTTTCTGCGCGACCTTGAGTCATGCACACAAGCAGAGCGACAGCCATCTCACGCTCGAACTGACTGCGAACGACCACGTGTTGCACGGCCAATGGGACATCGCGCTGCGCGATCTCGACTACGTCGTTGGACTGGATGCGAACGCCGACGACGTCATTACGTGGGGCGAACTCCGGAAGCAATTACATGCGATCGAGTCGTACGCGTTGCCGCGATTGCACCTGACCTCGATCGACGGACCGAAACGCAGCCACTGCCGAACGGCAGTGAACGAGGCCTTGGTCGACCATCACGTCGACGGCGCGTACGTCGTGCTTCGTTTCGTCGCTGCGTGCGCAGTGCGGCCATCGCAACTCGAGGTGAACTACCGCTTGCTGTTTGACGCCGATCCGAACCATCGAGGCTTGTTGAATCTTCGGAGCGACGGCTTCGATCAGAGCGTCGTGCTCTCGATGGAATCCTCCTCTGTCGCGCTTAACGTAAGCGCGCAGAACTCACCGCAGCAGTTACGCTCCTTCGTCACCGAAGGCGTTTGGCACATCTGGCACGGCTACGATCACATTCTGTTCTTGTTCACGCTGGTCCTGCCCGCCGTCGTGACTTATCGCGCAGGTGCGTGGGAAGCCCAGACGTCGTTGCGGGCGAGCTCACTCGACATCATCAAGGTTGTGACTTCGTTCACCGCCGCGCACTCACTCACCCTTTCACTCGCGGCGCTCGATGTCGTGCACCTTCCGAGTCGTGTCGTCGAGACCGCGATTGCGTTCACCGTGCTGCTCGGCGCGCTCAACATTTTGTGTCCGATCGTGCGCGAGCGACGCTGGATTGTCGCGCTCCTGTTCGGCCTTGTTCACGGACTCGGCTTCGCTTCGGTGCTCGCGGATTTGAACCTAACTGCGCGCGGCGTGTTGCTCTCGCTCGCCGGTTTCAATGTCGGCGTCGAACTCGGGCAGCTTGCGATCGTCGCCGTGCTAGCGCCCGCGATCTATCTGCTCCGCGAGAGCGTGCTCTACCGACGGATGCTGTTGCCCAGCGGCGCGGCGGCGATCAGCGCTCTTGCGATCTACTGGATCGGTGTTCGATGGACCGCGTAGTCAGCGCATCCCTTGGCCGTTTGCACCAATTCGACGGCGTCGATCCGACTGACGACGCATGAGCATGTATGCGACACCAGCGACTGCAACGTACGGCGCGATAAAACCGACGGCATCGATCCATTGATGACTGAGATCCGCTCGGTCCCGACCGACGCGCGAACGCACACCCCCGTGCGTGAATTCAGAGAGAATGCCGGTTTCTCTGATGCGGCTGTCCGGCCTGCCACTCAACAACGCCTGCAAGCGTGCTTCGACGACATTGATTCGGTCTGCACCCATCAGAAGCAGCCAGTGCGCTGCGCGAGCTTCGCTATATCGATATGCGTAGCGGCGTACGACGCCCGAGAGTCCTTGCGGCGGACACGATGTTCCGAATACCGGCGTCAAGAACTTGTGTTCGATCGAGCGTTCACGCGGCCACTTCGTCGGTTGCCGCTGTGGAAAGTCCCAATGCGCGCCCGTCGCGCTCGGATCGAACTGCTCCTTCGGCACGGCGGGTCGATCTTTCGGATCGAGATCGACGCCCCATCCCGGAATACGAGCACGCAACTCGCTCGAAGGCGGCGCTTGTCGTGGCTTCTCTGCGCGATACGGCATGGTGGCGCTCCGTGATCAATGATGGGTGTAGAGGATGGGCTTGATGCAGTCGTCGAGCTTGCTCGACATGATGTGATACGCCTCTGCGACCTCTTCGAGCGGCAGGCGGTGCGTGACGATCTCGCTCGGTTTCAAAATGCCGCTGCGCACATGCTCGAACAGGCGCGGCCAGTGACGCTTTACACTGCATTGAGCCGCGCGGATCGTGAGTCCTTTGTTCAATGCGTCGCCAAACTTCACTGCACTGAAGAGCGGACCGTAAGCGCCGACCACCGACACCGTTCCGACCTTGCGCACCGAATCGATCGCCCAATTGAGGGCGACGGGAGAGCCGCCTTGCAACTTCATTTTGTTGCTCGTTACGGCGTGCAAGAAGCTGCCGTCAGCTTCTGCACCGACGGCATCGATCACGACGTCCGCACCCAAGTGGTCGGTCGCTCGCTTGAGATAAACGACAATGTCATCGACGTGCATAAAGTTGATGACCTCGGCATGCGCGAACTCACGTGCCCGTTCGAGTCGATAGTCCAAGTGATCGACGACGATCACTCGACCTGCGCCCATGAACCACGCGGACTTCGCCGCGAACAATCCGACCGGTCCAGCGCCGAAGACGACGACCGTGTCGCCTTCACGGATGCCGCCCATCTCTGCGCCTTGATAACCGGTCGGACACGCGTCCGTAAGAATCAGCGCATCCTCTTCGCTCATCCATTCCGGGATGATCGACGGACCGACATCTGCGAACGGCACGCGCACGAACTCCGCTTGACCGCCGTCGTATCCGCCGCATGTATGCGAGTAGCCGTAGATTGCCCCGACCGCCGTCGCGTTCGGATTCACGTTGTGGCAGCAGCTATAGACGCCGCGAGTACAGAAGTAACAGGAGCCGCAGCTAATGTTGAACGGCACCATCACGCGGTCGCCGACCTTCAGGTTCTGCACTGACGATCCGACTTGTTCGACGACGCCGACGAACTCATGTCCAAACGTCATTCCGACGCGGGTGTCGGGCATCAACCCGTGATAGAGGTGCAGGTCCGATCCGCAGATCGCTGCCTGTGTCACTCGCACGATCGCATCGTTCGGATGCTCGATCGGCGGAATGTCTTTCTCTTCCACTCGAACCCGGTACGGGCCCCGGTAAACCATCGCTTGCATAGTCGGATCTCCACGCGCGTGCAGGAACATCACTGAGGTGCGCGCTCGCATTCACCTACGGCGGAAGCGACTTCGAGCGCTCGCATGAAAAGGCAACCCAGCTACGGACGAGTTGTTCCTCTACATGTTGTGCATCAGGGCGGCTACGCATGTCGCGCGTTTCAGGAACAACAAGCGCGAACGGCCGTTTGCCCCTCAGGCGGCAACCGGCTCATCGCTAGGAACCATGGACGAAGTCGAAGAAATCGAAAGTCGCCAATCGCCTAGCGGCAAGATCGTGTTCGAAGCGATTGCGCTGGAAGGTGAAGAAGAGCTCGAGCGATCTTCCGCCGCACTCGCGTGGTCGGGACTTGCCGCGGGACTATCGATGGGCTTTTCGATGGTCGCGGAAGGATTGCTTGCGACCTACCTCCCCGATGCGGATTGGCGGCCGCTCATCGCGAAACTCGGTTACAGCGTCGGCTTCGTGATCGTTATTCTCGGTCGACAGCAATTGTTCACGGAGAACACGCTCACGCCGATACTGCCGTTGCTCAAGCAGCGGACCGCGCGAATGTTCGCGAACGTGATGCGACTTTGGTCCGTCGTGCTCATTGCGAATCTCGTCGGTGCACTCGCGGTCGGTGCGGTCGCCGTGAATACGGCGGCGTTCGATCCCGACGTACAACAGAGCTTCATCGAGATCGGTCGCAAAGCGATCGAACACGACTTCGGTACGGTATTCCTGCGGGCGATTTTCGCGGGCTGGCTGATTGCTTTGATGGTGTGGCTGTTGCCCTTCGCGGAATCAGCGCGCGTCGCGGTCATCGTGCTGATCACGTACGTCGTAGGGCTTGGGCAGTTCGCTCACATCATCGCAGGCGCGGTCGAAGTCTCTGCGCTCGCGGCGAGCGGCAGTGCAACGTGGTGGGAAGTGATCTCGCGTTTCATCATCCCAACGCTCTTCGGCAACATCGTCGGCGGCGTGTTGCTCGTTGCGATGCTCAATTACGCGCAAGTAGTCGCAGGTGAAGAGGAGTCGTCTCCTCGGCAATGAGCTTTCAATTCATGAGCTCGTCTGTGCCATCCGCGTCTTCGCACGCAATGACTTGATCTTCACGCCGCCCCTCAGTGTCTTCACGAGCGTGAGCTTGTCCTCCCCGACTGTGTTCACCTGCATTTGAACCGCAGTCATCGATACCGATCGTTGCTCCGTGTACGACACTTCCACAGTCCACGGGTGCAACCAATCGCGCTTCACGTCGACATCTTCGCGCGTGACCTGCATGCCACTCACGATGTGCTTCATCGCGGGCACGACCTGCGAGTAGTAGTCGCACAGCTCCGCTTTGCCGCCGCTCATGTCGATCGGGTGACCCGGTGTCGAGCGATCGTCGATCGAAAACGTGAGGTCATCGTGCATCAGCTCACAGATGCCCGCCGCGTCGCCGTCGAGCGAATGGCGCTCCCATGAGTCGAGATATCGCATCGCGCCGCGCTCGCTGAGACTGAAGTAGCCCGCGCCATAGATCCACAACAAGCCAAGCATCACGATCCAAACGAGTTTCTTCATTGCGCGACCCACGTGAAATGGACATCCATGCTCGCCGAGTCGACACATTGCTGACGCGACGACGATCACGTTTCGCGCGAGCATTTGCCGCGCGAACCGCCAATGCGCTTAGTACTGGTCTAGAGGGCACGTGAATGCAGCAAGTCACCGTCGTCGGTCACCCCCTCGTACAACACAAGTTGACGCTGTTGCGGGACAAGACGCGTAGCACGAAGGGCTTTCGGCAAGTGATGCGAGAGCTCGCAACGCTCCTTTGCTACGAAGTCACGCGCGATCTGTCGCTCGACACCGTGACGATCGAACCGCCGCTCGCCTCGATGCAAGCTCGCATGCTATCGGGCAAGAAACTCGTCTTCGCACCGATCCTTCGTGCCGGAATGGGAATGCTCGAGGGAATGCTCGATCTCGTGCCGTCTGCGCGCGTCGCACATATCGGTTTGCATCGAGACCCGAGCTCGCTCAACAGCGTCGACTATTTTTATAAGGCGCCCACCGATCTCGCCGATCGCTTGATCATCGTGATCGATCCCATGCTCGCCACCGGGAATTCGGCCGTCGCAGCAATCGATCAGCTCAAAGCGCACGGCGCAACCGAGGTGAGGTTCGTGTGCGTGCTCGCGACTGACGTCGGCCTGGCTCGCCTCCAAGCTCGACATCGCGATGTGCGCATTTGGGCCGCTGCAATTGACGGCGAGCTCGACGATCACGGCTACATCAGACCGGGCCTCGGCGATGCAGGCGATCGGCTCTACGGCACCCGCTGAGCTTTGTGCTCGCGCCAGAGCCAGCGAAGGATGTCGGGCAGCAACATGCCACCATGATCATCGGAGTGCCCGCCCTCACCCCAAATGTGGGACACGTCGTAACGCGGCCCCGCGATGCGCTGTTGGTCGGCATTCGCGTTTGCCCATTCGAGCGCGGACAGCATCTGCTGATTGCTGAGAAACCAATTGCCGTGCTCATTGCTGAGATCGTTGGACCCATCCTGGAAGAAGATCCGTAGCGGTCGGATCGGATTCTTGCGAATCAACGTCGGATACAGATCGCCACCGGGCACCATCGGTTGGCTCTGCTGCGCAGGTCGATAGCCGATCGACACATAGCTACCGATCAAGCTAATCACCTTGCGAAAAACATCCGGTCGATGCCACGCGACCGTGAACGCGCAGATTGCACCACTACTCGTGCCACCGATCGCGTGCTCGTTCGGATCATCACTGATGTTGTAGTTCTTCTTGATTTGCGGCAGCAGCTCGTCGATGAGGAAGCGCGCGTAACGATCATCGAGCGCGTCGTATTCCTCTGCGCGATGGTTGGGATTGCGCATCCCAAGATCGTCGGGATAGTGCTTCGACAGGTTTCCTGGCGTGATGAAGATGCCGATCGTTACCGGCAAATCGCCGGCGTGGATCAAGTTGTCGAGCACATTCTGTACGCGCAGCGCTCCTTGAGGATTCAGCGCCCGCTGACCGTCTTGAAAGACCAGCAAACTCGCGGGCTGTGTACGGTCGTATTGCTCAGGCACGTACACCCAATAACGTCGCACGGTGCCGCCGAAAACTTTGCTGTGGAATTCGAAAGGCCCATTCACGCGACCGTGTGGCACGTTCGTCTGTGCGAGCGAATCTTGTGTGAGCGTGTACGTCGTGACGGGACGCTCGGCGGCGTTTGCAGCAATGCAAAGCCCCATGAGCATCACGACGCCGATGAGTTGCGAACGCAACGTTTCGATTTGTCCCATGCACTCCCCCTACAAGTTTTGACGAGTGTATTCGGCAGCCCCAGGCATTGAACACTCACGATGCATTAATCGCTAAGACGCCAATGGAGACGACTCTTTGCTTGAACTTGTCGATCGCTCGTCGCGAGAATGGACTCGTCCTTGGTCGCAGTCGGAGACTTTATGCGCGCGGCTTGCCTGTTGATCGCTACCCTCCTCGCCGCGTGCACGTCCCCACGTCCGCAACAATCCTCCGATGCCGAACAGGTGCCCGCGGACTGGACCCACGACCAACTGCTTGCGGCACAGAAAGCAGGCTATTCACTCGTCACTCGTCAGGGCGAACAGGTGATGTGTCGCCGTGATCCGCAGACGGGCTCTCGTCTGCAACACACGACGATCTGCATGACTGCGAAGGAGTGGCAGCGCACGCGCGCCACATCGCGCGAAACGATGCAGGACATAACGAGCGGTCACAAACCGGCATGCGCGATCGAGAAGAACTGTTGACGTAGATGCGCGGCGTCTAGCAGGCGAACTACTTCGATTGGAGCTCGCTCGACATGGCAGGCGCCGCTGCCGGAAGCACGTCTGCCGCGCTCGCCTCTTTACTTCGCAACGCTATGAACAGCATCAGCGCCAACGGTGGCAGCACGCTGAGATTCGTCCATTCCCACCCGAGATTCACGACGGCAAGACCCGCGAGCAATGACACGCACGCTTGCGATGTGAATACGACGAAATCGTTGATCGCTTGCGCGCGATGACGCTCGGCCCCGGTGTAATGCGTCGCGAGCAACGCGGTCCCGGAAGTGTAGAGACAGTTCCAACCGGCACCGAGCAGCACCAACCCGAGCCAGTAATGCGGCACGTCGTGACCGGCGAGACTGACCGCCGCGCTGAGCGCGAGCAGCACGCATCCTGCCGACATCATCGTGCGATGCCCTAAACGCGCAATCAGCGCGCCACTGAAGAGCGACGGCAAATACATTGCGAGGATGTGGCTTTGAATCGTCCACGTCGTCGCTGTCACGCTGTGGTGATGAAGCGAATGCATGCTGACCGGCGCCGCGGTCATGATGAAACTCATCACGCCGAACGCGACTGCGCCGGCAAGGACGGCCCTGCGCAACACGGGCTGTAGTAACAACTCGCGCGTCGTTGGACCTTTACCGCTCGTCGCTGCAACGGCAACGCGCGTCGTGCGCAGTCGGCTGAGCGTGATCGCACCGAGCAGATAGAGCACGCCCACGACCAAGAATGATCCGGCGTATTCGTGCGGTCCCCACCACGCCCGCGCCGCCATCGCCGCTTGGGGTCCGAGCAACGCGGCACCGAGCCCACCGAGCAATACATAGGAGATCGCGCGCGGCGCTTGATCCGCGGCAACGCTTTCGGCGGCAACGAAACGATATTGCACGCTGAATGCCGTCGCCGTGCCGAACAGCAGGGCTCCGACACAGAACAACGTGAAGCTATGTTGCGCGATGGCGTACGCCGCTATGAGCGATGCAACGATGCCGATGCACGCGCCGATGACCAGACCGGGGCGTCGACCGGTGCACCGCATTAGCAACGATGCAGGGACGGTCGAGAGCGCCATACCGACGACTGCAAGCGAGACCGGGAGCGTTGCGAATGAAGCGTCAGGCGCGAGTTGATCGCTCAGTATTCCGCCGAATAAGACGACGGCGGTCAGGCCCGACCCTGTGAGCACTTGAGCAAAGAACAAGATCACGATGTTCGACATGGCGCCCGCCAGTGATGCTGCAGGCGCGCAGTATGAATTGTGAGCGGCAGGTTGTGCGAATCGGCGCGCAGCGATCTACCTTCCCTTCCTCGATGACACGTCGCACGGGCACATTCGCATGGCTCGCTACATCTAATGCGCGCTTCTTTCCTGCAGACAAGGGGAGTGACATGCGCCATCAATCCATCGCACTCGCAGCGATTCTTATGCTGCTGTTCGCGAGTACGCCTCAATCGGCGCTTGCCGAAGGCGACCACGAGATTTCTGCCGAGGACGTTCGGCACCTTCGCAACGCGATCGGTGAGTTGCAACGAGGCAAGAAGATCTTTCGCTACGACACGTTCGGCGACGAGATCTTTTGGGGTGACGCACTGCGCTTGCATCACGCGATCGCCGGCCAGGCGAACGGCGGTGTTGGCGCCGGACTGAGTCCACGCACCGCGTTGACGCTCGGCTTGAAGGTCGATGTGAACGCGTTGCCGAACAAGCTGCGCAATGACTTGCGTCGCGGTCGCGCGAATCTCGATGATCCCGCAACGACACTCGCCTTGTTGCGACTCAACGCGGTGGTCGGCGTTCGCGGGTTCTTCGATGATTCGTCCCGCTTACGCTCGGTTGGCATCACGTGCGCGCTGTGTCATTCGACGGTCGACGATTCGTTCGCGCCAGGCATTGGCCGCAGGCTCGATGGTTGGGCAGCGCGCGATCTGAATGTCGGCGCGATCATCGCGCTCGCGCCAAATGTACAACCATTTGTCGATCTGCTGCGCCGCGTCGACCCTTCGATCAACGCGGCAACGATACGGACCGTGTTGCGCAGTTGGGGACCGGGAAAATTCGATGCGGAGTTGCTACTCGACGGCAAAGCGTTTCGTCCCGATGGAAAGTCTGCCGCAACGCTGCTTCCGCCCGCATTCGGTTTAGCCGGCGTGAATCTGCACACCTGGACAGGCTGGGGATCGGTGACGCATTGGAACGCGTTGGTCGCGAACCTGGCGATGCAAGGCCAAGGCACGCTCTTCGATCCGCGACTGAACGATCCACTGAAGTTTCCGATCGCAGCGCAAGCAGGCTTCAGCGATGTTCGACGTTCGCCTGATCTCGTCACACCAAAGCTCGCACCCCTTCACTTGTATCAGCTCAGCCTCGCCGCGCCGCGTGCACCGCGTGGCAACTTCGACTCGACCGCGGCCCAACGCGGCAAAGTGCTTTTCGAAGGCAAGGCTGACTGCGCGCGATGCCACGTACCACCCCTCTTCACCGAGCCCGGTTGGAACATGCATACAGCCGAAGAGATCGGCATCGATGACTTTCAAGCGCAGCGCTCACCCGACGAGCGCTATCGCACTGCACCGCTCAAAGGACTGTGGACACACGGCACCGGTGGCTACTATCACGACGGCCGCTTCGCAACGCTCGCACGTGTCGTCGAGCATTACGATGATGTGTTGACGCTCGGCTTGTCATCGGCTGAAAAGAAGGACCTTGTCGAGTACTTGAAGTCGTTGTGAGCCACATGACAGATGCACTGATTGCAGCAGATGCCGAACTCGCCAGCTCGATCGTCGCCGGCGATTCGGTCGCGCTCGCCGAGTTCGTGCGCCGCTACGATCAACTGCTGTTCCGAACAGCGCGGAGCATTCTCAAAGACGACGCAGAAGCAGAGGACGCCGTGCAGGAAGCGTTTCTGCAGGCGTATGCAGCACTCGGAAGTTTTCGCCACGATGCCAAGCTGTCGACCTGGCTCGTGCGCATCGTCGCAAACATCGCGATCGGACGCCTGCGCAAGCGTACGCATCGCCTCGAGCTTCTCGAGCGA
>Ga0190269_10000695_pt1 | contig 16833 bp, 14 predicted proteins | sample Popmic249IS_FD_133749 | JGI IMG/M metagenome (GOLD analysis project Ga0190269, IMG submission 133749) | Populus adjacent soil microbial communities from riparian zone of Blue River, Arizona, USA - 249 IS | ecosystem: Environmental > Terrestrial > Soil > Riparian zone | place: USA: Arizona...
AATTGACGAATACTCGCCCATTGCGGATCGCGCCGGGGGCACAATCGACGACGCGGTCGACCGGCTCCGAGTCGTCGGGCCGGTTCTCTCTCAGCGACGAGGAGGACCCATGCGACGAGGAACCCCGGTGCTGGCGACTGTTCTCGCCCTCGTGGCGTCGTTCCTCACCGTCCTGAGCGCTCCGGCCGCGGCGCGGGGCCCGTCCGCCGAGACCCGGGCGCCGGCGTCCGCGCCCTACCTCGATGCGCGGCTCCCGGTCGAGCAGCGCGTCGCCGACCTGATCAAGCGCATGACGCTGGACGACAAGATCGGCCAGATGACGCAGGCCGAACGCGCCGCGGTGGCCGGCGCACCCGGGCGGATCACCGAGTGGCGGCTCGGGTCGATCCTCTCCGGCGGCGGGTCCGTGCCCACGCCCAACACCGCGGCGGCGTGGGTGTCCATGGTGAACACGTTCCAGCGCCGGGCGCTGGCGACGCCGCTGAAGATCCCGATGCTCTACGGCGTGGACGCCGTGCACGGCCACGGCAACCTGCTCGGCGCGACGGTGTTCCCGCACAACATCGGCTTGGGCGCCAGCCGGGACCCCGGGCTGGTCGAGCGGGTGTACCGGGCCACCGCCGAGGAGGTCCGCGCGACCGGCGTGCCGTGGAACTTCGCGCCGTGCGTCTGCGTCACCCGCGACGAGCGGTGGGGGCGCACCTACGAGAGCTTCGGCGAGGACCCGCGGCTGGTCGTCCGGATGGAGACCGCGATCGACGGCCTGCAGGACTCCGGGCTGCTGGCCACCGCCAAGCACTACGCCGGTGACGGCGACACCGAGTTCGGCACCGGGAACGGCGACTACACGATCGACCAGGGCATCACGGTCACCAGCCGGGCGGACTTCGCCCGGATCGACCTCGCCCCGTACGTCGCCGCGGTCCGCCGGCACCACGTCGGCGCCGTGATGCCCTCGTTCTCCAGCGTCGACTGGACCGAGGACGGCGTCGGCAACCCGATCAAGATGCACGCCAACCGCGAGCTGATCACCGGCACGCTCAAGGGAGAGCTCGGCTTCGACGGGATCGTCATCACCGACTGGGAGGGCATCCACCAGCTCCCCGACCCCTCGGTGCCCGCCGAGGCGCCCCGGCCGACGGCCGCGCAGGTCCGGGCCGGCGTCAACGCCGGCATCGACATGTTCATGGAGCCCAACACCGCACCGCAGTTCCAGCGCCTGCTCAAGGCCGAGGTCACCGCGGGCCGGGTCAGCCGGGCGCGCATCGACGACGCGGTCGCCCGGATCCTGCGGACGAAGTTCCGGCTGGGCCTGTTCGAGCACCCCTACGCCCCGGCCGACCGGGTCGGCGAGGTGGGCAGCGCCGAGCACCGGGCACTGGCCCGCGACGCGGTCGCGAGGTCGCAGGTCTTACTCAAGAACAGCGGCAAGGCACTGCCGCTGCGCAAGGACTCGCGGATCTACGTGGCCGGGCGCAACGCCGACGACATCGGGAACCAGGCGGGCGGCTGGACGCTCGACTGGCAGGGCCGCTCCGGTAAGGACGTCATCCCGGGCACCTCGATCCTGGAGGGCATCCGCCGGGTCGCCCCGCAGGCCCGGGTCACCTACAGCGCGGACGCCTCGGCGCCGATGACCGGCTCGGACGTCGGCGTCGTCGCGGTCGGTGAGACGCCCTACGCGGAGGGCTTCGGCGACGTCGGCGGGCCGGAGTGGCAGAACGGCACACCGGCGCAGAAGGAGGAGAAGTCGCTGACGCTGCGCCCCGGCGACCGCGCGGTCGTCGAGAAGGTCTGCAAGGCGGTCGCCACCTGCGTGGTGCTGGTCGTCTCCGGCCGCCCGCAGGTCGTCACCGACCAGCTGCCCTCGATCGACGCCCTGGTCGCCTCGTGGCTGCCCGGCAGCGAGGGCATCGGGGTCGCCGACGTGCTCTTCGGCGAGCGCCGCTTCACCGGCCGGCTGCCGGTGAGCTGGCCGCGCAGCGCCGACGCGGTGCCGGTGAACGTCGGCGACAAGGCTTACCGGCCGCTCTTCCCCTACGGCTGGGGACTCACCACCTAGCGCGCCGCCCCGGCGGCGAAGGCGCCCGGCGCGGGCGCCCTCGCCGCGGCGCGGAGCGCGCACCCCGTTCAGGCAGGCGCGCGGTCGGGCTCCCCCAGCACGTTCTCGACCTCCTCGGTGGCCGGCATCGCCGTGGAGCACTCGCGCCGGCCGGCGACGATCGCGCCGGCGACGTTGGCGAAGCGCAGGATCCGTTCGAGCGGCCAACCGGCCAGCAGGCCGTGGCAGAGGGCGCCGCCGAACCCGTCGCCCGCGCCGAGGCCGTTGACGACCTGCACCGGGTGCGGCGGTACCTCGACGGTCTCGTCGCGGGTCTTGGCCAGCACGCCACGCGGCCCCTGCTTGACGATCGCGAGCGCGACGCCACGCTCCAGCAGCGCGTCGGCCGCGCGCAACGGCTCGGTCTCCCCCACCGCGACCTCGCACTCCTCGCGGTTGCCGACCGCGACCGTGACCTGCTCCAGCGCGGCGTCGACCTCGGCGGTGGCCGCGGCAGGCGACGGCCAGAACATCGGCCGGTAGTCCAGGTCGAGCACGGTCAGCGGCGCGCGGCCGCGGGCGCGCCAGGCGGCGTGGTGGGTGCTCCGGCTGGGCTCGCGGGAGAGCCCGGTGACCGTGGCCCAGAAGATCCGGGCCCGGCCGACGCTCTCCGGATCGAGGTGCTGCTCCGTGAGCATCAGATCGGGAGCGATCGGGTCCCGGTAGAAGTACAGCGGGAAGTCGTCGGGCGGGAAGATCTCGCAGAACGTCACCGGGGTGTTGAGGTCGCCGACGGTGGCGACGAAGCGGGCGTCGACGCCCAGGCGGGTCAGCTCCCGGCGCGCGTACCGGCCGAACGGATCGTCGCCCACCCCGGTGACGACCGCGCTGCGGCGGCCGTGCCTGGCGGCCGCGACCGCCACGTTGGTGGCGCTGCCCCCCAGGTACTTGCCGAACGTCTCCACGTCCTCCAGGCCCACACCGTCCTGCAGCGGGTAGAGGTCGACGCCGATCCGGCCGATGGTGATCACGTCAAACGGTGCGGTCATGCCGGGGCAACCCCTTCGTCGGCTCGGCCGGGCTCGCCACGCTCGTCAACTTTGTCCTGACAAACTAGCAACGCGTCTTGGGCGATTCAAGGGTGGGAATGTTTGGATCGGCCAACCGGTGGCATGCTGTCCGCCGTGGGCGTCCGAACGTGGATTGAGAGCTGGCCGGTCTACCGGCAGCTGACCGGCACCGACCCGTTGGGGCGTGGTGCGGCGACGCAGTCGAAGCGGTCGGCGACCCTGACGCCGCGCACCGCGGAGGCCGACCGGGTCGCGCACTCGGTCTGCCCGTACTGCGCGGTCGGCTGCGCCCAGAAGGTGTACGTCACCGATGACGAGGTCGTGCAGATCGAGGGCAACCCCGACTCGCCGCACAGCCGCGGGCGGCTCTGCCCGAAGGGCTCGGCCAGCAAGCAGCTGGTCACCGGTGACCACCGCGAGCAGAAGGTGCTCTACCGGGCGCCGTACGCCACCGAGTGGACCGAGCTCGAGCTCGAGAAGGCCATGGACATGGTCACCGACCGGTTCCTGGACGCTCGGAAGCGCGGCTGGCAGGACACCGACGAGAACGGCAACGTCGTCCGGCGGACGCTCGGCATCGCCAGCCTCGGCGGCGCCACGTTGGACAACGAAGAAAACTACATCATCAAGAAGCTGTTCACGGCGGCCGGCGCTATTCAGATCGAGAACCAGGCCCGGATTTGACACTCCGCCACGGTCCCCGGTCTGGGGACCTCGTTCGGGCGCGGCGGCGCGACCAACTCGCAGCAGGACCTGGCTAACGCCGACTGCATCGTCATCATGGGCTCGAACATGGCCGAGGCCCACCCGGTGGGTTTCCAGTGGGTGATCGAGGCCAAGAAGCGCGGCGCGCGGATCATCCACGTCGACCCGCGGTTCACCCGGACGAGCGCGCTGGCGCACCAGTACGTCTCGCTGCGGGCCGGTAGCGACGTCGTGTTCCTGGGCGGCGTCATCAACTACATCCTGAGCAACGAGAAGGACTTCCGGGAGTACGTCACCGCGTACACGAACGCCTCCTACCTGGTCAGCGAGGACTTCCGGGACACCGAGGAGCTCGACGGCCTGTTCAGCGGCTACGACCCGGAGACGGCCAGCTACGACATGACGTCGTGGCAGTACCAGGGCGCCGAGGAGAGCACCGGGGAGAAGGGACAGAGCAGCGCCGAGGCCAAGGAGCAGGCCACCGGCTTGCAGCACGAGTCCGGCGGCCCGCCGCTGCACGGCCCGACGCATCCGCCGTCGGACCCGACGCTGCAGGACCCCAACTGCGTCTTCCAGGTGCTCAAGCGCCACTTCGCCCGGTACACGCCCGAGATGGTGCAGGAGGTCTGCGGCGTTCCGCCGGAGGCGTTCCTCGACGTCTGCGAGGCCTGGACGTCGAACTCCGGCCGGGACCGCACGACGGCGCTGGTCTACGCCGTCGGGTGGACGCAGCACACGCTCGGCGTCCAGTTCATCCGTACCTCGGCCATCATCCAGCTGCTGCTGGGCAACATGGGCCGGCCGGGCGGCGGGATCATGGCGATGCGCGGCCACGCCAGCATCCAGGGCTCGACCGACATCCCGACGCTGTTCAACCTGCTGCCGGGCTACCTGCCGATGCCCAGCGCGTCGACGCACACGGATCTGCGGTCCTTCATCGACGACATCGTCGGCGACAAGCAGAAGGGCTTCTGGGCCAACGCGGACGCCTACACCGTCTCGCTGCTCAAGGAGTACTGGGGCGAGAACGCGACCCCCGAGAACGACTTCTGCTACGACTACCTGCCCCGGCTCACCGGCGACCACGGCACCTACCGCACGGTGATGGACATGGTCGACGGGAAGGTCCACGGCTACTTCCTGCTCGGCCAGAACCCGGCGGTCGGGTCGGCGCACGGCAAGCTCCAGCGCCTGGGCATGGCCAACCTCGACTGGGTGGTCGTCCGCGACCTGGCGATGATCGAGAGCGCGACGTTCTGGAAGGACTCACCGGAGGTCGAGACCGGCGAGATCGTCCCGGAGGAGTGCCGTACCGAGGTGTTCTTCTTCCCGGCCGCGGCGCACACCGAGAAGGAAGGTACGTTCACCCAGACCCAGCGGATGCTGCAGTGGCGCGAGAAGGCCACTGAGCCCAAAGGCGACCAGCGGTCGGACCTCTGGTTCTTCTACCACCTGGGCCGCCGGATCAAGGCCAGGCTGGCCGGCTCGGACGATCCGCGCGACCGGCCGATCCAGGACCTGAACTGGAGCTACGGCTTCGTCCCCGACCCGGAGCGCGGCGACGAGCCGGACGCCGCGTCGATCCTCAAGGCGATCAACGGCTACGACCTCACCACCGGGAAGCTCGTCGACGGCTACCTGGATCTGAAGGCCGACGGCTCGACGGCGTGCGGGTGCTGGATCTACTCCGGGGTGTACGCCGACGGGGTGAACCAGGCGGCCCGCCGCAAGCCCGGCGGCGAGCAGGACGAGACCGCCGCCGAGTGGGGCTGGGCCTGGCCGTACAACCGGCGCATCCTCTACAACCGCGCCTCGGCCGACCCCCGCGGCCGGCCGTGGAGCGAGCGCAAGAAGTACATCTGGTGGGACGAGGAGAAGGGCGAGTGGACCGGTAAGGACGTCCCGGACTTCGAGAAGACGAAGCCGCCGTCCTACCGGGCCCCGGAGGGCGCCACCGGCGTCGCGGCGCTGCAGGGCGACGACCCGTTCATCATGCAGGCCGACGGGAAGGGCTGGCTCTACGCGCCGAGCGGGCTGCAGGACGGCCCGCTGCCGACGCACTACGAGCCGCACGAGTCACCGTTCGGCAACGCGCTCTACCGCCAGGCGGGCAACCCGACCCGCAAGGTGTACGGCCGGCCGGACAACCCGTCGGACCCCTCGCCGCCCGAGGAGCACGGCGACGTCTTCCCGTTCGTGCTCACCACGTCCCGGCTCACCGAGCACCACACCGCGGGCGCGATGAGCCGCTGGCTCCCGTACCTCTCGGAGCTGCAACCGGCGCTGACCGTGGAGGTCTCCCCCGCGCTCGCCGCCGAGCGCGGGCTGGAGCACCTGGGCTGGGCGCACGTGGTCACCGCCCGCACCGCGATCGAGGCCCGCGTGCTGGTGACCGACCGGATGACGCCGCTGCGGGTGATGAACCGGGTCGTGCACCAGGTCTGGCTGCCCTACCACTGGGGCAGCGTCGGGCTGGTCACCGGAGACTCGACGAACGACCTGTTCGGCGTCGCCCTCGACCCGAACGTGCTGATCCAGGAGACGAAGGTCGCTACCTGCGACGTCCGGCCGGGACGCCGCCCGCGCGGGCCCGAGCTGCTGGAGTACGTGCAGGCCTACCGGGAGCGGGCCGGGATCACGACCGAGACCGGCACGCACGTGCACACCGGCGGCCCGGCGCACATCGAGAACGCGGAGGAGCCGGCGGAGTCGCTGGTGCCGCCGGAGGACACCGCGGTCGCGCCGCGGGAGGGTAAGGACCTGCCCGAGGCGCCGCGCGCCGAAGACGCCGAAGGGGGCGAGTAGTGGTAGGCCCGAACAGCTTCTTCGGCCCGTTGGAGAGCCCGGCCGCCGACGCCGGTTACGAAGAGCCGCCCGCCCGCAAGGGGTTCTTCACCGACACGTCGGTCTGCATCGGCTGCAAGGCCTGCGAGGTCGCGTGCAAGGAGTGGAACGGCGTCCCCGACGACGGGTTCAACCTGCTCGGCATGTCGTTCGACAACACCGGCATGCTCGGCGCCGACTCCTGGCGCCACGTGGCCTTCATCGAGCAGGCGCCCCCGGCCGCGCGGGGGCCGGTGGAGCAGGCCCCGGTCGACATCGGGATGCCGAGCTTCTCCCGGCCCGGCGACGGGAGCGGGGCCGAGACCCGGCAGGACTTCCGCTGGCTGATGGCCTCGGACGTCTGCAAGCACTGCACGCACGCCGGCTGCCTGGACGTCTGCCCCACCGGCGCGCTGTTCCGCACCGAGTTCGGCACGGTCGTCGTCCAGCAGGACATCTGCAACGGCTGCGGCTACTGCGTCTCCGGGTGCCCGTACGGCGTGATCGACCGGCGCGAGGACGACGGGCGGGCGTGGAAGTGCACGCTCTGCTACGACCGGCTGCGCGACGCGATGGAGCCGGCCTGCGCGAAGGCCTGCCCCACCGACTCGATCCAATTCGGTGACCTGGACGAGCTACGGGCCCGCGCGGCCGAGCGGGTCGAGACGCTGCACGCGGCCGGCGTCGCCGAAGCGCGGTTGTACGGCGAGAACCCCGACGACGGGGTCGGCGGCGACGGGGCGTTCTTCCTGCTGCTGGACGAGCCGGAGGTGTACGGCCTGCCGCCGGACCCGCACGTGCCGACCCGGGACGCCGGTCGGATGTGGACGGCCGCCGGCCTGGCCGGGCTGGGCATGCTCGCCGGAGCGGTCGCGGCGTTCCTGGGCGGGAAGAAGTGAGCCCGCGCGAGAAGTCGATGGTGCCGAAGGCCGAGTTCCGCTCGTACTACGGCCGCCAGATCCTCAAGTCGCCGGTCTGGAAGGACGACATCGCCTACTACTTCTTCCTCGGCGGGCTCTCGGCCGGCTCGTCGCTGCTCGCCGCCGGCGGTGACCTCACCGACCGCCCGGCGCTGCGCCGGGGCGGGCGCCTGGGAGGCATCGTCGCGCTCAGCGCGGGCACGGTCTACCTGATCAAGGACCTGGGGCGCCCCGAGCGGTTCCACCACATGCTGCGGGTGGCCAAGCCGACGTCGCCGATGAGCGTGGGCACGTGGGTGCTCTCGGCCTACGGTGGCGCGCTGGGCGCGGCGGCCGCCGCCGAGCTCGTCCCGGCCAGGTGGCCGGTGCTGCGGCGCCTGGCCCACCTCGCGGCCCGGCCCTCCGGCCTGGCCGCGGCCGCGCTGGCCCCCGCGGTGGCCTCCTACACGGCGGTGCTGCTCTCCCACACCGCCGTCCCGTTCTGGAACACCGCCAAGGACGAGCTGCCGTTCATCTTCATCGGCAGCGCCACCGCGAGCGGCGGCGGCCTCGGGATGATCCTCGCCCCGCGCGACCAGGCGGGCCCCGCGCGGCGGATGGCGGTGTTCGGCGCCGCGCTCGAGCTGATCGCGTCCGAGCGGATGGAGGGCCGGCTCGGGCTGGTCGAGGACGTGATCCACGAGGAGAAGCCCCGGCGGTTCCTCACCGCGGCGAAGGCGCTGACGATCGGCGGCGCGGTGGGCGCCGCGCTGTTCGCGCGGCGCTCCCGCACCGCGGCGGTCGTCTCCGGGGTGGCGCTGCTCGCGGGCAGCCTGTGCGAGCGGCTGGGTGTGCTGCACGCGGGCGTCGCCTCCACGAAGGACCCGAAGTACGTGGTCGGGCCGCAGCGGGAAGCGCTCAGCGCACGCGAACCGTGACTCCCCGCTGCGCCGGGAGCAGCCGTCCGATCACCGGGTAGCCGGGCACCTCACCGGCGACCAGCAGGCCGCCGGACGTCTGCGCGTCGGCCAGCAGCAGCGCCTCGTCCTCGGAGACCGCCCCGGCGTCGAGGTGCGGGCGGACCCAGTCGAGGTTGCGGCGCGTGCCGCCGCTGACGTAGCCGTCGCGCAGCGCGTCCCGGGCGCCGTCCAGGTACGGCACCGCGGCGGCCTCGATCTCGGCGGTGACGCCGCTGGCGCGGGCCAGCTTGTGCACGTGGCCGAGCAGGCCGAACCCGGTGACGTCGGTGGCGCAGACCGCACCGGCGGCCAGCGCTGCCGCCGACGCCTCGGCGTTGAGCGTCGTCATCGCGTCGACGGCCTGCGGGAAGACCTCGCCGGTCTGCTTGTGCCGGGAGTTCAGGACACCGACGCCGAGCGGCTTGGTGAGCGTCAGCGGGACGCCGGGCGCACCGGCGTCGTTGCGCAGGATGCGGTCGGGGTCGACGAGGCCGGTGACCGCCATGCCGTACTTCGGCTCCGGATCGTCGACGCTGTGACCGCCCGCGACGTGGCACCCGGCGGCGCGGCCCACGTCCAGGCCGCCGCGCAGCACCTCCCGGACCAGCTCGAACGGCAGCACGTCCCGGGGCCAGCCGAGGAGGTTCACCGCGACGACCGGGCGGCCGCCCATCGCGTAGACGTCCGAGAGCGCGTTCGTCGCCGCGATCCGGCCCCAGTCGTAGGGGTCGTCGACGACCGGCGTGAAGAAGTCCGCGGTCGCGACCACGGCGCCGGCCGGGGTGCGGACCACGGCGGCGTCGTCGCCGTCGTCGAGGCCGACGAGCAGCTCGTCGGCGCCGGCCGGGGCCTCACCGATCAGGCCCTTCACGACGTCTTCGAGCTCACCCGGCGGGATCTTGCAGGCGCAGCCGCCGCCGTGTGCGTACTGGGTCAACCGGTACTGCGCGGTGGTCGTCATGGCGGCAACCCTAGACTTGGCGCGTCCACCCGGCACGTCGGCGCGGACAGGGAGGCGTTTGGGTGGCTGGTGCCCCCCGCGGTCTTCAAAACCGTAGTGGCCGAGGATCTCGGTCAGGCGGGTTCGATTCCCGTCCGTCTCCGCCGATTAAGGTTTCCGGCATGGACCCTCGCCGCCTGATCCCCCGCACGGACGCGGTGCTGGCCGATCCCCTGCTGGCCGGTGCGGTCGAGCGGCTCGGGCGGCCCCGGGTGAAGGCCGCCGTCGTCGAGGCGCAGGCCCGGGCCAGGGCCGGGTCGATCGCCCCGGAGGACGTCGCCGCCGCGGCCGCGGCGAGCCTGCCGCAGCTCGCGACGTCGCTGCGGCCGGTGCTGAACGCGACCGGCGTGGTCCTGCACACGAACCTCGGCCGGGCCGTGCTCTCGGCGGCGGCGGTGGAGGCGTTGCGGGCGGCGGCCGGAGCCACCGACGTCGAGCTGGACCTGGGAACCGGGCGGCGGGCGCGGCGTGGCCGGGCGACGCTCGCGGCGCTGGCCGCGGCGGTGCCCGACGCGGGCGCCGTGCACGTGGTGAACAACGGCGCCGCTGCGCTGGTGCTGGCCGCCACCGCGCTGGCCGCCGGGCGGGAGATCGTCGTGAGCCGTGGGGAGCTGGTCGAGATCGGCGACGGGTTCCGCCTGCCGGACCTGCTGGAGTCCACCGGCGCCCGGCTGCGCGAGGTCGGCACGACGAACCGCACGACGCTCGCCGACTACCGCGCGGCGATCGGCCGGGAGACCGGCTTCGTGCTGAAGGTGCACCCGTCGAACTTCGTGGTCACCGGCTTCACGGCCGCGGTCGACGTCGCGGCGCTGTCGTCGTTGGACGCGCCGGTCGTGGTGGACATCGGCTCGGGCCTGACCGCGCCCTCCCCGCTGCTGCCCGACGAGCCGGACGCGGCCACCGCGCTGCGCGCCGGGGCGTCGCTCGTGACCGCCAGCGGCGACAAGCTGCTCGGCGGTCCGCAGGCCGGTCTGCTGCTCGGGAAGGCCGACATCGTCGAGCGGCTGCGGCGGCACCCGCTGGCCAGGGCCCTGCGGGTCGACAAGCTGACGCTCGCGGCGCTGGAGGCCACGCTCACCGGCCCGGCCACGCCGACGGCGCTCGCGCTCCACGCGGACGTCGCGGGCCTGCGGGAGCGGGCCGAGGCGCTGGCGGCCGCGCTGCGCGCGGACGGCGTCCCGGCCGAGGCGGGGTCGAGCGACGGGGTCGTCGGCGGCGGCGGCGCCCCCGGAGTGGTCCTGCCCTCGGCCGCGGTCGTGCTCCCGGCCGGGTGGGCCGCGGCGCTGCGGGCCGGTGACCCCCCGGTGGTCGGCCGGGTGGAGCACGGTGCGCTCCTGCTCGACCTGCGGTGCATCCCTCCGGAGGCCGACGACGTCCTGCGCGACGCCGTGCGCGCGGTGGCCTCCCGCGTGGGAGCGGGTGCCGGATGCACGTCGTAGCCACCGCGGGCCACGTCGACCACGGCAAGTCCACCCTGGTCCGGGCGTTGACCGGGATGGAGCCCGACCGGTGGGCGCAGGAGCGCCGCCGGGGCATGACGATCGACCTGGGGTTCGCCTGGACGCGACTGCCGGGCGGCGCCGAGGTGGCGTTCGTCGACGTGCCGGGCCACGAGCGGTTCGTGCCGAACATGCTGGCCGGGGTCGGGCCGGTGCCCGCCGTGGTCCTCGTCGTGGCCGCCGACGGTGGCTGGATGCCGCAGACCGCCGAGCACGTCGCCGCGCTGGACGCGCTCGGCGTCTCGCACGCGCTGCTGGCCGTCACCCGCAGCGACCTGGCCGACCCCGGGCCGACTATCCGTTCGGTCACCGAGCACCTGCGCGGCACGTCGCTGGCGGGGCTCGCCGCGGTCGCTGTCAGCGGGGCCACCGGCCTGGGCCTGGACGAGCTGCGCTCCCGCCTGGCCGAGCTGGTGGCGGGCCTGCCCGCGCCGGACGTCGACGCGCCCGTACGGCTGTGGGTGGACCGTTCGTTCTCGATCCGGGGCAGCGGCACCGTGGTCACCGGCACGCTGCGCGCCGGGACGCTCCGCGTCGGCGACGAGTTGTCGCTCAACGGCCGCAGCGTGCACGTCCGCGGGCTCCAGGCGCTCGGCGTGCCGCAGGAGTCCGTCGCCGCGGTGGCCAGGGTCGCGGTCAACCTCCGCAACGTCGACAAGGACGACGTCCGCCGGGGTGACGCTCTGCTCACCCCGGGCCGGTGGACGTCCACCGGGTCGATCGACGTCCGGGTCGACAGCGCCGACGGCACCGACCTCGACGCGGCCCCGACCGAGCTCGTGCTCCACCTGGGCTCCGCCGCGGTCCCGGCCCGCGTCCGCCCCCTCCGCGCAGCCGCGGGCGGGGCGCAGGCGGGGCAGTTCGCGCGGCTGACGCTGGGCGCGGCGCTGCCGCTCGGGGCCCGGGACACCGCGCTGCTGCGCGACCCTGGCGGCCACCGGCTGGTCGGCCGGGTCACCGTGCTCGACACCGACCCGCCGCCGCTCACGCGTCGCGGTGCCGCCGCGGCCCGCGCCGCCGAGCTGGCCACGCTCGGTGCGGCCGGGACCGAGTCCGCGGAGGCCGCCGGCGCCCGGCTGCTACGCAGGCGTCGCCTGATCCGCGCGGCGGAGTTCCGCGGCCTCGGCGCGGCTCCCCCGGCCGACGCCGTCCGCGCCGGCGACTGGCTGCTCGACGCCGGGCACGCGGCGCAGCTGTCCGAGCGCCTCCGCGCGCACGTCGGTGAGCACCGCGCGACCGGCAGCCTGGAGGCCGGGCCGCCGGTCGAGGAGGCCAGGGCCGCGCTCGGGCTGCCCGACCGGACGGTGCTCCTGGCGCTGGTCACCGCCCCGCTCACCGTCCGCGACGGCCGGATCGTCGACCGCGACGCGCCCCCGCCGCTGCCCGCCCCGGTCACCGCGGCGCTCGGCGCGCTCGCCAGGGACCTCGCCGACCATCCGTTCCGGGCTCCGGAAGCCGGCCGCTTGACCGCCCTGGGCCTGGGGCCGCGGGAGCTGGCCGCGGCCGAGCGGGCCGGTGCCCTGCTCCGCCTGGCCGACAACGTCGTCCTGCTGCCGGGCGCGGACGAGCGGGCCGCCCGGGTCCTGGCCCGGCTGGATCAGCCGTTCACCACCAGCCAGGCCCGGCAAGCCCTCGACACCAGCCGCCGGGTGGTGCTTCCGCTGCTCGCTCTGCTCGACCGCCGGCTGCTCACCCGCCGCCTTCCCGACGACCGCCGCGAGGTCCTGCCGAGCACCGGCCGGGCGCGCGGGGCGTAGCCCTCAGCGGCGTACGTCGGCCGGTCCGTCGGAGACCGGGAGCCCGTCGGCCACCCACGCCTCGAACCCGCCGATCATGTCGGTGGCCCGCCACAGGCCCAGCTCCCGCAGGCTCGCCGCGGCGAGGCTGGAGCTGTATCCCTGCCTGCAGACGACGACGATCTCGACGTCGTAGCCGGTGGCCTCGGGAATGCCGACGCCGCTGGCCGGATCGAGCCGCCACTCCAGCACGGTGCGGTCGATCACGAGCGCGCCGGGTAGCTCACCCTGCTCGGCCCGCTGGGTCTCGGTGCGGGTGTCGACGAGCAGGGCTCCACGACGCGCGGCGGCGCGGGCCTCGGCGGGCGTGACCCGGTCGAGGTCGGCGCGGGCGGCAGCGAGCAACTGGTCGACGCCGGTGGCGACGTGGGTCCGGGACACGCACGCCATTCTGTCCGGAGGCGGCGGACGGCGGACACCCGGTGCGCCGACGCGCCCGGCGCGGCCGGAGTACTAACGTCTGACCAGTGCGATGACGCCACGCACCTGCTGGCCGTCGGGCAGCCGCCACGGCACCGAGACCTCGCCCGGCGCCGGTGCGCCCTCGGACGTCGTCAGGACACGGACGACGTCGACCTCGGAGGCCTCGGGCGCGACACCGACGTGAACGGCCGGGTCCGGGGCGTCGCTGGTGGTCTGGGCCTGAGCCGTCGCCGCGCCGCGCACCAGCGCGAGCAGCTCCGCCCGCAGGACGGGGTCGCTCGGGCCGTCGTAGAGGTACCGCTTCCCGAGCACGCCGTGCTCACTGGTGCCGATCAGCGCGTCGTCGGCGGAGTCCAGCGCGGCGTCGCGGTAGGTCATCGGCACGCAGTAGCCGGCGACGTCCGGGCCCGCGGTGTCGGTGACGATCAGGAACTCGATGCCGACCTCCCCCGCCGGGTCGTCGAGGCGGAACCCGCCGGCGCGCGCCAGCTCCGGCGTGCCGGACCCGCGGTACCAGGGCTGCCGGGGAAGCCACGCCGTGAGCAGCTCCAGCTTGGACGGCACGAGTGAGGTGTTGTGCACGGTCGCCATGGCACCGGAGCGTAGTGGCCGCCGGGGCCGGGGCGGGCGTCGGCTCGACTCACCGGCGCAGCTCACCGCGCAGCACGCTGGTCGCGGAGTGCGCCGGGTCACCGTCGAACGTCTCCGCCGACACGTCGATGCCGCGCCACACGGCGGGGTCCAGGCCGGCCGGCACCCGGAACCGGACGGTCGTTCCCGGCTCCACCGGCCCCATGGCCTGCATGCGCGTGGTCCCCGGGACGAACATCCACGTCTCGTAGTACCCGTCGGTGAGCGGCAGATCGTCGGCGTCGACCTCCAGGAGGAGCCGTCCGCCCTCCCGGACCAGCCGCGCCGAGCCCGAGCCGCCGGCCGGAGCGCCGGCCGGCGGCGCCATGTCGGAGGAGGCCAGCACGGCGGGCGGAGCCGGGTCGGGCTCCCTCGCGGCCTGCCAGCCCAGCGTGACCGCGATTCCCCCGGCGAGCCCGACCGCGACGGCCGCCGCCGCGGCCACCCCCCGCGGCACCCGGGGCGCCCGCCGGGCGGGTGACCGGACGTCGTCGAGCCGGGGCACCGGCGGGACCGCCCCGACCGGCGGGACGGGGACGACCGGCGGGACGGGGACGACCGGCGGGACGGGGACGACCGGCGGGACGGGGACGGGCACCGGGGTGGGAGGCGCATCCGCGGAAGGCGGGAGCGTCGTCCGGATCTCGGCCTGGATCGCGTTCCACACCCCCGGCGGCGGAGGCGGCAGCTCGACGTCGTCCGCGTCGGCCTCCCGTCCGAGGGTCACGACCGCCCGCACGCTCTCGACCTCGTGACGGCAGACCGCGCACTCGTCGAGGTGGCTGCGAACCTGCCCGGCGCCGGGCTCGCCGTCGCCGAGCGCCAGCAGCGTCAGCGCGTCGAGGTCAGGATGCTCCACGGTCCACCTCCTCCCAGGAACGACGGAGCTGGTCGATCCCGCGCCGCAAGTGCGATTTCACCGTGCCGAGCGGTAACCCGGTCAGCGCGGCGATCTGGGTGTGCGTCAGGTCGTCGTAGAACGCGAGTGCGACGACCCTACGCTGGTCGGGGACGAGCCGGGCGAGCCGGTCGGCGACCACCAGACGATCCAGTATCCGGTCCGGCCCCGGGTGGGCCGGTGCCACCGGCTCCACCGCGGTCACCGCGTCGACGAGACGTTGGTCGCGCTGGAGGACCCGGAGCCGGTCGATGAGCTGGCGCCGGGCGATACCGAGCAGCCAGCCGCCGAGCCCGCCGCGTGCCGGGTCGAACGTGCTCCGGCCTCGCCAGGCCGCGACGAACGTCGTCTGCGTGAGGTCCTCCGCATCACTGGAGTTGGGCAGGGCCCGCCGGCCGAGCCGGTAGACCAGCCCGCCCCAGCGGTCGTAGGCCGCGCGCAGCGCGGTCTCGTCACCGGCGACGAACCGGTCCGCGATCCACTCTTCGGAGTCGACGGCGGGCGGGTGCGCCACCGGCTCCGACGGTTCACGAGCCATCGACGACGTCCCGGTCCGGCCGGATGCGGCAGCCACGCAGCACGGATCCTCCTCGATCGGTACGGCGGTCGGAAAGGGATACGCGTCCGGCCGCGCGGCCGGATGCACCTCCGGCGATTCGAGTGTGGTGCATCCGCGCGCCGCCCGCCCGTCGTAGAAGCGGGTGTGGCCATCGGCCACCGCGTCCCGACGCAGGGGACGGAAGTTCCATCTCAGGTTCTCGGAAGGAACGAAGCAGATGAAGCTCGTCCGACTCGGCACCCGGGCAGCCGCACTCGCGGCCGCCGCGATCGTCGCCACCGGCGTCGCAGCGGCTCCGGCCGCGGCGACCACGCCGAAGCCGCTCGGCACCCGCTCGCTGGCCACGGTTCTCACCAGCGACAAGAGCGGTTTCGACCGCAACACCAAGGACTTCGACATCCTGACCGCCGCCGTCAAGGCCGTGTTGAAGGCCAAGCCGAAGAGCGCGGTCGGCGTACTCGCCGACGGCTCCAAGCCGCTCACCGCGTTCGTCCCCACCGACGGCGCGTTCAAGACCCTCGTCGCCGACATCAGCGGCAGCCACCGGCAGCTCTCCGAGCGGCAGGCGTTCGCGGCGGTCGCAAAGCTGGGCATCGGCACGGTCGAGGCGGTGCTCCTCTACCACGTGGTGCCGGGCGCGACCGTCGACCGCTCCGCGGCGCTGCAGTCCGACGGTGCGGCGCTCAAGACCGCCGCGGGCAAGAGCATCACGGTCGACGTCTACCACCGCTGGCACTCGCGTGGCGTCCGGCTGATCGACGCCGACCGCAACGACCGTGACCCGCGCGTCGTCGTCTTCGACGTGAACAAGGGCAACCGGCAGATCGCGCACGCGATCGACCGCGTCCTCCGCCCGTCCGACCTGCCCTGACGCCTGACAGCTGACAGCTGACCGTTGAGCGCCGTGGGCCGTCCGGGCGGCCCACGGCGCTCGTCACTGAGATCTTCTCGACCGCCCCTGCGGGGGAAATTCACTGTCCGGTGCCGCCCCAGCCGGCCGCGGGCGTCACCGTCCGGGGGACCGTCCCCGGACGGGACACGGTCGGCTGCTCGTGCTGGGTGGACAGCACGACGTGGGTGTGCAGCTCGCCGTGGCGGCCGAGGGGCGGGCTGGGGCAGACGCTGGCCGGGGTGGCCGCCACCCTGCTCGCCGCCGACCTGGCCGGTGGAGCCACGTCGGCGGGGCTGCCCCAGGCACTGCAGGTGCTGGGGGCCGCGGGTGCGGCCCCGGTGGTGTCCGGGTGGTCGGTCCGCCTGGGCCGGGGTGCCGCGCTCGGCCTGGGTGCGGCCGTGGCAGCGGCCGGCTGCGGGGCCTTGTGCGCCGCGGCGCTGCTCGCGAGCCTGCCGCTGATTCTGCTGGGCAGCGCGCTCACCGGGGCCGGTGCCACCTCCGTCGCGCTGGCCCGGTACGCCGCCGTCGACCTGGGAGCGCCCGGTCGTGAGGCACGGTCGGTGTCCTCGGTGTTGGCGGCGACCGCGGTGGGAGCGGTGGCCGGGCCGAACCTCCTCGCGCCGACGGCGCACCTGG
>Ga0190269_10000696_pt1 | contig 16800 bp, 20 predicted proteins | sample Popmic249IS_FD_133749 | JGI IMG/M metagenome (GOLD analysis project Ga0190269, IMG submission 133749) | Populus adjacent soil microbial communities from riparian zone of Blue River, Arizona, USA - 249 IS | ecosystem: Environmental > Terrestrial > Soil > Riparian zone | place: USA: Arizona...
ACCGACGACGCCGACCGCGTCGAGCTCTCCGACGGCGATGTCCAGCGCGTCTTCATCGGCGACGACGAGCACGTCGCCAAGGCGATCATCCTCGCGATGGGCGCCGAACCGCGCCGCCTCGGCCTCCCGGGCGAGCTCGAGCTGGCCGGCCGCGGAGTCTCCACCTGCGGAGTCTGTGACGGCGCCTTCTTCAAGGGCGAGGACGTCGTCGTGATCGGCGGCGGCGACTCGGCGATGGAGGACTCGATCTTCATCTCCAAGTTCGCCTCAGAGCTGAAGATCGTCACCCGTCGCAACGAGTTCCGCGCCTCCAAGATCATGCTCGACCGGGCCCGCGAAAAGGACAACATCGAGTTCAGGACGCCGCTGGTGCCGCTCGAGTTCCTTGCCGGCGACAGCGGAAAGCTCGAGAAGGTCCGATTCCGCCACGCCGAGACCGGGGCGGAGGAGGAGATCGAGACCGACGGCGCCTTCATCGCGATCGGCCACATCCCGAAGTCGGAGATCGTTCAGGGCCAGGTCGAGACCGACGAGGACGGCTACATCGTCACCGAGTCCGGCTCTACCCGGACCAACCTTGGCGGCGTCTTCGCGGTCGGCGACGTCGTCGACCACACCTACCGGCAGGCCGTGACCGCGGCCGGCACCGGCTGCATGGGCGCGCTCGACGCCGAGCGCTACCTGCGCGACGCTGACGTCCCGGTCGAGGCGCACTGGATGCCCGGCGGCGAGCCGGCGGAGATCGCCACCGGCAGTGGCTGAGTGCACCCACCTGGACTCGGTCACCTACCTCGACCTCCCGGACGAAGTTGAGGGTTGCGAGGAGTGCCTGGCGATGGGGATGCAGTGGGTCCACCTGCGGATGTGCCAGACCTGCGGCCACGTCGGCTGCTGCGACAACTCGATCGGCAAGCACGCGACCGCCCACCATCAGGACACCGGCCACCCGATCATCCGCTCGGCCGAGCCGAACGAAGACTGGAGTTGGTGCTACATCGACGAGGTGATGATGCGCCTCAGCTCAGGCGCCGGCTCGTAGGCCGGGCCCTTCTCCGCCCGTAGCTGCTCGAGCAATTCGGCTGCCCGATCCGGTCCGATCAGCTCGGCGATTCCGATCGGACCGAGCGGCCAGTTGAAGCCGAGCTTCATCGCCGTATCCATGTCGGCGGGAGAAGCCACCTCCTCTTCGAGGGCGAAGGCGGCCTCGTTGGCGATCTGGGCGAAGAGGCGGGTGAGCACCTCCTCGGCGGCGGGGTCGATCTGGGCGAGCTGCTCAGGGTCGAGCGTCGGGGCCCCGATCCCGCGGTCCGGGTCCGGCTGGCGGCCGGGGCCCTCGCCGTAGTCGTGGTAGCCGCGCCCGCTCTTGCGGCCGAGGCGGCCTTCGGCGACCAGCTGCTCCTGGATCGGGCTCGGGCGCCAGCGCTCGGGCTCGCCGCCCTGGGCGAAGAAGGAGCGGGCGATTTCGAGGTTGACGTCGAGCCCGATCAGGTCGAGCAGCTCGAACGGGCCCATGCGGAAACCGCCGCCGAGGCGGACGATGCGGTCGATCGTGGCCGCGTCGGCGACGCCGTCGCCGAGGATCCGCAGCGACTCCAGCGTGAAGGGGCGGGCGAGGCGGTTGGCGACGAAGCCGGGGCTGTCCTTGGCGCGGATCGGGGTTCGGCCCATCCGCTCGGCGACCTCGGTCGTCGCCGCCAGCGCCGCCTCGGAGGAGCGCGCGGCGGCGACCACCTCGACCAGCTTCATCAGCGCCGGCGGGTTGAAGAAGTGCATGCCGACGACGCGCTCGGGCTGGGGCACGCCTTCGGCGATCTCGGTGACCCGCAGCGAGGAGGTGTTGCTGGCGAAGACCGGCTCCGGCCCCAGGACCTCGGCCAGGCCGGCGAAGATCCGCCGCTTCAGCTCCAGCTTCTCCGGCGCCGCCTCGACCACGAGATCGCAGCCGGCGAGGCCGTCGAGCTCCGCCGTCGTCTCGACCCGGCTGGCGGCGGCCGCCGCGTCGTCGACGCTCCAGCGGCCGCGCTCGGCGCCCTTGTCGAGCGCTTCCCGCAGCCCCGTGGCGCCGTTCTCGGCCAGCTCGGCGGAGACGTCGTAGAGCACCGTCTCGTAGCCGCCGAGGGCGGCGACCTGGGCGATCCCGCGGCCCATCGTCCCGGCGCCGACGACGCCGACCCGGGAGACGTTCACCGGCCCTGGAAGCGGGGCTCGCGTTTCTCGAGGAAGGCGGTCATCCCCTCGACCCGGTCCTCGCTCGCCATCGCCTCGTCGAAGAGGGCGCGCTCCTCGCGCAGGCCGTCGGCGAGGCTTGTCTCCTGCGCCGCCAGGACCGCGCGTTTTCCCAGTCGCACCGCCAGTGGCGGGCGCTCGGCGACGAGGCGCGCTAGCTCGATCGCCTCCGTCAGCCATTTTCCTTTGCCCACGACCTGGTTGACGAGACCCCAGCGCTGGGCCGTCTTCGCGTCCCAGCGGCGGCCGGTGAGGACGTACTCCATCGCCCGCTGCTTGCCGATCGCCCGCGCCAGCCGCTGGGTGCCGCCGCCCCCGGGGATGATCCCGAGCGTGATCTCCGGCTGGCCGAAGCGGGTGCCCTCGTCGCAGACGATCATGTCGCAGGCCAGCGCCAGCTCGCAGCCGCCGCCGAAGGCGTAGCCGGAGACGGCGGCGATCGTCGGCGTCTCGATCGCGGTCAGGCGCGTCCAGAACTCCATCCCCTTCGGGTCGGGCGGGGCATCGACCGGCCGCTCCGCCATCGTCCGGATGTCGGCGCCGGCGGCGAAGAACTCGTCATGCCCCGCGAGGACGATGCAGCGGACCCCGGGGTCGGCGTCGAGGCGCTCCAGCGTTTCGACGATCTCGCTTCGCATCTCCGGCGAGAGGGCGTTCCGTGCCTCGGGGCGGTTCAGTCGCAGCAGGGCGACGTGGAACTCGTCGACGGCGACCTCGACGAGGCCGGGCATTCAGGACTCCTGCAGGGGGAGCATCGCGTTGATCCCGGTCGCGGCGCGGCCGATGATCAGCTTCTGGATCTGCGAGGTGCCCTCATACAGGGTGGTGACGCGGGCGTCGCGCAGGTAGCGCTCGACGGGGTAGTCGTCGACGTAGCCGGAGCCGCCGTGCACCTGGATCGCCAGGTTCGCGCATTCGACCGCCGCCTCGGTCGTGTAGAGCTTCGCGACCGAAGTCTCGGTCGCGTTCGGCTTCCTTTCGTCCTTCAGCAGGCCGGCGCGCAGGACCAGCATTCGGCTGGCGTCGCGCTTGAGGATCATCTCGGCGATCATCTCCTGGACCAGCTGGAAGCGGGCCAGGGGGACGCCGAACTGCTTGCGCTCCTTCGCGTACTCGACCGAGGACTGCACGCAGCCTTCGCAGATGCCGACGCAGCCTGCGGCGACGCTGTAGCGGCCGTTTTCGAGCGCGCTCATCGCGACCTTGAAGCCGTCGCCGACTTCCCCGAGCATCGCGTCCTCGCCGACCTCGACCTCGTCGAGGGAGATTTCGGCGGTGTCGGAGGAGCGCAGGCCGAGCTTGCCGTGGATCTCCTGTGCCGTGAAGCCCTCCGATGCCGTGGGGACGATGAAGGCGGCAAGGCCGCGGTGCTTCAGCGACGGGTCGGTCTGGGCGAAGATCAGGGCGAAGTCGGAGACGTTGCCGAGGCTGATCCACATCTTCTGGCCGCTGATCGACCAGCCGCTCTCGGTCCTCTTGGCGCGGGTGCGGAGGTTGGCGGCGTCGGAGCCGGTGTCGGGCTCGGTCAGCCCGAAGCAGCCGAGACCCTCGCCCGAGCAGAGCCGCGGCAGCCACTTCTTCTTCTGCTCCTCCGTGCCCCACCTCTCGATCGGGCCGGCGACCAGCGAGGTGCAGACCGAGACGACGGTGCGGGCGGAGGAGTCGGCGCGGCCGATTTCCTCGGCGATCAGCCCGTAGCTGACGTAATCCAGGTCGCGGCCGCCGTACTCTTCGGCCACCGGCGCCCCGAGGAAGCCGATCTGGCCGAGCTTGCGCGCCAGCTCGCGGTCGAAGCGGCCCTCGCGGTCGTTGTCGCGGATGTTCGGCAGGATCTCTCGCTCGGCGAATTCCCGTGCCGCCTCGCGGATCAGCTTCTGCTCGTCGCTCAGCTGGAAGTCCACCTCAGAGCTCCTGCAGCTCTCTGCCCAGGGTCTCGGCGAAGGCATCCTGCGCTTCGCCGGTGCGCGGGCCTGGCGCGTCGGCGAAGTCATGGCCGTCGACCGAGGAGACGGCTTGGATCTCTCGCGTCGTCGAGGCGAGGAATGCCTCGGAGGCGTTGTGCAGCTCGTCGACCTGCCAGCTCCCCTCCTCGACGTCGAGCGCCTTGATCATCCGGTCGCGGGTGATCGACTCCAGCACGCCGTCGGTCAGCGCCGGCGTCCGCAGCGCCCCGTCGGGCGAGACCCAGAAGACCGAGGAGGTGGGCGGCTCGAGCACGATCCCGTCGGGGCGGACCAGGCAGGCCTCGTCGGCCCCGTGGGCTTTCGCCAGCCGCGTCGCCTGCATGTTCGCCGCGTAGGAGAGCGACTTGACGCCGTTGAGGATGATCGTCGGGTTGTAGGTGACCGTGGCGAGGCTGAGCGTCTCCGGGTGGTCGGGGATCGGCTCGGTGGCGGCGATGCGGCGGCCGCCGCGAGTGACGATCAGCCGCAGCTGCCCTTCGACCGATCCGGCCCGCTCCAGCAGCGCCTCGATCTCGTTCTCGAGCGCGTCGCGGTCGAAGCCGAGCTCGATCGAGGCGGCCGACCGCTCCAACCGGTCGAGGTGGTCGATCAGCGCGAACGGCTTGCCCCGGTAGAGGCGGATTACCTCGAAGGCGCCGTCGCCCCGGTAAAGGCCGTCGTCTTTGAGGCCGATCGTCGCCTCGGCGGTGGCGCCGATCCGCCCGTCCACGCTCGCCAGCTCTTCGAATCCGGGGGCCACGCGGCGAGGCTATCGAGTCGTCGAAGGCGCCGTTAGCCGTGCTTGCTGTGGATCCGGCAGCCTGGGCCGCCGAGGCGGTTGCTGGAAATGCAGCGCTGGGGTGCCCAGCGCACCTGGTAATGGCTGTCCCAGCTGTTGGTCTGCTGGCGCCGTACGTAGAAGGGGGAGACGATGCCGGCGTAGACGGTGCGGCGGCTGATCCAGGCGATTTCGCAGCGGTAGCGCGTGCGGCTCGCTTTGCGGCAGCCCCCGGAGAGCCGGGTGAGGTCGGCGAAGCGCTCGCCGAAGGCGTTGAACAGGGTGTAGACCGCGAACTCCTCGGCGACCGACTTCTTCATCGCCGGCAGCGGGGCAGCGGGGTCGACGAACGGTTCGGGAGCTCCGCTTTCGGTCGCGGCGATCCATTCCGCCACCCAGCTGGAGACGTAGTCGACGCGGGTGAGGACGTTTGGCGCCTGCGGCGTGCAGAGCGGGCCGACGACGCTGATCACCCCGAGCTCGACCGGGGTGCCGTCGGCGCGCTGGCCGATCGCCGGGCCGCCGCTGTCGCCGAAGCAGGTGCCGGATTTGTTGGCCGGCGGGCTCAGCAGGCAGAGCTGGACCGCGGGGGAGAACTCCTTGTAGAAGCCGCGGGTCTTGCGCTGGCACGTCGTCGGCCTCTGGATCGCCATCGTCGCCGAGCGCAGGTTGGCCGGCGCCTGCCGGTTCTGGGCCCGGGTCAGGCCCCAGCCGGCGACCGTCACCGCGGCGCCGCCTTCGTAGAGCGCCGCGTCCTCGGGCCCGGCGAGCGCCAGCGGCGGCGCGCTGGTCGGCCGCGAGAGGATCAGGACCGCGGCGTCGCCGTGGATCACCCCGGGGTCGAAGGACGGGAAGACGTGGACGGCGCTGACGTCGAAGACGTTTTCGCCGCTGGCGTGCTTGGGGTTGGCGATGTTGGTCGCAACCGCGTATTCGCCCGGCTTGGTGAAGTCGCCGCTGTCGACGTCCTCGGCGCAGTGGGCGGCGGTGAGGATCACCCGCGGGGCGACCACGGTGCCAGTGCAGGCGAAGCCGTGGCGTCCGGTGCCGGCCTCGATGTAGGCGAGGGAGGGGAACTGGGCGATCGACGCGGGGCCGCCGCCGATGACCGAGGCGTGCGCTCCACCCTTGGCAGCCGCCGTCGCGGGCAGCGCCAGGGCCAGCGCCAGAATCGCGCCGCCGAGGATGGTCAGCAGTCGTCGGCCCGCCATCTGCACTCTCAACACCCTAGTTGAGCGTTCAGACCGCTTCATAGACGGTCGCTAGCCCTTGGCCCACGCCGACGCAGAGGGTGGCAACACCGAATTTGCCGCCGCGGCGCCTCAGCTCGCGGACCAGGGTGCCGGTTAGCCGGGTGCCGGAGCAGCCGAGCGGGTGGCCGAGGGCGATCGCGCCGCCGTTGACGTTGAGGCGCTCCTCGTCGATTCCGAGCTCGCGGGCGCTGGCGAGGACCTGGGAGGCGAAGGCCTCGTTCAGCTCGACGAGGTCGATCTGGTCGATCGTCAGGCCGGCGTTCTCCAGCGCCCGGGGGACGGCTTTGACCGGGCCGACGCCCATGAAGCCGGGGTCGACGCCGGCGACACCAGTGGCGACTACCCGCGCCAGCGGCTCGGCGCCGAGCTCCTCGACGCCCTTCTCGGAGGCGACCAGCAGGCAGGCGGCGCCGTCGTTGAGCGTGGAGGCGTTGCCGGCGGTGACGGTGCCGCCCTCGCGGAAGACGGGCCGCAGCTTCGCCAGCTTCTGCAGGGAGGCTTCGGGGCGCGGTCCCTCGTCGGCCTCGACCAGGACCTTCTCCCGGCCGCTAGGCGCCTCGATCGGGACGATCTCCTCGGCCAGCTTGCCCGCCTCCGTGGCGGCGACCGCGCGCTGGTGGCTGCGCAGGGCGAAGGCGTCCTGGTCCTCGCGGCTGACGCCGTAGCGTTCAGCGACGTTCTCGCCGGTCTCGCCCATCGCTTCGGTGGAGACGCCGAGCTTGGTCATCCGCGGGTTGATCATCCGCCAGCCCAGAGTCGTGTCGTGCATCGTCTGCGGCCCCCTGGGGAGGCCGCGCTCGGGCTTCTCGACCACCCACGGCGCCCGGCTCATCGACTCGACCCCGCCGGCCAGGTAGAAGTCCCCCTCGCCGGCTTTGACCGCGCGGGCGGCGCTGTTGATCGCCTCGAGGCCGGAGGCGCAGAGGCGGTTGACGGTCGCGCCGGGCACGCTCTGCGGCAGCCCCGCCAGCAGCGCCGCCATCCGGGCGACGTCGCGGTTGTCCTCACCGGACTGGTTGGCGGCGCCGAAGTAGACGTCGACGATCCGCTCCGGGTCGACGCCGCTGCGCTCAACCACGGCGCCGATCACGTGCGCGGCCATATCGTCGGGGCGGACCCCGGAAAGGGCGCCGCGATAGGCGCCCATCGGGGTGCGCAGCGGTTCGATCAGGTAGGCCTCGGGCACGGCTAGGAACCGTATCCTTCTCGCGTGCTCCTCATCCTGGGAACCCTGGGGTTGCTGGCCTTCATGGTCGGGGTGCTGCTGGTCGTCGGGCACTTCTACCCGGGCAGCTCGGCGAGCCTCGTCGACTGGGTCCCGACCCGCTCGCCCGAGGTCGAGGCGCAGAACGAGATCGACGACGTGCGCCAGATGCTGGAGGCGCAGAACGAGATGCGGCGGCGGCGCGGGGCCCCTGAGATGACCGAAGAGGACCTGCATCGGGGGGTCGCCGAAGACGAGAAGCTGCGCCTGCGCGGCCGCGGGCCGTTCGAGGCCGGCTAGGTGGCGCGGGCGCTGATCGTCGGCTGCGGCTGCCGCGGCCGGGAGCTCGGCGGCCGGCTGCTGGCCGGGGGCTGGGCCGTGCGCGGAACCAGCCGGCGAGAAGAGGGACTCGAGGCGATCGCGGCGGCGGGGATCGAGGCGACCGAGGCCGACCCCGATCGTCCGGGGACGATCCTCGAGCTGGTCGGCGACGTCGCCGTCCTCGTCCTCCTGCTCGGCGGTTGTCACGGCAGCGAGGAGGAGCTGGCGGCGATCCACGGCCCGCGCCTTGAGCGCCTGCTGGAGCACCTGGTCGAAACCCCGATTAGGGGCGTGGTCTACGAGGGAACCGAGGAGGGGGCGGAGATCGTCCGCGCGGCGGAGCGCACCTGGCGCATCCCGGTTCGGGTGGCAGGGGAGGGGGACGATCCGGCGGCCCTGGTCGAAGCCGTCCTCGTCGGCCGCTGAGGGCAAATAGCTAAACTCCGATAAGGATTTAGGTAATAGACGAAGAATCGCGAGAGGAGCGGGCAAAATGGCTCTACAGCTCGGTGACGTAGCACCCGATTTCGAGGCCGATACCACGCAGGGCCGGATCAAGTTCCACGACTGGATCGACGGCTCCTGGGCGGTCCTGTTCTCCCACCCGAAGGACTTCACTCCGGTCTGCACGACCGAGCTCGGCTACATGGCGCGGATCGAGCCGGAGTTCGAGAAGCGCGGCGTCAAGATCGCCGGCCTCTCGATCGACCCGCTCGACAAGCACGAGGAGTGGGCGAACGACATCGAGGAGACCCAGGGCGCGAGGGTCGAGTACCCGATCATCAGCGACTCCGACTTCGAGATCGCCAAGGCCTACGGGATGCTGGCGGCCGACGTCTCCGGCGACCCCGCCGACCGTACCCCGGCCGACAACCAGACGGTCCGCAACGTCTTCGTCATCGGCCCCGACAAGAAAATCAAACTCATCCTCGTCTACCCGATGACCACCGGCCGCAACTTCGACGAGGTGCTGCGGGTGATCGACTCGCTGCAGCTGACCGAAAACCACAAAGTGGCGACGCCGGCCCAGTGGCAGCAGGGCGACGACGTGATCATCTCCGGGTCGGTCAAAGAGGACGAGGCGAAAGAGCTCTGGCCCGAGGGCTGGGAGTCGCCTAAGCCGTACATAAGGATCGTTCCGCAGCCGGAGAAGACCTCCAGCTAGTCGAGACGCTGCAGTAGATCAGCCAGGATCCGGGCGGTTGCTCCCCAGATGAGGTGGCCTTCGGCCTCGTAGGTCGGGGTGTGGATGGGGACGCCGCGCCGGACCAGGCGGCGCATCTCGTAGCCCTCGCGCAGCACCTCGAGCGAGAAGGTGAGGACGGTCTCGACCTCGGTCGGGTTCGGCCGCAGGTCGAGCTCGCTGGGGTGGGGGACGTAGCCGACGAAGGGGTGGACGAGGTAGTTGGTGACGAAGGTCTTGATCGCCGGCAGTGCCTCGCCCGCCTTCACCTGCGCCGGGTCGAGCCCGATCTCCTCCTCGGCCTCGCGCAGCGCCGTCGCCCGCAGGTCGGCGTCGCCCTCGTCGTGGCGGCCGCCAGGGAAGGAGATCTCGCCGGCGTGGCGTCGCAGGTCGGCGCGGCGCTCGGTGAAGATGAGCCCGGGATCGTCCGGCCAGCCGTAGAGGGGCAGGAGCACGGCCGCCTCTACCGAGCGGCCGATCAGATGATCACCTGGACGGTGCCGCCGTCCACGGACCAGGCGGCGCCGGCGACGTAAGAGGCGCGCTCGGAGCAGAGGAAGACGATCGTCGCGGCGATCTCCTCCGGCTGGGCGAGGCGGCCGATCGGGCGCTTCGAGCCCGCTTCGGCCAGCGCCTCCTCCCGGCTCTCGGCGCCGGACATCTCCAGCGACTGGTCGAGCAGGCCGCCGGGCTCCATCCACATCTCCGCCTCGACCGGGCCGGGGGCGACGGCGTTGACGAGGACGCCGGTCTTCGCGTAGCGATCGGCGAAGAGGCGCGAGAGCGAGAGCTCGGCCGCCTTGGCGACCGAGTACTCGGCCATCGCCGCCGAGGGGCGCTTGCCGGCGGTCGAGCAGACGTTGACGACCCGGCCCCAGCCGCGCTCGGACATCGGCGGGATCGCCGCCCGCATCGCCCGCAGCGGCGCCATCACGTTCAGCTCGTACTGGGCGCGCCAGTCCTCGTCCGGCACCTCGTCGAGGTCGCGCCACTTGGCGGCGCCGGCGTTGTTGACGAGGACGTCGAGGGCGCCGAAGCGCTCCTCGCAGGCGGCGAGCATCCGCGCCCCGGCATCGTCGGCGGTGACGTCGAGGCTGAGCGCCGCGGCCGCACCGTCGGCCGGCTCCGCCGCTCGCACCGCCTCCTCCGTCGCCGCCGCCAGCCGCTCCTCGCCGCGGGCGACGAGCAGGACCTTCGCGCCCTCGGCGCACAGCTGCAGCGCCACCTCGCGGCCGATGCCGCTGCTGGCGCCGGTGACGACGCAGGCGCGCCCGGTCAGGCCGAGATCCATTAGGCGGCCTCCAGCCGCTCGGTGACGGTGACGTGAGCCTCCCCGGCGAGAACCTTGTGGACGGGGCACTTGGTCGCGATCACGAGCAGCCGGCGCCGCTGCTCGTCGTCGAGATCGCCCGGCAGCTTCACCCCGACCTCGAAGCCGGTGGGCACCGGTCCCTCGTAGCTCATCCCGACGTCGACCTCGAGCCCGCCGACGTCCCAGCCTTTGCGGTTGGCGTACATCTCGACCGTGATCGCGATGCAGCCGGCGAGGCTGGCCCCAAGCAGCTCGGTGGGCCGGGGGCCGCTGTCGGTGCCGCCCGCCTCCGGCGGCTCGTCGACCCGCAGGTCGTGCCTGCCGTCGAGCTCGACGTCGTGGGCGTAGCCCTCGACCCGGCGGGCGACGATCCGCACGCTCAGCCCTTGCCGCGGCCCTCGAACAGGGCGGGGTCGTCGACGTCGGCGAAGCGGGCCATCGCGTAGACGGCGTCGGAGGCGCGGTTGACGAAGTGGATCACGATCTCGCTCTCGATCTCGCCCGCTTCGTTCAGTTCCGAGATCCGGCGCTCGGCCCGGCGGACGACGGTGCGGGCGACGTCGAGCGCGGCGGAGAGCTGGTTGCCGCCGGGGATGACGAACTTCGGCGGCAGCTCGACCCGCGCCATGTAGCGGTCGATCAGTTGCTCCAGCTCGCGGACCATCTCCTCGGTGGTGCGGCTGACGCCGTCTTCGAGCCGCCGCGCCGCCTCCGGGGCGGTCGCCAGCTCGGCCCCGGCGACGAAGATGTCGTCCTGGAGGCGGAGGATGTCGGCGGCCAGCTCCGCCTGCTCGGGCCTGCAGAGGGCGCGGGCGATGCCGAGCAGCGAGCAGGCCTCGTCGAGGGTTCCGTAGGCGTCGGTGCGGCCGTGGTGCTTGGGGACGCGGCCGCCGTACCAGAGGGAGGTGGTCCCGTCGTCGCCCTTCTTGGTGTAGATCTTGACCACGTCAGCGCACCGAGTTGAAGGCGTACCCGGTCATCACCTTGGGGAAGAAGAAGGTCGACTTCGGCGGCATCACCGCGTCGGTGTTGCAGATGTCCTTCACCTGCTCGACCGGGACGCCCCGTTGGATGAAGGCGACGTCGTAGTCGCCCTCGTCGACCATCGCCAGGGCCGCATCCACGCTCTTCGCGTATTCGAGGCCGTCGCGCTCGTCGATGTCGTGGTCGCTCATCCCCGCCAGGCCCTTCAGGACCAGGGTCTCGAGGATCGCCGAGTCGAGCCGGCGGTAGGCCTCCGGTTTGCCCTCGAGGCGCCGGTCGACCTCGCCGACGTCCTTCAGCCGCAGCCGGAAGGCCTTCTTGTGGAAGGAGTCGTAGAGGCCGAAGACGCCGACGCCCTCCTCGTTCGTCGGGTCGATCTCCTCGCGGGCGACCTCGGTGACGTCGAAGAGCTCCCGCAGGCCGTTGCCGAGCCGCTGCTGCTTCTCGGGATCGTCGGCGAAGCCCGAGAGCAACCGGTGGGTGGGGAAGACGAGGAGGCCGGGATCGTCGAGCCCGGTCAGCGACATCAGCGTGTAGTTGTGCGGTCCCTCGGCACCGATCTCGTCGCGGAAGGCGCGGGCGGTCTCGTAGCGGTGGTGGCCGTCGGCGATCAGCAGCTGGGCGGAGGCGAGGCATTCGGTGACGGCGGCGTGCACGGCCGGGTCCTCGACCTTCCAGAGCCGGTTGACCGTGCCGTCTTCGTCGCGCGCTTCGCCCCAGGGCTCGTCCGGGAGCGTCGACTCGACCAGCGGCCAGGCGTCCTCGGTGCTGAGCGAGAAGATCGATGAGAGGTTGTAGCCGGTGGCGCGGGTCAGCTCGAGCCGGTCGAGCAGGGGGCCGGGATGGGTCCGCTCGTGGGGCCGGACGGTGCCGCTCTCGTAGTCCTCGACGCGGACGCGGGCGAGGATCCCGTTGCGGCTGTAGCTGTTGCCGTCTGGAGCCACGTAGTCCTGGGTCAGCGCCCAAAGCGAGGGCTCATCGTCCTCGACCAGGGCGCCATCGGAGCGCCAGCTCACGATCCGCGCCGCTGCGTCGGCGTAGGGATCGCCGCTCGGGTTGCTGTCCGGATCGGCGGGGTCGAACGGTTTCGGCAGGTCGATCGCGACCGCGTTGTAGGGGGAGCGCTCCAGCAGCGCCTTGCGCTGCGCCGCGTCGATCACGTCATAAGGAGGCGCCGCGACGGCATCGAGCGAGCCGACCTTCCCGAGGTCGTAGTGCAGCGCCTTGAAAGGAAGCACCTCCGCCATCGCCCCCAGAACCTACACTTGCCTCAGACGGGGTGTGGCGCAGCCTGGTAGCGCGCCGCCTTTGGGTGGCGGAGGTCCCCGGTTCGAATCCGGGCACCCCGATCTTCGACCGAAAGAGCGCGGCCTCCGCTCAGCTCTCGGCGGCGTACTTCTTCTTGACCCGCTTTACGCAGCGGACCCGCTTCTGCTTCGTCGGAAGTTTCCTGCACCGCGCGAGCGCTTGCGAACGCTGGCGGGCGCGCCGAAGCTGCGCCGTCCTGGCTTCCTCTTCTTCCCGGCGCTTGATCGCGGCCGCCGTGGCGGCTTCCTCCTCCTGGCGCTTCTGCGCCGCCGCAGCCTCTTCCTCCCGCTGCTTGGCTTCGATCTCAGCGGCGGTCACGGCTTTGATCTCAAGCGGGGCGCTGGGGTGGATCTCGAAGCCGAGTTCGACCCCGGTGGTGCCCAGCGGCTGGCCCGGGCGTTCTCCCAGCGGGATTGCCTGCCGTCTTTCCCCAAGGGCGTTTTCGTATTCGTCGGGGGTCTGGGTGGCGCCTGAGCGGGTGAGAATGGCCGTAAAGGAATTCGTGACGGCGTTGATCGGACTCACGGGGGAGAGAAAGGGGCCTATCGCTTTGACGGGTTCGCCACCGCATTCGAAGTCCATATAGACGCCGCCGCCCGGATTGAGGAGCATGCCTACCTCGCGTTTTGCCTGGTCGATGAACACGAGGTCGGCCTCGATCGTGCCGGTCCGGATTTCTTTCGGGTTTGCGCTTTCCGACTGGCACTGGGCGCCCCCCGCCGAGCCGCCCTGGGTTTCGCATCCCGTGAACACGTACTGGGAGAGGGTCGAGCGAGGTCCGACGATGTTCCCCTCGCCTTCTGAATCCGCGCAGTGCACGACCGTGTCGTAGCCGACCAGGGCCGCGGTCACCTCGCCGCCGTCAGCCGTGAAGCCGATGGGAAAGTTCGAGGTGGGGGCGACGAATTCGAGCACGGGTGAGGCGGCCCTTGCGTGAGTGGGAGCTGCAACCATCGCCAGGACCACCATTGACGCGGCGATGCACCCGCCCAAACCCAGCATCCGTCCGAAACGCGATCGCTGCCACTCCATCTGCCTGCCTCCCTCGCTTCGCATTCTTCCCTGCTGAGATCGTACTTCAGCGGGTAGAGGAAGCCGCAGACGTTCATTCGCAAAGGAGGCTGCAGATGGAGAGTTGGGACCTGAAGACGGTCGAGGTGGAGGCGCACCAGCCGCGAATTCTCGCTTCGGCTGACGACGCGCGTACGATCCTCTTGCGCCTGCCGGCAGGGGAGGAGCTGCAGGAGCACGAGGTGCACGAGCGGGCGCGGGTAATCGTCGTCGACGGCGAGGTCGACGTCAGCGCCGATGGCGGCTCCGACTCGGCCAGTGCCGGACACCTCTTCGAATTCGCTCCAGGCGAGCGGCGAACCGTCGTCGCCCGCTCCGACGCACGCCTGCTGATGGTCCTCTCACCCTGGCCCGGCGACGGTCACCCCGGCGCGATGACGCTGGAGGAGAAGGCCGAAGCGCGCGAGAAAGCCGCCGAGCACGCGGCGCAGTAGTTAGTCGAGGTTCTCGTCGTCGCCGAGACCCCAATCGTCGTCAATCGAAAACAGGAGCTCCTCCGGAACGGCCGTCCAAGCGAGTCCCGCGAATAGACCCTCTACTAATTCATTTTTGGAAGTCATTGTCTGCAGTAAAGCACTTCCCGAGGCCGCCAAGTCTTGCTTGGATCAAGTTCTGGCTTGATTTCGTCGAGAAGTCTCTAGATGGAAGAGCTATTTGGCAGCCAGGTGGACGATCCGACGGAGTCGCGGGAGCGGCGCCGGGTGGAGCGTGCCGTCTTCGAAACCGACCGGCAGCTGATCGAGGGCGACCTGACGCTGCCGCCGGCCGGTTACCAGAGCCGCTTCTCGGACTCGCTCAACCGCGGCGAGTTCGAATTCGTGCCGCTCACCAACGCGCAGGTCACCACTCTGGCCGACGGGAAAGTCACCCAGGTGCCGTTCCTTGTCCTCTCCAAGCGCCAGATCCGGCTCGCCTACCCGGTCGAGCAGTAGGCGCTGGCGTCAATCCCGCCGTGCCAGGCCGCGGCTCGCGAAAGAGCCGAGGTCGAAGAGGAAGGCGAGGATGACGATGAACCACTCGAAGCCGGCGACCTCGTTGGTGCTGGCCGACCACATCACCGCGTAGGCGAGCGTCGTCCACGGCAGCAGGAAGAACCCGAGCAGGGGGACGAACCAGCTGTCGAAGGCGCGGCTCAGCAGGTCGGAGAAGAGGAAGATCGCGAACAGCGCCAGCCGCGGCGAGAGGAAGGCGAGCAAGACGACCAGGCAGCCCATGCGCAGACGCTACCTTCTACATAGGAGGACAAAGCGATGAACAGACTCGGAAAGCTGATGACGATGATGCACCCGGAGAAGACGAAGATGGTCAGCCGGGAGGAGGCGCTGCCCGGGCGCAGCGAGCGCGCCTTCGAGGTGCCCGCCACCCACGCGGTGCTCGGCACCCCACTCGAGCCGCCGTTTCCGGAGGGGACCGAGGTCGCCTACTTCGCGCTCGGCTGCTTCTGGGGAGCGGAGCGGCTGTTCTGGGAACTCGACGGCGTCTACACGACGGCGGTCGGCTATCAGAACGGAATGACCCCGAACCCGACCTACGAGGAGGTCTGCTCGGCGAAGACGGGGCATGCCGAGGCGGTGATGGTCGCCTTCGACCCGCGGGTGGTCTCCTACGCCGACCTGCTGAAGGTCTTCTTCGAGGAGCACGACCCGACCCAGGGGATGCGCCAGGGCAACGACGTCGGCACCCAGTACCGCTCGGGGATCTACTTCGTCAACGACGCCCAGAAAGCGACGGCGGAGATGGCGCGCGAGGCCTACGGGCGGGCCCTGCGCGGGGCCGGCCGCGAGCAGATCACGACCGAGATCGAGCCCGCCGGGCCCTTCTACTACGCCGAGGACTACCACCAGCAGTACCTGCACAAGGTGCCCAACGGCTACTGCGGCCTGAAAGGCACCGGGGTCGCCTGCAGCATCCCCGCCCCCGCGGCGTAGTCCCCCTTCCCACCGCGGCGGTGGACGGGGGACGCGCCGAATAGCATCCCGGCCTCTGTGGCCCCCTCCCTCGGCTCCTACATCGGCGGCAGCCTCGCCCTGATCGGGATCGTCGCCGCGCTCGCCCTCGGCGGCTTCTGGCTGCGGCGCTGGATCGTGCCGGAATTCACCGGCGCCCTGGCCCGTCTCGCCGAGGCGACCCTGGCGGTGGCGATGCTCGTCGTCTGCCTGCAGATCCTCGGCTCGTTGAGCGCGCTGTACTTCGGCTGGATCGTCCTTCTCTGCATCGGGGTGGGCCTCGGCACGGCGGCGCTCGGGCGCGCCAAAGCCGGCGGGCGCGGGCGCGAGGTGGCGGCGCCTCGGGTCGAGAACATCGCCCTGCTGATCGCCCTCGGGGTCGCCTCCTGGACCGTCGCCGAGTGGACCTTCCCGACCCAGTCGAGCCTCGACTTCGGCATGTTCGGGGGCGACACCACCTGGTACCACATGCCCTTCTCGGCGTTCATCGCCCAGGAACACTCGACGGTCCACCTCCACTACACGGATCCGCTGCGGCTGGCGGCCTGGTTCTACCCCGCCAGCACCGAGCTGATCAACGCCTCGACGATCGTCCTCTTCAAGAGCGACTGGCTGGCGCCGCTGCAGAACATGATCTGGCTGCCGATCGGGCTGCTGGCGGCCTGGTGCATGGGGCGTCCGTACAAGGTCGGGCCGGCGACGCTGGTCGCGGCGGCGATCGTCCTCGACGCGGGGGTGATGATCGAAACCCAGCCCGGGGAGGCGCGCAACGACATCATGGGGCTGGCATTCCTGCTTGCCTTCGCCGCCTTCCTGATCAACGGGCACCAGCGGCGGGCGCCCGCGGCGGGCGCGGTCCAGGACGCGCCGGAGCGCGACGCGCCGCTGCTCGACAAGGGGCCGCTGGTGATGGCCGGGATCGCGGCTGGGCTGGCCGCCTCGGTGAAGACGACCTTCCTGGTGCCGGTGGTGGCGATCACTATCGGCGTCATCGTCTTCAGCGGCCGCGGCCGGCGCTGGACCACCGCCTGGGTGATGGGGCTGCCGATGCTGGTCGTTGGCGGCTACTGGTACCTGCGGGCAGCGATCAAGACCGGCGGGAACCCGATCCCGATCACCAAGTTCGGGCCGCTCAACCTGCCCAAGCCCGACCAGATGCCGCTCGACCCCCGGCCGCGCTTCTCCGTCTCCCACTACCTCACCGACCCGACCATCTACCGGCGCTGGTTCTTCCCCGAGCTCGACAACGCCTTCGGGCCGCTCTGGCCGCT
>Ga0190269_10000697_pt1 | contig 16788 bp, 13 predicted proteins | sample Popmic249IS_FD_133749 | JGI IMG/M metagenome (GOLD analysis project Ga0190269, IMG submission 133749) | Populus adjacent soil microbial communities from riparian zone of Blue River, Arizona, USA - 249 IS | ecosystem: Environmental > Terrestrial > Soil > Riparian zone | place: USA: Arizona...
ATCGGCTCCCCGCCAGCGCGCTTGCAGTCCTCACGGCTCTTCCGCTGCGGGTTGCGAAACTCATCCACACCGCAGCCGGACAAGCTCAGCAAGGTCGCGAACAAGGACAGCAAGCAGGCGTGTTTGATCACCGGGGCCTATCTCCCAAAGCTAGAATGCACCTGCCACACCGACGTAGCCCGGCCCCAACGCCACGTGCGCGTGGGGCTCACTGTCCGGTCTGTGCTTGCGTTGTACGAAGTACACCACGCCGGCCGCGATGCAGCTGGCTGCACCGACTCCAAACGCGACGTTGGCGATCGTGCTTTGTGTGCTCGCACGGCTCAGCAGGTCCTCGGCATCTGGTGCGCTGGAGTCGCCAGGCCTGATCTTCGCATCTGCGTAGCGCGACTCGCTGATGTTGGAAGCCACGCCGAAGCCGGCGCCCAGCGCGATCACGCCCACACCCACTGCGCCCAACACAATGGGCAGCACCAGTGATTGTCGCTGCTCGAGCTCCGCTGGAGCTGTAGCCGCTGATGGCTGCGGACCGGGTTCCGGCTCGGGCACCGACATGGGCTCAGGAGGCGCGATCACAGGTGCAGGCGGCGGCTCTACGACAGGAGCGACCTCCGAGATCCCGAACAGCTCGCGCACAAGGCTCTTGGCGCCGTCGACCACAGCGGCTTCACTCGCGTCATTCGCGAAGCTGCGCGTGACCACTTGCATGGGTGAGCTCGCCCTCGGATCGTACAGCAGCAAGCTCAGCACGATGGAGCCACCAGTGCGCGCCAGGCTCGGCGACACGAGGCCGTCGACCTTCGAGCGTTCCGTCGCCACCGACAGACAGCTCGGCGTCTCTCCTACGCAATCGAGCGCGAGCTGCAAGCTCGGCAGGTCGAGCGGAGGCACCGCCTGCACTCGGACGGCCTCGACTTTCCCGACTTCGGCTTGCAGCACGGGATCGAGTGCCGCCGTGAGCGGCGCAAGCTCCGGGCTGCTAGCGGTCTTAAACAACGCAATCCGCAAGGTTTGCGCCTGTGCTGCAGCGCTCAGCTGCACCAGCCACAACACCATGCAGGCAGCGATGAAACGTCCGTTCCAACGTGCGATCATCATCCTAAATTCCAAGCGCACCAGCGGGGCCGTGCCGTCCCTTAACTTAGCTGGCTCTGTCCGTCTGCGCGATGCACGCATCAGACCCACGTGCTGCGCCTGCAGCGTACAGCTGCAGGGCGGCCGAGCACGAAGGGAGGAAGGACAAGTCCCCCACACCGCTTCATTTGCCTTCCTAGGCGGGCAAGTTGTACAAGGTGCTCCTTCATGGCCCGCGCTGATTTCAGACTCAAACACACGCTGCGTGTCCGCTGGTCGGAAGTGGACCCGCAAAACATCGTCTTCAATCCGAACTACCTCATGTACTTCGACGTCGCGGCGGGCGAGTACTGGCGCGAGCTCGGGTTCGTCTATCCGGAAGGCCTGGCGAAGCTCGGCCTAGACACCTTCGTCGTGTCAGCCAAGATCGACTTCCATCGCTCGGCCCGCTACGACGACGTGATCGACGTGCTCGCGCGCACGGCGCGGATCGGTCGCACGAGCTTACGCATGCTGCTCGAGGTCCATCGCGGCGACGAGCACCTGATCAGCGGCGAGCTGGTCTACGTTTTTGCGGACCCCGCGACCCAAAAGCCGCTGCCGATCCCGGATTCCCTGCGCGCGACTGTGGCGAGCTACGAGCTCTTGCCGCCTGAGCAGTGATCTCTCACGGTTCGAGCAGGCGCTGGTAAAACGTGAGATCGAGCCAGCGATCGAACTTACGACCGACTTGCTTGAGCTCTGCGACGCGCGTGAATCCGAGCTTCTCGTGCAAGCGCATGCTGCCGACGTTTTCACCGTCGATGCCGGCGATCATCGTGTGCAGCTGTGCAGCGACCGCGCGGTCGATCAGCGCGCGCAGGAGCAACGTTCCGACACCACCCTGGCGCGCGTGCGCTGCAACATACACCGAGTTTTCGACGGTGTGCCGGTAGCCAGGCCAGCTTCGAAACGGCCCGTAGCTCGCAAACCCGAGCACGCCGCCCCCAGCGTCACCTGCGACGAGCACAGGCAGGTCGTTCGAGTTGCGATCCTCGAGCCAATAGTGCTGCTGCTCCTCAGTGCGCGGAGTGTCGCTGAAGATCGCCGTCGAGGAGGCGACGATCTCGTTGTAGATGGCCAGCATGGCGCTGCAATCAGCTGCCGTAGCGTCGCGTATCTCGAGCATCCTCAATGTTCTCCCCACAGCTCGCGCGGCTCGGTCCTCCGTGCCAACGCGGGAGGCCGAGCATAGCGCGATTTGTCGGGAAACCTCAGCGCTCGCTGTCGAGCATGGCCATTTGGTGCTTGTCGTAGCGCGTGCCCGCGATGGCATTCGCCGGGACGAGCCGCTCCAGCTCTGCGAGGTCCGCGTCCGTGAGCGGGTGCTCCAGCGCGCCGAGAGCGTCGTTCAGCTGCTCGGGCGTGCGTGTGCCGATCAGCGGCACGTATCCGGGCTGTTTCGCACGCGCCCAGGCGATCGCCACCTGGCCCTTGCTCATGCCGCGCGCAGCGGCGAACTGGCCCAGTGCTTCCACGATGCGAGCATTGTTTGTGGCGTTCTCACCGGAAAAGCGCGGCAAGTGACTGCGGTAGTCGGTGGGGGCGGACGGTTTACTGCCGCTCAAGAGCCCGCGCGAGAGCACACCGTACAGCGTCGCGCTGATGCCGAGCTCGTCCAGCGTGGGGAAGATCTTGTCCTCAGGCCCGCGACTCACCAGCGCGTATTCGATCTGTAAGTCGACGATCGGATGCACCGCCGCCGCGCGACGAATGGTCTCGGGGCCGACCTCCGACAAGCCGATGTGACGCACGTAGCCCCGCTTGATCAGGTCTGCGATGGCTCCGATCGTGTCTTCGATCGGGACCTGCGGGTCCAGCCGCGCGGGCCGGTAAATGTCGATCACCTCGACGCCGAGCCGCTGCAAGCTGTACGCGACGGCGGTCTGCACCGCGGCCGGGCGCATATCCAAGCCCAAGAACGCGCCTTCCGGATTTCGCTGGGCGCCGAACTTCACTGACAGCTGAACCTTGTCGCGTACGCCACGCAGGGCGCGTGCGACCAGCAGCTCGTTGTGGCCCATCCCGTAGAAATCACCTGTGTCGATCAAGCTCACGCCACGCTCGACCGCAGCCCGGATCGTCGAGATCCCGTTCTCGTCGTCCGTCGGCCCGTACATCCCGCTCATGCCCATGCAACCGAGCGCGAGCGGAAACACCTCAGGACCAGTTTTGCCTAAACGCACCTTGTTCATGATCTCCAAACCCTTTCTCTGACACGGAGATCTCTACGCCCGCGCGTTCCATCAATCCAGCGAATAGGATAGATATCCGATATGAGCGAAGTTTATGGAAGGGATCTCGACCTGAACTTGCTGCGCGTGTTCGTGGTGGTCGCTGCAGCGGGTAGCGTGACGCGCGCGGCAGGACAGCTCTACCTTACGCAGCCCGCGATCAGCGCGGCGCTGCGCCGGCTGCAGTCGAACATCGGCGAGCCGCTGTTTGCCCGCAGCGGCAGAGGCCTCACGCTGACCCCGCGCGGGCAGAGCTTGTACGCGCGCGCGCGTCCACTGCTGCAATCGCTCGTCGACGCCACGCTCTCGCCGCCGCAGTTCGACGCCCGCCGCAGCGAGCGCGTGATGCGCATCGGCTTGTCAGATGGCATGGAGAGCTGGCTCTTGCCGAGCCTGTTGCGCGATCTCGCAGCTACGGCGCCTCACATGCGCATCATCGCCGTGCCGGTGCAGTTTCGCACGGTCGTCGATGCCTTCAGCACGCATGCACTCGATCTCGCCGTCACGGTGGCCGACGAGCTGCCGCCAGCGATCAAGCGTACGATGCTGCTGCGCACAGGGTTTGTATGCCTGTTCGACCCGCGGCACGTGCGCGCGCGCAAGCGCTTCAGCGAGCGCGAGTACTTCGCTGCCGACCACGTGATCGTCTCGTACAACGCCGATCTCCGCGGCATCGTCGAGGACATGTTTCAAAAGCAACGCAAGGTGCGCTGCTCGATCGCTAGCTTCACGCACATCGGAGCGCTCGTGCACGACAGCGCGCTGATCGCGACCGTACCCGACGTCGTGGCGGCGTTTACGCAGCGCTTGTACCCGCAGCTAGCAGCGGCGGAGCTGCCGTTCGACGCATCGGGAGGTGGCGCGGAGCTGCTCTATCCGAGCGCCAGCGCGGACGACGCCGCCTGCAAGTTTGTACGAGAGCGGGTGATCTCGGTCACAGCCGAGATGTCCCGCGAGCTCGAGCGTCGCATGCGCCGACGCAATCGGGGCAAAAGAGATTAGGTGTGCAAAGAGACGCGCCTCAGACGCAGACTGACGGAACTTCGCGCCGGCACTCATTGCTTTAGATTAGACAGTCCAGTGCAGGCGGCTATTGCAGCCGGCTGGACCGCATTTTGTTGTCCCAAGACAGACCCAGATAGTTCAAAACGCTGGCTCGGGACATCGCACGGCATGAACCTCGAACAGTATATTCCACGGATGTTTATGACTCGCGCGCGCCGAGCCATGTGGCGGTTGACGCATCCACTCAGCGATGACGCAACCCGCTTGATGCCCTGCGTCACACCGAGCGAGATGTTCGATCGCATCGAGCGCTTCGATTGGTCGCGCACGTCGCTCGGCGCGTGTCAGGCTTGGCCGAGCGAGCTTCACACCTCGGTCAGCCTTGTTCTCTGCGCGAGCGTCCCGATGTGTTTGCTCTGGGGTCCTACGCGCATCTTGATCTACAACGATAGCTTTGTGCCCCTGCTCGCGAATCAGCATCCGCGCGCGCTGGGGCAGCCCCTGGCACAGCTTCCCGCGCTGTCGCTGTTCGAAGAGGGCTGGCGCGGCGAACACAGCGTGGTCGAAGACCGCTGCGTGTTGACGGCGCGCAGCGGGAAGCTCGAGGAGATGTTCGTCAGCTACACCCTCAACCCGATTCGATCGGCAGAGGGCCGTACCTCTGGGTTGCTGCTGTCGGCGATCGAGACGACGAGTCGCGTCATCAGTGACCGCCGTGCGCGCACGTTGCTAGAGGTGAGCGCCAGCTGCCTCGAAGCGTCCGATGCGCAAGAAGTCCTGCGGCGCGCTGCCGCCGCGCTGGCGCGCAATTCCCGCGATGTGGCTTTTGCGCTCTTCTACTGGTTGGATTCGAGCGATGCACAGCTCGTCGCGCAGACTGGCATGGAGTCAGGATCTGCCGCGTGCCCGAGTCGATTCGCGATCGGCGACACGTCGCAGGCGTGGCCTATGAGCGCTGTGCTGGCCAGCCCACGAGGTGTCTTGCTTGAGGACATTCAGTCGCGCTTTCCAGGCCTCGTGGCGGGCGCGTATCGCGCTGCTATCTCTCGCGCGCGCTTGCACCCGCTCGCGATCGACGCATCGGGCGCTGCTCGTGCTGTGCTGATTACGGGCCTGAGCCCGCGGTCGCCGGCGGTCGATGACTGTCCGATTTTTCACGAGCTGCTGGCAGTGACTGTGAGCAACATGCTGGGCGCGATGCTAGCTCAAGAGGCGCAGCGCGAACGCGTGAGGACCCTCGCCGAGCTCGATCGCGCGAAGACTGACTTCCTCACCAACATCAGCCATGAGCTGCGGACCCCGCTGACGCTGATCGTGGGACCGCTGGAAGACGAGCTCGCACAGAGCTCATCGGAAGCGACGCGTCGCGGCCGCTTGGAGCTCGCCTACCGCAATACGTTGCGCTTGCTCAAGCTGGTGCAAGCGCTGCTCGACTTCGCGCGCTTCGATGCAGGTCGCGCGCAGCCGAGTTTTCAGTCGATCGACCTCGCGCGCGACACGGCCGCGCTCGCTGAGTCGTTTCGTCCAGCGTTCGAGCGAGTAGGCCTGAGCCTCACGGTGGATTGCGCGCCGCTGGACCAGACCGTCGCTCTGGATCGCGAGATGTGGGAGAAGGCAGTGTTCAATCTGCTTTCGAATGCGGTCAAGTACACATGGCAAGGCGGCGTGCGCGTGTCGGTTCGTGCGCTTGCCGACCATGTAGAGCTCGAGGTCAGCGATACGGGGATCGGCATCGCGGCGGACGACCTGCCCCATGTGTTCGAGCGCTTTCAGCGCATCCATGGCGCACACGGGCGCTCCCACGATGGCGCTGGCATCGGGCTTTCATTGGTGCGTGACATCGTGCGCTTGCACGGCGGTGAGGTGGAGGTCGCGAGCGAGCAAGGTCACGGCAGCCGCTTCATTGCGCGTCTTCCTGTGGAGCGCAGCCCGCAGCCATTGGCTGCGGACGTGCCCGAAGCGCTGCCCATGAACAAGCGCAGCACGGCAGTGCGCGATGTCTACATCGAAGATGCCATGGGCGGCGCACTCACGGGGGGCACCCGGCCCAGTACACCGGCTGGAGATCGCGAGCGCGTCTTGTGGGTGGATGATCACCCGGATCTGCGCGAGTACGTGCGGGCGCTGCTGAGTGAGCACTGGGACGTGGTGGCCGTCGGCAGCGCCGCCGAAGCGGTCGCTTCTGCCAGAAGTCGGAGGCCGGACCTGGTGCTCAGCGATGTCATGCTGCCGGAGCTGAATGGGTTGAGCTTGCTGCGCGCGCTGCGTGCGGATCCGCAGACGCGCGATGTGCCGGTGATCATGCTGTCGGCACGCCCCGGCGAGGACCTGCTGTTGGGCGATCTGGAGCTCGGCGCGGAAGACTACCTCTTGAAGCCATTCGCGGCGAGAGAGCTGGTGACGCGCGTACGCACGCACCTCCAGCTCGCACGGGCGAGGCGCGCGTTGACTGCTGAGCTGGAGGGCGTGATCGAGGCGCGAACGCGTGAGCTCGCGGAGGCTGGAGAGCGGCTCCAGCTGTCGTTGACAGAAGCGACCGCAGCCCGTCTCGATCTCGAGCGCACGATCGAGGAGCGCAAGAAAGCGGCCGATGAGCTGCGCGACAGCGAGCAGAAGCTGCAGCAGCTGTCGGCGGCGTTGCAGGAAGCCTCCGCCATCACTGACGCCGAGAGCGGCGCTGTTTTGTACGTGAGCCCGGCGTATGAGCGCATCTGGGGGCGCTCCTGCGAGAGCTTGTACGCCGCACCGAGCAGCTGGTTGGAGGCCATCGTCCCAGAGGAACGCGACCGGGTGGAGCAAGCCTTTGCGCGCACGCGCGAGTCCGGTGCTCGTTGCGAGGAGGAGTTCCGGATCCGCCTTCCGGACGGCACACTGCGCTGGATCCGAGCGCGCGCGTTTCCGATCTACGATGAGGGTGGCCGGCTGGCGCGCGTCGCATCGGCTGGGGAGGACATCACCGAGCGCAAGACCAATGAGCTCGCGCGCGAGAGCCTCGAGTGGCAGCTGCGGCAATCGCAGAAGCTCGAAGCGCTCGGCACACTGACTGGTGGGATCGCGCACGACTTCAACAACCTGCTGAGCGCGATCCTCGGCAACTGTGAGCTGATCAAGCAGGAGTTGGTGCACGTCCCACTGCAGCCTCCCATCGGCGAGTCGCTCGACGAGATTTGTACGGCCGGCACACGTGCCAAAGACTTGGTTCAGCGCCTCCTCAGCTTCGGCCGACCCAAGCAACAGCAGCCGAGAGCCGTGGATCTGCAGCCCATCCTGACTGATGTCGTCAAGCTGCTGCGCGCCACGTTGCCCGCAGGTGTCGAGCTCACGCTGCAATGTGGCGCCGTGCTACCGAGGGTTCGAGCCGACGAGACGCTGATCCATCAGGTGGTGCTGAACCTCGCCACCAACGCCTGGCAGGCATTGGAGGGGCGGCCAGGACGCGTGCAGATCGCGCTCGCTGCTTGCGAGGTCGATGCTGCCATGGCAGCGGCCCATCCCGGGCTCGTGCTTGGGCCGCACATCCAGCTGTCGGTTCGCGACAATGGGTCTGGCATCGAAGCGGAGCACCTCGATCGTCTGTTCGAGCCGTTCTTTACGACGAAAGCGCCCGACGCCGGCACAGGACTCGGCTTATCGGTCGTGCATGGCATCGTGCATAGCTTGGGTGGATGCATCTCCGTAGAGAGCAAACGCAACGTAGGCTCCACGTTCCACGTCTACCTGCCGGCGAGCAAAGAGGTCGCGCACGCGCCGAGCGCTCCGCGCGCGGGCGCACAAACTTCTTTCGGTCGTGGCGAGCAGCTTCTGTTCGTCGATGACGAGCCCGCTCTTGCGCGCCTCGCGGTGGCTCAGCTCCAGCGGATGGGGTATCGCGTGGAGGCCTACACGCAGCCATTGGCGGCGCTCGAAGCGTTCCAGGCTCAGCCGGGGCGCTACGATCTGGTGATCACGGACTACAACATGCCGCAGATGTCGGGGATCGATCTCGGCGAACAGATCCTGCGCCTGCGTCCTGACACGGAGATCGTGCTCGTCTCCGGGCACATGCGCAACAGCGAGCTGGAGCGCGCCTACAGCTGTGGGATCCGCGAGGTCATCTCGAAGCCCTTCTTGTTCGACGAGCTCCGGGAGGTGGTTCGCCGCCGGCTGGCGGCGGCGAAGTCTTCGTAATGCTCGTAGTCAGAAGGCGTAAGCGAATGTCATGCTGGGCTGGTAGGCGGACAGCGTCTGATCGAATGACAGCATGGTCGCGGGATTGACAGCCAGACTGGTGGTCGCGAAGTAGTACAACTCGAGTGTCGTCATCAGCGGCCCATCGACATACGCAAGCTGGCCTGCCATCTGCACGTTGCGCAGCGCGGCAAAGCCAGCCGCGATCGCATCGGCGCGGTTGGGTTGATCGATGCCAGCAAAGGCCCACAGACTCCATTTCTTCGTCAGGCTAAAACCAGCTTGCCCCCAGACGCCCATGCCGAACACATCGGGCTTGTCGGGAGTTTGCATCTGGAAGATGTGACCAAACACTTGGCCGGCGTTCTGTCCTATCCAACCGTTGCTCGCGATCAGGAGCGGTCCGAGCTTTACCTTGAAGCCGCCTTCCACGATGTAAGTGGTCATCGTGTCCCGCAACATGGTCCTGTTGAGCCCGACGCCAGAGAGATCCTTCTGGTCCCAGTGTCCGACGACATACACCTGCCACAGCGTCGGCGCGTAGTGAGGCCACGGCGTCTCTGCGAGTGGCCCGAGCAGCATGAAGCGCGCTTGAACTTGGGGCAGGCCGGCTTCACCCAAGCTCACGCCCGTGGGCAAACAGTTGACGGCAGGCGGCGCGCCCGCAGTACAGAAGTTGGCGTTGTCGATCCAGCTGTTGCGATTGAGCTGGAACGCCATGTCGAGCTTGACCGAGTCAGAGAGCGTGAAGCGGTGTGAGTACGTGATGCCTGGTGCGCGCCAGCCGAGCTGACCTGCGCCGTAACCGAGCACAGCGGGATGTGCACCCGACGCGGAAATCATCGCGAGCAGCAAGTTGTGGTACTGGCCCGCGCGCAACACATTCGTGCCGCCGCCCCAGTTGAATTCGATGAACGCGACACGCAGGCGCGGCAGCAATGACTCATCGCCTTGCGGTGAGCTTCGGAGCGGGACGAGTGCGGCGCCGATCGGCATTCCGTTGGCATCGACCACCGGTGCGGTCGCGGGACGCGTGCCGACGCTGTCGATCTGACTGCCACCGCCCATCTCGAACTCGATGCTCGCGAGTGTTGCCGCCTCCAAGATCGGGGGTCCGCTGACGTTGAGGGCAAAGCGCGATTGCCGGAGATCGGCACCCATCAACCATGAATCGCCGAGATCGGGCGCGGGGGCGGTGAGCGCGAACAGACCGTTGCCCGCGTAGGACGGCGTGCTCTGGGCATACAACGTGATCGCCAATGTGCCCCGGAAGGAGAACGTGAAGGGCAGGGCGCCCATCAGCGCCGCAGGCGATACCGGCGCGGCCTTGGGTATCGGCGGTGCTTGTGTCACCACCGGCCCGTGCTTGGGCTCGTCTACTTCTGTCTCTTCTTCGTCAGGGTCGGGATCGGATTGAGCGGCTGCGCTTCCCACCGCGCACCAGCCTAGGAGCACAACGACTGCAGTAGACAATAGTTGAGATCGAGCAGTCCTCACACTTACCATGTGAGCGAGTACTGTCAGTAATCCTGTCGAGATTCAATTACGTAACTACGCATCGGACGAAATATGAGCGGTGCGGATCGATGGTCGAAGTGTCCTCGATCTGCTGCTGTCGAGCGTTTGCTCCGGATCGCAGTGCGCCCCGTTGGTTGCCGCGCGCGTCTGCGATTACGCGATCGAGCGCTGCATGAAACCGCGTTGTGGAGTGCTCGAGCGCGATGTATGCCCGCGCACGATCGCTGAGCTCACGCCGCGGCTCCGGTTGACGCAATCGGCCGAGCAGGCGGGCGACAGCGTCTGACAGTGCGCGCGGTCCGGGCGCGTCGGCCTGCTCGGCGCGTCCCCGCAACCTGAGCCCTGCCGCCGCCAGCGGCGCGAGCGCGCAAGGTAGCCCGCGTGCCATCGCGTCGAGCAGCTTCATCGGCAAGCCGCCGGGGGTCGCGCGTGGGACGATCGCGAGATCGGCGGCGGCATGGAGCATGCGCCGTATCGTCTCACCGCCGAGTGGCAACGTGCGAAACGGCACGCCAAGCTGCACGGCGCGCGCGAGGAACCGCTCCGGCGCGCTGTTGGTCGCGAGCAGCAAGAAAAGGCGAGGGCCGCCAGCGGCTGCGAGCCGTTCCAGCGCAGCGAGGGTTTGCTCGGCGTCTTGGTATGCGTCGAGGTTCCCGGCGTACAATGCCACGATCGCCTGTTCGCGGAGGCCGAGTTGGTGGCGCGCGCTGATACGCTCGCTCGGGCGTATCGGCGCGGGAACAGGCCACGGTGTTGGGACATAAGTCGCGTGGATGCCACTGCTTGCTTGCAGCGCATCGCACAACGCGGGTGAGATGGCAGCGACCGCATGAGCTTGCGCGCACAATGCACGATCGGTGAGCGCGCCTGCTCGCGCCAAGATGCCCGCGTAACGAGGCGCCGCATAGCTCGGCAGCTCGGCCGCGAGATCGGTGTGCGCGAAAAAGACTCGCGGAAGCCCTCGCATGCGACAGGCGAGCGCCATCGCTTCGACGTGGTGGGCGATCAAAACGCGCGCACCGCGCTGACGGCACAAATCTGGCAGCATCATGCTCATGCGCAGGTCAGCCAAGACCTTGGTCCAGCTCGGTCCCGAGCGCAGCGCGCTGCGCGCGTTGTCAGGCCCGCGATGCAGCGGAAAGCTTGGGCGCCACGGGTAACCTTCGGCACCGTATGTGAAGAGCTCGGCCCTCGCGCCGCGCGCTTCCAACATACAGCGGATCGCGGCTTGCGTGCCCTGATAGCTCGGAAACGGTTGTGCTGCGATATGCAGCTCAGTCATTCGATATAGCCCAAGCGCCGCAACCGCTCCTCGACCCGGGCACGCTGCGCGTCGCTCATGCGCGCGTCCGAACCAGCAGGCGATGAAGCGAGCTCACGAGGCGCGGGACTGACTCCCCGCGTAGTGCGCCCGCCGCTGATAGCCGCGAGCCCGGAGTTCTCGCTAGGTGTCTCGTCGGCTCCGTGAGCCGCGCGCTCGCCGCTCCCAGCTGCGATTCCTGTGCTCGCGCAAGGTGCGGGACTGGCTCCTCGCGAGACGCTCCAGCCGCTCTTGGCTGCGAGCGCGGAGTTCTCGCTACTTGGATCGCTGGCCACTCGCGCCGCGCGCTCGCCGCTTCCAGCTGCGATCCCCGTGTTCGCTGGAGGTGCATCGCTGGCTCCTTGCGCCGCGCGGTCGCCGCTGGCAGTTGCGAGGATCTCCTTGGGAGACTCGTCGCTGGTTGCTCGCGTCGGTCGCTCGCTGCTGTCAGCTGCGAGCGTGGTTTCGCGCGGCGCGTCGCTGGCTGAGTACGTCGTGCGCGTGCTGGGCGCTTGCGCGACGGCGTGGACGAGGGTGTGGTGGAGCACGCTTCCGTCGAGGTCTGCGGGGCTCATGGCTAGGCGAGCGAGTAGGGTGGCCGCCACGTCCGCGATGGCTGCGTCGACTTCGCCTGTCGCGCGCACTTGCGGGCCGGCCGCGATGTACAAGCCGCGATCGCGATGCGAGCCAGCCAGGCTGCGGCCTTTGCGCCCGAGGTATTCGCGCGGAGCGAGCCGGCGATAGGGACCCGTGCCGCGCGGAGCCGCGCTCGATGGCATGAGGTTGTAGGAGTAGCCGTCGCTCATCGCGAGCTCGAGCAGCAGGTCGGGCGCCCGCTCGAGCATCGGTCCGTGGAACAGCTCCTCGCGGGCGTAGACGCGCCGTACGATCGGCTGTCCGGTGCTCGGATCCCGCAACGCGTAGAGCGCCGCGGACACGCGTGCGCGCAGCGCGCTGACTTCGTGCGCCGCCACAGTGCCGAGTGGATCGCGACCATGCAGGTTGTAATGCACAGCGGGAAAGTAGTTGAGCTCATCGCTGAACACCTGCGTGCGCCGCATCTCGATCGCGCCGAAGCGCGCACGCGATTCGAGCAGACCCGGCAAGAGCGCGCCAGCGCTGCGGAACAAGCGCTCGCGCACGCGCGGTGGCAAGCGCGTGAGCGCGAGATCTTTGGTGCCTGCGACTAGCGCGCGCGAGAGGCTACGGTCCCGCATGGTGAGTAGACCCGCTTCGCTGAGCGCGCGGTTCAGATACACGACTTTGTCCGAGCTGCCGCCCGAGCCGTGATCACTGACCACGGTCAGCTCCACCGCATCGCCGCCGGCAGCGGCAAGAAGCTCGCCTACGGCGCGGTCCAAGCTGCGGTACACACGCGCGAGGCCGTCCTGCTCGGCGCTGCTCACATGCGCCGGCCTGCGCGGCGAGCGCGGGTCGTGCAGCGACCACAGGTGATGCGCGGCCGTGTCGCTCTCACCAAAGTAGATCGCAAACACATCGAAGTCGCTCTGCTGCATGAGCCAGCGCGCGAGCTCGACGCGCCGCTCGATGCGTCGACACAGTGCAGCTGGCAGCTGCGCATGCCATCCCGGCGCGTCGGCCTCGAACTCGTTCACATCGTCGAACCGCGACGGCCCAAACCGCTCGACGATCTCGCGGTGCAGCGCACGCGGCCAGACAAAGGACGCGTCCGCTTCGAACGCGACCGGCGCATCCCAGCCGCTCACGTACACCCCGTGTTGCAGCGGCTCGGGCGGGTACGTGCCCGGGAAAAACAAGCTCGCGCAGCGCAGGCCCGAGGCATCGAGGCGACTGATCCACGTCGGTAATGCGCGCATGCTGCCCGCGCTGAACTGCACGCGGTATCCGGTGCGTACGGTGAAGTCGAACACGCCATGCCGACCGGGATTCACACCCGTCAGAAGCGTCGTCCAGTTCGGCAGGGTCGCTGGCGGCACCACCGACCGCAGCGCAGCGTACGCGCCGCGCGCCATGCACGCATGCAGATGCGGGAGCTGCGCTGCCCCCAGCGCGCGCACGATGTCGAGGCCCGCGCCATCCAAGCCGATCAGCAAATGCCGCGCGCTCATGCGCGACCCTGAGCTTGCGAGCGATCGCGACCTGGCAAGTCGCTCGAGTCCTGTCGGAGCAAGCGCAGAATGGTGACCGCGACGTCTTCGTAATGGACGCTCGCGAGCGGTCCGCGCGCTGCGACGTCCGGGCCCGCGAGCGCGAAGATGCCTTGCCAGTCGTGGTTGCAGGCGTCGGGACCTGTGTCGTTGGTTGGACTGAACAATGTGCCTCCGCCGACGGCGCCGCTCGAGCGGTAGTTGAGATCGTCCCAGAACACCATCAGTTCGGGAGGCAAGCCGTTCTGCGCACGATAACACTCTTGCGGGCGGAGCACGCGCTGCTTCAGCTGCCGCTGATCGGGCCCGAGCTGCTCGCGGAGCTCTTGCGCGAGCCTCTCGCACAATGCCTCTGCTGCGGAAGCTGGCACGATGCCTTGCGGCTCTCGACCTCTGATGTTCAGCATCACGCGGCTGTAGTAGCCGCCTTCTCCAAACGCGCGCGTGCGCGACCAGTCGACCTCGAGCTCGGACCAAGGTGTCAGCTCGCGCGGGTAGCGCTTCAGCACTAGGTAGCCGTGCTGGATCAACCACTCGTTGATATGCACGCAGCCGTACAAGGCGCGCGCTCCATGGTCACTGATCACGAGCACGTTGACCTCTGGACCTGCCGCTTCCAGCAGCAGGCCGAGCTGGCGGTCGAGAAAACCGTAGTACTCGACGCCCGCGCCGCGGTAGCGCCCGGCTGGATCGTGCTGCGGATGCTCGGGATCGATGTCCGCCCAAAAACCGTGATGAAAGCGATCTGGGCCTACCTCCACCATCACAGTCAGATCCGGCTGACGCGTGCGCTGCATGTGACAGGCGATCGCAAAGTGCTGCTCGGTGCACGCGTACAGCTGTTCGAGCAGCCGCGCGCGATCTTCCGTGCGGTACTCCTCCACGTCAGGGAGGTACGGACCGAAGCGCTCGCGCAGCTCTGCAGCCAATGGCGGCGGGTAGGTATGCGCGCTGTCAGCGTCGGGCGTCATGAAACACGAGACAAGCTCACCGTGCACGGGCCGCGGCGGATAGCTCGGCGGTACGAACAGACAACATACACGCTGCTCGGCCCTCAACCGCTCCCAGACCATGGGCTTCGCGAGCTGCCCGCTGTGCGCGAGCTCGAGCTGATAGCTCCCGCGCACGCGATTGCGAAACCCGTACAGACCCAGCTCGCCAGGATCGTAGCCGCTCAATAAACATGCCCAAGCCGGCACGGTGATCGGCGGCACTGTGGTCTGCAGCGGCCCCCACGCGCCGCGCTCCATCACGCGACTCAAGTTCGGCATGAAGCGCCGATAGCGCTCGAACGCCAAGCGAGGCGGGACACAGTCCAACCCGACAACAAGCACACGTCCCATGCAGGGATAAGGTCCCTAGCGGTTCTTGCCGATGATCACGAGCGTGCCGCAGCTCGCGACCTTGCCGTCGTTCAGCAGCGTGATCTCCCCACCGTTCGAGTCGGCTGGGATCTGCACGGAGATGCGGTCTTGCTTGCGGAGCAGGATGCGCGCGGGCTTGCCTTCGATACGCACCACAGGTGCCGACCCGAAGCGATCACCCAGCACATCGAGCCGACCGCCGCGTGGCTGCTCCGCTTCGCCGAGCTTACACACCGGATCGACTTGTGCCGCTTCCGGCTGCGGCGCGGGTGCGGCCGGTGCAGGGGCGGGCTTTGGCGCATCGGCGGGAGCCGTTGCAGCTGTTGGCGGCGTCGCGCTCTCGGCCGCTTTCTTCACGTTCTTAGCTTTGACCTTGGCGGGCTTGGCCTCTGCCTTTGTCTGCTCCGCGTGAGCTTGCGCCGGGTGACTATCGTCAGCCAGTGCGGTGTTGAGACACATGCTTGCACATAGGCTGATCAGTACACTTGTGGTTCTCATGGTCGCTCCTTTGTCCCCGCAGTGCATACCATCGCGCAATGCTCGAATCAGCATGACCTCATCCACGTTGCTGTGCACGCGCATCGAGCTCGCGACGCGCCTGGTACACCAACTCTTGGACATCTTCGCGCAGTTGCTCCGCAACGGCTTTCCGAGCGGTGGGCATCGGACGCGGCTCACCGATCACGCACGCCACCTCGGTTCGCGGACGACGGGCCATGCGCGTCATGTGCTGGCCGAAGGTCTCGTCGAGAAACTCGCTCCCCGGCGGATACGCAATGCCGACCGGAATGATCTCGACAGGCAGGCCGCGTGCAGCGGCAAAGGCACCCTGTTGGAACGGCCGCACCTCGTCACCTGCCAGGGTAGTTCCTTCAGGGAACACGATCACGGTGTGTTGTGCTGTTAGTCTATCGCGCAGCGCGCGGACCGCCAGCACACCGCTCAGCGTGCTGCCACGATCTACGAAGATCGTCTCGGCTTTGCGCGCGGCCGGGCCCAAGACAGGCCAGTGCGCGAGATCCGCGCGGCTCAGCACCACACCGCCGAAGCGCTCCAAAAGCAGCAGGATATCGAGCGGCGAGCGATGGTTCGATACGATCAGACGCGCGCCTCGCGCCGCGGGCAGCGTCACACCTGACCAGCTCGCGGACACACCGAAGAGCCACAACAAGCTGTGCGCCCAGGTCTTCATCCAGCGCTGAAAGACCGGCCTGCGCGCCTCGGGGGCAGACATCCACTCATGAACATTCACGCCTGCCAGCATGCTCAGCGTGAGCGCGCCCATGCCCAAAGCACGTGCGCCGCTACGAGCGGCATCAAGGCTCGGCATAGACGATGCACCGGCTGGTGCAGGTTTCTTCGACGCTGACGGCTGCAAGCTTTCCTTGCGCAAGCTGTACACGCTCGAGCACAAAACGCGCGAGATTCTCGCTCGTCGGGTTCTCTAGGCCAGGCACTTCGTTCAAGTAGTGATGATCGAGGATCGCATGCAGCGGCGCGAACGCGCGCGTGATCTCCGCGAAGTCCACGATCCAACCGAGCTGAGGATCGACCTCACCCGTGACGTGCAAGGTGATGCGGAAGCTGTGCCCGTGCAGCCGCTCGCACTTGTGACCTGCCGGCACGTGCGGCAAGCGGTGAGCAGCTTCGATGTTGAACGTCTTCGAGATTTCAGTGCGCGGCATGTCTACTTCAGGGCGTCGATTCGCCGCTGGATGTCTACCCGATCGATCTGGCCTTGCGCACGTAAAGCCAGCTGATAGTGCTCTTTGGCTTTGCCTTTGTCGCCGCGGGCGAGGAGCGCATCGGCCAGGCGGGCCTGTGCAGGCGCCGAGCTGGGGGTGCGCTCCACGGCTTTTTCCAAGAAGCCTTGCGCGAGCGTGCTGCGCTGCAGGGTCAGCGCGTAGCTGCCCGCCTCGACCAGGGCGCGCGAGCTGTTAGGCTCGCGGCTCGCGGCG
>Ga0190269_10000698_pt1 | contig 16785 bp, 15 predicted proteins | sample Popmic249IS_FD_133749 | JGI IMG/M metagenome (GOLD analysis project Ga0190269, IMG submission 133749) | Populus adjacent soil microbial communities from riparian zone of Blue River, Arizona, USA - 249 IS | ecosystem: Environmental > Terrestrial > Soil > Riparian zone | place: USA: Arizona...
CTGCAACGGCAGCTACTGCGCCCTCCGCGCCGACCGCCAGAAACCATTGTCAATGGAAGTTTTCACGCGCCCCCACGCACAAAAACTGACATCGACGCACCTCGCCTCACCGCTCGAACCGGCATGAGCCCCGAACCGGACAGGACGCTGGCGGAAATTCGCCACCTCGTCCCGACTAGGGGGATCGTCCTGCGGATGGCGGGGCCCACGGCTCACCCCGAGCCCCGCCGGCCACCTAACCGCCGTTGCAGTACTAAGCGGTGCCGCGTACGCCGGCCAGGATCAGGTCGACGAGCTGGTCGAGGTACTGGTCGCTCTGCTCCCGTGCCACTTCGCGCAGCTCCACCGGCGTCACCGCGACGTGCATGATCGTCGCCCCGAGGATCGCGTCGAGCACCAGGGCCGGGGACGTACCCGGCGGTAGCTCGCCGCGGGCGGTCGCGCGCCGGACGATCTGGCGCGCGGCCAGCACGGTCGGGTGCGTCAGCCGGTCCCGGTGCTCGGCGAACTCGTCGTGCACCGCTCCTTCGACGACCAGCCGCATGTACGTGACGCCGCCGTCGTCCCAGAACATGCCCAGCAGCTGAGCGCCGAGGTGCCGTAGGTCCGACCGGATGTCTCCGGTGTCGATCGAGACGTCCACCGAGGCACGCGCGGCCAGCGCGTCGAAGAGCAGCTGCTGCTTGCTCTCCCAGCGCAGGTAGAGCGACGCCTTTCCGACGCCGGCGGCGCGGGCGACGCCGTCGATCGTGAATCCGGCCCAGCCTTTGTGGCCGAACAGTTCGATCGCCGCGCGGAACACGCGGTCTTCCAGTGCGGGATCGCGCGGACGACCCCGGGGCGCAGGGGTCCGAGTGGACGAGGTGGTGGTCACAGGCTGTCCCCCACAGCTCGGGGTGGTGTCGTGGGCGGGCGCGGTGAGCAATCGAGCCTACCGCCGCCCCGGTGAACAGCGATGCGGACGCAGTAGCCCGGACGGGCTTTTCTGCCCACCGAAAGGGGGGTGCCAACTACCGCAAAACGCGTTGAAAGGTAGCTGCCCCTTCCGGACGGGTCGTCCGGTTCGATTCTCCGCAGTGCGACAGGAGTTTATTCCGGTTGTCATCGGTAGTTAATCCGCGAGGTCTGGACTGAGTGGGCGTATAACGGACGACCGCACCATCGATCGACACCTCGCAGCGATCCCCGGGCGGCCCGGCCGCACCGAGCCCACGACGGATGGGGTAAGCGATGAGGACGACCAGGGTGGCGGCGGTGGCCGCGCCGTTCGGACGCGATCTCGACGAGTGCTTCGCCCGGATCGAGCGGGTGCTCGCGCTGGCTCGCGCCCGCGGGGTCCAACTGGTGGCGCTCCCCGAGGCGTGCCTGGGCGGCTACCTCGTGGACGACGAGCAGGTCGGTGCACCCCCCGCGCTCGATCCGGACGGCCCGGAGATCCGGCGCCTGGGCGAGCTCGCCGGTGACATGGTCGTGTGCGCCGGCTACGGCGAGCGCGGCGTCGAGCGGCCCGCCGACGGTCCGGATCGGATCGTTCGGTACAACAGTGCCGTGTGCGTCACGGGAGATGGCGTGTTGGGCCGCCACGTGACCGGCGACCAGTTTGGTGCCTTCGACACTCCATTGGGCAGAATCGGGATGATGATCGGTTACGAGAAAGCCTTTCCCGAGGCCGCACGAGCACTGGCCGGCGACGGCGCTGCCATCGGCGTCTGCCTCTTGGCCTGGCCGGCGAGCCGCGGCAATTCCTCTCCCGACCTCGGGCGCGACCGGTGGGCGCGCCGGTTCGACCTCTTCGACCAGGCACGGGCGGCGGAGAACCAGCTGCTCTGGCTGTCGGCGAACCAGTCCGGCCGCTTCGGCGACCTCCGGTTCGTCGCCAGCGCGAAGGTCGTCGACCCGGGCGGTGACGTACTGGCCACGACCGGGACCGCGGCCGGTGCCGCGATCGCGGACGTCGACGTCGACGAGGCGGTCGGCCTGGCGCGGCGGGCCGTGCTCGAGCGGGTGGGCGCTGCGGCCGGGCGCGTCGGCGCGGAGAACGCGCGGACGCCGGGCGTCGGCGCGCAGGACGCGGGAAGCGTTTCGGTCGTGGCGTGGCAGTGAGCTCCTGGTTCCGCTTCGGTTCCCGTCGACGCCGCACGGCCGCCCGGACACCGGCGCCGGCCGAGCGCCGGGCATCCACTCCGGACGCGGGGACGCGCTTGCAGGTCGTGGTCGTCGGCGCCGGTATCGGCGGCCTGACCACCGCCCTCCTGCTCGGGCGCCGTGGCCACCGGGTGATCGTGGTGGAGCAGGAGCCGGTCGCGGCGCCGGCCGGGCTGGCCGACGCGCGCTGGTGGTGGCGGTCGAGCGCCCCGCAGGCCGCCCACGGGCACGTCTTCGCCGCTCGCTGCCGTGAGCTGCTCGCGGCCGAGGCCCCGGACGTACTGGCGGAGCTGCGCCGTGCCGGGGTGGCCGAGATGCGATTGACGCACCATGCGCCCCACACGCTGACCGGCCCGGTCGAGGACGATCCGCGGCTGGTCGGGCTGGCGACGCGCCGGTCGGTGTTCGAGTGGGTCCTGCGCCGGGCGCTGCTCGCCGAGCGCGGTGTCACGCTGCTCTCCGGGCTGTCCGCGGTCGGGCTGGTCGTCGGCAAGAGCCACGCGCCGCGGGTCACGGCCGTCCGGCTGGCCGGCGGCCAGTTCCTCCCGGCCGACCTGGTCGTCGACGCCGCCGGGCGACGCACGCCACTGCCGCGCTGGCTGCTCGACGCCGGTGGCCCGGCGCTGGAGGTCGAGGAGGCGGCCGGCGCAGTCACCACCCACACCCGGTTCTACGAGGTGACGAACGGGCGGCCGGCGCCGACGCAGGTGCTGGGCGGTGTGCGCGACGGCTACACGTGTCGCCTGGTACCCGCCGACGCCGGTGCCTTCGCGGTCACGTTCGAGGTACCCGCCGACGACCGGGCCTTCGACGGCCTCGTCGACGGCCGGGCGTTCGAGCGGGCCGCGGCCGCGGTGCCGGAGGTCGCGGAGTGGATCGATCCGGGCGGGTCCCGCCGCTTGACCCGGGTGGCGCGGCTGACCAGCGGCGACAACCGCCTGCACCGGCTGACCCGGGACGGGCGCCCGCTGGTGGTCGGCTTGCTCCCGGTCGGCGACGCGGTCTGCACCACCTCACCGGGGCACGGCCGCGGCGTCGCGCTCGCGCTGCTGTCGGCGGTGCGGCTGGCCCAGGCGGTCGACGCCCACCCGGGCAAGACCGCGGCCGACGCCAGCGCGCGCACGCTCGCGATGGACGCCGCGATCGGCGCCGAGATCGCCCCGTGGTTCCGGGACTCGGTCAACCAGGACGCCCGGGTGGCGTCGACCCCCACCACGGTGACGCACGCCGAGCTGGCGCTCGCGGCCGAGCGCGATCCGCAGGTCTGGACGGCGTTCGCGCGGCTGCAGCATCTGCTGGTGCTGCCGTCCGCGGTGCTCGCCGACCCGGACACGGTCGCGGAGGTGCGCGCCGTGCTCGATTCCGGGTGGCGCCCGAAGCCCGACGGCGCGCCGACCCGTGAGCAGCTCATCGCGCTGCTGACCGACGACGTCCCCGAGCTGCCGCACATCCCCGCCCAGCGGCTCGCCACGACCGCCGTCGGCTAGTACTGCAACGGCGGTCAGGTGGGTGGCGAGGCTCGGCGGTGAGCCGTTCGCCCCGATCCGGGGACGATCCCACTACTCGGGATGAGGTGGCGAATGTCCGCTAGCGTCCTGTCCGGTTCGGGGCTCATACCGGTTCCGGCGGCGGAGCGAGGTGTGTCGATGTCAGTTTTTGTGCGTGGGGGCGCGTGAAAACCTCCATTGACAATGGTTTTCCGGCGGCTGGCGCGGAGGGCGCAGTAGCCGCCGTTGCAGTACTCGGTCCTCCAGCAGCTCACCGTGGCCGCGGCGGCCTGGACCTTTGACACAGGGCCCAGGCCGTGGGACAGGCGCCCGCGTGGCCGGGCGGGGCGGGCGACCAGGCGGCTACGCCAGCAGATCGCGCAACGACGCGCAGATCGTCCGCACCGCCTTCTCCGAGGCGGGCGAGATCGTGGGCAGCCCGAAGAAGCCGTGGATCAGACCGTCGAACCGGTGCGCGACGGTGCGCACGCCCGCCCGGGTGAGCGCCGCCGCGTACGCCTCGCCCGCGTCGCGCAGCGGGTCGAACTCGGCGGTCACGACCACGGCCGGTGGTAACCCGTCCAGGCGTCCGCGCAGCGGGGACAGGCGCGGATCGGCCGGATCGACGCCCGGCGGCAGGTAGTTGACGGTGAACCACGCCATGTCCGACGCGGTGAGGAAGTAGCCTTCGGCATTCTCGGTCATCGACGGGTAGTCGTCGACGAAGTCGGTCGCCGGGTAGAGCAGGAGCTGCGCCGCGAGCGGCGGGCCGCCGGCATCGCGGCAATCCTGCGCAACGACCGCGGCGAGGTTGCCCCCGGCGCTGTCGCCGGCGACCACCAGCCGAGCGGGGTCGCCGCCGAGGCGGGACACGGCGTCGGCCGCCCACCGCACGGCGGCCAGCGCGTCGTCCACCGGGCCGGGCCACCGCGACTCCGGCGCCAGCCGGTAGCCGACGCTGAGCACGACCGCCCCCACCTCCCGGCAGAGCCAGCGGCACTGGTCGTCGTGGGTGTCGATGTCGCCGATCACGAAGCCGCCGCCGTGGAAGAACACGATCGTGGGCACGGGACCGTCGGCGTCGGGCCGGTAGATGCGGCCGGGAAGCGTCCCGACGGTCACGTCCGCCACGGACGCGACCGGTACCAGCGTCTCCGGCCTGCGCGCGTCGACGGTGAACCGGCGGAAGTTGAGCCGCGCCTCCTCGGGTGTGCCCTCCCCGAGCTTCGGCACCTGCGGGGCGTTCAACAGTTCCAGTAAGGGCACGAGGGACGGATCGACCGGCATTGGTGGCTCCCTGTTAGTTCTTCTCGGTGCTGTGCTCGCCGAAGAAACGACCGGTGGCCGCGACCTCCGCCTCGAACTCCGGCACCTGCGTCCGGGCCTGGGCGAGCATGGCCCGCTCGACCAGCCGCCCGAGCGTCAGCGTCCGCAGCGCGGAGAGAACGGCCACCGACCTCGGGACGTACACCTTCCGCGCCCGGCGGGCGATGCCCTCGAGCAGCGCGGATGCGCAGTCCTCGACCGACACCTCGGCGCCCAGCGGCCCCGGCATGCGGCGCAGGCTCCGCCGGAACGTGCCGATGTCCTGTTTGAGGTCGCGGACCATGTCGGTGTCGATCCAGATCGGATGCGCCGAGCCGACCGTCACGCCCTTGTGGGCGACCTCCAGCCGCAGGCCGTTCGCGAACTGCTCGACCCCGGCCTTGGACGCCGCGTAGGGCGTCATTCCGGGCAGCATCGTGAACGCGGCGGCCGAGGAGATCAGCAGGTAGTGGCCGCGGCTCGCGGTGATCGCCGGCAGCGTCGCGGTGACCGTGCGCACGACGCCGAGCAGGTTGACCTCGATCACCTTGGCGACGGCTTCCGGCGGCGTCACCGCAACCGTGCCGTGGTTGGCGATGCCGGCGTTCGCGACGACGACGTCGATCTTCCCGTGCGTGGCCAGCGTGCTCTCCACGGCAGCGGCCAGCGCCGCCTGGTCGGTGACGTCGCACTCGACCCAGCTGGCGCCCTCCAGCGTCTCGGCGAGAGCGGCGAGCCGGTCGGGTTCCAGGCCGAGCAGCGCGACCCGGGCGCCGGCGGCGGTGGCCTGCCGGGCGAGTTCGGCGCCGATCCCGCGCGCGGCACCGGTGATCAGCAGGACCCTGCCGACGGGGAACTGAGCCATGGCGTCCCTCCCTCTGGTACCAGCCGGTACCAAGCTGCCGGTGACGGTACCATTCGGACGAGGAGGGGTACAGGGGTGCCGAGAGATGGGGCAGAGGTGACGGTTGCCGCGACGCACGTGCCGCAGGCCCCGGACGCCGGCGCAGGCGGACATCGCGGGCGCCTGCTCGCCGGCATGGCCGCGGCGCTGGTGGAGAAGGGCTACGGAGCGGTCACGATCGCTGACATCGCCCGGCACGCCCGGGTCTCCAAGCGGACGTTCTACGAGCACTTCGCCGACAAGCAGGAGTGCTTCCTCGCGGTCTACGCCGCGGCGAGCGACCGGCTGCTCCAGCTGGTCGGCGAAGCCGCGCGTCCCGACCTGGACTGGCTCCACCAGGTGCGGGCCGCGGTGCACGCGTACCTCTCCGCGCTGCAGACCGAGCCTGCGCTCACCCGCGCGATGCTGCTCGAGCTGCCCTCCGCCGGCCCGGAGGCGCTGCGCCTGCGGCGGCGCGGCCAGCAGGACTTCGCAGCGCTCCTGCTCGAGCGGGTCGAGCAGGGTGTCCGGGAGCGTCCGGGCACCCGGCCGATCTCACCGGCGATGGCGACCGCGGTGATCGGCGGCCTCAACGAGCTGGTGCTGGAGGCGGTCGAGGACGGGCGGGCCGACCGGCTGACCGACCTCGACGGCGTCGCCACCGACTTCGTCCGCGCTGCGCTCGTCGCCCCGAACGAGTGAGGGCCGGGGCAGCGCTGCCGCCCCGGCCCCGTCACGCGACTCAGACCTCGAGGTCGCTCTCGACCCGGCCCAGCTGGTGCCTGGCCATCGCCAGGTTCGCGCGTCCGCGGTCCAGCGAGAGGTAGAGGAAGAGGCCCTTGCCCGACCGCGACTGCACCGGCCGGATCAGGTGGTACTGGTGCCGCAGGGTGATCAGGATGTCCTCGATGTGGTCGCCGAGGTTGAGCATCTCCATCACGCGCATCTTCGCGCGGACGACATCGGTGTTACCGGCGGCAGCGACGTTGAGGTCGAAGTCCTTCGTGCCGCCTAACGTGCCGAGTGCCATTCCGCTGTTGTAGTCGACGAGCGCCACACCGATCGATCCCTCGATCGTCATGGCCTCTTTCAGTGCGGTGTCCACGTTCGCCATTGCGTCTCCTTGGGTCGGCCATGCTCGTTCGATGGGCGAGCAGGCCGGAGGTTGAAGTGGTTCATGGGTCGGTCGTCCGGCCGCTGTCAGTCCCGCGACCACCTCCCCGCGCTCATCGGCGTTCCGCCGTGCCGACGGCGTCCAGCAGATCCGCGAGCCGATTCGCGACCTGCCTGGCTTCCAGGTGGAGCCGGCCGATGTTGGTCTCCTCGCCGGTGACGACCGTCAGCACGGCGCGCGGCCCGGCCGCGTACGTGGCGACGTAGCCGTGCGTCCCGCGCGTGACGGTCTCGGCGAAGAGGCCGGCACCGACGGTCTGGATCAGCCGTTGACTCAGCCCCAGCACCGCGGCCGACAGGGCGGCCATGCCGTCCGGCTCGATGCCGTGCGTGTCGTGCGCGACCAGCCGCCCGTCGACGCTCGCGACCAGGCTGCCGGCCACGTGACGCACCCGGTCCCGCAGACCCCTGATCTCGGCCAGCACGTCCGCCTCGATCTCCACCCCACTGCCTCCATCGGTTCCGAACGCCTTCTTGCCGATCAGCCGGGCCGGCCGTCTCAGCGGGACCGCCCCGCGCAGGTGCGGATCGGGCACTGCGGGGGAGCGGCGGGGGCCGAGCGGCCAGCGTGCGGTCACCGCAGTCCCTCGAGTGCATTGCGGACCCTCGTCAGCAGGTTGTGGTCCGGCTCGGGCACGTCGAGCACCGACGCCTCTCCGGACACGTCCGCGCGTGCCGGAACCGGGACGACGCCACGCAGTGCCGCGCCCGGCTGGCGGCGCGGCAGCGGCAGCGCGGGGTCCGCCCGCCTGGTCGGCAGATCGGGCTTCCGCCTGGCCGTGCCCCGGGCGCCGGGCGCGCTCCGCCCGGTGCCGGCCCGCAGGCCGGTCCGCCACCCGTCGGTCGGCTCCGCTGGTTCGTCGGGTTCCTGCTCGGTCGTGGTGCGGGTCCCGACAGCCGCTTCGGACGTCACTCGCGTGGCCGGCTCGGGCCCGCTGCGGGGCACCACCTGGATCAGCCCGGCGGTCACCAGGCGGCGGGCTTCGAGGATCGCGCTGAACGCCGAGCGCCCGAGCAGCCGGGCGAGATCCCGGGGGGTGCGGCGGCCGTCCGCGTGGACGATCAGCTCCCACTGCAGATCGGTGAGGACGACGTGGTGCCTGCCGAGCCGACCGGCGGCGACGACCGGCTGGTCGTCCACATCGGCGGGCGGGGTCCGCTCGAGTAATCGCCGTCGTTTTCGGATCTGGACGTCGAGCGCTGCGACGCCGATCCGGCGCAGCGCGCCCCACCAGTGCCCCTCGCCGGCCGCGAAGCGCACCGGCCCTGCCTCCGCGGACGACGCGGTGAGCAGCGCGTACGCGCCGTCGGTGATCGCCGCGGCAGTGCACAGCTCGGCTTCGCCCCGGCTGAGCGCACCCGACTTGATCAGCACCTCGCCCACCTGGCCGGCGGCGGCACCGGCCGTCCACGCGGTCTGGAAGACCGGCGGCGTCACGGTGCCGGAGGCCTGCAGCAGGCAGTCGACGCCGGGGGCCGCGGGCGTGTGGACGTAGTAGACCTCGCCCTCCACCAGGTAGATCGATCCGCCGACCGCGCCCTCGACGTGCAGTGCGCCGGTGGCACGGTGCGCGGTCAACTCGTCCAGCGCCTCGGTGACGGCGGCCCATCGGCGGGTGCCCTGGTCTCCCGGTCGTTCGGGCGGAGCGGTGATCGGCTGCGCGGGCATCAGCCGAGCACCAGATCGGACGCGAGGCCGGCGAGCCGGTGCCGGGCGATCGCCAGGTTGGCGTGCTCCCGGTCGAGCCAGAGATACAGGAACAGCCGGTTGTCGAGCTTCGCGTTGAGGAACCGCAGCAGGTGGTAGCGCGCTGCCGACGCCACCACGATGTCCTCCAGCACGTCGCCGGCGGCCGACACCGCGAACGTGGCGTTCTCCAGCGCGGCACGGGCGACCTCGGTGGCGCCCGCGGCGGCGGGCTCGTCGCCGCAGGGCCAGTCGCCCGCGCTGCCTACGGCGAGCCCGGAGGCGTAATCGACCAACCCGGCGCCGAGCACGCCGGGAATGGACATGGCGTGGCGGAGGCTCTCGTCGATCCCGGGCACACGTCACCTCTCCTTGCCGGTGAGGCTGGGCCGCGCGGTTCTGGTGAGCAGCCAGACGCCGGGCGGGGCCAGCCGGTCGTGCGCCCCGGCAGGAATCTTACGACTACAGGCAGCGCTGGTGTGAGCGCAGTACGTATTCTATGAGGTTCGGCTTTATACCTCCGCGTATCGCTTTGCCCCTGCTCGGCGCCGCCGCTGGTCACCGCAGGAGTGAGTGGACAGCCGGGGGCTGCGGAGCGGCCGGCGACCGATTCCGGACGGACGCCCGGTACCGGGGTTGGAACGCCGGCCGTATGCTCGGCGCTCGTCAGTACATGTCCCACCGACGCTCAGCGGAGGCGCGCGCGTGGCGGTCCACGCCGGCAGCACCGGGGTGGTGGCCCCGGCGGTAGTCGACGCCGTGGCGCACCGCTGGTGGCAGATCGCGAACGAGACGTGCTTCGTTCCGATGAGCTCCGCCGAGATCGAGGCCGAGTTGCGCGGGCACACCGCGCGCCTGCTGCGGTCGCTGTCGCTGGTGCCGTTCCTGAGCGCCGTCGGCCGTGAGGTCGGGGCCGCGCTCGTCGCCCGCCACTTCGCCGCGCCCGAGTTCATCGGACGGACCGTCGGTCTCTTCGACGACGCGGTGCTCGCGCCGCTGGGTGTGCCGACGGCGTCGCGGGCGCGGCGTGCGGGGAGCGGCCGGTCGGACTCCGACGGTCTCGCCCCGCCCGGGGCGGCGGACCGCTCCGCTCGGCTGTCCGCACTGCGGGCTTCCCTGGTCACCGGCTACACGGAGGCGCTACGGGGGCAGACGCTCGCCCAGCAGGAGGAGCTCCGCCGGGCCGATCTCGCCGCCCGCGCCGAGCTCGAGGCCGCATCCCGGGCGCATGCCGCCCGCTTCCGTGCGGTGTTCGACAACGCGGGCGTCGGCATCGCGATCAGCGAGTGGGACGGCACGATCCTGGAGGCCAACCCTGCATTGCGGACGATGCTCGGCTACACGCTGCGGCAGTTGCGGCAGCGGCGGCTCGACGACCTCGTGCACCGCGACGGCGCGTTCGCCGGCCCCACCGAGGTGGGTGTGCGGGGCGAGGGCGCCGCGCCGATCTCCGGTGAGCGGCCGCTGGTCGTCAACGGCGGCGGGGTGATCTGGGCCCAGCTGACGACGTCGGTCATCACGCCCGGCGACGGCACCGACGAGGGCGCACCGCCGGACGAGCCGGGGCAGGAGGTGGCCGCGATCGACCCCGACCGGACGCGCTACCAGCTCACGGTGGTCGAGGACGTCACCGAGCGCCGCCGGATGCGCGCCCGGCTCGTCCACCAGGCACTGCACGACCCGCTCACCAGCCTGCCCAATCGGGCCATGTTCTTCGATCGGCTCCGCGAGGTACTGGTCCGCACCGGACCGCGCGACCCGGTCGGCGTCCTCGTCATCGACGTCGACGGGCTGGCCGCGGTGAACGACAGCCTCGGGCACGAGGCCGGCGACCAGATCCTCGCGTCGGTGGCCGACCGGCTCGGCGAGGAGGTCGCCAGAGCCGGTCACCTGGTCGCCCGCATCGACGGGGACGATTTCGCGGTGCTGGTCGGGCCGGGCGGCTACCGGGGTTCGGCGGAGGCGCTGGCCCGCCGGGTGCTGGCCGTGCTCGCGCGCCCGTTCGCCGTCGGCGCGCACGCGATCCCGGTCACGGCGACGATCGGCGTGGCCGAGGTCGACGCCGCAGGGGTCGACGCCTCGGGGCTGCTCCGGGCGGCGCAGACCGCGCTGGAGTGGGCGAAGGCCGACCCCACCCGGTCCTGGGCGGCGTTCGAGTCGCGGCGGGGCGAGCAGGAGACCGCCCGCCGGCGGCTGGCCGCCGCGATGCCGGCTGCGCTCGACAGCGGAGCGTTCCAGCTGGAGTTCCAGCCGATCGTCCGGTTCGCGGACGACACGGTCCTCGCGGCCGAGGCGCTGGTGCGGTGGAACCACCCGCGGTTCGGGGTGCTGAGCCCCGCACAGTTCATCCCGCTGGCGGAGGAGACCGGCTTCATCGTCCCGCTGGGCCGCTGGGTGCTGTCGGAGGCGTGCAGGCAGGCGGCCGGCTGGCGGACGTCCGGCGATCAGGCGCCGCTGGTCAGCGTCAACATCGCCGCGCGTCAGGTCGCTGACCCGTCGCTGCTCAACGACGTGGCGGTCGTGCTCGCCCGCAGCGGGCTGCCGCCGGAGGCGCTCCAGCTGGAGATCACCGAGAGCGCGATCGTCGGCAGCGCCGAGGCGCCCACCGAGGTGCTGCAGGCGTTGGCGGGCGAGGGCATCCGGATCGCGATCGACGACTTCGGCTCCGGCTACTCGAACCTCGCCACGCTGCGGCACCTGCCGGTGCGGGAGCTGAAGCTGGCCGGACCGTTCCTGCACGAGGTGTCCACTCCGGCCGTGGCGGCCGGGCAGACACCGGCGCAGGAGCTCGCACGGCGCCGCGGCGACACCACGCTCAGCACCGATCTGGACGTCGCAGGCGCCCTGGTCGGGCTGGCGCACGCGTTGGGGCTCAGCGTCACGGCCGAGGGGGTGGAGACGGCCGCGCAGGCCGACCGCCTGCGCGAGCTGGGCTGCGACGCCGGCCAGGGCTGGTACTTCGCCGGTCCGATGCCCCCGGACGAGTTCGCCGCCTCCCTCGGCGGCTAACCGGCGTTCACCGTCTGGTTCTGCCAGGTGACCAGCACCGCCGTGCTGATCCGGGTGGCGTGCACCCGGGCCGGCCAGCGGGACGGATCCCCCGCCGCGTCGCCCGACGTCGGCCACGGCGCGGCCACGAGTGTGCCGGTGGCCAGGGCTCGTCGGCACGCGTTGAGCAGCAGGGAGGCCGTCGGGGGCGGGTACAGCGCGGTGGTCGTGGCGCGCACCACCCGTTCCCGGGGACGGCCGGTCCACCGCAGCGCCGCCCGGTTGACGTGGTCGACCTGGAAGTCGGCCACCGCGCCCCGCTCGGTCGGCACCGGGCTGACGACCAGCGCGGGCTGTGCGAAAGCGTCCAGGGCCCGGTCGATCCAGCTCCGGGCGCTCTCCGTGTCGCCCGACCCGGCCTGCGCCACCACGTCGCCGGCGATCTGCACGAGCTTCACGTTCATGCTCTGCGAGAGGCTGACCAGACGCGCGAAGGCGCCTTCGTCGTCGACTCCGTACCGCTCCATGAACACGCCCTTGGCCTGCTCGATCACGGCGCGGCGACTCATCGCCTCGCGCAGTCCGTCGAGTTCGGCCCGGACGGTCGACAGCTCGTCGCGCAGACCCGCGACGTCGCTCGGGATCGCGGGATCGCCCGCAGTACCCACTACCCAGCCACCCCTCCCGATCAGGGCGGCTGGCTGCTCAACCGTGTTCCCGACGATGTGCGCTGCCATTATGCCGATCGTCCGCGAGCGGTGCTGCAACCGCACCCGGGTGAGCGCTCTACGTGAGGAGCCAGCGGACGCCCAGCAGCAGGCACGTGATCGCGACGAACGCGAACAGCGCGACCCAGAGCAGGGGATGCAGCCCGGTCAGCCGCGCGAGCTGGTCGGCGTCGGAGTGCGGGGCTTGTCCGCGGCGACGCAGCCGCTGCAGTTCCACGACCGGGCGGGCGCCGCCGACGAGCAGGAACCAGGTGAACGCGTAGGCGAACCCGGCCTGCACCGTCGGCGTCCCGAACCACGAGACGACGAACACCGCGCCGCCGGTCACCAGCACCGACGCCGCGCCGTAGACGTTGCGGATCATCACCAGCAGCGCGCCGAGACCGACGACGGCGAGCCAGAGCAGCGCGGTGACGTGTCCGGCGGTCAGCAGCGCCGCGCCGAGCAGCCCGAGGAGGGACGGCGTGAGGTAGCCGGCGACGCCGGTGGCGACCATGCCGGGGCCGTACGGCTTGCCGCGGGAGACCGTGACACCGGAGGTGTCCGAGTGCAGCCGGATGCCGGTGAGGCGCCGGCCGCTCAGGACGGCGGCCGCGGCGTGGCCACCCTCGTGCGCGATCGTGACGACGTTGCGGGAGATCCGCCAGAGCGCGTGTGGCACGACGGCGACCAGCGCGACGACGGCCGCGCTCAGGACGAGCCATCGCGGTGGATCGGGTTGCGTGCCCAGAACGTTGGTCCAGACCTCGCTCAGGCTCCGCTCGTCCACCCGACCCCTGCCATCCCGTCTGCGCCGTCGCGGGCAGGGTCGCACATCCCCACCACCGCCAGTCGACCAGCCCGACCTGTGGGGGAGCTGGGTGTTTGCGCAGGGTGGTGACCGAGTGACCAGAGCGTGAGATAATCGTTTTGTCTGATTCGTGTGCGCTTGAGGGGGAGCAATGCGGGAACACTCCGCCGGGACGACGATCGGCGGCCGGATCGCCGCCGGAGGGCTGATGGCTGCCCTCGCCGGCGGCGTCTTCTGGGCACCCGCCGCAAGCGCTGCCGGGCACGTGACGGCTCTCGGGGACGGGGGAGTGAGCTCTTTTCAACCTCACACGTTTCCGCAGGTGGAACACCGTCCGCAGGGGTCGGTCGAAAAGAACTCGGTAACCAAGCCGGAGTCGGCGACGGGCGCATCCGACCGGGCCCGGCCCCAGGAGGCGGCACCCGGGGTCGTGGTGCCCGAGGGGAGCAGCTGGACGCTCCGGCGCCCGGTGCCGGGAACCGGCTCCGGTAGCGTCACCGCGTCGGTCCCGGGCTCGGTGCCCGACCGAGTTCCGGGAACCGTGTCCGAGACGGTTGATACCGGCCTGCCCGATGGGTCCAGCTGGACCTGACCGTTGCGCCGAATCTGTGCACCTTTCCGGGAAGACCGCTCAGCTGGTCTTGCATGATGTGATCGCCGTAGCTGGGCTGTCCGTAGCTGAGCTGTCCGAGAGCGGGCCGCCCGCGGGGCCGGACCGGAAACTGCCGGGGAGGTGCGCGTGGCCGAAGTGACGAGGCGGCGCATCGCCGGGGTGCCGACCCGGCTCTGGCCCCTGGTTCTCGTCACGGCCGCGGTCGGGCTCGCCGGCACCGAAGCGGCCATCACGGTCACCGGGGCCACGTTGACGCCGGGCTGGCTCATTCCGGTCTTCATCGGTCTGTTCCTGGTCGGGGAGGCCACCCAGCTGCACGTCCAGCTCCGGCGCGAGACGCACTCGTTCTCGATCTCGGAGATCCCGCTCGTCCTCGGCCTGTACTGGCTCTCGCCGCTGGGCCTGGTCCTCGCGCGGCTGACCGCGGTGATCGTGGTCAACGCGGTCCGTCGCACCACGCCCCACAAGTTCGTCACGAACACCACGGTGGCGGCGGCCGAGACCGGTGTGGCCGTCGCGGTGTTCGCGTACATGAGCCCGCTCGACACCACCAAGCCGCTGCTCTGGATCGCGGTGCTGCTGGCGGTCGGGCTCGCCGACCTGGTCAGCTTCGCCGGCATCCTGGCGGCGATCACCCTCTACGAGGGCCGCCCCGCGCCGGTGGCGGTGACGCGGCTGGTGATCGCCTCGATCTCGGTCGGGGTGCTGAACACCACGGTCGGTCTCGTCGTCCTGATCGTGCTCAAGGTCAACATGCTGGCCCTGGCGCTGCTGCTCGTGCTCGCCGTCGTGCTGGTCGCCGGGTACCGGGCCTACGCCCAGTTCCTCGCGCAGCACAAGAGCCTGGGGGAGCTGTACGCGTTCACCCGGGCGGTCAGCACGGCCCGGCAGGAGAACAGCCTCGCCGACACGATGCTCACCCGGGTCCGCGAGCTGCTGTCGGCCGAGTCGGCCACGCTCTGGATGCCCGCCCTCGGCCGCCACCCGGAGACCGCGCTGGTGGCCCGCGTCGACCAGGCCGGTCTCATCGACGAGGAGCTCGGCGAAGACCCGATCCGCCGCCGGGTGCTCGACACCGGCGTCACCGTGCACCTCGGCCCCCGGGGCGCGAACGCCGACCTGCGGCTGCGCCGCGCGTTGCGCGGGCGCGAGGTGAAGGACCTCATCGTCGTCCCGCTGCGGTCGGGCACCGCCGTCGTCGGCTGCCTGGAGGTCGCCGACCGCCTGCACGATCTGGCGACGTTCGGCGCCGCCGACGTCCGGCTGCTGGAGACGCTCGCCGCCCACGCCGCCGTCGCGGTGGAGAACTCACGGCTGGTCGAGCGGCTGCGCTACGACGCCTACCACGACACGACGACGGGCCTGCCCAACCGCCGTCGGCTGGTCGAGGCCGTGGAGGCCGCGATCGCGGTCGACCCGGTGCCCGACGAGGTCGTCGCGCTGCTCGAGTTCGACATCGACGCCCTGCGCGGCGTGAACGAGACGCTGGGGCACAAGGCCGGTGACCGTCTGCTGGCCGAGGTCGGACGTCGCCTGCGCGAGCACGCGCCGGACGGTGCGCTGGTGGCCAGGCTCGGCGGCGACGAGTTCGCGGTACTGCTGCGGGCCTCCGGCGTCGACTGCGTGGTGGCGCTCGCCACCGAGCTGCGCCGGGTCGCGATCGAGCCGTTCCCGCTGGAGAACTTCACGATCGAGGTCGGCTCCGCGGTCGGCGTCGTCCTGTTCCCCGACCACGCCGACGACAGCGAGTCGCTGTTCCGGCGGGTCGATGCGGCCACCGACGCGGCGAAGGCGTCACCGCGTGGCGTCGCGGTCTACAGCGCCGCGATGGAGTCGCGCAGCGTCCACCGCCTGGGGCTGGTGCCGGAGCTGCGGCGGGCGATCGAGCAGGACGAGCTGACCGTGCACTACCAGCCGAAAGTCGCTCTCGCGACGCGCGAGCTGATCGGGGTGGAGTGCCTGGTGCGCTGGAACCACCCGGACCAGGGACTGCTGATGCCCGGCGAGTTCGTGCCGGTCGCCGAGCACACCGGGCTGATCGGCCCGCTCACCCGCTGGGTGCTCCGGGCGGCGCTGGCCGAGTGCCGGCGCTGGCAAGACCTCGGGCGTCCGCTGGGCGTCTCGGTCAACCTCTCCGCGCGGACGCTGGAGGACCCCGACTTCCCCGACGAGCTCGACCAGCTCCTCGACGAGGCCGGGGTACCGGCCGCGCAGCTGACCCTGGAGATCATCGAGGGCGGAGCCCTGACCGACGCCGAGCGCCCGCTGGCGACGCTGCGGCGCCTGGCCGACCGCGGCGTCCGGCTCTCGCTCGACGACTTCGGAGTGGGCACCTCGGCCTTCAGCTACCTGCGCACGATCCCGGTGCACGAGATCAAGATCGACCGCTCGTTCGTGCTCGGCATGAACACCGACGCGGCCGACCTCGGCATCGTCCGGTCGATCGTCGGCCTGGGGCAGCACCTGGGGCTGTCGGTGGTGGCCGAGGGCGTGGAGAGCGAGCGGGCGCTGGCGCACCTGGAGGAGATGGGCTGCGACATCGCCCAGGGCTTCCTCTTCGCGCGGCCGCTGCCACCCGACCGGCTCGAATCGTGGGTGACCGCACGGACTGCACCGGACGACTCCGCGGGTGCGCCCGCGGCCGACGGCGCCGTTGACGAGGCGACGCGCCGGTTGCGCGTTGTCGGTCAGAGCGGGTAGACGCTGGTCAGCGCCGTGTTGCGGCGGAAGGGCGATACCGATTTCGCATCCGCGGGGCGGGCCGTGTAATCTTTGCAGCGGCTCGCAAGGCCCCCTTAGCTCAGTCGGCAGAGCGTCTCCATGGTAAGGAGAAGGTCTACGGTTCGATTCCGTAAGGGGGCTCCGATTCCGGCCTCGGTCGGTCTGCCCGGCAGTGCATGCTGCTGCCAATGGCGGTGTAGCTCAGATGGCAGAGCAAGCGGCTCATAATCGCTGTGTCGCCGGTTCAAGTCCGGCCACCGCTACC
>Ga0190269_10000699_pt1 | contig 16781 bp, 12 predicted proteins | sample Popmic249IS_FD_133749 | JGI IMG/M metagenome (GOLD analysis project Ga0190269, IMG submission 133749) | Populus adjacent soil microbial communities from riparian zone of Blue River, Arizona, USA - 249 IS | ecosystem: Environmental > Terrestrial > Soil > Riparian zone | place: USA: Arizona...
CTGGCGCTGTGCAGCGCGCTGACCGTGGCCCGAGGTCTGGGTCTCCTGTCCGACGCCGTGCCGCCCAGCACGTACGCGTTCAGCGCACTGTTTGTCGGCCTCGGCGCGAGCCACACGTTCGCGTCCATCGTGCCAACGATGGCCCTCGCCACGTTCGGGGCCGCGCTGGGAGTGATCGCGACTGCAGCCATGCGCGGCTGGATGCAGCGAGTGAGCCTCCCCGTGTTGTCACTGCCGTTTCTGTTGGTCTACAGCTGCGCAATCTCACTGGGCCAGCTGCTGGGGGCAACCTGGGCGGCACCGACGCCTCACGCGGGCCTGAATGCGCTCGCGTGGCCGCCGCTCCTACGGCTGTTTCTGGAGTCGCTCGGGGCGATGCTGTTCACCCCTCGCATCGACGTCGGCTTACTGATCTTCGCGGGCCTGTGCGTGCGAGGTGGGCAGGCGCCGCAGCTCGTCGTGTTGGCACTGGGCACGACGGAGCTGCTCGACCTCCCGCCTGCCCTGCGCGTCAGCGCGCTGATCAACGGGATGTTCAGCGCCATCTTGCTGGGCGACGGGCTCTTCGCGCGGTCTATTTGGTCGTACCCGCGCGCGCTGCTGGGCGTGCTGCTCAGCTGTCTGTTCACGATCACGCTGGACCCGCTACCCGGTGGCTTCGATCGCGTGCTGTTCTCACGCGTGTTGGCAGACTGGAGCCCGGCTGTGTGTCAGATGCTGCTGAAGAAGGCGCGCGCAGCGCTCAACCCCGGCGGAACCGTGGTGATCAGCGAGCCATTCGACGACACCAACCGTGACCTCGCGCTCTCTTGGGAGTTCCGCTACACGTTCTACGATGACTTCGGAGCGGGCTGCTACAAGTCGATCGCCCAGTACAAGGCCATGCTGAAGAACGCAGGCTTCGCTGACATCAGCGTCAAGGATCGCATCAACGACACGCTGTATGGCGTGATCACCGCTCAGTAAGGCCTTCGTTCAACCACACGCGTTCAGTGCCAGCCGTGCCTCCGCCGCGCTCGGCGTCAGGCCTGCGCTGTGGCTGAGGCTCATGGCGGCTTCGAGGTGTTGGCGCGCGCGCTCGGTGTCTCCGAAGCTGCGCGCCAGCAATCCAAGCAGGAGCGACACGGAGCCTTCGCAGCGCGTGAGGAGGCCGGCCGCATAGTACGTGGGATAGGGTAGCAGTAGCTCGTAGATGGCGCGCGCGTACGGCTCGGCCTGGAGGTCGAGGGCGGCGCGTGCGAGCGCACCACACGTGCCCAGGAACTCGCGGTCGCAGGGCAGCTGCGCGAGACGCGCGGCCGGTACGAGCGAAAGGGCGTCCTGCGCTTCTGTGAGCGCGCCCGTCGCTGCCAGCGCGCACAGCTTGAGCGCCCAGACGTGCGGCGCATCGCAGGCAGCGGGTGCGAGCGCCAGCGGATCAGCGGCTCCGCGGCCGAGCAACACACTCTGGTCGTAGGCGCACGCGAGCTCGGTCCCAGAAAAAGCACGTTGGTGCAGCGCGCGCAGCAGCTCGAGCCCGTCGGCGCGGTCCCCTCGAAAGATCCGCGTCAGCGCGTGAAAGCGCTCGACGTGCCAGGACAACACACTGTCTACGCCGCGGCAGCGTGCCGCGCAGCGCACGAGCGCACGCTGCAACGGCGCCCACTGCCCGGCTTGCAACGCCACGATGGCGCGGTGCAGATCGAGCATCAGGGCCGGCCACGGCCCGGCGTCGCGCTCGGTGCACGAGCGTTGCAGGCGCTCCAGCGTCTTGCGGCCGCGGAGCTCGTGCGCTGGCCCAGCGTAGTGAAACAGCTCATCGAAACGCACCGCGAGGTCGTCTGCGCGATCTGTCAGGTCCAGCGCACGTTCCAATTGCTCGCCGCTCGTAGCCGCAGCGTAGGCGGCCGGCGCGTGGCTCGCCAGCCTGGCCAAGAGGGTGGCGCGTGCTTCCGTCGCATCGCTCGGCAGGCGCCGCAGCGTGTCGCTCAATGCGCCCCCGAGCAGCGGCAGGCGGGGCAAGCCGGGGGCGGGATCGAGCAGCACGCCAATTCGCGCCGTATGTGCCGCGTCTGCCTGGTCGCGCGCGAGACGTAGCCATGCGGCGACCAGCTCTGGAAAGTCGTGCGTCGCGTGCACGCGCGCGAGCTCGGCCTGGCGCAGCATGAGGCCCAGGCGCTGGCTCGGGTCAGCATCGTGCACCAGGTCGAGCGCGCGCTGCGCTTGGCGCAGGTCGCGTGTGGCCGCCGCAAAGTCACCGGCGTGCGCCGCGGATTCGGCCGCATCGCTGCAGTACCGCACGGTCTTGCGCAAGTCGCCCTCCGGGAAAGCCGCCCGAGCATGGTGAGCCAGCGCGGCGCTCGGCACGCGCGAGCGCTTGCGTTGCAGCTCGAGTGCTTCCAGCAGCTTCACGTGCAAGTGCCGTCGCGCGGCCGGCTGCCACGCCTCATACAGGCCGGTGTGCAGCAGCGCGTGCGTAAACGAGAAATCGGTGAGGGAGTCGTCGACACGCTGGATCGCCCCGTGGGCCAGCGCCTCGTCCAAGCTCGCCATCAGCTCGGACGCGCTGCGATCGCAGGCTGCCGCCAGCAGCGGCAGATCGAAGTTGCGACCGAGCACAGCGGCGCGCGCAAGCACTTCCTGCGTCGCGGCGCTCAGCTGCGACATCCGCTGCTTCATGAATGGCATGGCCAGCTCGTGCGGGCGCAGGGCGGCCACGTCCAGCTGGCTGCTCGCGTGCAGCTGCGTCGCGAGCTCGCTGAGCAGCGAGGGGTTGCCTTCGCTCATGTCGAACATGGCGCTGGACAAGGTCTCGTCCACCGCACCGAACACACTTTCGACATAGCGGGCGACTTGTGTCTGGTCGAGTGGTGTGAGCTGTAGCTGCCTGCAGTTGCGATGGCAGAGCACGCGTCCCAGCGAGCCCGCGATACGCTGTCGCGCGGTAATCAGGACCAGCACGCGCGTGCGCGGCAACTCGGTCAGCAAGTATTCCAGCAACTCGAGCGAGATTTCATGCGCATGCTGCAGGTCTTCCAGTACCAGGAGCAGGGGCTGAGCTTCGGCAGCGAGCGCCAAGCTACGCGTCACCGCGTCGAAGGCTCCGTATTTCGAGGAGCGGCGCTCATCGGGTGTTGCGCTCGCGGCAGCCGTGAGCTCCGGCAGCAGCCGCGCGAGCTGCGGCAGCAGGGCCGTGAAACGTGCGCTGCTGCGGACGGCGTTCGGCACTTGGTCGAAGATCTCGCGCAGCAAACCCGCGAATGGCCAGAGCGGCGGCGCATCGTCCACCTGACGAAAGTAGCCCCAGGCCGAGGCAAAACCTGCCAGCGCAGGGCTGCGAGAGATCACCTCTGCGACGCGAGTCTTGCCGATGCCCGCGTCGCCGAGCAGAGCGATCATGCAGCCTCGGCCCGTGCGCGTCGCGGCCAGCGCGCTCTCGAGCTGCATCAGGACGGCTTCGCGACCGACGCAGCGCGGCTCGCTGACAGCTGTGCCGTGCTCCACCACGAGACGCTGCTCGTCCGATCGACGCACGGAGACCGGCACCTGAAAGCGATAGCCGCGCCCGTACACCGTTGCCACCATGTCGCGCGTCCGAGGCCCGGCACTCAGGGTCTTGCGCACGCGGGCGATCGCGACCGTCAGCGCGTTCTCGGAGATAGACCTGCCGTCCCAGACCAACGTAACCAGCTCGTCTTTCGAGAACAGTCGACCCGGGCTGCGCACGAAGCACTCGAGCAGGCGCAGGACGAGCGCATCCACCTTCAACGGTACACCCGCGCGCCGCAGCTGAAGCGCCTCGGTGTCGAGCTCGAACTCGTCGAAGGTGTAGATCTGGCTCGGTCGTGCTCCGGTCGCGTTCTCGATCCCTGGCTGCGCGTCGAGGCGTTTGCTGCCGAGGTTGAGCGTCTGCGCGACGTGAGGTGTGCCGGCCGATAGCATGGGTGAAGTCCGTGCGAGCACACCGAAGGATTTCCCCGCGATGCCGTGCTTTTTTGATGCTCTGCTTCGCAAAGCGACCACCGCGACTGACAAAAAATGCTGGACGGTCGGGCAATGCCTTCCTGTGACCTACGATCTGTCAGACCTCCCGTTTTCTCTGCGTTCACGATCCGTCGCATGGTTGGGTCTCGTGTTCGCGATCGCTGGCTGCAATGAAACGAGCACATCTCCGGTCAATGGGACGAGTAGCTCGAGCGCTGCGGGCGTCCCTGGCGTCACGGCTGGAGCGCCCACGTCAGCTGCTCCCACAGTCACGACGGGCGTAGCGGGCAACGGTCAACGCAGCGGAGCTGTGATGGGTACCGGTGGGTTGTCCGCCGGCGGCAGGGCAGCGGCCGACGTGGCCGGAGCTTCGGCCGGGGTCGGCGCTCCGACGGCTGGCGTGGGCATGCCAACAGCAGGCGTGGGAACGCCAACAGCAGGCATCGGTGCGCCCGCAGCTCCGGGCGGCCGAGCTGCGACGCAGGCAGGCGCCGCAGGCACAGCCAGCGCTGCAGGGGCGAGCGGCGGCGGGGCCACGTCGGGCCCGACTTTCCCGCCGGTCACCGATCTCGCGAAAAATGGCCCCTACACAGCGATGACCGTGATGAACACGGGTCCCGGTGGGACCTACACCATCTATCGACCTGCGGAGCTCGCACCCGGCGGCGCAAAGAATCCGATCGTGGGCTGGATGAGCGGCGGAGGCAGCACACCCGCGCAGTACACGCTGCTGCCGCACCTCGCGACCCACGGCTTCGTCGTGGTGGCATCGAACACCGCTCCAGGGGTGGGCACCGAGGCCAAGCTTGGGATGGAGATCATCGCGGGCATCGACTGGATCTTGGCGGAGGCTGCGAAGTCAGACAGCCCATATCGCGACAAGCTCGACTCATCGAAGATCGCATCGATGGGCTACTCGATGGGTGCCCTCGCCACCACCATGATCGGTGGGGATCCGCGCTTGACCACGACGATCCACATCTCCGGTGGGAATATGGTGACGGAGCGCATCAAGATGCTGCACGCGCCGGCCGCGTTTCTGTGCGGCGCGAGCGGCGTAGACATCGCCGGAGCCGGTTGTGCGACCGACTTCGAGGTGGCGACCGTGCCTGTATTTTACGGAGTGTTCAACGGCGGTGATCACCTCGCCGTGAGGACACAACCCTATGCAGAGCGCATCCGCATGGTCGTCACCGCATGGCTGCGCTGGCAGCTGATGGGTGACGCGACCTTGGCGCCGCTGTTCGTCGGCGATCAGTGCACGCTGTGCAAGGACGCCAACTGGACCGTCAAGCAGAAGAACCTGAAGTAGCGCGCGATGACGCGAGACCCCCGGGCGATGAGGACACAAGATGTGAAAAGGGCTGCCGCGACGCTCCGCTACTGGATCTACGTGTTGATGCTAGCCTCCGGCTGCTCCAGCCAGGAAGCGAACAAGCAAGCCGAGCAAGCTGCAGCGGATGCGCCTGCTGGCGCGCGCGCGACTGCGGATACGCAAACGGCTGCGAGTGGTGGGACCGGTGGCGAGACCGCCAGCGCCATCGCTCAGGGTGGGATGCCACGCGCAGGGACGCCCTCGACAGCTTCAGCCGGAGCGGGTGGCCGGGCCATGATCGTTCCGGCTGGAATGCCGGCCGCGGCTGGCGCCATGACAGCGCCAGCGGCCGGCGCTGCTGGCGCGTCGCAACCGCCCGCGATGGCCGATTGCCCAGCAGCGGCCTCGGACACGGATCCTGCCCCGCGCGCGCGCGGTCACTGTGGATGCGCAGGCCGTGATCGGCACGATCCGCTCACTTCAAGGAGCCCACTGGGATCCCGGTCCGGCGAGCGGAGCGTTGAGCCGCAGATACGTCGAAGTGGGCGTCGACATGGTCCGTACGCACGACGCTGGCGGCATCAACGGCAGCGGTGCGGGTGACATCGATGGCCCCGGTCGCAGTCGCATTTTTCCCAACTGGAACGCCGACCCTGCTGACCCCGCGAGCTACAACTTCGGACCGACCGACACGCTGATCAAAAACATCGTCGATGCGAAAGCCGAGGTGTTCTTCCGCGTCGGTCGCAGCAACATCAGCGGAGCCAACACCGTCCCTCCCGACTTCGACAAGTACGGCGAGGTCGTCAAGCACGTCGTCATGCACTACAACGACGGCTGGGCGAACGGCTTCAAATACGGCATTCGCTACTTCGAGATCTGGAACGAGCCTGACTTCGTCCCGTTCTGGACCGGAACTGGCGAGCAGTTCCACGAGCTCTACAAGAAGATCGCGCTGGGGATCAAGGCCGCAGATCCCAACGTCTTGATCGGAGGTCCAGCGAACAGCACGTTCAACGACATGATGAAGACGCGCGGCAGCTTGATGCAGTACATCAAGGACAATCAGCTCCCGCTCGACTGCCGCGTGGACGCATGCGCGGCCGAGCAGCGATGATCCAAACCCCAAGGGGGCTGAGCAGGGCCTCGATCTGCTCGTAGTCACGGGAGCCGGGTCCACTGCCGCAGCGCAGTGAGCACCTCGGCAAGCTTGATGACTAAGTTGACTCACAGTCCGCGCAGGAAGGTCCATATCGCGCTCGCTGCGAAGCTGGGGATCTCCTGATTGCCATCGTATTCGCAGTAGCGTACGGGCCGCCCCATCTCACAACCTGTGAACTCCACGCATGGTGCCGGCTCCACCGGCACACTCGAGCTCGCGTTGCACTGATTCTGCTGAACCCAGAACTCACGGTTCGCCCTGCCGAGCACACGCGTCATGTCTGCGTTGCCCTGGGAGATCCAGGCTGCGAGCTTGCCAGGACAGACCCCTTGCGGTGCCACGCCCGAAAGGGAGCCGAGCCCGCGCAGCACTCCGGGGCGCATGCACGCGAGCACGTTCGCGAAAATGGCGCCCGTCTCATGCCCAACCACGAAGATCCTGCGTCGATCGATGCAGTAGGTGTTCTCGAGCTTCGCGAGCAGCGCGTCGAAGACCAGCGCGTCGCGCTGCAGATCCCACATGCCGGCACCGTTCGCACAGTCCACGGTCACGACGATGCCGTCCGCGCCGACGGCCGTCGTCAAGTCGAGGGAGCGCCGGAACGCCGCGAGGCTGACGTTCGCGCCACGAAAAGAAAAGACCAGCGGGTACGGCTTGCTCCGATCGTATGCGGTCGGGCGGTCGACGATGTAACGCGCAGTCGAGCCGTTGTTGGTGATGCTGCCATCTGCCGCGGATGGCTGCATGCCACAGCCGGCACTCGGATCGGCACCGGAAACGGGTACTCCCGCGTCGGGACCCATGGCCGGGCCCGCGTCGTTCGCCACGGCCACCGCGGAGCCGGCGCCGCCGATAGCGGCAGGGCCCGAGCCCGCTCCCCCGGAGCCCGCTCCCGCCAGCCGGCGGCCCCGTCGCCCGCAGCTCCCCCCACAGGCGCGAGCGCGCCCGCTACGGAGTCGGCGCTGGCGCCATCTCGCGCTCCGAGGTCGACGACGGCTGGACCGCAGGCCAGCGCACAGACGCACAGTCCCAGGAGCCCAAGCAGCGGCATGAATTGAATGGCGATCTAAGGTATTGCCCGGCAGCCCTGGCTTTTTTGAGGTTCGCTGCCGATTTCGGAAGTCGTCCACGGTCCGGGCTCATAGCCACGACCTGGGGAGGGTCCGCTCAAAAAGATCTCCACTTGCGGGCAATGCCAATTATGGTGAACCAGTGCAACGAACGCAGAGCGCTGGCAATCGTTCTCTGTCATAACCCGAACGATGAAGCGCACGCTTCTTGCGGCCACGCGCGCGTTGTACCTAGCGCTGGTGTGGAGCCTGGCAAGTCCCGCGCAACGTGCGCATGCCGCAGAGCTGCGGATCGACTGGACGGCTCCACCGGGGTGCTCGTCCGCGCGCGATCTGCGGGCGCGCGTGACGAAGCTGTTGAATGGTGCGGCGCAGACCAGCTTTCAGGCCTCGGTCGACGTGATGCCGGTGGCCGAGCGCTACCGCGCGCACGTGGTGCTGCGCGGTCCATCCGGATACGGGGAACGTCAGCTGGAAGACGCCCGCTGCGATCTGCTCGCCGAGAGCGTGGCGCTGTTGATTGCATTGAGCATCCCGAGCTCAACCCCCCCGGATACGGGCCTCGCGCCTGCGCTGGCACTGTGGCCGCAGATGCACGTGGGCTTCGGCGCGCTGCCGTCGATGGCGGCTGGCATCGGAGCCGCGATCTCGGTCGAAGGTCTCGGCTCGATTCGCCTCGAGCTGAGGGGCTCTTACTTCTTTCCGCAATCGAGCTTGTTCGAACAGACGACGCTGGGGGCCCGCTTCCAGCTCTTGTCCGCCGCTGCCTGCGTCTGTCAGCTGTGGAGCTTCAGCGCCGTGCAGTGGGGCCCGTGCATCGGGGCCGAGGTCAATCATGTCAGCGCATCTGGCTTCGGCGGCGCAATCCAGCGACCAGGCAGCACGACGTGGTGGGGGCCGTCGCTCCGCATGTTCGCTCGTGTGCAGCTCTTGCCGGTGCTCGGAATCAGCATCGCAGTTGAGGGTGTAGTGCCGCTAGCCCGACCACAGTTCGTGTTCTCGGACATCGGAGAGCTCCATCGTGTCGGAGCGGTCGCGTTGCAAGTATCAGGCGGGCCAGAGGTTCGGTTTTGAAAGCAACACCTGACAGGATCCTCATGCGTATGGCCGGCCCCGGCGAAACGCGCACGGAGGCCACGCTGCAGGTCGCAGCCAGATCGTTCGAGCAGATTTTCGACGAGTACGCTGACTTTGTGTGGAGGAACGCGCGGCGTCTGGGCGTGCCGGCATCCGGTGCGGAGGACGTGGTTCAAGACGTATTCATCGTCGTGCAGCGGCGGCTGCCGGACTTCGACGGCCGCACCGCGATCCAATCCTGGATATTCGGCATTCTGGTGCGTGTCGTGCAACACTATCGTCGTAGTTACCAGCGCAAGGATGCGCGATGCGTGTCGCTCGAGCAGGACGCGGGCTACCACGACAGCAGCCTGACGGCCGCTCCGGGTCCAAGCGAGCTGGCCGAGAACGCGGAGCGAGTTCGCTTACTCGAGAACCTGCTGGGGCAGCTCGACGAGAGCAAGCGAACGTTGTTGGTCCTGTCGGAGCTCGAAGGTTGGACCCTGCGCGAGATCGCAGAGTACCTGGGATCGAACACGAACACCGTATACTCACGGCTGCGCGCGGCCAAGCGAGCCTTCGAGGACGTTCATCGGCGTTGGCTCGCCGAGACGGGAGATGCGCCGTGACCCACCGCCATGACCAGGACGATTGGAGCAACGACTCCGCGTCGCTGTTTCGAGCGGCTCGTCGCGCTCACGATCCGACACCGGCCGAGAGCGCGCGCCTGGCTGCAATGTTGTCGCGCATCCAGGTGGCAGCTTCGGAGGCATCGACCACCGCCCAGCGCGGAGCTGACAGCGTCGTGCGCGGCTCTTCGACTGCAGTGCTGCGTCTGGTTGCCAGCGTGTCGCTCGGCGTCGTGTGCGTGGCAGCCGCGTCGTTCACGATCTTCAGCGCCACCCGCGATCCAGCGCGCCCCGCGGCGGCCGCGAGCGCTGCGCCCAGCGTGGTCGCAATTACCCCGCCGCAGACGGTCACGCCGAGCGCCGAGCTCAACGCGTCTCCAACCGCGCCGGCGCGTGAGACATCGCCGGCGCCGGCTCGCAGCCCACGGCGGCGGGCGCGCGTCGCTGTGGACAAGCAACAAGCTGCGCGGACCGAAGTAGAAGCTTCTACCTCGGCTCCGAGCGATGCCCCGCGGCTGCTGGCTGCGCCGAGCAAGGTCGCGCAACCCGAGCGCGCCGCGCCAGCGAGATCGGTCGTGGGGGATCAGCAGGCGGCACCGCGCTCGACGGCGCTCGAGCCCCCTGCGCAGCAGCCGGTGTCACAACCAGCTCGTGAAGCGGAGCGGACGGTGCCCGAGCCCTCACGCACCGAGCTGGCATTGATGAAACAAATGCACGCCGCATTGCGCGAAGCGGACTTCTCGACGGTGCTGGCTCTGTGCGCGGAGCACGCGCGACTCTGGCCGCGAGGCGTTTTCGAGTTAGAGCGTGAAGGCGTGCGCGCGATCGCTGCGTGCGGCGGTCACTCGGACGATGCGGAGCAGCGCGCCACACGCTTCTTGACCGCCCATCCGCATTCACCCGTTGCGATGCGCGTGCGGGCCGCATGCGCATCGCAGCTCGGTCCGGACGCTGCAAGTCGGTCCGAATCGAGGTGACTCCACGCCGCCTTCACGAGTCTACCTCGGGTCCTCGCCGCATCACTCGGAACGGCGCGCCGCCCAAGAGAGAGCGGCGCCACGGCAGTCCTCGGGGATGTCTGCCAGCGCTCGCGGATCCCCGAGACCTGAGATGCCCATGGCTGCGCGCGGAGCTCGCGACACATCAAGCAGACGCTGTGACCGTTAGTTGCGAACGCTGACCCAGAACGCGTTCGCGACCTCTTGCGTGCAGCGTACTCTGCGCATGGGGGAGCGGGGCACGTAGTAGGTTGCTGCCCAGTGGTCGGCGCGCGGGCACGGATCGGTGACTGCGTCGGAGAAGACCGCCGTGACGTGCTGGACGAGCTCGCGCCACTTGCGGTTCCAGTGCTCGCTCTGCTTTTGGTTCGGCGTAAGCGCAAACGCGCTGACTTCCCGGCCGCGGCGTGAGTTCTGCCAGTTCACTACGCTGTACTGCTTCAGCATCTTGAGGAAGGGCCAGCCTGCGCGCGACGCGCGCTTGCGGATCACGTGCAGCAGCGCCGAGCAATCTGCGAAGGACCACGTGGCCTCCGCGTAGCAAGCGCGCGCTGACCACACGACGATCTCCGGAGACGCGGCCGGAAAGCCGTCATGTGCGTGGACAGGTTGACAGAGGAGGTCGACCGCGATTGCCATCCAACCCAGAACTGCAGGCCGAAAAAATGACATGATCCTACCTCTCGTGCGCAAAGCGCACGTGCTGGTTGCTCAGTTCCCCGCTCTCCTGCCGGCTTGTGCCGACCCTCATGGCGCAAACTGTGGCCCTCGATGTGCGGCCGTGCGCCAGATACGTATACCTAGCATGGGGATGACCGAAGTCACGCAGGTTGTGTCACGCGCCAGGCTTTCCTGGAATTGGTGACTCGCCGCGCCCGCCGCTGAGGGCTGCAGGACGAGCGGACGCAGTAGACCACGCTCGACGCGCAGCAGCGCGGAGCGGCCTCACCGGTCTTACACGGCTCTTGGTTCACTGCTTCGGCTGACAGACCTTGAGCGCGCTCTCAGCGCCATCCAATGCAGCAGATCATTCTCGCGCTCGGCGGAGATTCGAGAGTCTCTCGCGAGCTCGCCGCGCGGGCGCCCGCATCTGCTTGCAGCTGAGAGCGGCGGACGCTCACCTAACCTGCAGCTCCAAGACGGCAGACCAGGATCCCGGACGCGGAGCGTGGGCGCAGCTTCGAGCCGTCGTGTGCGGACACCACGCGCAGGGGCACGGCAGAGGTCTCGGCCCCTCCATCGGACGCGCGCTCGCATTGCACTCGGATGGTGCGCGCGCTGCGCAATCCGAGGGGCGCGCGCGTTCACTTTTGGCTGCCACTCGAGGCCACGGCGGGCGCATCATGGTCGCCTGGGTCGGGTGCGGGATGTGCATGCACGTGGGGCGGGAGAGGGCGATGGCGAATCGATCGATATACGTGCTGGGTGTGCTGCTGCTGAGCAGCTGCAGCCTGGATTCGGAGCCGGCCGGAAACGCCGACCATGAGCAGTCGTATCCCGAGTGGTCCCCCACGCAGCGTGCGAACGTCGGCATGCGTAGCGGAAGTGCCTCACTGGCACCATCCGGCCTCAGGAGCGTAAACGCCGGCGCGCTGGCGGCTGGCGCGGGCCAGGGCGGCAGCAGCGCACCGGCTGCAGCGCAGCAGCCGTCGGAGCCTGCGACCGGCACGGCAGGACAGGTGGGTGGCGCACCACCGCAGCAGCCAGCGCCGCAGCCGCAGCCGCAGCCGCAGTCTCAGTCGACTGCCGGCGCTCGTTCGATGGCGCCCGCCGTTGCGGGAGCGACTGCGCGCACGGCCACGGGCCGCAGCCCGAGTGCAGGAGGCGGCGCGCCTGCAGCTAACGGCGGCGGAGGGGCGCCGGCGCCCACGCCCGGTGAAGTCTTGCCCACACAGCCGACCCAACGTCCGAGCATCGACACGCAGCCGCGTCCGCCTCAGCTGCCGCAACCACAAGTCGAGCCGGAGAGCGACAAGCCAGCGCCTCAACCTCGCGCCGAAGACGAGCAGGAGCGCAAGTCTGACGAGCGCGACGAGCAGAACGAGCAGCGGGGCGGCGACAAACAGCAGGGCCAGCAAGACGAAGATCAGAAGGACGAGAAGGAAGAGCCCGCGCCGAAGACCGACACAGATCGGAACGAGAAGAAGGAAGAGCCCGCGCCGAAGCCCGACAAGGAGTCGAACGAGAAGAAGAACGAGCCCGAGCCGAAGGCCGATAAGGAGTCGAACGAGAAGAAGAACGACGAGCCCGGCAGCGACAAGGATAAAGACAAAGACAAGAAGGACCCCAAGTAGGCGGTCACGGCCCCAGTCTGGCGCAGGCTGGCACAGCGCGAGGTCTGCCGAGCGCGCAGCAGCGTTGCGTGGCTGGCATGCGGTTTGCTGATCGAGCCAGACCGTGCTGGTGGGGGAACATACTACGTGGGTGGTGCTCGCGCTTGCGCTTGCAGCCAACGGCTGCAGCAGCAGCGCTCGGCCGAATGCGAGATGACTGCATCGGCAGGCCGGCGGCTCGTACACGCGCCGAAACCTGCAACGGGCAGCAGACATACGTGGGGCGCCAAGCCAGCGTGGAGACGTTGCGGCGTTTTCTGGTCGGCGTGCCGGGCTGTGAGATCAGCGGCGTGGACATGACGCCCGACTACAAGGCCATGTTCGTGAACATCCAGCATCCCGGCGAGACCGGCACGTTGGAGAAGCTCCAGAGCACGTGGCCGTCCATGACCGATGCCGACGCGACCGTCGCTGGCGCGCCTGGCACTCGCCCGCGCACCGCGACCATCGTGATCACGCGTGAGGACGGCGGCAGCATCGGCAGCTGATGGCCTCTTTGGCAGCGGATGCGATACGCATCCGCTGCCGCGGCACCGCAAGACTCTGCGTGCGCTACGCGAGACGCGATTGGTCGGGTCTGTCGCCTGACTATCACAAAGAACGCGCTCAATCGTCAGAGCAGCTGAGAGCGGCGGCTCGTACACGCGCCGAAAGCTGCAGCACAAGCACGATGACTGACAGTCTTTCCAGGATTGTCATCGAACAGACGAGCGAGCGTCGCGGTGTCGCCATCAGAATGAAGTCAAATGGCACGTGCGGGGCACTATGTCGCATGGCGAACTTACGATTGCCTCGTGCCTGCCACAAGCCGCGGACAGGTGACGTCTGCGCTCGTGCTGCAGCTGATGGCTGCGGCATGGTCGAGTCACCGCGGCGCCGCCCAAGCCGGCGCCCCTGCGCCGGCGCCGGTGCAAGCAGGGGCGCCTGCCGTCGCGCCTGCGCAAGCCGGGGCGCCCGCGGTGCAGTTGCCGCAAGCAGGCGCGCCCGCAGCCGAGCCACCGCGAGCGCATATGCCAGCAGCTGCGCTGGCGCAAGCCGGAGCGGCCGCAGCTGCGCCACCGCAAGCCGGAGCGCCCGCAGCGCCGCTGCAAGCTGCAGCGCCGGCCGCGCCGTCGCCGCAAGCCGGAGCGCCCGCCGTGGCGCCCCCAGCTGCACCGCCGCAAGCTGGCTCCCCCGCCGTGACGCTGCCACAAGCCGGAGCGCCCGCAGCTGCGCCGCCGCAAGCGGGCGCGGGCGCCGCACGGTGGCCACAGTCCGGCGCGTCCGCCGACTCCTCCCTGCAGCCAGCAGCGGCAGGCTCCCCCGCACCGCCGCCCCAAGCGGGCGCTCCCGCAGTTGGCGCCCCCGCCGAGACTGGGCTCGACCTGCGAACGGGCATCCGCGGCCGCATCGTAGATCGCAAGACGGGCGCAGGCCTCGAGATGGCGACGGTGCTGATCACGGACGGCATCAGCACGCGCAGCGCGGTCACCGGTCTGCACGGCAGCTACGAGCTGCCAGTCCCACCGGGCACGTACAAGGTCCGCGCGTACTACGACCTGTATCACGGCGCGAACTTACCGTCGGCACGCGTCTCGCGCGGCCGCTTCGCCGAGGTCAACCTGCTGCTCGATGCCGTCGACGAGGAGGAAGACGTGGCGGTCGAGGAGATCGAGATCCCGTACCGCGCCGACACGACCACCGCCGCGGCCCAGGACGAGCTGCGCAAGGCGAGCAGCGGTATCGGCGAAGGCATGGGCGCCCAGCAGATGTCTCAGACCGGCTCGAGCGACGCGGGCAGCGCGGCCAAGCGCGTGGTCGGTGTCTCGGTCGAGGGCGCGAACCTCGTGATCCGCGGCCTGGGCGGTCGCTACTCGCGCGTCTATCTGAACGGCGACCCGATCCCCAGCACCGATCCCGATCGCCCGAACGTCGATCTCGACCTCTTCCCCACCAGCATCATCGACAGTCTGACGGTCTCGAAGACGTTCCTGCCCTACATGCCCGCGGACTTCGCCGGCGGTGTGCTGGAGATCAAGACTATCAACTTCCCGAAAGAGCTCACCTTACAGTTGGGATTGTCGGGTGAGTACTCGAGCAACACGACTTTACGTAAGTACCTGACGTACGCCGGCGGCCGCTACGACTTTCTCGGCTTCGACGACGGCACGCGCGCGTTGCCGAGCAGCATCCCGAACGAGGCCGTGCGCGTCTCCCGCAATGGCCGCTTCACGAGCCTGCAGGATCTCGAGCAGATCGGCGAGACCTTCCCGAATCGCTGGAGCTATCGCCGGACCACCGCGCCCGTGAGCCCGGGCCTCGACCTGACCATGGGCGACTCGTTCAACCTGCCGGGTCAAACGCGCTTCGGCTACATGGTGTCCGCCTCTTACGACTACAAGGTGCGGCGCGTCACGGGCATCAGCCGCAAGATCAGCATCGACGGCGAAGATCCCGACAAGCTGAACGACATCTACAGTGACTATCCGAAGGTCGAGTTCGGTACCGAAGACGTCCAACTGTCAGGGATCGGTACGGCGAGCCTCGATCTCGGCATCGACCATTCGCTGAACCTGCTCTCGATGATCAACCGCAGCGGCTCGGACGAGACGGGCTTCCGCTCCGGCACGGACGGCGAGATCAGCCGCGGCGACCCGGTCGAGAAGTGGCAGCTGCAATACGTCGGCCGCACCTTGTGGTTCAACCAGCTGCAGGGCGACCATCGCAACCTCTTCAACTCGCCCACGCGTCTGCGCTGGGGCGCTTACTACTCGACGAGCGCACGCGACGAGCCCGATCGCCGCAACGTGACCTACCTCGAAGAGGGGCCCGCGGAGATGCGCGAGCTGCGCTGGCGCCAGGGCTACGCGGAGCGCTTTTACTCAGGCCTGACTGGACACGACGTCGGCGGCAATCTCAGTCTGCGCATCCCGCTCTGGACCGACGCCTTCGCGACCTTGGGCGGCTCCATCCGCAACACCGACCGCGAGTTCTGGATCCGGCGCTTCCGCCTCGTGAAGCTGCAGGGTGATCACAGCGACGACGTCTACGGAGGTCGCCCCGAGCAGCTGTTCGGCAAGGAAGGCATCGGCACCATCACGCGCCTGGACAATGAGCCCACGCGCAACAACGACGGCTTCAATGCCGTGCAGACGGTATACACGGGCTACGCCATGCTCGAGACGCCGCTGTTTGGACCACTGTCCTTCAGTGGCGGCGCGCGCGCGGAGGCCTATCGTCAGCGCATGGCCGCGCAGAGCCCGTTCCCCGTCGAGATGAACGACGAGCTCATGAACGCCAAGGCGGACCGCAGCGACTTCAATATCCTGCCGGCCGCGTCGTTCAAGTACGACCTCGGCAGCGGCATGCTGCTCCGAGCTGCGTACGGCATGACCGTGGGCCGCCCCCAGGCGCGCGAGCTGGCGCCGTTCATCTACTACGACTTCTTGCGCGACCGAAACATCGTGGGCGAGCTGGGGCTGCGCACGACGTTGATCCACAACGGCGACCTGCGCTGGGAGTGGTTCTTCGGTGAGGGCCAGGTGCTGGCCGCGTCGCTGTTCTACAAGAACTTCGTGCGGCCGATCGAGCAGCAGATCATCAGCGTCGACGGCTCCAGCAAATTCACGAACACGCCGTCCGCAGAGAGCTACGGCGGCGAATTCGAGTTGCGCACGAGCCTCAAGCACCTGACCCCTGCGCTGGGATACTTCGATCTGGGAGCGAACCTCACGGTGCTTCGATCCCAGGTGGAGATCCCGCCGGAGCTCGCCGGAGCAGTGCGCGGCGGATCGCGTCGGATGTTTGGTCAGGCGCCTTATGTCATCAACATGACACTACGCTTTGCTGAGCCTGTCACACACTTCTCTGCGAGCCTCATCTACAATGTGGTCGGGCCTCGGATTGTAGATGTCGGCACGCGCGCTGGAGACGGCATCCTGCCGGACATCGAGGAGCTGCCGTTCCACGCGCTGGATCTGGTGTCGAGTTGGGAAGCCTCCAAGCATGTCAAGCTGAAGTTGAAGTGGAGAAACATGCTGTTCCAGAGCCGGCGCTTGCAACAAGGCTCGACGACTGGCCAAGCTCGCTCTCGATCGAGAACAGCGTGTTCCACGAGAACAAGGCCGCGGGCGACTCGGACTCGATGGATGACGACAAGGGCTTCAACGAGGACGAGGCCGTGAAGGCCGGCGACCGCAAGAACGTGTTCGACGTGAACCCCGAGCTCGGCACCAGCATCACCGAGCCGAACTACAAGCCGGCGAGCGACAAGCTC